>Ga0302325_10015647_pt1 | contig 16126 bp, 27 predicted proteins | sample Palsa_T0_2_FD_201948 | JGI IMG/M metagenome (GOLD analysis project Ga0302325, IMG submission 201948) | Peat permafrost microbial communities from Stordalen Mire near Abisko, Sweden - Palsa_T0_2 | ecosystem: Environmental > Terrestrial > Soil > Palsa > Peat permafrost | place: Sweden: Abisko... | reverse complement strand
TTAGCCAGTCTCGGTGGGCGCTATACCAAGGAATAATGCGTCGTGCGTCACAGGCCTATTGTCAGCAATGCAACTGAGAGCGGTACCTCGCACTGACTGGAGAACATGTACTTCTTCTCGCCATTGGCATCGGTATAGGCACTCCGGTAGAAGCCGGACATAGTATTGTTCAAAATTCCATTGAACTTCAAAGAGAGAATACTCTTCCTGTTGTCATGTTTAATGTTCTGTCCGAATTCCAAGGTTGCATTTCTCCCGGCTTCATCGTACGCGATGTTCTGAGCCTTGATTGTGGTCTCAGTTTTTGTCTCAACTGCAGTGATGGTGGCCTCCTTGATTTCGAGTTCATACGAGTTCAGCACGATCTTGTTCTCAAGAGAATCCAATTCCTCAAGACTGCAATTAACCCATGGATTAGAGATTATACCTGATACTGACATCTCCGGAGAACGTAAACTTCTCAAGGTCAAAGTTGTACAACTTAATGTCGTAGTGAGTCGGCTTCACAAGGTTAGGAAGATTGTGTGCCATCGTGGTGATGAAACTTTGTGCGTTCTTTTGCAAGCTCACAGAGGAATATTGTCGACAACTAAGAGGAAATGGACGGAATTCAGCAGTTGGGGAGATATGTGCTGTGTAGCGAGATGATGCACTGAGCGCGATAAACCGGGCGACGTAGGACTTGGTCAACCCGTGGGTCATAGAGCACCGTGCGCCCGCCGACGTGCGCCCGCCGATCAATCATCACGTTTCCTTCCCGGACCCTTGATAAAAATTCACTCAATCTCCAAGAGAGGCGAAATTCGACCATAGATCGCACTCAGGTTCTTGCATTCATGCATGATTAAAGACAATGCAGTGTCATTACACTATCGAGATGACGCCCAACTCCAGAAAAATGATAACGCCTCCATGCCAATTCCCATCCATCCAGCATAATACAGTATCTCCTTTTTCATCGTCCAGACACAAAATCCATCATAACCTCATCTTCTTCTTCTGGCAGTTCCGGCGGGTATCCAACGTGAATCCTCTCCTCTTCATCCATCATCCCATTTGATTCAGTGGCTGAAAAAGGTGCAACGGCTGGACGTGGTTCATCCCTAATCATTAATTTGCTCGCTGGAGAAATACCAATGAGGCAGTCCAAGGGCGAATGTCCCAGCTCGTATTTCCTCTTCATAGACATCATCAAGGTTCCGTCTTCTGGCGGGACGTTCGGCGAACTCTGTTTCGGCGGTCTGTGAACGTGCTTCTACGAGAGGTTGATATTGCTGGCCTGTTAGTGCGCCGCGGAAAAGGATATACTTCTAAGGCAAACCGGGCCCAATCCGGGATATCAATGCTGTATCTCTTTCTCTGGACAAACTCCCTCGCAGTTCTATAATCCCATCTGTCTTTAGTGACGACCACAAGGAAGGTACAATCGGGTATCCATGACCAATGCAACACAGATCGCAGCGCTCAATCCGTTCCCATTCTCGCAATATATAAATACCCGCCCGCCCTTGTCAACTTCCTCCTTGACCTTGAGGTACACCCGGTAGAACCAGCTCATGATTTGATCGTGCATTATATCGACTGGAAAAGCAGGCCAAAACTCTCCATTCTGGTCTTTTGGAACGGGAAGAAATCTCGCTGTACTCGGCGTCCGTACAGGCACCAACATGGTGATTTTGTTGGCATGTAAGGTTGAATTCACTCTGGCGACCTGCAGCGGCCCCAGGAACACATTCGGCAGCACTTCCTGCATATTGCGACGATACTCAAACCTGTTTCCCCACATATTAGCATACTGCTGCTCAAAAAAGCGCTGCGAGTAGAAAGGGAACATTACTTCCAGTCAGACCATTCCGGGCTGAAATCTGTGACAAGCGGAAGACGGTCCGGAGTATAGAGTGACGCAGTCGGAAATTTGGGCATTCCCTGTCCGCGTGGGAGATTTGCGTGGGCGCCAGCCAGTATTGAGGGCTGCGATGTGCCTGCCATTTTGCAGTGGCTGCAATCGAGGGATAAGTTGCTCGTCAGGACTCACACGGCCAAAGGCGCCCAGGAAGCTGTTGCAGATGGTAGCGATTGAGTAGCTGTAGCGAAGCGGGTCGGTACTATGATGATGGAAGCGGACAACCTGCGCGGGTTGCGGAACGTGAGAATTCCGATCCGGACCGAGCAAAATCTATTTTTGGTGGGCCCGGCCCGCTGCCCCTGACGGCCAAAGCGCAGGCACCATTATGTATGACAATCTGTGTTTCTTTGTTTCTCATAGGGCTCGAGTGATATACTCAGGCCCCTGAAGAGTTCTATAGCTATTAGTTGGCTTAGGCACAGCCACCGATGGAAAATCCCACTGAATTACGACAGATACATGTACGTAGATCTCAGGCACAAGTATCTGCAGCTGTCAGCCACGATTTCATCGATGAATACCACTATAGCTACTTGCAGCATCATGTCAATGCTCTATTGAATTTGAAACCTCTAGCCAGGCTATAAGGTGCTGCTTTTTCCCATCTTGTGGAAAACCACAAATACAACAATTACAATCGCGAACATCAACAGAGCCGCGATCATTGACAAACACCGGTAATCCAACAACCACCCGAACCGATCTCTCTTAAACTGCGGAGTCTCCCCATTCCATCGTAGAGGATCTGTCCCTCTTCGTAAACTGTAAGGGGGCGGCGGTGCCATCGTTTGCACTGATATGTACGTGGGAGGATATATTAAAGGAAACGTCGGTGATGGTGAAGGAGAAGCTATATCTCGTTCTACAACACTTCCCATCTGTCGTGGCATGTTTTGCGGTAGACCTCGTATCGCTTCGGGCGTATTATTTGAACGTGATGTAGGTGAAGCTGGAGAACTGTAGCCTGGGGCCATGGTTTTGTGTATTCGCCGTTTCTGTCGTTGGCTTTCCACCGAGATGAACAGAGCAAGTATCTAATTAAACGAAGACCCGAAGTTGCCGATTGCAGGGGTTTATCAATGATGTGATATATATGTTTATAACTAGGGCGCAGTCTGATATTGTATTTTTAACATCGTGTCTCCACTGCCTCGCCCATGCCATGCCGATACCCAAATTGTCGCAGCGTTTTGCTCCGCCGCGCGCGCCTCGTTTCAGCTTGTGATCCCATGCCCCGATTCGGAATCTTCAGCGGACGGAAATACTAATCAAAGCAGTCACCACATGACAATAGGAATAGCCGCGTAACAAAATACCAATATGCCATTAAATAATCGCCTTGACCTAGTCGTATAATTCCATCCCCTTTATACAAATAAATGCGAAATGCTCTCATCCTACTCGACCTATGCCAATGCCCACGCCGCCTCTACTAATATTCGGTTTCATGCCACTATCTTTGTTGCGGCCCGGTTCATGACTTCTGACGATCCTGCATCTTTCCTCATAAACTCTTCTTAATTCCTCAACCACGCCACTGCCGGCAGGCGGCACTCTGCCCTTCCCCTTAATGGGACTAGCCAGCCCAAATTCCGCAGAAGGCAACGGCGTAGAAAGGGACGTCGTCGCAACGCCAATCAAAGGTGACGTGTCCTTCTCCTCCGCAGAACTGGAACTCACAAGTCGCACCGTCGACGCTTTCTTATGTAGTCCCGGGTGATCATCTGAGAGAAACCGTTTTGGACTCAGTTCGGGAGGCCGCGTGAGCACGGGTGGCGTGGAGGCCGGACGAGGTGGCATTGGTGGAGGCGGTAATGGCTTAGAGGGGAAGATGTCTTCGTGATGAGTGATTAGATGGATTACGACGAGTGCTGCTCCGCCGTTTTGATTCGGATTCGCTAATTGCGCGTCGAGTCGCGGGTCGTGTGGGTGATGGAGGAGAGTTAGAGTGATCACTATAGCGAGATTCAACGGAGGCATTTTCGTCAGCACAACAGCAGATGCAACGTCTAAGGATTAATCCCTGAATGGGAAGGAGAATCATACCAGCTAGTAAACCTATCACTGCGTCTAGAAGGATCACAGCGCAGGAATCAATGCGGCCGAGGATATTCTTTTGGATATAGGCGGTGCGGTCGTCTTCAGGGATGTTTGGAAATTTAGTAAGAGCAGGGTATATGTGTGCCGGGAAAATTGGCATGGGAAGCATGCTCATGAATTGTTTGATCAGACTCGCAGCGACATGTGGACCGTAATGGCGTAAATCGACTGGATGACCTCTATCGTATGCTGTGATGGCGAATTGTAACGACGCCTGTGATGGCGAAATGCGAAATAATCCTTCCACTGCCATCCCTTTCATGAGCCTCCTAAAAGCAAGACGATACCTTCAGCTCGCAAATAATTAATTGCATCGGCGATGACTCTTGGCAGTCCCCGAGACCCATCTGGTCCCATTATCTTTGCTAAATCCGCTCCAAACAGTTGCGTCCGGAAAGTATCATACTTCGCAGGTAATACAATCTCACTCTCATGTAACATATTACAAGCATACACCGCCGGAGGAATATTAATCTATCCTCAATCACAGCTTTCAATAGGGGAATTACCTGAGTCAATGGAATATGTTCAGCAAGCTCAGATAGAGTCCCCGTATACTTGATTTTCCTCGCAAACTTTGGACTGACAACTCGGCCGGCAACCTCAAGAACGATCCGTGTCCATGTCCCACTGTGTACAATAAATAATTTCTTGATCCCCTTTCTGTATTTCCTGCCCAAGTTCTGGTAGGCAGACAACATCCATGTCATGCTGGGCTTATGCTCTGCCTGTCCTGCAAAGAAAACAAGGGAGTATTCTGCGGTTACATAGAAATCGATCGAGTCCAGGAGGAGAGGCAGAAGATTATCGTAGGCAATTGTTCGAGGAGAAGGGAAATGACATGCACAAATGCATATCAATTGTTGCCCGTCGTAGTCTCGGCCTACACGATTAGATTAAGCGAACCAGAAGGTTACCTGCAGGGAATATGATTTTACGGATAAGAGAGTCGAGTTCGCTAGGAAGCAGTGGAAGAGGCGGTTCTGCGGGCGAGGACGACGAGCGATTGCGTCGTTGGAGTGGATTCTTCATGGTTATAGTCCCGAAGAGAAGTGACTGTTGATGACTTGGTGAATCAGGGCAGAGGCAGCATGAGGCAGGCTGCTGTTGAGGGTCGCCCACGAAACGTGTCGGGATGTATGTCAACCCAAAAATAGACGCGAAAAGTCGCAATCAAAATCTTGGGCGCTGCCAATGAGATCTGAGCGATTCGCGCGTCAGATACAGTATATATCTCATATAACTCACCTTTTGAGACCTTCACTTTATCAGTTTATGAGCCTCCAAAGCTCCTAGGATATTGCTCCTATGATGGTACAAATCCATCCCCTGTGCTTCTTTCTTTGCAATAACTGTGGATGTTGAACTCTAAATGCTTGTCGCTTCCGCTATCTAAAAACATGTCAAGTTTTAATTTCAACCAGGCAGCCTTCAAGATTCAACAACGTGTCTTCGATTCACCGCGTTGAAGCTCAATGGGCAAAAGCCGCTTTCGTGCGTTCGATGCCTTCCAGAAAACCGTCGAGGAGGCACGGATACGGACTGCCTCAGGCGGTCTCGTCACATTAATCTCCGCCTGCATTATATTCTGGCTCGTCGTCCTTGAAGTATGGGATTGGCGAAGGATCGTCGTCCGCAATGAACTTATCGTCGATAAAACTCGAGGTACAGCAGTCTCTGATCGATATTGATAGTAGGTGAGAGGCTGGACATTCGTATGAACATTACGTTTCCACATTTACCGTGTGCAAGTATGATCTTGAGGTACCAGGGCTGACTCTAGTGTTGTCGCTGGATGTAATGGATGCCAGCGGAGAGGTTCAGACGGATGTGGCTTCAACGATGTTTAAGACGAGATTGGATAGCAACGGGAAGGCTATCGATGTTGCAAAGATGGATGTAGGATTCAATTACGAGGCGCCGCCGCCTGATTATTGTGGACCGTGTTATGGAGGAAGGGCGCCCAGGGACGATGGATGTTGTAATACTTGTCAGGAGGTAAGAGATGCATATCAAGCGAACGGATGGGCAGTCAGTGATTTCGGCGCTATCGAACAATGCGTGAGAGAACAGTAACACCCTTGACCTACTAAACTGATCTTAGCTATAAAGAGAATCTGTTAAGTCAGAGTCATGAAGGATGTAATCTTGCAGGCTTGATTCGGGTGAATAAAGTAGCTGGCAATTTCCACGTCGCTCCCGGTCGAAGTTTCGCAATCAACGGAATGCATGTTCATGATACTGTAACCTCCTCCTATTCGGGACTGATCATAGTCGGAATATTTCAGCCATGAAACCGAGGCAGGGAAACATAATCCAAGTCATGTTATCCACGATCTACGCTTCGGTCCTGAAATCGACGAATCACTGCTGAAAGGTGCCGATGAGTGGAGTAATCCTCTCAAAGGAACCGAAAAGCACACTGAAGATGGTTCCCTCCTTTTCTTAATTATCACTGACTGCAGCAAACTTCAACTACCTCTACTTCCTAAAATGCGTTTCCACAACATACAAATATCTGTCGTCCTCCCGCGAACCAATAAACACACACCAATACTCCACGACCTCGCATTCGCGACCTCTCTCAGGCGGGCAAGATCCAGACCACGCCTCAGCAGTCCATTCCCGCGGTGGTGTCCCAGGAGTCTTCTTCGTCTACGACATCTCACCCATGAGAGTCATTAAACGGGAAGAACGGGGAAACACATTTGGAGGTTTCCTAGCCGCGGTGGTCGGCGGTGTAGGCGGCGTGTTAGTCATTGCGGGATGGATCGATCGGGGATTATGGGAGGTAGAACGGGGGATACGGAAGAAAGCCCGAGAGGGAAAGCATTTATAGGCATATTAAGTTGCAATTGAGTTATTGAATATTCAACAATTTTTTGGTGTTCCGTGTGCGTGACGGCAGTGCATGGTTCAGTCTAGTTTCACAGTTGGGTCTGTTTTCAGGGAATAAGATGTGTTGGGGTGGAAATTATTGCCAAAGTCGTGAACCTCAGATGGTGTTCCGTTTCGAGAGATTGATCAACCGTATCTGTCGATCGTCGGCCTTTTTGAGCCTTGGCTAAGCGAACCATGCATAAATATGTAGCACTGACAACATGGTGAACTTTAACTGCCTATGAAAACTAAATTTGTTGGAAATTAGCGGTTATCTGGGAAGCAGAGAGGGGCACGGGCCTCGCTATGGTTTAAATGCGATTGGCCTTAGACGTGAAGGCATCTGATTTATCGCAATCCCAAAAAAGGAGAGGTTTTCGCGAGTAAGATATAAGAAGCCCACGATGTCTATCCACTTCTCCATCGAGGTTCCACTTCCAAGATGTCGTCAACTATAACTCCAGACGAAGTCGATATCATTATTGTCGGTGGTACGCACCCTCTGCCTTTTGAGAAGACATTAATTGCGATGGATAGGTGGTCCGGCAGGTTGTGTCATTGCAGGTCGACTGGCGAAAGCAGATCCCACGCTCCAGATCCTTCTCATTGAACAAGGCGATACCAATCGAGATAATCCCATCATTACTACCCCCGCTTTCTTCCTTTCCCATCTGTTGCCGGGGAGCACTACACTTGACGCTACCTTGGCGCGTCCCAGCGATTTTGTCGCCGGGAGAAACATCGTTGTACACTCAGGACGGGTTCTCGGGGGAGGAAGTAGTGTTAATTTCATGGCATATACGCGGCCCAGTGCGAGTGACATTGATGCTTGGAAAATGGAAGGATGGACGTTCCGTGATGTTTTGCCTCTTTTCACAAAAGTATCGTCCCTCATTTTTGGTGTCAGATGTTGACGATGGTAGTTTGAGACGTATCATGTCGAACCCGGGATGGAAACACATGGATATGAAGGACCTATCCATGTTTCTTATGGAGGAACAGTGAGTCATCAAGCAGAAGAGTTCAGTGCTGCTGTCAAACTTGTCCATGGAGTTGACTCGGTGGTCGATTTGCAGGATTTCAAGTCTGCTAATAAGTCATCCATGTGGGCTAAATGGATTGACCCCGAGACCGGGAGACGAAGTGACGCTGTTCATGGCTATGTTCATCCTATCCTCGATACACAGACCAATCTCCATCTCCTCGTACAGTCTAAGGTTATTCGCGTATTGTTTGAGGGGACTACTGCTATCGGTGTCGAGTACGTAAAAAAGTAGCTACCCCCAATGGGTCAGAAATTGATCTTAGTAAACAACTCGATGGGACCGCGAATCAAACCCCCAGGGCTATCCGTTCAAGGAAACTCGTCGTCATCTCTTCTGGCGCTTTATCCACCCCTCAAATCCTCGAACGTTCCGGGATCGGTTCATCCGCTATTTTATCGCCCCTTGGCATCCCAGTGGTCTCAAATCTCCCTGGAGTAGGCACCAATTATCAAGACCATACATTCATACTTGCCCCGGTATCGCGCGTCAAAGGCGGCGAAGATGAGACAGGGGACTACATCATCCGCCAGGATCCGTCGACAATGTCCCGTCTGAATGAGGAATATAAATCTGGGGAGGGAGCGTTAGCATGGAACTTCATTGACGCAGGAGCAAAACTCAATCCGTCATCTGACGATCTCGCTACCATGGGCGAAGACTTCAATAAAGTGTGGGAAGAAGTATTCGTTCCCTTCCCCGATAAATCAGTCATGTTCATGGGAGTACTCTCCGCGTAAGAACCCCCCTCCCTCCGCGGGGAAAATATATTGATAACTGGTAGATTCCCGGGAGATCCATATCTACTGCCTGAAGGAAATTACATGACCATGGGGAATTTCTTGAACTATCCCCTCTCCAGAGGAAGTCTGCATATCACTTCGAACGATGTATATGCAGCTCCAGACTTTGAAGCTGGGTTTCTATCTCACCCGGCGGACCTGGCGCCTCATATCTGGGCATATAAAAAGAATCGGGAGATCATGAGGAGAATGACTAGTTTCGATGGCGAAGTCGAAGATACTCATCCTCCCTTCCCTGCGACTTCCAAGGCAGCATGTATCGATAAATATGATCCCGACGTCAAAACTATTGAATACTCTGCCGAGGACGATAGGATTCTCGAGCAATGGATCAGGGAGAAAATTGGAACATGTTGGCATTCGTTGTATGTCTATCATCAGATCGGACTGATATAGGGGAACCGCTGCGATGAAACTCAAAGAGGATGGTGGTGTCGTGGACAAGGATCTCAACGTCTATGGCACGAAAAACCTGAAAGTTGCTGGTGGGTCTCAGTAGTTGGCGTTGTTGATGTTAGACTTGTCGATTTGTCCTTTGATGGTTGGAGCCAATACGTATAGTACTGCTCTCATGGTTGGAGAGAAGGCTGCGGTTATTACTGCTAAAGAACTGGGATATTTGTAGTTTAGGTTGATGGACTGCGAGGGATCTAGATATTGCCGATTGTCTGCTGACCACCGGAAATGATTTTGACGGATAAATTCAATCTACATACTCATCTCACGTCCAAAACTACAAGGGTTTTCCAGCCATAACTTTCTCAGCGAGTTCCTTACGAAGCCTATCCGCAAGCTCTTTAGTAACCATAACCTAAGATCAGTCTAATCCGTTGGAGAGAAATACAAAGTCCCAATCGATAAGCCAGTCTCCCTTGGCGACGCCGTATTTTTGGGCCATCTCCTCGTTTTCAACAGACTTGATGTCCACGATCAAGGAAGACTTGACGCCGAAGACGGCATCGGAGGTCTCGAATGGATCTCCCCTGGCGTACAATGCCGTGATGAGGGTATCATATCCATCGGCGATGATCATGAAGTGCATGTGAGAAGGTCGGTAAGGATGACGACCCAATCGTTGCAAGAGTTTGCCCACAGGTCCTGGAATCAGCGACTACTAACGTAGAGGGGGAACCGTCATGGGGGATTGGATAAGGAACTGGACGGATTGCCTTGAACCAGAAATCTCCGTTCTTGTCCGAGCGGAGTCGGCCTCTGTAATCGGGGTGTGATCGGTTTTCATATTGGGTATCATAGTGACCCGTCTCATCTGTCTCCCATACCTCGATGAGGGCGTTCTCAATTGGGTTGCCACTCTCGTCGGTGACTCTGCCCTTGACAAGACACCATTTCTCCTCGCCCTGCTCCTTCACAATCGCGTCTCCCAATTTCACTTCCGCAGCATCTTCGGTGAAGAACGGTCCGAGGACAGTATTCTCGGTTGCTCCCGCGGGTTTAGGATGATTGAGCGAGTCGACAAGAACAGATAGCCCAAGGACATCGGAAAGAAGGATAAACTCCTGACGGGTCTGGGAACAGATTTGTCCGGTGGCAGTGAGGAATTGGAGTGCCGTCATCCACTCATCTGTCGTCAATGCGGTCTCTCGCGCAAAATCATGGAGATGTTCCGTCAATTTGTTGATCAGGAATTGCAGACGCTCGTCCTTGCCCTGCGAATTGATGATCTTGGTGTTCTCGGTGATACTAGACACATATATCAGCATCGGCGCAAAGAGATCTCGGGGGTCTCGGCAGTTGGCGCGGGGGATTACTTGTGCATGGTCAAGTCGAGCAGCTTGGGAAGATGGTCAGGGACCACGATCTGTGGATTTGCTTTGTGGCCAGACATGTTTGCGTATTCAAGAGACTTTCTTTTACTGGGAAGTGTTTGTGCTGGAAGTGTGTTCGTTTTATGCGCAGGTTTGTGGAGAGACGGAGAGAAAGTGGTTTTTGTGTGCGAGCGCCGGACAAATGTGCGGGGCACAGCGGAAGGCGTGGCTAAGGCCCTCTTTCCGCGCGATGATTGGCTGGAGGGCCCAGTCAACTCAGGTTTTCCGTTCCGCAGAGAACGTGACTCGCTGGCAATCACCCGCACTCAGCTGCAAGCCAGTAGAAAGCACACTCCAGGAACACAGAGTCAATGACCGACGAGGTTGGAGAGGGCATCTTCGGAGGGGACCTCGGATTCGACAGTGATGCCGAGAAGGAGAAGGAAGAAGAGCGGGAAAAACGCACGGTGCAGACTGAAGAAGATTTTCAACGTCAGAAACGTGAATGGACTCCAAAAGTCGAGACACGGGAGGTTTTAATTGGACGTCTCAAAGCTGATACCTAGGAACTGTTGAAAGCTATTTCCTCATTATCCCCGCCGAGGACCAAGTTCGATGTCCTCACTCTGAAATCTGCAGCAGAGTTACTCTATTATGAACGTGATTATGTCGCAGCAAAGGACGTAGGGGAACAAGTGTTGAATATGACGGTGCACGACGAGACCTATCTCGGACATAGCGAACGGAAGGAAGTTGAGCTCCTGGTCGAGCGATGTCGAGAGAAAATCCCTTCGTCCGGTCAACCGGCTGCAGCTGATCGACCGGCTAACGCCGACAAGGCATCATGATGGGACGGGGGAGCGGAGGATACCATTCGAGCGATGTAGATATCAGGGCGCATTAATCAAATCCATACACGCATATTTTGATATATCCATTGTTCATGAAGTCGTTCCGTGAGGATACTGATGCTAATGATATTATGAGATCGCCGTTTATATACGAACCTCGTCAGAGATTCAATCCCTTTCCCTGCCTCCTGTAATACCCCATGCGGCACCTAATCCCAGCAATAACGCATCCCATACTCATTCTCAGAGTGCCGTACAAACATTCAATCGTTCGCAATTTTACAACGACCAACCTTAGTCCCATACACGTCCTCTCCGAAACACTTCGGCCTCCTCATCGAGCTGTCTACGTTCCTCCCTCTCCGCACGTATCTCCGCATTCCGCATCCTGTGGTAATGGGTCAACTCTCGGCTCCATCCACTCAAACCAAACTCCTCCTGTCCCCCGCTTAGTCCCTCCAACGCCTCCTGTGAGGCGACTCTCGCATCCCGGAACGAGACTCCGGCTCCAACCTCGGAATCACTGCTGGTATCTTCGTCGACAATGGGAATTTCGAAGACGCCGGGATATCGGTCTACTGGGTGTACGGGTCCCGGAGGGGGATACCCTAATGGGGGGACGTGTGAGGATCCCAAAGGGGGAACAGTAGATGAGGCTGATGGAGGAGAAGTCGTGTCGCTGGGATTGGACATCCATGACAGGAATTCAGAAATATCCCAACCTCCAGCAGCAGCGCTAGACGATCCCTGGGAAGCCGCCTCGGCAGGTGCAGTCCTTGTCGCCGCCCTCGGATTGAAAGGATGTATCGCCCTCGCCCTCGTCAAAGCATATCCTCCCTCCGGCGCACTATCCTCCTCCTCCTCCTCTTCATCATCCCCTACTCCGCCTACTCGACGCGCAAGCCTCGTCAGAGTCGCGGCCTGAGCCCGATACTCAGCGACCATCCTCGCATTGCGCTCTAACTCCCTCCTCCTACGTCGCTCCCTTTCTGCCGCGTTAGCACTAACACCAGACTCATCGGCCTCGCCTCCTGCGCCCGTCGCCGGCACCACCGGCAGCCTCTCCAGGATAGAATTCAGCTCATTGTCGCCGTTGCGCACGATGTCACTGTACGTGCGTCGCCGTCTGCGTCCCGGGGGCCGGATTGAACTTTGCGTCGGCTGGGTTTGTTTGAGTGTTGTTTTTAGTGTTGCTGGGGCGGCGGTCGTGTGTGAAAGGGACCAGTACACGGGAATACCCATTTTTGGTGGAAGACAGGCTGGGAAGGAAAGGTCAGAGTAAGGATATGGGCGAGGGAGTTGGGGGAGTTTGCGTGCGTATGTGTGTGTGTGTGTGGTGTGGTGTGGTGTGGTGTGCTTGGAGGTCTCGGCGCGATAGTCGTTGGAGCAACGAACGAGGAACCTTTAATGTCTTTGTGTGCTTTGCATGCCTCGCTCGTCGAAAATCGTACCCTAACCCATACGCACCCCGAACAGGAAAGCAAATGACAAATAACTAGCCAATCAGAGGAAATGCATCGGGGCGTGTTTATTCGTGCCTGCCAGCAACGGTTTCTTGCCTGCATAATACTTCCACGATGTTCGACATGTTCCCCCCCTCATCAGGATTACTCGACCAATGCCCTCAATTCGAGTCCCTATACAAGAAACTAACACACTCACTCCTCGACCAGGACGGAACAATTAAATCCGAACTCGTGTCATCGTCAAAAATCCAGGTACAGTACCCGTCGCGCGCGTCGGTCGTTAAGATATAGAGTGACTTGAGGGGGGCGCGGGAGGAGTTATTGAGGGAGACGCTGCTTTCACAGTCTTTGCAGGGGCTGGTGTCGTCGGAGCAGCTTCCGCGGGAGGTATTGCCCTGGTTATTTTGTGGGTGGGAGGTAACTTTGTAGTTACAGATGGTGTTGATGGAAATGTTTCTGGATTCGGAGGATAAGTGTGGTTTGGATGGTGGAGATGGAGGTCTGGTGGGTCAGCGACGACTTGGTAGGACTGAGCAGAAACTCATTGAAGCATCGTTGAGACACGAACTCAGTCAACAACTAAAGTCTCTCAGATCACTGATTGACGATGGCAATAGTATTTCCATCCCTGAGTGAAGTTGATAGATAGGTAACGTATCTCTATCAGAGATATGCCGACAACGAGAACAAGCCATCCATAAAGCACAAGATAATTTAACCCAATCACACATATCGCTCGTCACCACTACCAAACAAATCCTGGAAGTATCCCCCCCTGCACCACATACCTAAAATTACAGACCGCAAATGCGGTAATAAAACTCCTAAGGACGAATCTCGATATGAATCGCCATGGTCAATCAGAAAGAACAATCAAATTATTCACCGAATACCTCGTAGCAGTCTCCCAAGCCCTGCAAGCAAAACTAGAGTCCCCCTCCCTCCCTCTCTTCCTCTCACCCAAGTAACCTCCTACTCATACTACAGAGCCACCTCCGACGACCTCCAAACATCCCTATACACCACCGAAGTCCTCGCAATACTACAACGCATACGGTACCCCCGTTGTAGAGTGTGGTTGACATAGAACGGAGACGCAATCGATACAGGCGAATTTAAGTGCTCGGGGGGAGTATTTGGAGACATCGCTCGAGAGGTATGGGTCTGCGGGACCGGAGTATGAGAGGATTGTGAAGGAGTATTTGAGGACGCATGTTTCTATTTTACGTTGTGAGGAGGAGATTGAGGAGTTGAAGGATGCTAAAAATGCGAGGAGATACTAGGACGAGAGATGTCGACTTGAATTGATACCTTAGGAATTAATATGTTGTTATTGTGTGCGGTATCCCGCCAATAGCGTATTGACTCATCCCTTGTGTTCTGCAGTCGAATTAAGCGGTTGTCTTGGGTGTATGACGGTGACTTGTGTGCTGCAAGTGGAGCAGATATCGGGGGACTAGGCTGTAGTAGCCTGAGATGGTCGGTTCCGGAACAGTCCCTGTCCGGCGGCGCATGCCAGCGAAACAGCTTGCGCGTCTCGTTCTCTGATCACCATCCATCACCAATTTCACCACCTCTCCCTCCCTCCCGCTAATCCACCATGTCCCGCGGCAGTACTCCCCCAACCCAATCCCATCCCTAGACACAAGCTAACGTTCTTTCCAGGTGGAGCAGGCTATGACCGTCACATCACCATCTTCTCCCCCGAAGGCCGTCTCTACCAAGTCGGTATGTCCCATCCTCCCATCATACCTACATACATACATACATACATATACGTATACGTATACGTATGTGTATGTGTGTGTGTGTGTGTGTGTAGCAAGCGACTAACGGTCGTCTAGAGTATGCGTTCAAGGCAATCAATTCAGCGGGGATTACGACGGTGGGAGTAAAATCCTCGACCGCGGCAGTGGTCATCAGTCAAAAGAAAGTGCCTGATAAACTACTCGATCCAGCGAGTGTGACCAGTGTATACAAGATCACCAAAGGCATTGGATGTGTCATGACTGGCATGATTCGTACGTCCCTTCCCCTGCACTCACGTCTTTGACTCACTGCTCTCTTGAGTTTCTCTGGATTGTTTGTTGCAGTCGTTCTTGCACTAGTTGTCTATGTGCATTGTGTGGTGGTTTTGTGTGGGTTTGTGCGGGTGGATGTTGATGGTAGCGGATGCGCGGGCACAGGCTCAGAAGGCACGGCTTGAGGCTGCAGAGTTCAAGTACCAGAACGGATACGATATGCCTGTTGATGCATTATCCAAACGACTCGCCAACATCGCACAAGTCTCTACTCAACGAGCCAGCGTCCGTCCCTACGGCGTCGGTACGTATCCCTGACTCCTAATCCCCTTCTCAATTCCCTCTTCAAATACCCATCCCTATTTAAGCGCCCTTTCAACCTCATCTTATTTGCGTGCAATCCCCATACCGATTCTAATACCCTTTTTTGGTCTGTTTTCAGGTCATTGGCTAATCATAGCGATGATTCTCATTGCGTATGACGATGAACGAGGTCCATTACTCTACAAAACAGACCCGGCTGGAACGTACATGGGCTTCCGCGCCACGGCCGCAGGTCCCAAATCCCAAGAAGCACACAACTATCTCGAAAAACAGTATAAAAAAACCGGCCGAACGAATCCCGAGAACTTCAACTTAAATCAACTTGTAGAAGTACTCTCCACAAACCCTCCCTTGTGTGCGTCCTTGCTTATGCTAGCTCGCGATCACGACTCTGTCGACGGTGTTGTCGCAGGACTTTAAGTCCACGGAGTTGGAGATCGGGGTCGTGGAGGAGCCCAAGTATTCGGAGAAGGAGGTGCAGGGGGCGGAGAATCCACTTAGTAGGACGGGGGCGTTTAGGATGTTGAGGTTGGAGGAGATTGATGAGAGGTTGCAGGCTATTGCTGATAGTGGTTGATGTGAGGAAATGCATTTTTCATACCCGTAGAAATCACGAGTTCGAACATGACAGATCTGAGGTGTTTGGGGGTGGTTCTGCCGTGGCTTTGTGTCCCTGAGTTGTCTGATGCATGCGAGGCCAAGGCCCACTGCTCTGGGCAGCGTTGCGAATAACGCACCGTTACATAACAACATTGGTTTACGTTTAATTCACAGGATACGATTGAAAATGGATGAATGCAAGAACTTCTTCTTCTTACTCGAGACCACCAACTGACTACTCTAAACCTTGACAGCCATTGCAGCAGCTTTTGCCTTCTTTGCCTGAGCATCCATACTCTTCTGCCCAAGTTTTCCTCCACCCCAGTGACGAGAAGTCTCAGCAATCTTATCGTTGTAGTTGGCCTG
>Ga0302325_10015645_pt1 | contig 16127 bp, 14 predicted proteins | sample Palsa_T0_2_FD_201948 | JGI IMG/M metagenome (GOLD analysis project Ga0302325, IMG submission 201948) | Peat permafrost microbial communities from Stordalen Mire near Abisko, Sweden - Palsa_T0_2 | ecosystem: Environmental > Terrestrial > Soil > Palsa > Peat permafrost | place: Sweden: Abisko... | reverse complement strand
TCGGACCCTTTGAGCGCCGCCTGCAGCGCATTTTCACCTTCTTCGATATAGCGGGTGATGTTCTCGATCATGACGATGGCATCGTCCACCACGAAGCCGGTGGAGATGGTCAACGCCATCAGCGTCAAATTATTCAGACTGTACCCCAGCAGGTACATCACGCCAAAGGTACCCACGATGGATAGCGGCACGGCGACGCTGGGGATAATGGTCGCCGAGATGTTGCGCAAGAAGAGGAAAATCACCATCACCACCAGCCCGATGGTGAGCATCAACTCGAATTGAACGTCCGTCACCGAGGCGCGGATGGTGTTGGTGCGATCCGTCAGCACCACTACCTGTACGTCCTTAGGCAGGGTGACGGTGAGCTGCGGCAGCAGCGCTTTAATGCGGTCCACCACCGCAATGATATTGGCGCCGGGCTGCCGCTGGATGTTGAGAATGACCGACGGGGTCCCGTTCCACCATGCCGCCTGGCGCCGGTTTTCAATATCGTCCGAGATGGCGGCTACATCCGTAAGCTTCACCGGCGCGCCGTTTCGATAGGCCACGATCAGCGACGCGTAGTCCGCGCTCGAGAGCAGTTGGTCGTTGGCGCCGATTTGATAGTCCTGGGACGTGCCGTCGAAATTGCCCTTGGCCTGGTTCACGTTCGCGGCGGTGATGCCGCTGCGCAGGTCTTCGAGGTTCAATCCGTAAGCAGCCAGTTTCGTGGGGTTGGCTTGAATGCGCACGGCGGGCTTCTGGCCGCCCGAAATGCTGACCAGACCGACGCCCGGCAATTGCGAGATCTTGGGCGCGAGACGCGTATCCGCCAGATCTTCGACTTTCGAGAGGGGAATGTTCTTCGACGTCAGCGCTAAAGTTAAAATCGGCGTATCCGCGGGATTGGTCTTACTATAGACCGGCGGCGTCGGCAGATCCGACGGCAGGTAGGTACCCGCGGCGTTGATGGATGCCTGCACTTCCTGCTCGGCCACATCGATACTCAAAGCCAGGTTGAACTGCAGGGTAATGACCGAGCTTCCATCGGAGCTGGTGGAAGTCATCTGCTGCAAGCCCGGCACCTCGCCGAGTTGCACCTCAAGCGGCGCCGTTACCGACGATGCCATCACGTCGGGGCTGGCGCCCGGGTAAAACGTCACAATCTGGATAATCGGGTAGTCTACTTCAGGAAGCGCCGATACGGGCAGCTGCATGTAGCCCACGGCGCCCGCCAGCATGATGGCAACCATCAACAGCGATGTAGCTACGGGCCTCAGAATAAAATTCCGAGACGGACTCACTGCTTCTTGCCTCCGCCCTTCTTGGCTCCGCCCTTGCCCGATCCACCGCCGCGGCCTGCCGGTTGCTCACCGGCTGAGCCGGTGTTCACCGCTGTTCCTTCCTGCAGCTTATCCACGCCCGTCGTCACCAGCTCATCGCCAGGCTCGAGCCCTGAAGTGATTTCGGTTTGCCCGCCATCGGATGTGCCCACGGTAATATTGCGAAAGGTTACCGTGGAATCGGGCTTCACCAGAAACACATAGGTGGCGCTGGTGGAACGCTGAATGGCAGCGTCCGATAAGAGAATTACGCCGGACTTCTCCTGCACCAGCAGCCGCGCATTCACGAACTGGTTGGGAAACAACTCGAAATTCTTGTTGTCGAAATAGGCCCTCGCCCGCACCGTCCCCGTAGTCTGGTCGATCACATTATCGATGGTGGCCAACTTTCCGGAGGCGAGCTTCTTCGTATTGGCGGCATCCCATGCTTCCACGGTCAGGCTTTCCCCCGCACGCATCTTTTGGTACACCGGCGGCAACTGGTCTTCGGATATCGGGAACAGCACGCTGATCGGCTCAATCTGCGTGATGATCACCAGGGGAGTGGTTGCGGAGCTTTGGACGATGTTCCCGGGATCCACCAGACGCAGCCCCACCCGTCCGGTAATCGGCGACTTGATTTTGGCGTACACCAGGTTCAACTGGGCGCTATTGATCATCGCCTGATCCGATTTCACTATGCCCATATCCTGTTCCACCAGGGCCCTTTGGGTGGCGAGCGTTTGCTCCGGAACGGCTTTTTGCGTCACCAGCGTCTCGTACCGCGTCAGGTCGACGCGCGCATTGTCGAGCAGGGCCTGGTCCCGCGCGAGTTGCCCCTGCGCGTTCTCCAGCTGCACCTGAAAAGGCCGCGGATCGATCTCCATCAGCACCTGGTCCTTCTGGACGATGTCGCCTTCCTTATACATCACGTTCATCAGTTGACCGCTGACGACCGAGGTAACGGTGACCGTGTTGATGGGGGTCACCGAGCCCAGGGAGACGACATAGACGCCGATATTGCCGCGGTGCGCGCGCGTTACCACTACCGGGACGGCTCCTCCGCCTTTTCCGCCTTTCTTGCCGCTGGTGGTAGCAGGCGCCGTAGGTCCGCTGAGCATGGGGCCGATTTTCGGCCAGTATTTGTAGCCCAGCCAGGCGAGCACAACCAAAATGGGAAGCCACAGCCATCTTAGCTTGGAGCTTCGCTTGGGCGGTATTACAGGCGGATTCCCGCCCGGACCGGCGGGCGGTCTGGCCGGAGCAGCCGTGGGCGGCTGCACAAAATGCGGTGAGGAAGTACTCTCAATCATGATTCGAGATTCTTCAACTATACGTTCTACAAGGTTTTAAGAGCAGCGCTGGTATACTAGATAGAGTATATGACATTAGGCGGCCAGACCGCCTCATGCCGTTACCAGCCCTTTCGAGCTAAATTTGGAACTTTTCCCGAGCGCCCCTGGTCCGGCTTTCTCGGTCCGAACCTGTCCAACAGGATTTTCACCACGCGCGCCGCGGCTAGCGTGACCTCGGCGTTCGGCCGTAGCATCCGCGTTACTTCGGCGTTCTCCCGATCCAGCCAGTCGCCGGTCAAGCCAACTCCGCTGTTCCATTCATCGAGCAAGCGCAGGCCGGCAGCGCCCAACGCCGATAAATCCGCCGATAGCGGCTTGATCTCGGTCAACAGCGCATTGCCCTCGGCCAACGGTTGGAAGCGGGCGTCGTTCGCGGCCCAGCGCGTGAATTCTTCCCGCAGCATGGCTACATCGGCGGCATTCGAATTGGGGCCCGCCGCCAGGCGCGCCGCGGCGCGCTCCAAGGCGCGCACGCTTTCGCTTTCCGGACGCGCGGCGTCCACAAAGCGGTCCAGCGGCTCTTCCGTGGTGTAATGCCGGGCACGCACCCGCGGACCCAATCCCAGCGCCTCGGAGGCGTCGGCCAGAATACGCAGCGGCTCATCCGGCCGCCCGCCGGCCAGGCGGCTGAGCATGGGCGCATAGTTGGCGCGGTGCTGCACGCCGGTCCATTCGAGCATGCGGCTCACCGCCGCGAGGCGCGTGTACATCGAATCGGCGTCCGTTATATCCCTGGGCGACCACAGACGCTCGGCGATCGCGGCCATGCGCGGCCAGATACGCGAATCCACGGTCTCCGCATCCACTAATTCAGCCCACATGCAGGCTTCGCCGCCCAGAATCTTCGATTGCTGTTCGGCGGTCAAGTGTTCCGCTGGGCCGCCCGCTGGGTCGATCCCGTAGTGATAGCCGGCGGGGCTTAAATGATCGAGATAGTAGCCCCACGAAAGAATCGCCCGGTATCCCTTTTGCACAGCGTCTGCGAGTGAAGCCTGGTTGCGCCAGATCTGCACTACCGTCTCCTTGGGCAGATTGGGATGGAGCACCTCGTCCCAGCCGATCATGATCTTTCCATGTTTCTGGATAATCTTCTGAATGCGCTGGTTGAAATATACCTGGATATCGGTCGCGTTCTTGAGGCGATGGGCTTTGGCGAACGCCTGAATACGCGGCGATGCGTTCCATTGCTTGCCATTCACTTCATCGCCGCCGATGTGGAAGTATTTGTCGGGGAACAGCAGCGCCATTTCGCCGATGAAGCTATCGAGGAACAGATAGGTGGATTCGCGCGTGGGGTCCATCACGTCAGTGGTGACGCCAAATGTGCGCCAAATCTCAAACGGGCCCTTGCCGGCGGTCAGTTCCGGATACCCGGGAAACCAACTTGTGGTGTGCCCGGGGATATCGAACTCGGGAACCACCCGAATACCGCGGTCCCGAGCATATGCCACCACGCGGCGTACCTCCGCCTGCGTGTAGTACATGCCGTCGGATCCCATTAGTTGCAGGCGCGGATGGAGCCGGCTCTCTACGCGGAATCCCTGGTCGTCGGACAGGTGCCAGTGCAGCACGTTCAGCTTCACCGCCGCCATGGCGTCGAGATTGCGCTCGACGACTTCGACAGGCATGAAGTGCCGCGAGACATCCATCATCAAGCCGCGCCATTCGAAGCGTGGGTGGTCATCAATGTGCATGCCGGGCGCGCTGAAGCCTTCCGGACCGGGCGCGATCAATTGCGCGAACGTCTCCATGCCGCGCAACGCGCCATCCACCGCCGCCGCTTGAATGCGCGCGCCATCGGAGGCTATATCGAGCTGGTAGGATTCATTTTCCCCGAGCGCCGGGTATTCGGGTCCTCGGCCGGCGATTTCGACGCGGAGGGTAGCCGCGCCCGTTACCGGCTTCCGCACGGCGACGGGGATGCCGGTCTGGCGCGCCACGCGCGCGATGAACCTGATCACCGCGGCTTCGAGCCGGGGATCCGCCGGACCGCGAGCGGACACGGTGAATTTGCCGTCGATGGCGAGCGCGCCGCCGGCCCCGTCGGCTTTGACCGGCATGGGCATGAGCGCGGGAGTCTCGGCGCGCAGAAGCACGGTCATCACCATACCCGCTAGAAGAAGGCGCATCCCCTGGTATTGTATCCTGCGATCTGCGATGCCTTACCAACTTTGGCTTATCCGGCACGGCGAAACCGCATGGAGCCGCTCCGGCGCACACACCAGCCGCACCGATCTGCCGCTCACCGATACCGGCCGCGCGAAGGCCGTGGATATGGGACGCTATCTCGCCCGGCGGCCGTTCGCGCTCGTGCTCACCAGCCCCATGCTGCGCGCGCGTGATACCTGCCGCCTGGCCGGCTTCGGGGATGAGGCCCAAATCGACCCCAATCTATGCGAATGGGATTACGGCGACTATGAGGGCCTCACCACGACGCAAATCCAAGCGGATCGTCCGGGGTGGTCGCTGTGGAGGGACGGCGTGCCGAACGGCGAAAGTATCGATCAAGCCGCGGCGCGCGCCCAAGCCGTAATCGCGCGTTCGCTCGCAGCGCCGGGCGATGTCGCGCTGTTTGCGCACGGGCACATTCTGCGTATTTTGGCCGCGTGCTGGCTGGGAGTGGAACCCAACAACGGAAGGCTTTTCGCGTTATCCACAGCCACCGTGAGTACGCTCGGGCACGAGCGCGAGACGCGGGTGATTTCGAGTTGGAATCTTTCGGTTTCCGGGTAGGCGAGCTAATCAAGCACGCCCACCTATGGGCCTTACGGGCCGGAAGCTTTCGATTTCGGCATAATCAGGCCAATGCGCACCGGTTTGGCGCCGGCTGCGGCCTTGGCCGTTTTGCACACCAGTTGCAACGATGCTACTGCCGCCACCACGCGCGTGGGCACGCGGTTCGCGTCGGGGCCGATCAGCACCAGCACGTTCGGCGAAGCGAGAAAGATTTCCATCACGCGGATTCGTTCCATGCCTTGCTGGAACGTCACCAGCAGTTCTTCGTCTTCCTTGAGTTGTTTCTGCATGGCCGCGATCTGGCCTAGAATCGTTGAGCCCGCGCTCTCGCCGGTTGTCGGTGGCGCGGGCGCCGGTTCCTTCGGCGGCGCGGTCGCGGTAAGCAGAGCTTGCTGCGCAATCTGCTTGGTAAAATCAGCGAGGGCCATTGGGTTGATGCTAGCACGCCGGCGAAAGAACCGGCGCGAGACGGCTGGCCTTACCTTTCCCTCGCGTCCAGGTTAGAATGTAATTGCGATGGATACGCAGACTTCTATCGGCATCCCGGAACCAGCTCTGTTTGTGGAGAATCCCCACCTCGGGGATTCGGTGAATCGGAACATCGTGCGGTCCGAGATCGAAGGCGGGGTTCACCTGAGGGACTTGTCCCCGGGAGCGGTGCTTGCCATTGAAACGACGAACCGCGTCTACAAAATGGTGTTCCTGGGAGATGGAGCGGCTCTAATCTCCGGCCATCCCGAATTCTGCCCTGAGCCAACCGAAGTGCAAATCCACGGTTCCACGTGGGGTGGCTCGATGATCATGCACCGGTACCTGGGCCGCGGCATGCACCTCGAATTCGAGCATCTGGTATTCCAAGTGATCGTCACTTCCCGCATCGTCGACATCCGCGCCGCAGCTTGAGCGGCGGCCGCCTGCACAAAGGTGTAGCTTTCAGGGATGAGCGCTTCAGGGTAATCCGCCGATCATGAGCTTCGGATGGGGACGGACTAGGAATTGCGCCCGTGTACTGGCCGCATTCACTTCAATGGCGTCAGTTTCCTTGGTGGGGTATGCTTTATCCTGGAACGGAATATGCAGCATCGCATCACGCAAATTGCCATCGGGATCCTGATCCTGCAAGCTTTGCCGGGCTACGCACAAACGCCGGCGCCGCGGCCTGAGTTTGAAGTGGCATCGGTCAAGCTCAACCCCAACTGCGGCAACTGGCACGGCGGGGGCGCTCCGTTTTCTCCGGGCAGGTTGAAGATGGAGTGCGCGACCCTGCAGAGTCTCATCCAATCCGCTTATGTCTTTTTCGCGGACGGAGTCAGTTTCAATCAAGAGATGATCCAGATCACGGGTGCGCCGGGATGGGCGGAGTCCGATCAGTACGATGTGGCGGCGAAGGCGGAGGGCGCCGCGCCCGTCCAACAGGTTATGGGGCCCATGCTGCGAGCGCTTCTGGAAGATCGCTTTAAGCTGAAGGTTCATCGCGAGACCAGGGAAACGCCGGTCTATGCGCTGACGGTGGCGAAGAGCGGTATGAAGATAACGCCGCTGAAGGAAGGCGGCTGTATCCCCATCGACTGGAATCATTTGCCGTCCCCGCCCGAACCGGGCAAGCCAATGCCGAACTACTGCGGCAATCTGACGCTGAGAACGAACGCGGATGGCGTCATGATGGACGCGCGCGGTGTGACCATGACGGAATTTGCCCAGAGGCTTTCCACGTTGCTGGACCGAAAGGTGATCGATAAAAGCGGGGTCCCGGGTCGATTCGATTTCCACCTGGAGTTCACACCCGACGAAACCACGCGGGGATTCGCCGGCCGCAGAGGCGCAGGCGATGCGGGAGGCGCTGCGCTACCCGCCGCGCCCGATGGCCCGTCGGTCTTTAGCACACTCCAGGCACAATTCGGCTTGAAACTGACGCCGGACAAAGGGCCGGTAGACTCCCTGGTCATCGACCACGTTGAGAAGCCGAGCGAGAATTAGACCTTTCCGACTGGGGGCAAGCTCAAGCATGCCCCACCTACCTCCATGAAGCTGCGCAGATCGCTCTCTGCGATTTCCGGCAAGCCCGGGGCGGCGTGATTCAGTTTGCCTTCGCGCATCCAGTTTTCGAAGCGGCCCACCAGATCGAAAAGGTGGTCGAACGAATCCACGATGAACAGCAGCGGCTGATAATGGTCGATCTCCGCGCCCTGGTTGATCACCCACTCCATCTGCAGCGGATAACGCTGCACTTCATCCGATTCGATAGCGTGTTGCAACTCGCCGTACGAGCTGAGCAAGCCGCTGCCGTAGGCGCAAACGCCGCGCGGTCCGCGCATCAGGCCGAACTCCACCGTGAACCAGAAGAAGCGCGACATCGCGCGCATGATGCTGGTGAGCCGCCGCGCGCGCTCGGCATAATCGCGAATGCCCGCCGTCATTTCCACTGCCGTGTGCGCGCAATCGCCGAAGCGCACCAGAACGTCCGCGAAAGCCTTTTCCGTGTGCATGGGGACGTGGCCGGCGACATCGTGGAAAATGTCCGGTTCGGGGAGGTAATCCATGCGGTCTTTATCCCGGATGGTGATGGTGGTGGGAAATTCGCGCCGGCGCAGGCAATCGAAGAAGAGAAATCCGGGGACGTAGCCGCTCACCGCTTTGGCTTGAAAGCCGGTCAGCGGCTCCAGGCGGCGGTTGACCTCGTCGAGCCGCGGAATGCGATCCGCCGGAAGTTGCAGCGCTTCCACGCCGCGCAGGAAATGCGGGTTCGCGTACCGCTCCCAGCGCGGACGGATGCGCGCGAAGAGCCGCCGCCACGCCTCGTGGTTCTCCTCGGAGTAGAGTTCGTAGGCTTGAGTAATGTAGAGGTCGCCGCGGTGGCGCGCCTCCTCAACGAATGGAGCGTGACCCGTTGTCAGACCGGGTTCTGAGAGCGTTTGCAGCATAAATCCCCCTCGCTAACTTCAAGGTAGCATAAAACCACTCATTGGTGGTGCTTAATTGACATGGGAGAATCGGAGGCTGTGAAGAGGTTGCTTTTATTAGCTGCGTTCTGCGTTTTGGCGTACGCCCCGGCGTTGAATCTGCCGCTAATCGAAGACGACTACCCGAACATCGCGCAGGCACAGTTGTTCGGAGGGTATGCGGCGCCCCTTGCGAACCCCATCTTCCGGCTGCGGACCACCAGCTATTGGGCCATGCTGTTGCTATGGCGGGCGTTTCATCTGACGCCGATCGCGTATCACGCCACCAGCCTGGTTCTGCACATTGCCAACACGTGGCTGGTTTACTTTGCTTGCCTATTGTGGCCGCGCACGCGCAGCGCGGCGCTGTGGGCCGCCGGTTTCTTCGCCGTGCACGAAGGGCATCAGGAAGCCGTCATGTGGTTCTCGGGCATTGCCGAACTGCTGCAATTCCTATTCGGCGGATTGGCCCTGCTGTGCTGGATGCACGGCCGCTGGTGGAATGCCGCGGGCGTTGCCTTTTTCGCATTGGCGCTGATCTCAAAGGAATCGGCCGTAGTGTTTCTAGCGCTGTTCCTGCTAACAGCCCGCGGGAAATGGCGCTGGATCGCGCCCTACGCCGCCGTGGCAGCTTTGGCACTGGCCTCTCTCGCGACCACCAGTTCGTATTCGTTTCGCTTCTCCGACGGCAGCTTCTCGCTGCATGCCCCGTTCTGGATCACCTGGCCGCGAGGCCTCGCGCGAGTATTGTGGATCTGGGGCTTCGTGGCTGCCGCGGTGATTGCATTTCGCTGGCGCGACCGCAAACTGCGTGTAACCGCTTCGGTGGTGCTGGCGTGGATAGGAATCGCGCTGGCGCCATACAGCTTTCTGACTTACTCCACACAGATACCGAGCCGCCAGACTTACTTAGCGAGCGCCGGATTGGCGGTGCTCTTCGGCCTCGCGCTGGCGCGCCTCTACGAAGAGGGAGGCGCACCGCGAAAGCTCGCCGCATTGCTGGCGCTGGCCGCGCTGATCCACAACGTGGGGTATCTCTGGACGAAGAAGCGCGCGCAATTCCTGGAGCGGGCCCAGCCCACCGAGCAACTGATTCGCCTGGCGCGGCAAAAAGGCGGACCAATCTGGGTGCAGTGCTTTCCGCGCCCGCTGTTGATCGCGCAAGAGGCGCTGCATCTCGGTGCGGGATTGCCGCCGGAGGACGTCATATTGACCGAAGCCGACGCGGCGATGCGAAAGCCCGCAACGGTGTTCTGCTACCGGCGGAAATACTGAGGGACAATCGGAGTATGGAAGAACGCGAGTTGGTCCGCCGCTGGGTCGAGACTTGGAAGGAAGCGGGTCCGGTACTCGAAGCGATCCGCCGCCAAGAGATCGAGCAGGCGGACAACCTGGAAGCACTGGCGTCTCTGGAATGCGCGATTGCGCGAACTGTAGAAGGACCGATTGCTCCGGTTTGCACGCAACAATGTTTTCTGCCGATCCAGCGTCCGGCTGCTAGACCGGCACCCCCGCCATTCTCGCGAATCGCCAGCGCGTTGGTCTCGTCTGTCACTCCTTGCTTCAGCCGATAATCGAAATCCATCGGATCGCCCCCGCCTCTCGAGCCCATATGCACGTTTACGCCTCGGAGTTCGCCCTCGGCCGCGATCTCGCTTAACGCGATGTCGTGCGTCGATAGCGCGCCAATGGCTCCGCGGTTTACCAGGGTTCGGACCACCGCTTCTGCGGCGATGCGGCCATCGCGGGAATTCGTGCCGCTAAAAATTTCATCCACGAGAAAGAGGACCGGCGTGTCTCCCTGAGCCGCCTCAAGAGTCTGACGTAGCCGGTCTACTTCCGCCAGGAACTTGGATTTTCCATCCAACAACGAATCCACCACAGACAGCGAAGCCCAAATCGAAAGCCGCGCCAGCCGGAGGGATCGCGCCCGCACAGGGGCCCCGGCAAAAGCAAGGACCGCATTCAATCCGATGGTGCGCAAAAGTGTACTCTTGCCCGACATGTTGGAGCCGCTCAGGAGATAGAATCGCAAACTCCCGTTTAGTTCGATATCGTTTCCAATGCACGACGATCGCGGCAACAGTGGGTTTCCGAGATCCTCGGCTTCGAATGTCGCCTCGCCGCTCGTGAACTCGGGAAACGTGTTTTCCGGGTTCTCATACGCGTAGGCCGCCAACGCATTCAGGGCCTCGAATTCCGCCCAAGCGTCAAGCCAGATCCGAAGATCGGCCCCATGCTCGGCCCGCCAAGCCTCGATTGCCATCCATAGTTGCGTGCCGACGAGCAATGCAAGAGAGGGACCGTAGAACCACGGTTTGTTTCTCTCATTCAGGCCATTTAACAACCGCTCTAACTTGCGCATGGATTGCGAACTGTTCCGTACGCGCTGGGAAAGGCCCCGCAACTTGATAGATTGAAACCGCTGGTCTTCGAGCAGTCGAAGCCCTTGCCTCAGCACCTGCGCTTCGACGGATACCGGGTGAAGCCGATTGAGCAGCCGAGTGACGCGGCCGTGGAAAAAAATGCCAATGGCGGCGTGAAATGCGAGGATCGGAACCATCCAGATTGCCAGTGTGCCCCATGGAACCAGGCTCGTCGCAAAGCCGGTGAGAACTAAGCAGACGAGCGCCGTTGAGGTTATTAAGGCCACGACCCGAAGAGGCGTGCTAACCGAGAGAGCAGGCGAATGCAGCCACTCATCGAACGTCTCCCACCCGGCTTGAAGAAACTCGAACTTGCCAAGTAGCGCTACCTCCTCTCGAAGAGCTGCCCGTTCCTTCAGTTCGCGGATCGCATCCTGACGCGCGCGTATTTCGTCGAGCGGCGGGCTTGTGAGCAGGTATTCCGCCAATCCCCGTTGGCCGATCGCGGTTCGCACGGTACAAAGCAGTTCATAGAGGGAACCCTCGCCAAATACGTTCAGATCCCTCGCGTAAGCATGCGCGGAATCGCAAAACTCACTGCCATCGGCTCCGTTTCGCGCCCAGTTGCCTTGTATACGTTGGACAGCCCGGCCATAGAAACCCTGCAAGCGCGACATTCGGTTGCGCGACTGCCGGTAGCGTCGACATCGCCGAGCGGATGCCGCCGCCACTGGAAGAGACAGCGAGGGCCACAGAAAGGATAATTGCTGGCGTACGGCGTACAGGCTGAGCGTCAGGAACAAAACCGCACTCGCCGCGAATACAACCGCCGCCACAGTATTGTGGAAACGGGCATCAATAAGGCCAACCTGTAGTTCGCGCAGTTTGCTTTCGTACTGGACGAGAAGCTCCTCAAGGGTCACGCCATTATGATACTCATCGGGAACACCGCAAGCCACGGGCCCGCGCCACTCTGCGCTAAATCTGTGGGTGCTTCTTGTGCCAGTCGGTCAAGCCTTGAAATGTTCGCGCGGCGGCGATGACGGCGTGGTCGTTGCCGGCGCGGGCGATGAACTGAATCGCCATCGGCAATCCCTCCGCGTTGAATCCGCAAGGAACGGCTAATGCCGGCAAACCGCATAGGCTCGATACGCCGTCGGGCGGTTTCGTCTGCGCATTCCGGTTGGCCGCTGGCCTGGGTTGCACCGGAGCCTTCTGCTGGTTCGGCTGCGGACGCGGACCGGGCGTGAGCCGCTGCGCTACCGATTGTTGCCCTGCCGTCGCCAGCACGTCGAACGAATCGAACAGCTTGTCCACTTTCTGCTGCAGGAACGTGCGCACACGCTGCACTTGCAGGTAATCCGTCACTGAAAACTGGTCGCTGGCATAGCCGTTGATCTGGCCCAGGGGATCGTCCAGCTTCGCGCAGTTTCCGCTGCGGATCAGCGCCTGGAACGCCGACGCCGCCTCCATCAGGATCGTCAACTCCGCCGCGTCTTCGTATGGACCCTCGGGCATCTCGGCATCGGAAACGCGCGCGCCGGCCTTCTCCATCGTAGCCAACGCGGCATTGACTGCCGTCTCCATTTCCGCCGGAAGCCGTCCCCAAACATTGGTCAGCTTGCCGATGCGCAGCGGCTTCGGCTCCAGTTCCGGCGCAGGATAGTGGAACGGTCCGGCGAATTGCGAATCATGGTCCTTGGCGTCGGGCCCGGCGATCACGGAGAGGATCAGGCCGCAATCGTCGGCCGTACGCGCCATGGGGCCGAGCTTGTCCATAGTCCATGCGATGGCCATGGCGCCGTGCCGGCTCACGCGGCCAAAGCTGGGACGCATGCCGGAGATGCCGCACCAGGACGTGGGGCAGATGATGGAACCGCGCGTATCCGAGCCGATGGCCCAAGGCGCAAGGCCGGCGGCAACAATGGCGCCCGAGCCGCTCGAAGATCCACAGGTCCAGCACTCGGTGTTCCACGGATTGCGCGCCGGGCCGGTGAGCGCGGCGAAACCGTTCGAGTACCCTAGTCCGCCGGCCAACTCGATCATAGCCGCTTTGCCGATAAGTACCGCGCCTGCAGCGTTCAGCTTTTCAACTATGGTGGCGTTGTAATCGAATGTCTGATCGGCGTAGGGTTTCGCGCCCCAGGTAGTGCGGTAGCCTTTCACAGCGACCAGATCCTTAAGCGCGTAAGGAATGCCATGCAGCGGTCCGCGATAATGGCCCGCCGCCATCTCCTTTTCCGCCGCGCGCGCCTGATCGAGAGCCAGATCCGAGGTAATAGTGACATAGGCGTTGAGCTTGGGACCGACCTTTTGGCTGCGGTCGAGATAGCTCTGCGCAAGTTCGACCGGCGAGAAGGACTTGCGGCGTAAGTGCCTTCCTAACTCACTAATAGGCAGATAGAGAATGTCTTCGGCGAGCATATTACTTGCCCCCTTCGAGTTTGAGAACGGTAGCGGGAGTATCGCCGTTATCGAGCGGGAACTCACGGATATGCGACATCATGCGCTCGTTGGTGGTCAGGATGCGGCGAATACGCTGGCGCTGCTCATCGGAGAGCCGCTCGCCATACTGGCGGATGGCATTGTTGTAGCGCGCTTCTACTTCGGCATTTTCGGCTGCGGAGAGGCCTTCGCCGGCCGGCTGTTGCGGGGCCGCGGTGACAGCGGACAGTGTTGCGCCGAAGAGTGAGGCCTTGCCGAATTTGCGGCGTGAGATCGCGCGCCTGGTTTCGCTCATCCCCACAGTGTAGCCCTATACGCCGGGCGCGGCGAGATCGATTTTCTCGTACAAATCGCTAAGGGTGAGCAAGCAGCCGATGGATTGCAATTCGAGAGAGTCTTCCAAGCGCGTGGCGGAGGTCAGGAGCCATCGGCCATCCGCTTGGCGCGTGAATAGATCGGCGCTAACCCGGTCGGACGCTACCATCAGATACTCGCGCAGCGATTCAATGGTTTGGTATTTTTCGAACTTACGCCCGCGCTCGTACGCTTCTCTCGAAGGCAGGATTACGTCTACTAGGAGCGCGGGATTGCGCAACTGGTCATCGACGAGCAGGGGCTCTCCGTAGACTATAACAGCGTCGAAGCGCGCATGCGCAACTGCCGCTTCGACAACGCGGCAAGCGCTGCCCGCAAGTTTTGCATCAAGCTCCCGGTTCAAGTTCACAACTAACGCATCATGAGCCATCACATTGTCGCGCGGCTGCCACGGCTCACCTGACACGAACATTTCGCCGCGATAATATTCGCTCTTATACTCGGCCTTACGCTCGATCTCCAGGTATTGCTCAGGCGTAAGGAATGTTTTGGATTGCGTGGACACCGGCGGCCTCTCTACCTAACCTACCACTCTATTGCGCATCGGAATGCGCGTAATAGGCTCGCAGAAGCACCGAAGCCGCATCCTGGTTGGGCGCAAGGTAACTCTGAAAGAGGGCGCTGCGGCCAAACTTGGCTTGTTGCTCCCGCCAGAAATCGGACCAGGCCAGCGATGGACCGGTCACAAGCAAACGGCCGTTCAAGTTTTTCAAAAGAACGTCATTGATTTCCGTGGCGCCGACGCCTTTTGTGGCGATGACCTCCGCGCCGTGCGAGAGTTCGATCACCTTGTGGATCTGAGTGACCCCGCCGCAACTGCCGAGAATCACCAGAACCGCCGAGCCAGTCACATAGCCCAGCGTTTTCTGCACATGGAAGCTGTGGCCGCGATGCACCAACACGGTAGCTGTCAGACCACGCGCTTGCAACGCGTCGGCGATGGCTTGCTGGCGGATTTGTGCTTCGTTCTCGCGGCCCCGGTTGGCGGGCTTGCGCACGTCAATTGGGACGTTGGCGAAGATCTCGATCATGCGCCCGTCCGCGCCGTGGCCAGTGAGGTGCGCATAAGCGCCGTGGTCTTCATAGGTCCACGCCGGGTCATGCGCGTAGGCGGCGCGGAAGTTGGCGAACGATTCTACGCCATCGTCGTCGTCCCAGAAGAAGTAGCGCTGCGTGCAGCGATTGGCGGCGTCGAACAGCGCTGCGGCATTGAGCGTATCCGACGAGGCTAAGGCGGCGACATAGGGACCGCCGATTTCCAGCAAGCCCGCCGCTTCGGCATGGGATTGAACCAACCGCGCCGCGATCAGGCCATAGAGAAGTTCGCCTTGTTTATCGCCGGACGCGGCGCAGCGCGCATACTCGGCGGGTACAATCGCGGCCATTTGCCGCAGTAGCTCCACGTTGCCCGTCCCGGCGATCAGTTCCGCCAACTCGACCGCATCGTGGAGCGGATCGGCCGATTGATCGATATTGCGGACCAGACGGCTCAACGGCGCGGGACCGGCGATGGAAAGAAAAGCATCGAAGCGGCGGGCATCTAGCGCGGCGGCGGCGAAGTCGCGCAGCTTCCAATCGTACAGCCGGGTAATAGCGTACACAAGCCGGTCGCCTGTGCCTCTCAACCGCAGCAGACGATCGAAGACGGCGGGGAAGACCGCGCCCCCCGCTTCAGCGCGTCCGTAGGCAAGCAGAAGGTATAGGTCTATGGCACGAAATTGCGATAGATCGCCAGCGAGCGCACGCGCGAGCGATTCCTGCGCGCCGCGGCACAGGGTGAGGGATTCGGCTTCGAGGGCGCGGTCGATCGCGACGCTTTCATCCCCGCTGGCGGTGGCGCGGCGATCCACCAGTTGCGCGAAGTACCGCGGCGTGGACCGGGCGAGCTTTACCGCCGCCTCCAGGGAGAGCTCGTGGCGCACAATGGGGCCGGCGAGAACGGCAACGCGGCGGCGCGTGGGCGAATCAAGCGCTGAATCTTGAGCCAGATCCGCGAGCAGGCGCGACTCGGGAGAACCGGCGAGCATCGCTTCACGCAGCGCCAATGCGGATGTCGAAGCGCCGGACGCAATCGACATAGCTTCATCCGGCGACGCGGCGGCCAACTGCTCGAGCACGCGCGCGCCAAACGGAAGGTTCAGAAACTGCGGCGCTTCGCGCAGGGCGAGAAACGGATTCCGCAGACCGGCGGCGAGCAGTACCTCTTCGGCGGCGGCAGGAGATTCCGCCGCCATCGCTTGGGCGCGTTCGCAGGCCTCACGGAAGCCGGGCGCCTGCGCCGGCGCGGCAATCGCCGCTACCAGGATGAGTATGCATGGCCGCAATGGATACACGCCGAATTATGCCACATGCGTTATGCTGTGCAAGGCGAACCTGTTATGCGCGTCAGAAAACCTCCCGGCGTTCAAACCAAATCGTTCCTGTTTCGGCCCGGCAAAACAGTGCGCGGGAACTTCTCGATCGGCCTGGCGATCGAATCGATGGGGGGCGGTTCCGCGGTGGTGACATTCGAGTGGTGCGGATCGAAGCGCCAGTTGGTGTTTGGCGCCTCGCGGTCGGGATTCATGACCAATCTCCGGCTTCCTCAGAACCTTACCGAAGGCGACG
>Ga0302325_10015643_pt1 | contig 16128 bp, 11 predicted proteins | sample Palsa_T0_2_FD_201948 | JGI IMG/M metagenome (GOLD analysis project Ga0302325, IMG submission 201948) | Peat permafrost microbial communities from Stordalen Mire near Abisko, Sweden - Palsa_T0_2 | ecosystem: Environmental > Terrestrial > Soil > Palsa > Peat permafrost | place: Sweden: Abisko... | reverse complement strand
GTAAAGAAGCGAACAGCGTCCTGGAAGCGCATGGCAGTGTCTCCTTCGAGGGAACCCGACGGGGCACCCGTCCCAGGGAGATTCGACGGGGTCCGCGTCTATTCCCGCGCAGGAGAAGCATCTCCGGGAGCCGACAGGGGCATGCCTCGTGGTCGAGGCAACCGGGCGACCCGGCCCTCCAAAATTGTTTCTAGACGTCTCTCCCGGCCTCGGATGGCCCGGTGAGCCCCGTGACGAAGCGCAGGATGGTCGCCTCGACGCTCCGCCGGAGCGAGGCATCCTCGGGATTCCGTCCAATCACCATCGCGCCGTCGATGAGGGCGCCCGCCAGGAGGTGAGTCGTGGTCTCGACGTCCGGGAGGGCCAGCTGGCCTGATGCGGCTGCGGCCTCGAGCCCTCGGCGAAGCAGCCCGAGCCCAAATTCGAGGTCCAACGTGCGCCAGGCATGCCAGCCAAGGACCGATGGGCCGTCCACCAGCAACAGGCGCTGGCATTCGGGTTCGGCGCACACGGCGAGAAAGGCCCGGACTCCCAGCTCCACCGCCTCCAAGGGCGACTGGGCGCCTGAGGCAGCCTGCTTGAGGCGTCCGTGGACGTCCTGCATGGCGTCGGAGACCACGGCTTGGAAGAGACCCTCCTTGCCGTCGAAGTGGTGGTAGAGCGCGCCGCGCGTGAGCCGCGCGGCGGCCACGATTTCCTCGGCGGAAACCGAGTCGAAGCCGCGCCGCGCGAAGAGGCGCCTGCCGACTCTGACCAGTGCCCTGCGGGTGGATTCTGTGCGGGCGGCTCCCCGATTTGACATACATACAGTATGTATCTTATGGGTCCGTCATTCAGAAGGGGGCCGGGGCATGACTACCGAGGAGCGAGTCCGACTGGGCAGCCTGTCCTTTTCGACGCGCGTGTTTCGAAGCGGCCATGGAGCACCCGTCTTGCTCCTCCACGGCAGCCCTGACAGCGCTGGAGAATGGCTCTCGACGATGGAGGCCATCGGCACGGGGTGCGCCTGCATTGCTCCGGATTTGCCAGGACTCGGCGAATGCGACGAGCCACCCGCCGTCTTCGACTACTCGCAGGCATCCACCGACGTATTCGTGGACGAGTTGCTTGACGCAATCGGGGTGCAAGAGCCCGTCGTGCTCGTGGTCCACGACGTCGGCGGAGCGATTGGCATCCCCTGGGCCGCAAGGCGCCCGGAGCGCATCCGGGCCCTGGTGGTCACGAACACGGTCGTCTTCGAGGAGTTCCCCTGGTTCACCCTCGCGAAGATTTGGGCGCGAACTGACCTGATTGGGCGATTGGCTGCTTCGGCGGTGATGTGGCAAATCGGCTGGCTCGGCGGTCGGATTTTCCGGAAGGGATTCGCGCGCTTGTCCCCCGAGTTGTCGCAACGAGACCTGGACCGCATCACTCACGAGTTTGCCGTGCGCCCACGGGCCAAGCGCTCGACGCTTCGCCTCTTTCGGCGAATGGTGGCGCCAAGCTACTTCCGAGGTGTCGGCGCCCTCGTCCGTGACCTCATCGCGCGGGTGCCGGTGCGCGTGGTTTGGGGCCGTGGAGACCCGTACATTCCCCCGCGTTACGCGGACGCATTCCCGGGTGCGGACACCGAAATTGTGCCCGACGGCGGACACTGGATCCCCATCAGCGCCCCCGGCCGCGTGGCCGCCGCGGTTCGGGCCGCGCTCGCGGCGCCTCGACGAGACGTTGCATGAATCAGCTTTGCCTTTGAGAGGCACCCCGGAGAGTGGGGCTTCTCCTGCTGGGTGGCATCGTCCGTCGGTTCAACGTCTGCCTCCCCGTGAACATGGTCTTCTCATGCGGGATCCGGCGCCCGCCGGGGCGGCAATTCCTCCTTCACTCAGAACCTATGGTTCGTTAGACCGGGGGTCATCCACCTTCCGGAGGCTGGTATGGAGCAAACCAATTCCCTGATGACGCCAGATGAGTGTGTGATGCTTTTGGTGGACTTCCAGGCAGGGCTGGCATTCGGCGTCGAGTCGATTGACCGGCAGGTGCTGCTGAACAATGCCGTCGCCCTCGCTCGCACAGCAGGGGCTTTCGCAGTGCCAGTCATTGCGTCGACCTCGGCCTCCCGCGTCTACAGCGGACCATTGCTCCTACCGCTTCAAGCCGCATTGCCGGCAGTGAAGCCAATCGAACGAAGAAGCATGAACGTGTGGGAGGACGATGCGGCGCGCGGTGCGGTGATTGCCACGAGTCGGAAGCGCCTCATCGTCGCCGGCCTACTCACGGAGGCGTGCGTCTCCTTCCCGGTCCTGTCTGCACTCAAGGCAGGATTCGAAGTCTTCGTCGTCGGTGATGCCTGTGGCGGACTCACCCCCGCAGGGCACGACTTGGCGCTTCGAAGGATGGACGCCGCGGGTGCAACGCTGACGAGCTGGTTGCAGGTGCTTCTTGAGTTTCAACGCGACTGGACGCGGCATGAGACTTACGAGCAAGCGCGCTCCATCGTCGTGGAACACGGGGGCGGATATGGAATTGGGCTCGCATACGCGCGCGAGATGATTCACCCAACCTGACGACCTCGGTATTTGCCTCTGACGAATGGCACGTCGGCGAAGAGCCTCCCGAAGTCTGGGGAGCGCAACGCTGCGGCAGGTGGCCTAAGGACATTGCACTGAGGAGTCATGCCTCAAACCACTCCGAATCCGGACGTGTCTGACGTCAAGAGCGAGCCCAAGCGGACTCCACTTCCGGCTGGCTACCGTCAGGGCCTCATTACGGCAATCACCGTCCTCCTTGGGTTTTCCCTCCTCTTTCTCCGATTCTGGGATTTCGAATTGCCCGGCGCCTGGAGCGTGGCCTCGGCTGTCGCGGCCATTCTGATGGCCCTCGCCATCCTGCTCGAGGTCGTCACGCTGTGGCGATCCTTGCAGGTCAAGGACGACGACGAAACCGAGTACGGCAAGACACTGCGCTGGTTCGGCCTCTCGGCCGCGCTGCTTTTGATCAGTCTCGCTCTCTCGGCGCTGTCATTTATTTTTAAAATCTAGATCCGCCGATGATCAGGGCCAACCCAACGTTCGTGCAGTGCGGCTCTCGTGTCTCGCCCCGGCGCAACTTGCGCTCCGCAGTTTCGCCTACGCCTTGGGCTTCGAGGCGGATGGCTCCATCAGCCCGACCATCGTGCCTTCAGGATCTGCAATCCATGCGAATCGGCCCTGAGGAATCGGCACCGGGCCGACCAGAGTCCTTGCCCCGAGTTCCGCTGCGCGGACCAGGTAGGCCTCCAGGTTCTCCACTTCCACGTAGATGTTGACGTAATTATGCGGTTCGTGGCCAAGCGAGGTGATGTGACCCGCTATCCCGCGTCCGCTACCGGTGGAGACAATTCCCGCTGGGCCGGCGGGCTCGATTCGCCACCCGAAGAGCGTGGTGTAGAAGGCTTCTGTCTTCGCGCGGTCCCGACAACCGATTTCGAAGTGAACGACAGGGCAGCCCATGGTTTCCCCTCCGCTGCGTCGAAGCGGCGACTTCGGTGAAAGCGGCTCAGCGACTCACCAACTCAGGTCACTCATCATCGCTGCGTACATCTCAATTCCATCCCACAGGTTTTGTAGTCGGAGGTTCTCGTTCGCGGCGTGCTGATTGTTGTCATGGTTCACGATGGGTAGGCCGATGACGGGAACCCTGAAGACTTCGTCAATCAAGTAGAGGGGCACGCTACCGCCCATCATCGGCAGAAGGGCCACGTGATGCCCCGCGCTGCGCGTGGCCGTTGCAATGACGGCTGTTGCGACGGGTGTCGTCATATCGGTTCGCAGCGCGCGGTAGCCCCCCTCCCAGCTCAACTGCACAACGCGCGCGCTCGCGAGGCGAGTGGCGAGGTCAGGAGGCTCGCTGACAAGCGTCCAGCCCTTGGCGCGGAGGAAGGATTCGACCTTGGCGCGCACGGAGGCCGGCGTCTGGTCAGGGACGAGTCTGAAATCCATCGAAATCACAGCATCGATGGGGATGGAGTTCGTCCTCTCGGCACCGACCTGGCCCGATCGAATTCCGCGAACATTGAGTGCCGGCCGCATGGTGCTGGCCGACAGTCCCTCAGTGGTTTCGCTACGACCGATGCCGAACTCGCGCTTCAGGGCCTCTTCCACCGGTGGCAACTCGGCGATGGCGTTCCTTTCCGCCGGCGAGAGGGCTCGGACGTCATCCAGGAAGCCCGGAATCAGGATCTTGCCTTCGGTATTGCGAAGCTCGGTCAGGAACTCCGCCGCTAGAAAGGCTGGGTTGGGCACCCAATTGCCGTAGTGCCCGTCGTGGAGGGCCCGGAGTGGACCGTAGATGGTCGCCTCCACCCCAAGGTTCCCGCGAGCGCCGAAGTACAGCATCTGGTGCCGCGATTGGTGGACTGGCGCATCGCCGATCAACCAGAGGTCAGCGGTGCACAGCGCTTCGTACTGGCGAAGTGTCGCTTGGAGATGAGTGGAGTTGGCTTCCTCCTCGCCCTCCCAGACGACCTTGATATTGACCGAGGGCAGATGGCCCGATGAACCAAGAGCGTCGAATGCGGCGAGGAAGGCAACGATGGACGCTTTGTCGTCGCTGGCGGCACGTCCGAAGAGACGCCACTCTGGATCGAAGTGGCCTTTGAAGGTCTTCCAGTCGACGTCGCCTCCCGGCTGCCCGCTCCGCATGACAGGCGTGAAGGGTTCGGAGCGCCACTGCGATGGTGTGACTGGCTGCCCATCGTAGTGGGCGTAGAAGACAACTGTCCGCTTAGCCCCAGCCGTCTTGAGCGTGCCGAAGACGACGGGAGGCATTCCGGAGCTGGAAGAAAGTTGGGTCGCTTCGAAGCCGCGCGCGCGCAGCAGCCCCTGAAGGCGGTCGGCCGTGGCGGCGAGGCCGGCCGGATTCGCGGCGACACTCTCGAGGCTGACGAGCTCGGCGAGCTGTCCCACGATGGCCGCCTCGTGCGTCGCGCGGTACTGCTGGATTTGCGCTTTCAGGTCGGCGGCGGGTGCGGCACGCGCCGAGGTGGCAAGGGCGACCACCCCGAGGAGGACGCCCAAACGTCGCACGCCTATTCCCCTCTCTTCGTCGCGCCCCATTTGCCGGCCAGTGGAATACCATAGCCATTGCATTTCGAAGGGCCTTGGTTTCTGCGGCGTGTAGGGAAGCCGTCTCGCGCGCGGGAAGTCACGGCCCAAGCTCGGGCCGAGCGCCGCCCTCTAGCCTCTACCGGGGAGTCAGCAGGCGTCGGCCGGCGCCGCGCATTGAAGCCAGCCCGAGGAGACCGCGGTCGCGACGGTCTCTAGGGACTGGCACTACCAGCCGCCCAGCCGGGAGGAAGACACGTGTAGGTCATCTCCTGGCCTGTCGTGGTGGCAAAGGCGCGGACTTCCGAATCGGAGAGTGGCGCACTCCCATCGTCGGGAGCAAAGGTCTTGTTCGACTTAAACACGAACGTCTTGGCAGTTCCGCTGACGACGCCTCGAACGATGAGGTCACACTCCGTCGCGTCCGGCCCGAGAATCTTCGAAGTGAAGGGCGCGCTCGCCCGTGCGATGAAAAGGTCGATACGCGGTCCGACGCTCGGCGCGTTGTCCGAGCGAAGCGTGACCTGCTGCCCGACAATTGGCGCCAAGTCACTATCGAAAGCGAGTAGGTACTGCTCGACATTGCGTCGTTGAGGGTCACCGCCAGCGAAGCCAATCCGTGCCGGAGTCCCGTCAACGGGATTGAAAACAGCCGCCTGGAGAAATCGAAAGAGCGTGTCGACACTGCCATCGTGCTCGAAGCCTCCACCACGCACTTGCGGACCCATATAGCCATTGTCGCCAGGGTTGGTCCGCAGGTTCGGAGGAGCACCGAACATCCCGACCTTGTCGTAGAGATTGCGAAGCTGCGGGATTTTTGTCGTCTGAGGAAGCGCCTCGAAGCTGCTCTCTCCGTCGGTGCCAAAGAAGCCCATCGCCGGGTTCAAGACGTGGCAGCCCTGGCAAGTGAAGCCGAGGCTTGGAAGCGCGATGCCGTCAGCGAGATGACCTCCAGTCGCTGGCGCTCCCCCGTCGGGACATTGCACCGGCGCTCCGGTGGAGCTGTCGAGGCCATCACATCCGAGAAAGAACGACCGTCCCGCCGCTTGGGCCGTGTTGAGCGAGTTATCCAGAGCGCGGACCGGGTTGGGTGGCATCACGATGTCGAGCGCAAAGTTTGCGAATGTCTGCATGTCGGCATCAGAGAAGGCGGGTCCGAATCCGAGGAGCGTGTTGAATGCGACGATGAAATTCTTGAAGGCGAGCATCGAATCGTATGGGGGCGCTGTGCTTGTATCGGTCCCGAAGAAGCCCATCACACGATCGCCACGCCAGTGCATTGGGCCGTGATTCACCAAGCCGCGCAACGTCTGCGTGCTCATCGGGCCCTTCATCGGATGGAGCGAGGCAACCTTTCCCGTACCGTTGATGGTCGAACCAGCGCCCTCGCTAAGTTTGATGTTGATGGGCGTCTGAACGGGATCGGCGTCCGGATTACCCAAGTCCCACATCAGGCCATCCTTGTCGCCGAAGAGATGGCAGCTGGCACAAGACGCCTCCCCGTTGGAGGAGGTCCGGGTTGAGTCATAGAGGAATGGTCGGCCCGCTGTGACGACTGCCGGCTCCGGATTCACAAGTTTCAGGTGAGCGGTCTCGACTCCGGAGGCGAGGTCGATGACCGACAGCCCATTGTCGAACCGCGTCGTCACGTAGAGGCGTTGGTTGACTTCATCCAGCGCCAGGCCGCCGGGTCCGCCGCCGCTCACTGGGAGGTAGCTGGTGCTCTCGGTCACCGGATCGAAGGAGTCGTCTTCAATGGCCGAGGTTGGAAACACGCCTACCTTCGAGGAGCCGAAGGCGGCTAGGTAGAGCGTCTCGCCATCTGCGCTGACGACGAGTTGCAGCGGCATGGAGAGACTGTGTTCCATCGTCGCGGCTGGGGCCGGGAGAATTGAATAATCGATGTGCTTGTTCAGAAACCGCGGCTCTACCCCCGCGTTACTGAGAACAGTGATGCGCGCCTCGGCGAGATGGCCCTGTAGTGTCTGACCGGCGAAGACGCCGGGCCCTTCGAAGCGAAGGTCATTTCGCGCCTCTGTATTGGAGACGTAGATGACGCCGCTCAACGGATTCACCGCCATGTTGAAAAGCGTTGTTCCAACGTGCGCGTAGCTGGCCGTGGTGGTCAGCGCGGTTGCGTCGAGGGCGAAGACATCCTGGTCTGGCAGACTGAAGGCGGTCGCGCTCGTCCAGTCGCGGCCGAGCACATCGCGCCAAACGCCGTTGATATCGGTCTTGAGAATCATTGCGACCTGCGGCGCACTGAGCCCTGCGTAGTTCGTGGCCGGGCCGGGTGGGGCCCCGGGAACCGTCACGCCCAGCACGGTGCAGGGATTCCCAGCGTCGGGCATGTCGAAGCCGTTGCAGGGCAGCTCCGAAGAGGTCGCCATCGTCTGGTTGCCCGACCTGAAGACTGCGACGTAGACGGTACCGCCGTCGGGCGTCACCGCCAGCGCGCGCGGTGTGTCACCAAACAGCGAGAGAATGGCGAGCGGCGTTCCGCCGACCGTCGTGCCGAGCGTGGTTGCATCAAAGACCCAGACGTCGGCGCGACCAACCCCTGCGGTGGTGAGCTGCGGGTCACCCGCTCCCGGCACCAGCGCCAGTGAAGGGTCGGTCCGCTGTTGACCGCGGTGGGCGGTGGTGATGAATGCCCGGGTTCCGGAGGCTCCAAAGACGATGTCGGAGGGTTCGTCGCCGACGAGAAGCGTCTGCGCGACATGTGGAGGCTTGCTACCGACGTCGACGATGCTGACGCTGTCCGACACTTGGTTGACCACCCAGACTTCGGTGTTGCTTCGAGCAGCCACGGCAATGGGGTCAATGCCGACATAGACCGACCCTGCGAAGGAGAGGCCGTCGGCGGCGACGTTGAAGACATCGAGAGAGCCATTCGGCGTGTTGGCAACGAAGAGCTCTGTGCCATCAGGGGAGAGGGCCAACGGCCGAACTGGGCCGCTTTCGAAGGTAAACGTCGGAGTGACGGTGGGAGCCGGCGGTGTCGAAGAGGTGTGGCAGGCGCCGAGCGCGGACGCGAGCAACGCGGCCTGCGCCAGCGAACGGCGGCGGGAGCTCCTGACCAACGAGTCGTTCCGCATTCTGCAACCATACCCCACGCGGGGTCGTCGCTTCTGAAGACGGGATGATGCGCGGTGGCCCCTGTCTCAGGTAGGAGGATCACCCTTGCTGATGTTGACGGCTCGCGCAGGGGGGAACCGAGCGACGGGTAGCTCGCCGGTTTCATCCGTACCGAAAGGACCTAGCCATTGGGCGATACGCCGGCACCGGTGCTGGTGTTTACTAAAGGGCACGCGGCAGCTCTGCGACGCAGCTGAAGTTAGTGAAAGGTTCTGATGCCCCGACTTCGCGTTCACTGCTTCGGGATTTCCATCGATGGCTATGGTGCGGGACTCGACCAAGATGCTGCCACTCCACTTGGGGTTGGCGGCATCGCGCTACTCGAGTGGGCCTTGGCCACGCGTACCTTCCGACTGATGTTCGGCCAAGAGGGTGGAACAACAGGCGCCGACGAGGAATTTGCTGCACGGGGCTTCAACAACATCGGGGCGTGGATCATTGGTCGAAATATGTTCGGCCCGATCCGGGGTTCTTGGCCCGACGACTCCTGGCGGGGGTGGTGGGGTGATACTCCCCCTTTTCACACTCCAGTCTTCGTTCTCACAAACCACCCGCGTGCCTCCATCGCCATGGCTGGAGGAACCACCTTCCACTTCGTCACCGACGGGATTCATGCGGCGTTCGCACGCGCTCGAGACGCCGCGAAGGAACAAGACATCAGGCTCGGCGGCGGAGTCGCGACTATCCGGCAATACTTGGCCGCCGGGCTGATTGACGAAATGCACCTGGCGATTGCGCCAACCCTCCTGGGCTCAGGAGAGAACCTCCTCGATGGAATTGACATGCCCAAACTCGGCTTCAAATGCGTCGAACACGTTCCTACGGCCAGCGCGACGCACGTCGTACTCAGGAGAGAAGGATGAGGATTCGCCTCAAGGGACGGCGAATTCCACTGCCGTCGAGTTGGCGCTGTTGGGGTTTGGGGTGCTCGCCCCCAGAGTCCAACCGTAATTCTGCTCGCTGAGGTCTGTCCCGTAATAGTAGAGGGCGTAGCCGTCCGCGTTGTCGATGGTGTCGTTGTCCACTTCCCCCGGGTAGTTCGCGCTGAGGTAGAACGCACCCGCCGGCTGCGTGAGTGCGGTGATGGGGCCGATGCCGTCGCCGGTCACGACAATCACCACGCCGTTCTGCTTCTGGGGGGTGATGATGGGCTGGCCATCGAATGAGTGGCTAACGGACGCAAACGGAGCAGTGACCGACTGGACGTAAGGGTTCACTGGGTCCGCTCCGGTAATGTCATAAGCGGTGACGGTGGTGTTTTGAGCCGTTCCGGTGATGGGCCAGGACATCACCAGCGTTGGACCGGTGGTGGCATTCGCCGCGTAGCTCAGAGAACAGGTGGTGCTGTTCTGTCCCCTCACGGGGATTTCCCAGCTGTTCGCGTTGCTGTCCGACATGGCCGACGTGATGTCGCCGTTGCTGTCGAAGACCGCCAGCAGGTTACCCGACGAAGGGAACGGTTCACTCCACGTCGAGACGTTGATGTTGTTGTTGAGGTAGTCCTGCATGCGCAGAACGCGAATGCCTGCCGGCGGCGCGGTGCCGGCCGAGGCCGCCTTCAGCTCCAGGGCAATGCTGTTGACTGTGCTCGTCCCAGTCGTGGTGACGGTGGGCGTGATGCTTCCACCGGGCGCGATGCGCGTCTGGAGGACGAAGAAGCTCATGGAGTTCGGTCCGCCACTGGTACCCGAGGCGTAATCCGCGGCCTCGAGCGCCCAGCCAGTACCCGCGGTGAAGGACGTCACAGTGACTCCCTCTCCAATCAGCGCGCTGTTGTCCATCGAGTAGTGAAGGAGGAGGCTCCCGGCGGTTGGCGCGACGGCCGATGTCGAGATGGTAGGAGCACGTGCCGTGGTGCTACTGGTCGTGACGCCGACGGCTCCGGTCGTCGCGACGTTGTAGTATTCGAGAAGGATAAAGTGGACGTTGTTCTCAGCTGCGTTGAAGGTAATCGTGAAGTTGCGTGCTCCGGCATTCGAGTTTTGAAGGACATAGGCTTCAGTCTTGTTTCGCCCGGAACCAGCGTTTGCGCTCACCGCCGGAGCTGAGCTCCAGGAGTTGCTGGCGTCGTCCGTGATGCTACTGACCGTGATGTTGTTGGAGTAGTCGAGAATCAGGACAACGCAGTTACCTGCCAAGACCTCATTCTGTAGGCGTATGGTGTAATTCGTAGCGGGTGTCAGCCCGCGGCCCGGCGCTATCGCACCGAAGGCTCTTTGTTGCGCCAGCGTCGGCACGGTCGGCGCTGCCGCATTGACGGTGATGGAGAGGGCGGCCGTCGTGCTTCCCAGGGAATTGGTTGCTGTCACCGTGTACGTCGCGGCGGCGGTGACAGCCGACGGTGTTCCGCTGAGGACACCGCTGAGAGGATTGAGACTCAGCCCCGAGGGCACCGCGGGCGAAACGGAGTACGAAGCAACAGCGCCTCCGCTGCTGCTCGGAGCATCCGGTTGGATGGCCGTCCCTACATTGTAGACGGCTGGATTCGTGGCATAGGTCAGCCCACTGGGCGGCGCGGAAGGTGGTTCGGGCGTCACCGGTGAGGAGGGCGAGCTCGCCGGACCGGTCCCGACCGCGTTCACAGCCGCCACGGTGAATGTGTAGGCAGTCCCATTGGTGAGCGTCGTCACCGTCGCCGCGGTAGGTCCGGTGAAGGTTGCTTGGACCGACGGGACCTGGAGACTAGCGATGATGTAGCCGGTGATGGAGGTCCCGCCCGTGCTTGTCGGCACTGCCCAGGTCAGGGACGCCGATTGGTTACCCGCAACTGCGACGACGTTGGTCGGCGCTCCCGGCACGTTGAAAGTCGTGACCGGCCCGCTCAATGCTGCAGGTCCCGTCCCATTCACGTTGGAGGCCGCGACCGAGAAGGTGTACGTCGCTCCGTTAGCGAGTCCCGCGACGGATGCTGTTGTGCCGGTCACGGTGACAACGGCTGATGCGGTTGCTGGAAACGTGGTGACCAAGTAGCCCGTGATTGGGCTCCCACCGTCGGACGAGGGTGCGGTCCAGCTCAGGTTCGCGCTGGCGATGCCCGGCGTTGCCGTCACGCTGCCTGGTGCCGTCGGGACGTTGGGAGCGGCTGCCATCGGCGTCACTGGCGAGGACGGTAGGCTCCTGGGACCTGTCCCCACGGCGTTCACCGCAGCGACGGTGAAGGTATAGGCAGTGCCGTTGGTGAGCGCTGTCACGGTTGCGCTGGTCCCGTTGACGGCGATTTGAGCCGTCGAAGACGAAGGGTTGATGGCGATGTTGTAGGCAGTTAGGGGGCTCCCCCCCGTGCTTGAAGGAGCTGCCCAGCTCAAGGACGCCGACTGGTCGCCAGCAACTGCAACGAGGTTGGTTGGTGCGGTGGGGACGGTGGCCCCTCCGCCGGAACTGGTGCCTGCATTCCCCACGCACGCGAACGCTGCAGCAAGCATGGGGACGGCGAGATGGCGGAAAGTCCCCATAAACCACTCCTTCAGTCCAGAGCGCGGCGGTGCTGGTGCGAGTTGGCTTCCTACCGTACTTGAACCCCGGCTCGCAGCGACTCGCCACGTCCAACGCTTCAGCCGGTAGCTGGTGGGTCACGAAGCCGTCGCAAGGCTGCCCAGTAAGCCGCCGATGAAAAAAGCGAGCGGCGCCGTCTTGTCGTCACGCTCGAAGGAGGCAGCGGAACAAGAAAATGCAAGCGAGTCAGCGCGGTTGGCCTCGTTGCGTGGCAACGATGTGCCGGCTACGGCACGCCGTTGTGGGGAGATTGAATTGTTCGAGTGTCGCCACTCCATGGCTCCTAAGGGACGGGCGAGCCCGTGACTCTGCCGAATCGAGCAGTGGTGGGAGGGTGAATTGCTACCCCGATCCAGCCCGTTCGTGCCACTTCGGCGCCCAGAGCCCGGAAGGCGAGGCTCGAAATCGTTCGACCCTGGGTGGGCCCAGCGGCTCAAGGCCCCTGCGAAGACGCCTGGATTCTCGGCGCGAAACTCGAAGGGCACTAGAGAAGCGTGATCTCACTCATGTCGATTGCGACCAGCAAAGGCTCTTTCACCAATTGGTAGTCGCCTTCGTGCGCGTACACACGCCGCTTCGCCGGCACGACGATGCCGTCAATGTTGCGGTAGTCCGAGGCGTAGTTGAGGCCCGTGGCACCACCAAGGATATCAACCGTGTAGTCGTGCCGACGGAGGAGTCCATCAGGGCCGAAGCAGGAGATCTGTTCCCGAGTGTGACTCTTCACCTTGACGGGGAAGGTCACCTTCAACCGTCTCCAAGTCTCGCCCTCCACTTGAATGGGCGAAATCTCCTCGCTGGCAAATCCCTCGCGAGCGTAGAGGAACGGAGTGTTTAGGTACGTCCAGAGAGCCTCGCCGACGAAGTAGACGACATCGAAGTCGTCCCAGGGAGTGTCTCGCTGTTGCCTCTCGAAGGACTTTTCTGGGTTGTCGCGAGATTCAATCGGCGACCCGGTCATCGTTTGGATGCTGATTCGGTCCGGCTCGAAAATGGCTCGCTTCTGCCAGCGCGGGAGGTCGACGACTACGCGCTCGTTCTCCGTCTCAGCCGTCAATACGACCTCCTTCAGGAAGTCGCCCTTGCCCTTGACGAACCAGATTGCCCCGGTAATCGACGCGGCAATCCTGATGGCTTTCACCTTGCTCCATCGGTCAAGGCCACCGTGTGCTTTCACAGCAATAGCAAGCAGGTCGTTCATCAACGTTCCTTCATTGCGGTGTGGACACTGGTTTCAACGGAAGAGGGCGCTCGAAATCTCCCCACACCGACGAGTCCTTGGCACGTCTGCGCCCGTCGAGCTTCGCGGTTGGAACCGGATTTTTCTCGGGGCGGAGCACGCTAGCCACGCTGGGTTTCCACAGGAACTTGCATCCCACGGCGGTGAGCCTCGACCGCGTGAAACTGCGTTCATCTGTGGGGAGCGTTTCGTAGCGTCCGGGGGTTAGCTGGTCAGCGAGCCTTTCGGCTCGCCGACGCGATTGCCCAGAAACTAGGTACGAGGCGTTACGAAAGCGAGTCCCGGCGCCGGTACGTTGCTCAGCTGAAGCCTGTGCCTCCAAGGCGGGGATTCGTAACCAGCGACTCGTAGAACAATCTCAGGGTACTTGTCCTTCAATTCAACTTCTGAAGAATCGCCGAGAGTTGGGTGCGCTCGTTCGCACTCAGTCGGTCAAGCCGAGCGCTGCGGGTGGGGTTGTTCGGCTACGGCACCGAGCAGAAGGAGCGGCTTCGGCTCGAAACCCAAGATCCGGTTGCAATTGAACCTCGTGCCAGTAAACCAACGCCATCCCGAACCAGGTAGCACAGGAGCCTTGCCATGCCTCTCGATCACTACGTGACCCTCGGACGCTCCGGCTTGCGGGTGAGCCCTCTCTGCCTCGGTGCGATGACCTTCGGCGAGGACCTCGGCTGGGGCTCGAGCGTGAAGGAGTCGGAGCAGATCATGGACCGCTACATCGAGCTGGGCGGCAACTTCATCGATACCGCCAATTTTTACACCAAGAGCCACTCCGAGAAGATCATTGGCGACCACATCGGGCGGCATGCCGAGCGGCGCGACCGCTTGGTCATCGCCACCAAGTTCAGCGGCAATCTCTACCCAGGCGATCCCAACGCAGGTGGCTCAGGCAGAAAGTCGATCATTGCAGCCTGTGACCAATCGCTTCGGCGCCTACAGACCGACTACATCGACCTCTACTGGCTGCACAACTGGGACGCGCACACCCCCATCGACGAGACGATGGCGGCGCTCGATGACTTGGTGCGGGCTGGGAAGGTGCGATACCTCGGTGTCTCGGACACGCCTGCATGGAAGATCGCCGAAGCCAACGTGACGGCACGCTTCCGCGGTTGGTCCTCATTCATCGGATTGCAGATCGAGTATTCGCTACTGGAACGCAGCGTCGAGCAAGAGCTCATGCCGATGGCGCGCGAGCTCGGTATCGGTGTGACGCCATGGTCCCCACTCAAAAGCGGAGCGCTGAGCGGCAAGTACACACGCAAGAACTCCGTCCAATCGAAGGAGGGCGGCCGCTCGGCGTTTATGGGCCACCACCTCAACGACAAGACGTTCACATTGATCGAGGAGCTGGAAGGAATCGCCGCAGCGCACGACGCCACGGTGGCGCAGGTGGCGATCGCTTGGCTTCAAGCTCAACCAGGTGTGACGTCGACCATTATTGGTGCGCGCCGGCTCTCGCAGCTCGAGGACAACCTGAAGGCTCTCTCGGTAAAGCTTGGCAACGACGAGCTGAGGCGGCTCGACGAGCTCACACGCCCCACATTCGGTTTCCCACAGAACATGCAGTTGATGTTTCCGGCGATTCACAATGGTGGCACTACCGTGAATGGAGTGAGCGCGGAACCGTCCGGCTTCGTGCTGTTGCGGGGCGAGAAGCCGTACTGATCCCGCCCGGTGGTTCATTCAGTGCTCGCGCCGATTCAGCCAATCGGCAGCTTGGTCATGTCGTCGAAGCCTGTTTGCAGGCCCGGCCTCGCGCTCTTTCGAACCCAAGTCTCCAGATCCGTTCTGGGTGAAACAGTTCCAGGTTTGCCAACGGGACCGGGCCCGGTGTCCGTCAATATCGGCGATACCTTCGTGCAATTGAACATCCGGGGTCGTGAAGCGAGCGTGACAGGGCTTACGCGCGATTCCTATTCACGTCGGGCGAACGCCGCGAGCGTTTGAGAAAGGACGCTGACCATGACCAACTTCGGACAAACCTTCTTCACGGCTGCCGTCTCTGGGCTGCTCGTCCTCGTCGCACTCGCCACCAGCGTTCAGGCCGCGGGGCAAGGGGCGCCGGACGACAAGTCGATCCGTCCGTTCCATTTTCATGCCTCCGACGAGGCTCTCGCCGATCTCCGTCGCCGGATCGCCGCCACGAGGTGGCCCTCGCGGGAAACGGTGGCGGATGATTCACAAGGCGTGCAACTCGCGACGATGCGCGAACTCGCGCGCTATTGGCAAACCGATTACGACTGGCGGAAGGTCGAAGGGAGGCTGAACGCCCTTCCGCAGTTCATAACGAACATCGATGGGTTGGATATCCACTTCATCCATGTTCGCTCGAAGCATCCGAATGCGCTGCCGATGATCGTGACCCACGGGTGGCCGGGTTCGATCATCGAGCAATTGAAGATCATCGACCCGCTGACGAATCCAACCGCATACGGCGGAAGTGCATCGGAGGCTTTCGATGTGGTGATTCCATCATTGCCGGGCCATGGCTTCTCGGGAAAGCCCACCGCCGGCGGCTGGGACCCGGTTCGGATCGCGCGCGCCTGGATCGTCCTGATGAAGCGGCTCGGTTACACGCGATTTGTGGCCCAAGGGGGTGATTGGGGGAATGCGGTCACCGAGCAGATGGCCGTGCTGAAGCCTCCGGAACTGGTCGCCATTCACACCAACATGCCTGCCACCGTCCCGGACGATATTGCGAAGGCGCTCTTGGCCAGTGCCCCGCCGCCCTCCAATCTCTCGGCCGAGGAGCGCCAAGCCTACGAGGAGCTCGACTTTTTCTACAAGAATGGCCTCGCGTACGCCCAGGAGATGAGCCACCGTCCGCAGACGCTCTACGGGATCGACGATTCGCCGATTGGCCTCGCAGCTTGGATGCTCGACCATGACGCTCGCAGTTACCAGCTCATCGCGCGCGCCTTCAAGGGCGAGAAGGAGGGCCTGACGCGTGACGACGTTCTCGACAACGTCACGCTCTACTGGTTGACGAGCACGGGGATCACCGCGTCACGTCTCTATTGGGAAACTCTCCACGGGGTGCCGTTGAGACAGATAGCCTTCTTCGCGCCGCAGGGCGTCACCATCCCGGTCGCGATAAGCGTCTTCCCCGACGAGCTCTATCAGGCGCCTCGGACTTGGACCGTGCGCGCGTATCCAAAGCTCATCTATTACAACAGGCTCGACAAGGGTGGCCAC
>Ga0302325_10015642_pt1 | contig 16128 bp, 12 predicted proteins | sample Palsa_T0_2_FD_201948 | JGI IMG/M metagenome (GOLD analysis project Ga0302325, IMG submission 201948) | Peat permafrost microbial communities from Stordalen Mire near Abisko, Sweden - Palsa_T0_2 | ecosystem: Environmental > Terrestrial > Soil > Palsa > Peat permafrost | place: Sweden: Abisko... | reverse complement strand
CTGCAGAAGAACATCCACCTGCAGTATTACGACGCCGGCCACATGATGTATCTCCACGAAGCAGACCTGTCGAAGCTCAAGGCCAACGTAGCCACCTTCCTCGACAACGCGACGAAGCAATAGCCGAGTAGAACGGACACTTCGGTCCGTTGCCTTTGACTTTGCTTTCCGCCTGCCCCGAAGCTGGCCGGCACCAAAAAGCGGAGTGAGACACCAAAAGCCGATCCATTGTGCGGCCGGGATGAATGTGATCTTCACAAGCGCAAAGATCAACAGAATCCTGCGAATCCGGTGGCAGGATCAACTCGCACAAAAACGAAAACATTCACCAGGATGATGAGGAGGGTGACGAGAGGGATGCGGTCCGGGCGATGCGTCGCCCGGCGGGATCTTCCTCTCATTTCGTCTTTCTCCATCCGTCCGGTCAAGCGCACATCTCACTGGGCGCGCTTTTCCTGAAGCGTCGAATCCATTCCGCGCTTCGCCGAGCCAGTCTTCGCCAGAAGTTTCAGCCCCTAAGCCGCCAGCCGCGATATGTCGTCCGTGGTCTTGCGCACCGTCAACGACATCATCACCCGCGCAACCCCGCTGAAGATCATGCTAATCCCCACCAGAGTCCCGATTGCCCATAATGAACTCGACGGCCATTGCATGTAGATCAGCAGCCCCAGCAGCAGGGTAACGATCCCGTCAATCAGCACCCAGGTCGATCCATGCGTCGGACGCATCTTCACGAACAGAACGATGTTCAGAACGCCTTCAATCAGAAACAGCAATCCCAGCACCAGCGTAAGCGATGCCACACCGATTACCGGATGCAGGATCAGGTATCCGCCAAAGCACAGATATGCGATCCCCACCAGGAGCTTCCAGATCTTGCTCCCTGCGCCATGCGCGCGAAAGGCCAGCATCAGGTGGACTATGCCTGCCAAAACAATCAGCCACCCGACCACCACGCTAACCGCCACGGCGGCGAGATACGGGGACCCAATCGCCATCGTGCCGAACACAATCAGCAAAACTCCCCACAAAACGGAAACCGTCGAAGCTTGCCGCATCATCTCAACCGGAGTGTTCTGTGCCATTAGAGGCCTCCTTAAAGAAACGGACTAAGCGTACCTCAAAAACCTTGGAATTGAAATCCGAGCTCACGTGTGGGCGGCGGCGAAGGCGAATGGCTAACCGCCCGATTTCCTCTTGACATTCGCTTTATATTCGCCAACAATGTTCCCATGGCAATCACACGCAGGCAGCGCGAAGTGTATGACTTCATCTCCCGCTTTGTGGCGGAGCATGGCTACTCTCCGTCGTTTGAAGAGATCGGCAACGGACTCGATCTGAACTCGCTGGCCACGGTGCACAAGCACATCACCAACCTCGAGAAGAAGGGACTGCTCACCCGCGACTACAACCGCAGCCGCTCCATCGACCTGCTGCCGCCCAAGGGACGCCTCAAGCAGGCCATGAGCGTGAATACCGGCGTGATCCTGCCGCTGGTCGGGCGCATTGCCGCCGGCCAGCCCATCGAGGCCGTCGAGAACCCTGAGACCATCTCGCTCGCCGACTTCGTACGCTCGAAAGAAGTTTTCGTGCTCGAAGTGCGCGGCGATTCCATGCAGGATGAGGCTATTCTCGACGGCGACTACGTGCTGGTGGAGAAGCTGAAGACGGCGCACAACGGCGACATCGTGGTTGCACTCGTAGACAAGAACGATGCCACGCTGAAGCGCCTTTACCGCGAAGGCGACAACATCCGGCTGCAGCCCTCGAACGCGACCATGAAGCCGATCATCCTGCCCGCGGCGTCGGTGGAAGTGCAGGGACGCGTGATCGGCGTACTGCGGAAGTACTAGTGGGGCTTGGGGCTTCTCGCTTAGCCCCCGGCAAAAGCCCATATGCCACGAATAGCGCGAGGAATTGCCGCGAAGCTCGCGGAAAAAACATGAATGCGGCAGACACGAACGCCCGGGACTACTCCCGGGCGTTTTGTCCTAGCTGAAAAGCTACTTACCCGACGTGGCGGTCGAGGGCCTGCGCGATCGTTTCCTTGGGCTTGTAGCCTACGATCTGCTCCACCACCTGCCCGCCTTTGAAGACCAGCAACGTGGGGATGCCGGTCACTTTGTAGCGCATGGGAGTGGAGCTGTTGGCGTCGACGTCCATCTTGCCGATCTTGATCTTGCCCTGATAGTCCTTGGCAAGCTCCTCGACGATGGGAGCGATGGCGCGGCAGGGACCGCACCATGTTGCCCAGAAGTCCACCAGCACGGGCTTATCTGACTTCAAAACATCCTGGTCGAAGTTCGCGTCGGTAACTTCGACAATTCCATTGCCTGCCATGTTCGTTTCTCCTCGTCGTAACGTTGCCTCGGCGGCGGACGCTCCATCGAGTGTCGTTGCCGGGGCCCGGACGATCGGTACACGCTTCCCCAACCGAGGGGCGAAGCTCTATCGTACCACTGCAATTGGATGCGCGGTCTAAGGTGAAAGTCGCACTAAGACAAGATCGGGTTATCGGACCCGGGGACAGCGGGAGCGCGAGACCCGGTGAAGCGCTGGATCGGTTTCGAAGGCAGGAAAGCAAAGGCGGGAAGCAGTGGTAGAAACGCCTTGCCAGCCGGTGGTCGCGCAAAAGGGATCCTTCGACTGCGGATGTGCTTCGCGAAGCCCAACCTTACGCTCAGGATCACAGAGTTAGAGGACTTAGGGAACCTATGCGGAGTTGCCCTAGAAGATGAACTTTACCGCGGCCTGCATCAGACGGGGAGCGGCGGCGCTGACCACCTCTCCGAACGACGAGCTGTTGATGTTGCCGTTCACGGAAGCCGGGCCGTAGAACTGGGCGTGGTTGAAGGTGTTGAACCCCTCAAAACGGAATTGGAGAGACTTGGACTCGGTGAGGGGCACGCTCTTCACTAGAGCGATATCGTAGTTGTCGATGCCGGGACCGTAGAAGAAACGGCGCTTGGCATTGCCCGGCTGTCCCAGGGGCTGGAGACTGAAGAGGCTGGTATTGAAGTAGGGTTCGCCGTTACGAGGATTGTGGTTCAGGCCGAGCGCACCCGGAGTGTACTGCGGTTCGTCGACGCCATAGTTATTCACCCCATTCGGTTCAGCGCCCAGCAGGGAATTGTCGCCGTAGTTGTAGAGCGTGACGGGAAAGCCGGTGCTGTAGCGGGTAATGCCGGAGATCGCCCAACCTTGTGTCCAACGGGAGGGAGCGCGCAAAAGACGATCGAGGGGGAGTTGGTAGTTGTAGCTAACGACGAAGTCCTGTTTCACGTCGAAGGCGGAGAGAGCCTTGCTCAGCGAGGGGTTGATGGGGTTGATCTCTTCTCCAAGGTTGGAAGCCTGATCGAGGGACTTGCTGTAAGTGTAGCCGGCGAGAACTTCCAAATGCCCGCTGCTGTGGCGGAGAGTCACTTCGAGCGCATTGTAGTTGGAGTTACCGATTGTGGCCTGATTTGTAACGCTGCCAAAATTGAACCCAAGCGGACCGCGGGTTCCGTAGATCGTCCGATTCGAAGCTGTGATGTAGGTGTTGCCTTCGAGGAACGGTCCGCAAGGGGTTTGTCCACTGGCCAGGTTCGCCGGATTCATCAGTTGCAAACAAAGCGCGGGATTGCCGGGGTTGGCTTCGACGAGCGCCAGTAGACGATGTCCCTGGGTACCCACGTAACTGGCGCTGAGCACCGTGTTGGGTGAGAGTTGGCGCTCCCAGGAAAACATGTACTCCTCGGTGTAGGGAATACGGTTGGTGGTGGGATAAGCGGGGAGTCCATTGATGGGCTCGAACTGCGACCAATTGATGTTGGGGTCGGGATGGTTCGCGGTGGAGTTGAGCGGCGCCAGTTGCACTGGGAAGTATTGACTGCCTTGACCGGTGTAAGCGGAGAGGAACGGCGTGGCAAACAGAGGCGGAGTGGGGCTGGTATAGGTGGTGCCGTAAGGCGCGTTCGCCGCGAGAACTCCGATGGTCAGGGCTTCGATGGCAGTGTAAAACATGCCGAAGCCGACGCGCAGGCTGGTTTGGCCGGGACCTCCGAGGATCTTGCCAAATACAGAATCCGAATCGGCAGTGGGTGAATAGACTAAGCCGAGGCGCGGTGCGAAATCTTTGTTGCCCGCTGGCGCCAGAGTGCGTGGAACTCCCGGATCGGTGGGGAAAAGAATTCCAACCGGCGCGGTGGGAAAAACTACGGATTGCCGGCCCGGCTCCAAAACTGCGAGCTGATTGTATTTTTCGTACCAGGGTTCGATCCGGTCCCAGCGCAGACCGTAATTGACAGTGACGTTAGGCCGCAGCCGCCAACTGTCCTGGGCGTAGAGGCCGAGATATTTGTTGCGCCCGTAAAAGGGTTGGAGTTGGCTCTGGTTGTATTGGGTGGGAGCGCCGAGCAGGAAGTCGGCGAAATCAGATCCGGTCTGACTGCCGTAAAACAGGAAACTGCCGTTGAACTGGGCGATGGCGTGAGTGTTGACCTGGTCGTAATGGAATTCGCCGCCGACTTTAATGCTGTGAGAACCCGCGACTTTGGAAAAATTGTCGAGCCACTGGTAGGTGTTGTTGGTTTGATGGAGTTCATTGGTATTGGTTCCGATGGAGTAGCTGTTGAAGGCGACGTTCTCCACGCCCTCGGTTTCGAGCGAGAGAGGCACGATGCCTGGAGTATTGGGTCCGACTTGAAAACCCTGAGATGCCAGGCTGATTCCCAGTCCACCCTGCGGACGGCCCAGGTCATTGGAATCGCGCAGGTAACTGAAGCGAAATTCGTTGACGGCGGTCGTGCTCACGGTCTTCGTGTTGCCGAGGTTCAGCAACTGGGCGCGACCCAAATTCAGGGCGTTGAAGCCTGGCACATTTGCTCCGCCCTGAGCCGTAGGATAGGGGTTGTTCTGAGTAAAGTTATCGAGAAAATAGTAGGCCGAGAACAAGCCCCAGGACGTATTGGCATCGAGGCGGAGGGCACCTTTGTTGTCATGGAGTACCTGGTTGTTGGCGGAGGTAGAAAAGAAGTTGCCGGGCTGATTGGGCGCGGGAATGTAGTCGAGTAGATGCTGGGCTGGAGCGGACCAAGCACTCTGAGGAATGGCGGCGTCAGGAAAAACACACTGCTGAGAACTGGTGCATGGGCTTGGATAAGTTGGGCAACCTCCGGCGGGGCAGGTTCCATTGGGGGGAGGTTCTGTCTCGCCCTGTGTGAAGTAGTAGGGCTCTCCAGGAGTAACCGTGTAGGGGAAATCCTGACTAAGCTGGTAGGCCAATCCATTGGGTGATCCAGTTACAGTGGTTGGTATCGTTATGTGCTGCGGCACGCCATTGATGTTGACGGAAGCTGTCGTCACCAGCGAACTTGCCAGATCCGAAAGATTGCCCGACCGGTCTTCCGCGGAAGGCACGGGAATCAATCCGGTGTCGACGCCCTGAGTCTGGCGCGTGCCTTGATAATCGGAGTAGAAGAAAATCTTGTTCCGGACGACTGGGCCGCCGAAGGTGCCGCCGAATTGATTCTGGTCAAAGGAGCCGCGGGTGGGAGAAAAGTAATTGCGCGCATCCAGATCGGTGTTGCGCAGAAACTCGAAGACATCGCCGTGAAACACGTTGCTGCCCGACTTGGTGATGACGTTGATCTGGCCGCCGCTATACTCGCCATATTCGGCATCGAAATTATTGGTGAGAATCCTGAACTCGGCGATGGAGTCTAAATTGGGAATAATGGCAGTGCCCATGTTAACGTCTTCTTCGACGTCGCTGCCATTCACCATAAAACTGTTGGCGAATTCGCGCTGACCGTTGATGGAAATGGTGCCGGGATTCAAGTTTCCCGAGGGAGAGAAGGCGCTGGCACCCACATCCTGAACCGTGCTGGAAGTGATGGAGGTGGTGGGAGCGACGCCGGCCTGAAGGGCGAGCAGATCGGTAAAGCTGCGGTAATCCAGAGGGACCGCGGTCATGGTGGAACCGGTAATGACCTCCCCCATCTGCGAACTGGAGGTTTCCACGTGAACCGTATTCTCGGTCACTGTGATGGCGTCGGTTCTCTCCCCTACCTGCAGCACTACATCCAGCAGAAAAGCGCTGTTAGCGTCGAGCGTAATTCCGGTCCGGCGGTAGGGTTTGAAGCCGGGATGGTTCACTTCGAGAACATAGCCGCCGACGGGAAGGACTGGGAAAGCATAACTGCCTCGGCCGTCGGCAGTGGCGGATTGCCGGACACCCGTACTGGTGTTGACCAAAGTGACGGACGCTTTGGCGATGGCCGCACCCGAGGGGTCTTTAATTGTGCCCGAGATGCTGCCGCCTACGCCGGCCCAGGCGGTCCCCAGCAAGAGCAGGGGCAGGCACAGGCGGGGCAGCGATATTTTGGAGAGGCTCCGCATGGAGTTTACAATCGCTTCCAGTTGCAATCCAGTCGCATCTAGAGTTACGATGAAGCCTCGATTGCAAGTCTGCCGGGCAAAAAGGATGAAGCGAACTAGCTAGTTGCAATCGAGTCGCATCTGAAGGACCATTTTATATTGACGGATAGGCCCGTCTGCCGTCAAGAACCGGCGGAGGATTCCGTCGCAGGTTGGTTGCGACCAGTTGCGACGGTCAAGGAGGTGCCATGCCATTACCGCAAACCGAAATACCGGGCCGATTGCAGTCCCATCTTGCCGAGCGTGGAATCCGCATGACCCAGCAACGGCGGGCCATTCTGCGTGTGATGGAAACCGCCAGCAAACACCTGGATGCAGCCCAGCTTTTGCGCAAGGCACAGAAACTGGACGCCAGCGTGGATCGGAGCACGGTGTATCGAACCCTGCGGCTGCTCAAGCGGCAGGGTCTGATTGACGAACTCGACCTGATGCATATCCACGGCGAGGGTCACTACTATGAGCGCAAACTGAACCGCGACCACATCCACATGGCTTGCCTGCGTTGCGGGAAGATCATGGAATTCGTCAGCGATATTTTCGAGAAACTGAAGGGGCAAGTGGAGAAAGACTGCCGGTTCCGCATTGTGGTGTCACGATTGGAAATTGGCGGATATTGCGCGGCCTGTTCGAAGTAGAAGAGGGTGAGTTTTCAGGAAGGCTGCGCGACGCGGAGCAGGTTAGGCTAAAGACCTGGCCCAAAGGTCTTCGGCCGCCAGAGCATCTCGAGGCGAGATTGATGTTTGTCGGAATAGGAATTCATCAATAAACATCACAGCGCAGCCCCTCCCTGGAACACGTCCCGAATGGTGCCCCGGGAGTCCTATTGTCAATAGGATACGGTTAGTATCTTATTGTCGATGGACTAGAATCTACCGCCAACATAGAGGGCCAGCAACCGCCGCTTTCGAACAACGTCCTCTCCGATCCTCCAGCCACCCACATTCCTTCTTCATCCGCAGGTGAACATTTCTGCGCTCCAAGAGCACTTCCGGCTACAGTCCAACGGCGGAGGCCGGAGATGATCGGTACCACGAACTGCTGGCGCCGCTACCTACGGCGCGCCAACCTGTCAACTTGGTCCGCATGCCATTTTCGCCCCCCGCAACGCTTGCGCAGGCTCGCCGAAAGCTCAAGAAAGACTGCCAGTTCCGCATTGTGGTGTCACGATTGGAATTGGCGGATATTGCGCGGCCAGTTCGAAGTAGAGGAGGCAAGATGTCGGGTTTTGCCGGCGGACAGCCGAGGCGGGTGTCACCACATGGGTGCATTCCTGGCTGCTGACGAAACGACCAATTAAAAAGCGCCCTAGACTTTTCAGTCCAGGACGCCTCGGCAGCCCTCCCCCAGAACTGCCAAACCACGAAATGGATACTAGTGAACTACGCATTTAGTGTAAACGTCACTTTGGTAATCAGCTGTTCCGGGTTATGAAGGGCTGCTGAATCGGAGCGTGTCGGCACCTCAGGGCTGAAGCCTGTCGTCGAGAGCATCGCGGCTCGCAGGCCTTGAAAGCTTGCCACCCTCGTGCGCCTGATGCTTATTGGGTTGGGAACTACTGCTGTTTGTGCCAGGTCTGGCCGGCGTCAAGCGTGGTCCAGACTTCGGCGTTCGATGTGGTCACGATTCCGTTGCGCGCGTCGGAGAACTGAATGGCGATAATGTCGCCGGTGAGAAGGATGCCAACATCGGAAGGAACCACGCGAGCCCAGCGATTGCCGCCATCCAGGGTGTGATACAAGGCGCCACCCGAACCCCCGGCCCAGACTTCAGCGGTATTTGAAGATACGGAAACGGCGCGAAAAATCGTGCGCTGGGTTGGGGCTGGCTTCGCCGGTGCGGTCTTCGCCGTGGTCATCACACTGGCTCTCGCCGCCGACTTCACAGCGGGCTTTGATTCGGTCTGGGCTTGGGGCTGGACTTCAATGGCCGCGCTGTTCGCTTCGGCCGTCATTCCGGCCTGGGCGCGGCCCCCGGGATTGGCACTCATCGAGTCATCCACCGAGATGTTTACATCCAGCCAGGTCTTGCCTCCGTCGAGGGAACGCTGCAATGCGCCGCTGGCACTGATGGTCCAACGAGGCGCTGCCGAGCCTTTCATGAGAGCGGGATCGGCGCGCAGCAAAGGCGCTGGCGCCATGGCTGGGGATGCTTGCGCCGACGCGGATTTCGCTTTGCCCACATGGTCGCTTGAGGACTGTGAAGGCTCCGCCGCTTCATTCTGAATGAGCTGGTCCTGAATCTGGCTTTGTACAGCGGTTTGTGTCGTGACCAACGGAGACGCCCCTGACGCTTCGACGGTCGTCGTGGCAGAAGGGAGCACAGCCCGCTGGGCTGGACCGGGGGTCGGATTCTGCTTTGCATCCGCCGCGGTCGCAGCCTTGATGCCGTAGCCGCCGCCAGAACCAGCCGGAGCACGAGGGAATGCGCCTGCCGAACTGGCGCGGTGTGTCGGCTGGGGTTGCGGGAACATTTCATTGGGAGCCCGCCTGTTGACAGCCAATTCGCTCAGGACGCGAGACGGAGCCTTTTTTGCGATCTCGGTTTGTTTTCCCACGTCCGTTTGCGGAGCCACCGACTGTGAAGCAGTCGCGGACGGCAGGGCCGCCGGGGTCTGCGCCCCAGCGTCAGCCGACTGCTCCCGGGCCATGAGGCTGGTAGCGACCAGTGTCTTTTCCTGGTGACGCTGCCGGTATTCGAGAAGGCCGACCGAAGCGACGGCGAGGGTCGCCGCAGCCACCACGCCCCAACGAAGAACGGGCAAGCTGAACCAGCCGATCCACGCAGAGCTGCCCGAACCGGCGAGTGCGACAGCTTCGGTGGCAGGCAAGGCGAGGATTACAACCTCGCGGCAATCGGTGCAGCGGGCAACGTGCTCCAGCACCTGGTCGCGCTCGCGGGCGGTTAGAGCGTGCTCGGCGAACGCGGTGAGCAGATCGGCGTCGGGATGCGGCCCTGCCTTGCCCGGCGTGGGCCGCTGCAATCTAGCCCGCACGATCTTGGGAACGTTTTGCATTGAACTTCTGCTTCGAGTTTCCAGTGCTTCGAGTTTCCAGTTTCTAGCTTTTTGCCCTGGGCGCCACCTTTTGCGGAATGGGCAACGCATCCTTCTTCTCTGAGAACGTTGCTGCCGGGCAATCTTGCGCCAGGCTGCGGCGAATATCCACCTGCAAGTCACGTACATCCACTTCCAAGGCCTCTTCGGCCTGGCGCCGCGCCATGCCTTGCTGCATCATGCCGGCCAGGATCCTCTTGCGCAACGACTTGGCCAGCTTGTCCACCTTGCGACTGATGGTGGACTCGTGCACGCCCAGCATACGGGCAATTTCGGCCAGGGTGCGTCCATCGAGATAATATGCCGCCAGCACCATGCGATCTTCTCCGTCGAGAGCGGCTAGGGCTGCGTCGGTGGCGGATTCCAGGCGCGAGTCGGCGGACGGAAGCGGCTCCGGATCAGGAGTAGCGAATTGTGCGCCTTCTTCGCTCTCTTCGTCGAGGCTGACCAGCCGTTTGGCGCGGCGGTAGCGATTCACAAATTCCTGAGCCAGCACGGTGCGAAGCCAGCCTTCGAGCGATCCCCGTCCAGTGAAAGAGGCGAGCTTCGAAATGCGTTCGCCGTCGCGCGTGGAGGTTCCGTACAGCTCGGCATAGAGACTGTCGGCGAGGTCGCGGGCGGCGGAGTCCTCGCGGGCAATGCGCAGCGCGGACTGATAAAGCTTTTCTCGGTAACGAGTGAGGAAAAGTTCCCAGGCGGAGTCGTGGCCTGCGGCGCAGGCTCGGGCGAGCGCAAGTTCTTCGACGCGCAGTGTCAGCAGAAAAGTGCGGACCTCGGCTTCGCTGTCCTCCTCCGGCAGATACTTCGTGGCTACTTCACTGAGAATCGCGGCGAAAGATTCTCGGGCGAGGCCGATCTTCTCGCAGCCGGCTTTCGAATGCAGCTCCCAGAGCAGAGCGGCGACTGCCGATTGCACTGCAGCGGAGTTCGGTTTCGCGGCGCGCATGTAGAAGAGAAGAGAGTACGACAGGCCCTGTCCTCGATGCTACCAATTATTAGACGCTTGCAAGGCTAATTTTGGCCGCAAGGCGTAACTTCTTTTTCGTTCTTCCGGGGAATCGAGCGGGCGGTCTGCGCGCCGCGGAGCTGGCAACCACAGCCTCCTGGGAGCGGGGCGCACCGCCCGCGAGGGGAGGAGAGTCATGCGTCCGAGCTTATTTGTGGCAGTGATCGGGTTGGGGGTCGTGGTCGGAATGGTGTGCCTTGGCCTGCGTCCGGTTCATGCCGGGCAGCAGCCTTCCGCCTCCGGCTACAAGGTGCTGGAGCCGATCCGGCACGGAACTCTGACGGTGTTTCCCGTAGTCGCCTCCAAGTCCTACGCAACCGACGAGTTTCTGACACTGGATGAAGGCTTGCGATCCGGAGAAGTGGTGGTGACCGAATACGGAAATGTTCGCGGGCTGGTGCGTAGGAGCCTGACACCGGCGGTGCGGCGCGAAAACGCCGAGGTGAACCAGTTGGTGCTGATCAACAACTCGAAGCGTCCACTGCTGCTACTGGCTGGCGAGATTGTTACCGGAGGCAAGCAGGATCGGGTGATTGGGAAGGACCGCATTGTTCCAGGGGAAAGCGATCCTGTGGATCTTAGTGTGTTCTGCGTGGAGCCCGGGCGCTGGGTCGCGACCAGCGAGCACTTCGGAACCTCGGGGGCGACCTACGGCGGCGCGAGCTCAGGAAAGGCCCCGGTTCCGAGCTCGCTGATGGCCCAACCCTCAGTACGCGCCAAAGCCATGGGAGATAAGGATCAGAGCCAGGTTTGGGCGGAGGTGAGGAGGCAGCAACAGGCGATGGTGACAGTTGAAGCGGCTGCGGCAGCCCCGACTGCGAGCACGGGGGCCATTCAATCCACGAGTTCGTACGCCGCCGTGATGGAGAACGAAGACGTGAAAGAGAAGGTGGACGAGATTGCTCGACCGATCGAACACAATTATGAAAGCCTGATCAAGCAACTGCGCGATCGCAAGGCGGTCGGAGTAGTGGTAGCGGTGAACGGGCGCATCATCTGGGCCGATGTTTTTGCCAGCACGGAACTGCTCGAAAAGTACTGGCCGAAACTGGTGCGCTCCTATGCGTCAGAAGCGGTGGTGACGCGGGCGAAAGGCGGCGAGGCGAGTCTGGCACAGGCGGAGGCGTTTCTGGGAGACATGCAAGGACGGAGGGAAACGATTGAAAGCGAACCGGGCGTCTACCGTCACACCGAGGTCAACGGCGATGGGTTCAAGGCGTTCACGCTGGCGTCGTTGCTGCCGAAGACCGGCTTCGATGTGCACGTGGCGAAGATGGCGGAGTGAGAAAACAGTGGCCAGGTGGTCGGCAAGAACACGCTGGCCACTGGTCACTGATCACTGGTCACTGACGTTTGCTACCAGGTCCGCCAGGCGGCGGAGTTGTTGGGCAGGGGTTGTCTGGTGATATCGGCCAGGGCCTGCAGGTCGAAACAAGATTCGCCACACGTTCGAGGGCAGAGCCCAACGTGCCGTAATGCGGCGAGGGCTGGGGTAGAGCTGCTTGGGGAGCCCGCCCAACTGAGGTTCGGTGCAGGACACGGCCGCGACAACCTCCGCGTTTTGGTTTACTGCAGGCTCGCGGGAATGACGCCCTTCTTGAACATGTCAAACCAGATCTGGGTGGTGGGCTGGTTGTAAATTCCTAGCTCGCGGATCGCCTCGCGCGCGAACTCCACGCTCCCCAGTCCGCTCGCCGTTATGATCTTGTGATCGGTCACGGCCAATTCATCCACATAGAAACTTTCATCCTTGTACTCCGGGACCATTTCCTTCAAGTAACTTTTCGAATTGCTGGTGTGGCGAACCCCGCGCATGAGCCCCGCGCGGCCAATTTCCAGCGTCGCTGCGCACAGCGCGCCGATCAGAATCTCGTCCGCATGCAGCCGCCGGAGAAGCTCATCCACTTTCTTGTCCGGTCCTTTTTCCCACCGGTTTCCACCGGGGAGCATGAAAATCGCAGTTTCGCGCGCCTCGATCTCATCAATCGCGATGTCAGGCACCACTTTCAGCCCTCCCATCGTCACCACGGCCTCGCGCGAATGTCCCGCGGTCAGCACTTCGTATTTGCCGGATTTTCGGATCTCGCACAAAGCCAGCGCCGGCTCCCAATCCGCTAGCCCGTTAAAGACAAAAAGGTAAGCCTTGGGTTTCATGCTGGTCATTCTCCTGAGATTCATGGGACGTTTGAACATGAATCATACCTTCCGAAACGACTTTGGTGCGAATTCTGCCTCATTCCTAGGGCTGCGCACGGATGGAACGACCGTTCGGTTGTCAACTGCTTGCTTGCGGTGTATCATCTCTCCACTTTCCCGCCCACATTCACCCGCTTCAGTCTGACGTCGAATTGGCCTGGGGCCTCTGGGGACTTGGAAATGACGGTTATTGACGACAGGTTTTTTCGGGCACGAATTACCAAACGCGTCGACTTTGCGCCTGATCTGTGGATGTTCCGCATTCAGTCGGGCGGACCCTTCCAGTTTGTTCCGGGGCAATACGCCACGCTGGGCGTGGAAGACGGCGACGAGCGCATCGAACGTCCCTATTCGATGGTCTCGTCTCCCAGCGAAGGTGAAATCGAATTCTTCTTCGAGCTGGTGCTCGAAGGAGCGCTCACCCCGCGGCTTCACAAGCTGCGGCCCGGGGACCAATTACTGTTACGCAAGGCGCCCAAGGGACGGTTCACGCTTGAGACCGGCGACGGACGCACGAATCATCTGCTTGTATCCACGGTGACCGGCGTCGCTCCGTTCGTTAGTTTTGTCCGCACGCTGTACCAAGACTGGAAGGAAGGCCGTTTCGATGGCGGCCACCAGCTATACCTGCTCAACGGCGCCAGCCGGCCCTGGGAGTTCGGCTACAAAGAGGAACTGACTCGCTTCGACGCGGAACTGCCCTGGTTCAGGTATGTGCCCACCGTGAGCCGGCCTTGGGATCACGCAGACTGGTCGGGTGAGATCGGGCGGGCCGACGACATCCTGCGCAAGTATGCCGACCACTGGGAACTCGATGCCAGCAATACTCACGCCTATCTTTGCGGCCATCCCGATATGATCGCGAACAGCAAGGCCATCCTGAAGCGGTGTGGATTTCTCGACAAGACTGGGATCAAGGAAGAGATTTACTGGGTACCGGCGAAGTAGTTGCGAGTAGCGAGTGACGAGGACCCGCCTAGCGCGATGCGGGCAGCGTTTTCGGCAGAGATTCCGAACTGCATCCTCCAGATCCCACGACGATCCGATTTTCGGCTAACTAACTAACTTAACTAGGGCTGGTCGCGGCGGCGGAGATAGTCGATGAACATTTGTTCTACAGGCTTGTCGTAGGCCATGAGGACGTGGCGGACGGTGCGACCGCTGACGACGTGGCAGACTTCTTCGGCGAGGTTTTTGGCGTGGTCTCCGGCGCGTTCAAGAGACTGGGTCATGAAGATGACTTGCAGGCTGGCTTGACGGGCGATGTTTTCCGGATTCTCGATGTGGCGGAGGAAGATGAGGTTGCGGAGGCGGTCGATCTCGGAGTCGGCGCGGAGAACGTCGACGGCTTGGGAGACATCGCGCGCGGAGAAGGCGTCGCCAACATCGGTGAGCATTTTTTCGAGGATGGTGGCCATCCGGGTGAGGTCGCGGGTGTCATCGGAATCGACGCGGCCGGCGGCGGCTTGGGCGCTGTTGGCGAAGCTGAGAAGCAGGTCGCCGATGCGCTCCAGGCTGATCATGAACTTCATGCAGGCGAGCAGTTCACGAGCTTCGGGGGGTTCGACTTCGGTGATCGCGGTGGTGACGGCGCTGTCGATTTCCATGTCGAGCGTGTCGAGTTCGCGCTCGCGCTGCCGTAGAGAGTTCAGCAGTGGGCTGGAACCGGTAGCAATGCCCTCGGCAGCGGCTCCGGCGGCTTCTTTGGCCAGACGGCAGGCTTCGATGGTGCGGCGGACGATGTGATGATGGGCCGGTTCGGGGGGCAAGCTCTCGACGCGGGCTGTGCTCATGAGGGTATTCCTCGGGAGTGGGTTGGAAGTGTGCGAAGCGGTTAATTCTGATTTTGCCGTACCCATGGATAGATGGGCCACGGGTAACGATAAGGTTTCCTTTTCAGGCGTGGGTTAAGGGAAGGTGAATTTTTGGTCATTTTTTGTAGTCGCGAAGGCAATGTCGGGCCGAGCCGCCCTCCGGACGAAACGTCAGCAACCAAAGATCCGGCGTAGATAAAGGCGAAAGCTATGTTCGGCGGCGGCGTTGCCGCTTCGTCGCCTTGCGTTGTGCCTTCTGGTATTTCTTCATAGCCTTGCGCTGTCTCTTGGCCTGCTTTTTTGAATACCTTTGCTGCTGCTTCGCCGCCTGCTTGGCCTCGCGGCTGTTTTCGCCGATACTCCTGTTTTCCCGTTGGGCATTCGCTGGCATCGACCAGGCAACGCTGAAGGCGATCAGCAGTAGGAAAGCCGCAATTCGTTTCATAACCTCTCCGAACGGAAGATCCTGCAGCGATTTTACACCGAGGCTACTGAGGGCTGGCAGGTACGTCGGTAATACTGTCTTGGTTCAGGCGTTAGGGAGGGTGAATAGGAAAGTCGAGCCGTGGGCCAGGTCGCTTTCGGCGCGGATGGAACCGCCGTGGGCCAACATGATGTGCTTGGCGATGGCCAGGCCGAGGCCGGTGCCTCCGGACTCGCGGGAGCGGGCTTTGTCGACGCGATAGAAGCGTTCGAATAGGCGCGGGAGGTGCTCGGAGGCAATGCCGCCGCCGAAATCCTGGACGAAGAATTCTACGGCGTGGGCCAGGGCGCGGGCGCCCAAGATGATTCGTCCGCCGGAGGCGCCGTACTTTAGGGCATTGTCAATCAGGTTGGAGAAGACCTGGTGAATGGCTTCGCGGTCGGCGAGGACCGGGGGAAGGCTTTCTGGGAGTGGGTGGGGGCCGGGAGAGTTCTGGCTCTGCAAATGGTGGGCTGGAGAATCCTGGGGTTGCAAGTCTTGTATTTGCAAATCCTGTATTCGCAGATCAATGCCATGGCTGCGCGCGATTTCGCGGAAGCTTTCTTCGGCGTCGTGGAGAAGTTCGGCGGGCGGGACCGGCTCCGATTCGAAACGCGTTTCGCCGGATTCGACGCGCGCCAGGGTAAGTAGATCTTCGGTGAGGCGGGACATGCGCGAAGAGTTCTTGCGGATGATTTCCAGAAACTCGCGTGTGGGCGCAGTATTTTCGGGGGTGCTGTCGAGCAAGGTCTCAGCGTAGCCCTGAATCGAAGTGAGAGGCGTGCGCAGTTCGTGGGAAACGTTAGCAATGAAGTCGCGTCGGGTTTTTTCTACGCGCTCGGTTTCGGTCAGGTCGCGAAGCACTGCGACAGCGCCTCCGCCAGGCAGAGGGGCAGCGGTCACATCGAAAGCCCGGCCGGGAACGATCGAAGTAGCGCGGGCGGTTTTGACTTCGCGGGTAGTCGTGGCTTCCTTGACGGCCGCGAGGAAATCAGGGTCGCGGATGGTTTCGACAACCGGCTGATGCAGCCGGGTGCCTTGCGGGACCAGGCGATCGATGCGTTGGTTGGCCCACTGCACCAGACCGTCGGCGCTGACGGCGATGACGGCGTCCTGCATGCTGTTGAGCAGGGTTTCGAGCTGGCGCTGGCTGGAGCGGACGGCGGCGAAGCTTTGT
>Ga0302325_10015639_pt1 | contig 16129 bp, 15 predicted proteins | sample Palsa_T0_2_FD_201948 | JGI IMG/M metagenome (GOLD analysis project Ga0302325, IMG submission 201948) | Peat permafrost microbial communities from Stordalen Mire near Abisko, Sweden - Palsa_T0_2 | ecosystem: Environmental > Terrestrial > Soil > Palsa > Peat permafrost | place: Sweden: Abisko... | reverse complement strand
ATCGCTACGAACACAATTATGTCTTAAATCGTGCGAATTGGTAAAGGATCTCGCTATTGTGACTGGGCCGGCTATCGATCCCTACGCGGACTACTTCCTCTCAACATTCATCAAACTCTGCGCGGGGACCAAAAAACTAGTCCTCCAAGCAACTCAAGTAATCGTCTCAATCATCATCGCAAACGCCTCCTACAACAACAAACTAACCAGTCAAATCTGGTCAGCCATGCAAGACAAGAACCAAAACCCGCGAGTCTCTGCCTCGGCATGGTTAAAAGTCCTGCTGGATTCTCACGGGGAGAGTAAATCGCAGATCGAACATGGTCAGGGGATGGAGAATATCGAGAAGACAGTTAAGAAGGGATTGGTGGATCCGAGTCCTGAAGTCAGGATTCCGATGAGAGAATGTTATTGGACTTTTGCGAGGCTTTGGCCTGAGAGGGCGGATGCGATAATGAAGGGACTGGATGCCAGTGGGAGGAAAGCTTTGGAGAAAGCGAATCCGAATGCGGAGGGGGAGATTGTTTCTGGGCGGGCGTCTGTGATGACTACCAAGACGGATCCACTGGCGTCCTCGACGGCAAGTCTAGGAGGAGCATCTTCTGCCGCCGCACCAGTAAGAAACCCATTGAGCGGACGAGTGTCAATCAAGAAATTCGCAGCTGAACAACGACAAAAGAAAATGGATCCAGAGGAGCCAAGTGGACTCCATTCCGGTCCTGTTCGCGGGCTAGGCCAACCCCAACGCCCAGCATCAAGTCTCAAGAGACTAGAGACCGTTCCTGCGATGCCAAGACCTGTTAGTCCCAGCTCCAGCACCACAAAAACAACTCGAACAGGATCTCCTCCGAGGAAGGGTACTTCCACACGAACTGGCTCCCCTCCCGTTTCACCGAAACGGAAAGTCGCTGTTCCACCGCGTCCAAGTCCGTTACATACGATGACTTCGCCGACTGGATCGGCGACTGCGAGACCTGTTGGGAGGAGACTGACTGTTTTGGAACAGTTGGTGCATTCGGAATGGCGGATTCGTGTTGAGGGGATTGTTACTGTGGCGTGTTTGCTGGCGAAGAAGGATCCGCCGGGACATCCGTCTGGACAACGATTACCTACTTTGCCGCCGCTGGATACATTGAGTCCGACGTTGCAAAAGTTATTGAACGATCCGCAGCCGGATGTTGTTCATCATCTTCTCGCGCCGGAGGTCATTCCTGAAATTGCAAAGATTATTCCTGTTGATCAGATTGTTCCGAGACTCTTGCTATTGAGTGAGATGGAAGACGATGAGCACGTCAAAGATACACTATCGTCCTCCCTCCCCGCTATGAAGCAACTGTTCACCGACCCAGAGGCAGCAGATATGCTTTCCCGAGCATTAACCAGTATGGGAGTCTCTGGCGTTGTCCCCCGAAAAATGTCCGTCGGCTTCTTCACCACGACCCAAAAGCGCAAAATCATCCACGGTATCTTCTCCTGGATGCTTGAACTTCTGGAACGGCACAATACACAAGTCGCTGCTGGAGAACCCGGAAACGAATATTTCCTCGACGAAACGAATTACAAGCAATACATCCATCGTCTGGTCTTTATGTTTACCAACACTAAATCTACTTCGAATAATTATATTCCGTTGACAACGGTGCTGAAAGCGCTACGACAAGTCAGTCCGGATCAATTCGACAAGGTATTGCATACTTTTGAGAAATCCACGGTGGCGGAACTGAAACGCGCCTGGGGACAGCCCGTGGATGAACCGGAGGAAACGGACATGTATGAGGAAAAAGTAGTCACTGTGCATGAAGTCCTGGGGGATGTCAAAGTTGGGGGAATTACAACTGTGGAATCTTCGCCTAATGCACTGCGAAACCCGCCCATGTCTCCCAGAAGTAGGATTCCAGTGCTTTCGCCGCCGACGAGTCCACGGGGAAGTCGCGAATTTCATATCGCCAAGTCACCCTCTTTTACCATGAATGTGGACGAAGATCTCACTATGATCAGTCTCCCTCATGTTCAACCTACTACTTCCGGATCCGACAAAGAAAACCATTCCAATAAGATGGAAACTACAAAAGTGGAGCCCAAGACCGCCCCGCCGATCCCCGCCCGTCTCCGCACGCGAAACCACTCAAAGGACGAAAACTCCAAGAACGTTAACGGTCCTCTCGGTACTTTCGCCAAAGACCTCAAGAAAAGTATCCCCCCCTTCCCACAAGATTGACTAATACAGATCTACCCGAAGTTCCATTGTCGCAGGAAATCGCGGATCAACAGAAATTGTTGATCAATCTTATTGCGAGATTGGAATCGAAACAGATGGATTCGCCGGGGTTTCATTCTCTTTCACGGCTTTGTAGGAAAAGTCATGTGGATGCACTTCGTGATCCTCCTAGCGATTCGGAATTCATGTGGCAAGGGGGAAACAAGTTCAATGAACTTTTGCGTGCATTACTCGAATATCTCATGTCCACAGACTTTGTACCTCACCCCACACGCCACCCTTAAGTGATCTTTTTACTAACAGTAGAACGTGTCTTCCGACAGGATTATCAAACTCAAAATCGAGGCCTTCGATTCCGGTCTAAAACCCCTGATGAGACATCAAAGACCGTACTTCTCGGGCCACGAATCCGCAGTCATGAAATCGCTTCTTAATCTGCGAGGTCAAGCGGGCGGGAACCCGATCGCACACGTCGTCGACGAAGCCCTCCTCGATTTCACCGACATGGTCGACTCTGATCTCGCTGCCAATATCCTGCTGAAATACGTCGACCCGTACGTGCAGGAACGCAATCGGTATGACGAGACGCAGACGATCACTAAAGTCCCTGGGATGAGCAGTTTGGTGTTGACGTTGAAGTGTCTTGCTGTGCTTATTAAAAAGTTGTCGGTGAGTCAGATTGAGATGAACATGAATTTGATATCGCCCCTGATTATCACGGTACCGACCCGCACACCCCCAGCCACCATGTTGTCAAGAGTTCGGGCGCTGATGGTAGACTTTGTATGATGAAGACACGGAGGTTAGGAGACAATCTGTTGCGATGTGTGTGAGCATGTTCCTTGTTGTGCAGGATGAACAGAAAGTGTTTGACGCCTTGAGAGGGATTGAAAAAGATTCGAGCAAACAGAATCTCTTGCACTACTATTTCGAACACGCAAGGAGACAAAGCAACGAATTGGCGGCGTAGTCTTTCAACTCAAAGGCAGTAATTTGGGAGGACATTTGGAGAAACAAGTGTTAAGGAGTTGCTGGGTCTGGATTGTATTTGTATTCAGGTTGGACGCAGGGATGGTGGTGATTTGTTTGTTGTGGATGGTATGGTATGGTATTCATAGCCTGCGTTCTCAGCGTTTTCAGGGTGTTGTCGTTTGATGTTTAGATGATGATGTTGATGATGATGGTATAATATGCAGTTATGGTGTGCGTTGATGGTTATGTATCATGTACAATATTCAACTACTTCAACACAACATACTCGCGCTCATCTATTCCTCTGCAGGTTTCGGAGCCTTGTCCAATCCGAGTCGTCGTGCAGTGATTCCGGAATCCTGTCCCTTTTGATACTGTTCTCGAGCACTTGGACTCCACTACTCATCCATCAGCCATCGTCCCGGTTTATATATGTATAGGGGAGAAAGGGAATGGACCGTCATGGAGGGAATTCTCCGAGTTGGGGGATTATGTCGCACTTCACGTTGGCCTGAGAAGCGCCATATCGCCAGCGTTAAACCAGTGCTAGCTAGCCCAAGAATGACCGTGTTCCGACGCCAATTCTTAGGAAGACTCCACCATCCACCTAGTCGTCAGAATGCCTCCAGAGACCGAGAGACCTGTTGGAGTCCTGTGCGTTAGCAATTGGCAGAGACGGAGGGATGCTTACCAGACCCAGGCAGGGATTGGATACTGTCCAGCGCCTCCCTGTGAAGTCAGTGAGTGTGCGTTAGCGTGAGTACCATTGCTGTGTGTTGATGTTGACGATGGCGATGGAGATCCCGGAAACAGACAGTCGGCAGACTGGACCGTCGACGATTTCGAACGCAACCAGCCCCCCACGAATTTATTTGACGCATCAGCGACGGCTGCATTTCCCAAATTTCGAGATTCCGAAAATGCAACCGTCGCTGATGCGTCTGATAACGGCTCCACTTAACACTGTGGCCATGGGTCACTCTTTGGGCCTTCATTCACACCTTCAACGACCACATCCTAAGTCTTGACAACATACATCACACATTCACACCCCTACCGGCAACCTTTTCCCCCTATCACAGACCTCATCCAGGATGCTCGTGGACAACACGATCCGGTGCTCCATATGTAATTGATGAATAGTCAGCAACAGTGAATTGCGCATATTGTGGACGCAGGAATCGATATCAATCTTCGAAGTCTGCCAAGGTATATCCTTTTACTGCCGTGGATTTTGACTGCGAACAGTTTTGTTTTCTCGCTAGGTGGGTTGCAGGGTGTACGTGTCCCCCCCATGGATTGCAACTGGCGCAGTGTTTGCACCGAGGAGAACAAACTCGTCCCGTCCATAGTTCGCCATGTCCATCGTGTCGAAGACAAAGTGATCCGAATAATCATGTCCCCTCATGAGCCAAACATATTCGGCAAAGTCAACCTCAACCAGCGAGTCAGTCGTCTTTGCGAGGAAAACTACATTCGAGCGTCCGAGCTGGTCAACACACACGTGCTCAATGCGGCAATCAAGGTACCCCGACTGATTGCTCGGGAGGACGAGGATGTGACTGTGTGGGAATTCATCGATGGATGTCCCCTTGATCAGCTCTGGAAGAAACTCACGCTGCGACAACGAGAAGGACTCAAACTGCAATTGCGCGAGTTTATTGTTCGTCTCTGGAAAATCCCGTCGCCAACCGAGTTCGCTGTCGGCACTCTGTGTTCGACCCACGAATTACTTTGCGACAACTTTCATCCGCATCATCCGGAATACGCCAACATGTTCTGGACGAAGAACAGTCCCTATACGACGGTTGAAGACTACAAATCGACTGCCACAAACCTTTTCTACGGCTACGAACCAATGTTTCCAGTCCGCGAACAAGTCGACTCGGCCCTCACAAGTCGCTACGTTTATTCAGTTTCCGAGGGACTCGCAACGGCACGACCGGTCTTGGATCATCTAGACTGGTCCAAGTCGAATATAATCGTGCATCCAAATGGAGATTATGTTGCTGGCGTGATTGACTGGGAATATGCCGCCTTCATTCCAGACCCGGAAGACTACTTTTTGCAAAATGTTCCTGCAGAGCGTCGGAAGAAGGAGGATTGGTGGAGCTTGTTCGACGGAGCGGCAGATATGTATAGGAATTCATAGCCAACATTGGTATTAATTTCATCGAATCCTGTTATGTCTTCCCGTCCCCGGCCCCTCTTGGGATACGTTCACCCCTGATGGGTCCAGGAATAATAAGTAACATTCCCATGCGTAGTTCCTTATACCAGAGTAGCAGTGCATATCATTGAGCTTCAGATGTGACTTATATGCATGCCATTCGCTCTGGTCACTATTGAAATTTGTGTTGACAAGTTGAGCGACTCGTGCAGATCTGCGTGAGCTTGCCTCGAGTACTCACTCACTCGCTGAATTAACGCTCATTAGACTTCACTCGCGGTACAGTCCAGCGAAGAGCGACGCTGCGTCTGTGTGTAGCTGCATGACCACGGAAGGAGGGACGGCTCAGGCCACAGGCGAGGTACACAACACACGCCATTCCCTCACGATCACCGCTAATGTCGTAGAGTCATGTCTTCATCGTTGGCGAGTCGTCCGAAGAACGAGCGAGAAGAGACCGGAAAAGACAACTCAGGGCGCTGAACACACGCGTATGGGACGGCGAGACGGGTATATCCTGCGGCAACCTTGCTCACCTGAAGGAATATTCAAACTTGCTTCTTCCCTTGATTCGAGCTTGAAGAAGAACACTGCCTTTATCAAGCGTCTTCGAACGAGTTTGAATGCCGATAGCCAAGCTTCACTGCTCAAAGACATTGCAGGATTATCTTTAGAGAAGTATATCCCCGAAGTCATCGCCGCGGCATCCGAAGGTCTTCAAAAATGCAAAACCATATCAGATACTTTTACAGCTACCGAGGTCCTTGTCCTAAATCTCCATCTGATAGCAGATCATATCCGCGCTGCATCAGCGTTTCGGGACAGCATTCACTCCTGCTTTGACAGTCAATATTCTGCGTGCCCTGGCACCGGCGAACCCAACGCAATTAGCTGCCCTCTCAGCTGATCAACGCGAAAAAGAAGAATCGTCAAGGTTAGTGAGACAACGAGTGTTCCTTCGCGTTACCACGGAACTATGGCTTGTTAATGTCATTCGTTCTGTCAGCGACGCTACTTCGGTGGTCGACGTCGCAAAGTCCACGGCAGTCAAAAGTGGCGTCAAAGGAAAGAAAGCGGAAGTCGAGGCGGATACATCGCCATTACCATTGGCGGTGTTGAAGGAGTTGTTGGGGAAGGATAAGGATCATATCAATCTGCCTCTTCTTATGGCGTTTACGAAGAACTTTTCATATGATGTGTTGGGTGTGAAACAAACCAATGTCAAGAAACCTGTGGATGTAAATGTCGAGGAAGCGAAGGATGAGGGAATGTCACCTCAAGCTGTCTCTGTGGACGAGCCTCTTTGTGGTCCAGAATTGCAAGAGCAATTCCGTTCAATTGTCACAAAGTATTTCGCCAGCGTCAAGTCCCATATCATCCGAAGTCATAAGGTATCTCCTTTTCTGTTCTTTGTTTCTGGTCCTAACGAACATGTAGCACATCCGGGACCAGGATCGACGGAACAAAGAAGCCTACGTCAAATCCGGAGAAGTCTTCGCAGACAGAGAAGCAGCATTCCAAACCCTCGTCAAAGCCCACGAGAAATTGGTCTCCAATGCGCAAGTTCTCGCCGATGCACTGAATCTGGAGATGCCTGACTTACCCGACGTGGAACCTGAAATGCCTGCGGGTGACTCTATGATCCGTGGAATTGGAACTGGTCCCCTGGGAAAGAACTCGGAAGAGTTTGTTCCAGGCGGGATATGGGAGGACGAGGAAGCACGGAGATTTTATGAAGATATCATTGATCTGAAAGACCGGATTCCTCCTACACTCTTGGAAGATGCTACTAAAACGTCCGTCGCCGCTGAACGCCCCGCATCACCGGAATCCGCCCGAGCGGCATCCCCTGAATTCGTGAGAGACGACGAACAAAGCGTCGACGGCGACTCCATCAGCGATACGAGTTCCGAACATTCCGCTGCAACAGAAGAAAAATCTACGTTGGACACAAATACGACCATCACCAATAAAGGGGTTGGTCAGAAAGTGGATTTATTGTTGATGAGGATGCCGGAATCAAGTAATCGCGATTTAATCGATCAAATCGCCGTGGACTTTATTTTCCTCAATTCAAAAGCAAGTCGAAATCGTCTCATCAAAAAACTTATCGATATCCCTCGAAATCGCCAGGACGTGTTACCATATTACTCTCGTCTTATCGCCACTTTGAGCAAATACATTCCCGATATTGGTAAAAGTGTCGTCGACGAGGTACGTTCTTGTTTTTGTAGCAGATGTTAATTTCAGTTGAGTAGCGACTTTCGACGGCTGCAACGAAAGAAAACGTTGACGGATATGCGCTTTTTGAATATTCGGTATATTGCAGAACTCACTAAATTCCGCATCACTCCTCAACACGTCGTTTTCCACTGTCTGAAAGTCCTCCTCGATGATTTCTCCCATGTGAACATCGAATTGATCTGTCAAATGCTCGAAGGATGCGGTCGTTTCCTCTTCGCATCCCCCGACACAAGCGTGCAAATGGCGGCAATGGTAGTCCTTTCCACTGACATTGTTAATCATAGCTTGAAACGCTACAGCGTAAAATGAATGCAACTCATTTATCAGGCCAAGAAAGAGCAATGCTCCAAAACGCATTCTACTACTGCAACCCACCCGACCGCCCGAGTATAACCCAAAAAGAGCGCTCTCCCATGGAACTCTTCATCCGCAAACTAATCTACCTCGACCTATCCAAACGCACCGTCTCGGGTATTCTGAAAAATCTGCGAATGCTACACTGGGAGGACCCAGCCATATTCTCGCTGTTGCAGAAAATCTTCACAAAAGTCTGGAAACTCAAGTTTAGTAATATTTACTATCTGGCCCAGATTGCGGCGTCGTTGATGCGCTATCACTTGGATTTTGTGATTGCCCTGGTGGATAGTGTGTTTGAGCATATTCGCACTGGATTGGAAATGAATTTGTTTGTGCATAATCAGAGACGGGTGGCTATGGTGCGATACTTGGGCGAATTGTATAATTTTCGAGTGATTGAGACAAGTGCTATTTTCGATACTTTATATCTTATTGTTGGGTTTGGATATGGTATTTTGATTGATATTGAAGAGTGACTAATTTGCAGAGGGGATGAGACCGCGACCGGGAGTGTTGAATCCGCTGGATTTACCGAATGATTTCTTTAGGATTCATCTGGTTTCTGCGTTGCTCGATACTTGTGGGCAGTGTTTCGATAGGGGCAGTTCGAAAAAGAAACTGGACCAGTTTCTTGCATTTTTTCAGGTATCAAGGTTGCATATTGGGATTAACTATAGTATTATATTCATACGAAGGAGGAAGTTTCTATGGATGTCAAGTTTGAAGTTCAGGATTTGTTCGAGAAGTTGAGACCGCATGTCAAAGTTCACGAGTCCCTTGAAGAGGCTGCCGAGGCACTTAATGAGATTGTCTCGAAGCAGGTGAAACCTATGGGCGCTGGTGTTCAGGAGAATGTGGGTGAGGGCAGCGATGGGGCAAGCGAGAAATCCGATGACGATCAAGATGATAATCTGAGACCGATTGATGAAGAAGAGCCGGATGAGGAAGTCGAGCAACCAGAAGACATGGAGGTGACTCCCACTGTTGAACTATCTGACGGCAGGCTGAAGGGGATATCTTGCCCGAGGAGGAGGAAGAACAGGAAGTGGTGTTGAGGAATCGTAATATCGAGCCAGAAATCGACGAGGAATTCAACAGAGAATTCGCAAAAATGATGTCAGAAGCCCTTGAATCCCGTAAAACAACCTCTAAAACAGCCTTCGACGTCGACCTCCCCACGGTCCGCACCCGAACCCAATCAGCCGAACAACATCTAGATCCCCAGCGCGTCCAGTTCGCTGTCCTATCGCGTCGCAACAAACAGGTACTGTCAACCTTTGGCCCTCAGAAGTTGACAATAGATGAAAACATTGGAGATCCCTAGCGAGAATACATTGGCTCAAACAACGCTGAAACATATTGAGGATGCAAAAGCAGAAAGACAACGGATCAAGAGTCTGGTGTTGAATCTTGATAGGAGGAACGAGGAGGACGAGAGGAGGCAGACTGAACGGGCTGCTGCTGTGAATGGGATTAAACTTTCTTATGGGGATGATAGGAGACAGAGACGACCTCCCCAAAGCAGTTGGAACCACAAGGATTGGTGAAAGATTTACTTGCAATGGTTTTCTCGGGAACGGGAGTCTGAGCTGATCTATGGTTGGACACCCAGAAAAATGGAGCAGATTCGCTGCGTAGTTCTGCGAATTATCTCTGTCTGGTCTGTATGCGTAATGCAGTGGGGAGCGGAGCGGGTATGCGGAATTTTTATTTCGGACCAAGCCTTCTTCTAGGTAGACCTGTGGCTTGCAGGATGAATGGGTATATGTTACTTTTTCCAAATGCAGATTTAACCGAATCTATAAAGATCGCGAGTCTCCAGACTAGACCCGACTCACTTAGTCCCTCGTCCGTTGATCCGCCCTTCTGAGAGACATCATTGGTCGATTTCTTGTTGGTCCGGATCGGAATTGCGTGAGGCCGACCGAAAAAAGCGACATGGCCGCTTCGTTTTGACTGTTTTCGAGAGATTTGATGCTCTGTGTCGTTCGTTCTCCGGTCCGCTAGAACAGAGCCTGTGGCAAAAACGAAGCCAATTAGTGGAGATTGGAGGCAAAAAAACGATTTCTCGCGCGGCCTGAACTGGGGTTTGAACCCAGGACCACGTACACCCAAAGCACGTATTCTACCACTGAACTATCCAGGCGAAAGTCGTTGTAATCGGAATCACGAATTGCGTTGTTATACGCACACACACTCAGGTTCATTCTGTAAAAGTGAATTCGCAACTTATTTAACAGATAGGCGTCCGCCTCGCTGCGCTGGCGGCATGGTCTCCTAGACCGGACGGGCCTTTGTCCATCCCTTGAGTTTCCGTGGGGGTCAAAGAAAGTCTGATTGAGCACCAAGGGACGGGATTGGCGGGCAAGAAAAGTTTGAAGATTTCAATGAACAGGATTGGAGGAGAGGGGTCTGGAGCGTTGTGATTGGCCATTAGTTATCCCACGAATTAGTCCTATCCCTCCACTTCGTTATACGGTCTAGGAGATTCATGCTTGCTAAATGTGCCGACGGCGGAATTTCCGAATCTCGTTAAATATCGACAAATGCCTCCATTGCATACCTCCGGGTATGTGCAGCTTGAATTTTCCCTTGTATAAGATTGAGGAATCATTCTGTAAAAGTCAATTTAAAAATTGAATTATCAACACTCATGCCAGCATGCACCAACGGGACACCCTCTCCCAGGAACGTACACCCAGCCCGTATTCTCCCACTGAGTATCTCTTCAGAATAGACAGCAATCTACATTTCCCCAGTGTTTATGCTGAAAATCACCTTCTATGGATTCCCGCTGAAAGGAGTGTTTTCTGTGCTCAGATGCCCACTTCGGACGAATCCTATATCCCATAACGCGTTACAGCGTAGCCCCTTTTCATGAAATGTGCTTATATACGGCGTCTACTAAAAGGTGATGTCTGTGCTGTGCGATCGTGATTGGCTGTACCTCTGTGAGCCGTTGGTTTCCACAACCATCAGTTTGGTTTGGATCTTTCACCATCGAAAATCAGTCAATATGGCCCCCCCTCGCTCCTCGCAGACGCACAAAAGGAAGCTATCCCTTGACGACCCTACATCGACTCCTCCGACCGACGATGACCCCAGTCCGTCGCTTTCTCCCAAACCATCCCCGAAAAAAAGAGTTTCGTTTGCCGACTCATCCCAAGAAAGTCAAGGCGCCTCTGCCTCTCCAGATGCCCCATCCCCTGGGCCCAAAAAGAAACAAAAGCGAAGTTTTCAGGAGTATTCATCGCAGCCTATTGTTTCGACCGCCGAAAGACAAGACCGGCTCCCCCCAGGGCCCGCCTCTCAGCCAACTCTTCCGTCAGATGACGAAACGAGGATCTTTGATACATCATTTGTTCAACTCGTTGATAAGCTTTGGAGAGCAATCATTCCTAGGATTGCAGAGATTGCTGCGGATCAACGCTACTGTCGTAAAGTGTTCCATCCGATCTTTAAACCCAACGAAATGGCGCCAGCGAGTCGGAAAACTGTGCGCAGACTTCTCAAACATCCAATGGAAGTCAGCACTTCCAACCTCAGTCAATTCCTGGAATTGCGCCATTGCACAGAAGACACTCCACCACAAGTGGGAGTTGCAAACGTATACTATATTCGCACCTTCGCCCTTACAAAATCCCAACTCACCGAAATTATCGCTACTTGGGAGTTGTCGGGGCGTTTTTACGATACAGCTGCAAACTGGGCCCGTTACATCGCTTCTGCCAAAGTCAGCGATGAAAAAACTCTCTATGTCAGATATATAGGCATGGCAAAAGGGGGGAGAACGGCTTGGGATAGGTTTTCGGAGGACATCACTGGACGGAAAAGCGGAATCCTCGGTGCGTTTCTGGAGGCAGTCGCGAACCGGTTTCCCACGGTTCTCGATATTAGCGACTGCCACGAAATCCTTAGCGCGAGTTTCTCGTCAGTCATCAAGCCAGTAAAGGCACTGGTAGATGACCGCGAAAGGATATTGATTGCGTTGTTCGACCGCAACGTCCTTTTGAATCAACAGGGGGGTGGCTTTTATCCTGCCTACACTCCTCGATCGTCGGATCATCAGATCTACATGAAGCTGCAACCGAGCTTCTTTCGCCAATATGCCACCAAAGTGGACACACATCTTGCATCAAGAATTCAAATGCGCGCAAACATCGGAGTTTGGATTCAAAAATTATCTGAATACGCGTTGCAGCATCCTATTGAAACTCTCTCAAACAAGTTTCCTTTGACAGAGTCCTATCTATCGCAAGTGGTCAGCAGACAGGCTATCCCCGCTCTTATCAAAGGCAGGGCATTGCTCACTTTGGTTGGCAAGGATGTCACTATTGAGGACATCCAGGGTGAAAACACATTTCTTTCCGGAAGCTCGAGGGCCGGGAAGATTACCGTGGACATGCTTACGAGACTCCATCAGTGGGAATTCGGGTTTGCACAGCAACTTCTCCAACCGTTCGTGGACGGACAATTCCCGTTCGTCGATGTTTTCCCCTGGATCGGAAAATCTGAGCCTGAGCACGATGTCGGGCTTGTCAGAGAGTATCTGGGCATAACTCAACCCAGAATCGTCGTGACCTTTTCCAGATTGGTTGCTTCCTGGACAGCATCCAACTTCGTGCATGCACATGGGCTGCCTAGGTATGTAGCTCTTCCTAATTCTCTAATCTGAAGCGATGGGTTCCTATCCCATGTGGGTATCCCAAGGATACAGTATTATGACGAGCACAGTTGGGTTCACTCAACGGAACGAGACCTCCCTCATCCATCGACAGCCTTTATTATGATTCCATGTATCGACTCTGGACGAGACAAGTATGGAAAACAACCAGAGGCCCTTCGACGAGTTTCCCTCTTGTGTTGGATGCTAGTACTGACTACGGGGGCTTTGATGATGGAAGAATTGGAGAATGTTGCCGAGGAGCATGAATTGCGGGACAGAGAAAGGATTTGCCGGTCCGTGATTGCAAAGGTTGAAAAGGAGGCAACCACCTTGATTCACGCTCTTAACAGCGTCAAGGGTGAGCTCCTTCGAGAGTGGACGACGCAAAATGCCGCTCGCACTGGGCCGAGTGCAGAAATTCGCTCGGAGATCTCAACCAAAAATGCGAAGGTAAACGCCATATAATGCTTGCTGACATCAATAGGCAAGAGTCCAAGAGAATCATCTCGCCTACGGGACGCCTAACTCTGATGCTCGCAAGGAACAAATCGAGTACATCTGGCGAAAAAATCTCCCAGATCTTCACGTCCATATCCCCCGGACGCAAAAGGCGGAATGGTTTCCTGGGCACTTGGTCTGAACGAGCGCACCTCGTACTGGTGTTCGGCACTCGCGAGAGTCAATCCGAAAGGAAAACTCGTCAAACAATTCGCTCCGCAAGGCTCAGATGCGACAGATATCAATGTTATCGCGGCCGCTTATAACGACGCTGCTCAGCGTCTACGCACCGGGTGGAAGGACCCTGAGACGCATTTCAGCTCCGAAAAGTAAAGAGCCAGAGTCCTTGGAAAACACGTCGAAGTCCTCGAAAACATCGACGGCTCCGAAGTCGCTGTCTGGGCCAGCGGGAAAGTACACTTCCTCTGGAAAGAGTCAGAAACCAGCACCCTCTCTTTCTCAATCGGCGGGTCTCGTCATTTAGTCCCCAGGGACATGACGGAGAAACGATTCATCAATTTCACTCACGAAGGGATAGCAATTGTCGACAAGGACGGAAATTGCATTTTGCGTCGTCATCAATCTGATGACGATATGGTGACATGGACCACCAAGCAGCTCGCGTTGCTGCCCGAGAGAGAAGAGTTGAAGAGGTGTTGGGAGTACCATGTTCCAGACGGGACTTGGGATGAACAAGCGGATGTTGCGGAGTTGGATGAGACCGGGTATTCTATTCCGGCCTCGTTCTTTGAACCCAAGGGTCCCCCGCCTCTTCGCCAGAAACAAAAGAGTCAAGGGTATTCAAGACCCCCCAACCCTGGAGACGGAACTTGGATCATGAATGAGTTCCTCAACGAATATCTTGATGACGTGGAAGGGGGAAGGCTATTTAATGGAAAGCTCGAAGACTTCCCTGAAAGGGAGTCTGAGAATCTTAGGAAGCTGCTTGGAGACTCTATTCGTCTCGACAAATTTGTTGCCTACCCTTGGAGAGAGGATTGGCTTGCCTGGATCGACACCAGTACTTCCAGCGCAACCTCCAACATCCGCGAAAACGTCAAGTTTTGCCGAGATGTAACAAACAAATCGGCAAACAAATCGAGCGGGAGAACAACCCCCGACGGCAAGCCTATCAATCTCACTGGAACATGGTGGTGTATTGGCGCAAGGAAGCCTGACTGGTAAATTTTATCGCCTTGAAGGTTATTGCGGAAATATATTGGTTTTGTTAGTTTCTTTCTTTCTTCTCATTGTGTGTGGGTCCTGTGTATGTAGACTTATGGATGAGTTCTCAGAGTCGGCTTAGATTGATCAGATATAGGTAAAAACATAAAATCCAGCTTGTCTCGTGTGATCTCACCCCATATATATCTGAAATGTTCGGAACATTCTCTTTAATATTAACCGGGACCCAAATAGTTTTGTATGGGTACGATATACGTGGAGTCCCCTAGCCATAAGGGAACGTCCCACAATTAAACATGTACGTAAAGCTTCAATAGCTCTGATTCTCCCCAATTTCTTCTTCGGAATTGGCCCCATCTGACGAAGTCCGCTTTGCCATGGAGACCTATCAAATGTGGACAGTTCATTATGCTTACCAGGCTTCAATTTCAGCGAGATGTGTCCCCATCTTATGCATCTGCAGCTGATGTAGTGTGCCTATATTTATATATATCCACCGCTCAGATCTGCGACCACTCCCTTGGCGTAAAAAGGAGAATCCAAATTGAATTATCAAGACTAGTCCGAGCATTTATGCTCTGCGAAGCACCCCCGTTATACACGCACACCCTGCCCGCATTCTAGCACTGGTATCCGTGCATTTGGTGATAAATTGGGTTGGCGCCCACGGATATAAGATCCCATGACCAAAAGGGTACGCACACATGAATCGGGATCGACCCTCCGGTCTCACCGGAAACTCTACATTTCCGGCAAATCTCGCGCAGACACACCAAAAGTGTTCGTCTGCTCTAGTTGGGGAACGCCAAATATGGACCAACAAAATACTCATCACTCCACAAATCAAAGTGCAGAAGATGGAGCCATTTCTTCAAGCACCGCTTCGACTGTCGTAGTGAAGGCAGAACCGTACTCGACTATATCGGTCGTAGCAATATCGGACTCACATTCTATGCACTCCGCGCTCCAATATGACTGGCCCACGGCGGACATTTTCGTCCATGCCGGGGATTTGACTCAATACGGTACTAAGGAGGAACTACAGTCTGCTATTGCGTGGCTCGGCAGCCTTCCTTTCATGCACAAAATCGTCATCGCGGGAAATCATGATATTGGACTGGACAAGACTTGTACCTATCGATCCGCTCTTGCCCGTCGCGCTGGTACTTATGCAACTCCCGAACAAATCGACGCGCTTATTGCCACCATGCGTCAAAACAATATCGTCTACCTTTCACCAGAAGAGCCGTCTGTCGAATTATTTGTAAGGGAGTGTTGCGTGGAAATTTATGGATTGCCATTCTCCCTTCTTTCGATAGGCCCTTCGGCGTTCATGCGACCAAGAACTGAGGATACGTGGGCGCAAGTCGGCGGAGGTCACTACGACATTCTATTATCTCATGCTCCACCACGAGGACATCTCGATCAGAATCGACGTGGAGACCATGTCAGTTGCGATCACTTTTTTGCCGCTATCGAACGGCTAAAACCAACCGTTGCTCTATTCGGGCATATTCATGAAGCTCGCGGATCGGACACCCTCACATGGGCTGACGGCACCACCACAGCTCTGTACAACGTGGCAATTATGAATAAGGATCAAACATTATCTCCTTTGACCAAGTTTGATATGACCCTCCGAAAACATTCCATGTCAGCTCCTCGGGCATGATCCAATATTCGCTCAAATATTGTACAAGGGAATTTCAAAACTTCGCAGACTCGGAGGTATGCTATGATGGCATGTGTCGATATAAGCGAAAGTCGGCAAAACGGCTATAGCTAACGCCACATCTGGTAAGCACCTGGCAGGGAAAGG
>Ga0302325_10015636_pt1 | contig 16130 bp, 14 predicted proteins | sample Palsa_T0_2_FD_201948 | JGI IMG/M metagenome (GOLD analysis project Ga0302325, IMG submission 201948) | Peat permafrost microbial communities from Stordalen Mire near Abisko, Sweden - Palsa_T0_2 | ecosystem: Environmental > Terrestrial > Soil > Palsa > Peat permafrost | place: Sweden: Abisko... | reverse complement strand
CTTAGAAGCTGACCCGGATTTTGCCCGCTATGCCAAGTCGATAGAGGAGGCCAAGATGACCGAGGTCTGCTCCACCACTTTGCCGCAAGCGGTGCTGCCGGCTATCTTGGGCGATCCGCGCTACCAGACGCATCTGGCTGCCCGGCGCCGCAAATATGCCGCCCGGGCCTCTGAGGCCGTGGCCGTGCTCAGCGATAGCCCCACTCTCGACGTCGTGCTCCCAAGAGGCGCGTTCTATCTGGCCGTGACGTTCCGGGATGGGGCGCTGCAACGTTTGACCGGCCGTCCGGCTGCCAACCCGCAGGCCCAAAAGCTTTTAGATAAAGCGCTGGCGGACATTCCAGCCGACAACCTCGACAAACGTTTCTGCCACCAATTATTGGCGGCCACCGGTATCTGCGTCGTGCCGCTGACTACCGGCTTTAACAGCACGGTGCCGGGCTTTCGTATGACGCTGCTGGAATCAGATGACATGGCCTTTAGCTCGACCCTGGAAACCATCAAGGCTTTTTGCGGCTTAGCTAACAGATGAAATTATGCTATAATTCAGTATGATGCACAGTCGTGTTGCCGTTCTCGATGCCGGCGGCCAGTATGTCGATCTGGTACGCAAGGCCGTCGAGCGCCAAGGTATTCCGGCTGATGTGCTGCCGCTTGATACCAAACTACAAGACCTTAAAGACCGTTACGGCGCAATTATTATCTCCGGCAGTCCGGCCAGTTCGCATGAGGAGACGGCACCGCAACCCGACCCGTCAACCTGGGCTAGCCAGCTGCCGCTACTCGGTATCTGCTACGGGATGCAGGCCATGGTCGTGGCGCATGGCGGCCAGGTAACCAAAAATGCCATCCGCGAGGACGGCCGGGTAGCTACGCAGGTCGATACAGCACATCCCTTATTCAAAGGTATCAAGAAAAATTTCACTGGGCTGTTCACGCACGGTGACTTTGTCCAGTCCATACCGACCGATTTCGAGGTCCTGGGGTCACACCGCTTGAGCGATGGCTCAACGGCCTATTCGGCGGTCGCCTACGAAGGCAACAAGCTCGGTGTCCAGTTCCATCCGGAGGTGTTTGATGACACGCCGGAGGGCTACCAGGTATTCAGGAATTTCCTTTTTGGCATAGCTGGACTCAAGGCAGACGAAAACTTTCAAGAAAAGCGCCTCAAGCAACTTATTGTTACCAAACAGAAACATATAGCCAAGCAAGCCGGTGACCGCCACGTCATCGCTTTTGTCAGCGGTGGCGTAGACTCCAGCGTGGCCGCCACACTGGCCGCGCCAGTCATCCCGGCTGAGCGGCTGCATGCTTTCTACATCGATCACGGATTTATGCGCGACGAGGACGAACTGGTCATCGAGGCACTGCAGGCAGCCGGTTTGCCAGTGCAAAAGATTGACGCCGCGGCCGAGTTCGAGCAGGCGATGGTCACTATCGACGGCAAGTCAACCGGCCCACTGGTCAGCGTTACCGACCCGGAGATCAAGCGCAAAATTATTGGCCGGGCATTCATTGACGTGCAAAACCGCCTGGTGGCTGACCTCGGATTGTCCGACGTCATGCTGTTGCAGGGTACCAACGCCGCCGACCGCATCGAGAGCGGCCACAGCACTGGCGACTCTCATACCATGACCATCAAGACGCATCACAACCAAGTGCGTGAAGTGCAGGAACTCAAGGCCGCTGGCCGCCTGATCGAACCGATTGATGACTTATTCAAGGACGAAGTGCGCGAACTTGGCCACGAGTTGGGCTTGCCGGAGGAACTGGTGGAGCGGCAACCGTTTCCCGGCCCGGGCTTGGCGATCCGTATCATCTGTTTCGACGGTCGAGCAGCCGCAACCAAAGACCAGGCCGCCATCCAGGCATTTTTGGATAAAAGTTTTCCGGGCACCGAGATATATTTGCTGCCCATTCGCAGCGTTGGTGTAGGTGGCGATGAGCGCTCGCATCTCTCCGTGGTCGCGATAGCCAACCCCGAGCTTAAAGCCGATGACCTCGTCAAATTAGGCGCCGACTTGCCGGCCCACTTCCGCGAAACCATCAACCGGGTGATATATGCGCCCATAGCAGGCTTACTAGGTGTGCCTTCTCCCACCAAGACATTGCTGACTACCGACGTTCGCAACCAACTTCGCCGCGCCGACCGCATCGTGTTTGAAGCCATGCGTGCCAGCGATTTGCTCGGCAAGATCAAGCAGTTCCCGGTGGTGCTGATCCCGCTTTCATTCGGCAAGCCCGGCCAGCGTTCCATCGTGCTCCGCCCGGTCACCACGAGCACCTTTATGACCGTCCAAGCCATGCTGCCCGGCCGCGATTTGCCCGATGACTTCCTGAACGTCATTGCCCGGCGTATTCTCAGCGAAGTTCCCGGTATCTCCCAGGTCTTTCTCGACCTGACGAACAAACCCCCCGCCACCACCGAATGGGAGTAAATTATGCTATACTTCCTCTCGGTAAACCTTGAACGGTATGACTAACAAAATAAAGCTGAAAAACATTAAGTGTTGGCAGTCGCATATAGGGGATGAGGCCAAACTTCAACGCTCTCTACCTTTGGTTCTCTTTATTGTCATCTTTGGTGGCGTTGGTATGTATTTCCTGCTCGGTTCTCGTGCCGCCAGCCCCTTTGCTAGCATCACAGCCGATAATGGTACGCCGGCCAATGGCGCTACGGTTACCCCCGACAGCACAGCCAGTGATGGGAATAAGGTGGTGTTTGGAGGTTCGTCATTCTCGTTGTCAACAGTTTTTCCCATAGGTGTTGACCAGCAGCCGACAACTAATTTTGCGACTTGGAAAAGCCGTGGCGTGAATACAGTGCTGGATGTACCGCAAGGCAACAATCAGGCTGCCTGGGATCAGGCGGCGCTACAGGACGGACTTTACGAGATGCGGTCGCCGTCCAGTAATCCGGCGAGTGACGTCGGGGTTAAAAACCTGATCGCCTGGGATCAGCCGGACGAACCGGACGGCATTAACTCCCAAGTGCCTTACACAACTATCCAAAGTAACTATACTTCTTGGAGAGCTGCATGGGAGGCAGCGGATCCCTCGACGCCACCGCCACCGGTGTATATTAACTTCACGAGCGGTTTAAACCAGTACAATATCAATAACCCGAGCCAGAACGGACCGAGCTGGTATGAGCAATACGTGGCTGGCGCCGACTGGATAACTTCTGACAATTACCCCGTTAATGAGGGTGACCCACTGAGTATTATTACGACGGAAGTTAATAACTTGCGTGCCATTGCCGGTGGCAAACCAGTCTTCGTATTTCTGGAAACCGGTGCTTATGACACCTCGAACAAGGTCATCACCGCCAGTCAGTTCAACGGCGAATTCTGGGAAGCCATCATCGCCGGAATACGGGGTATCTGGTATTTCCCGATCCAGGTCACGCCTACTTTCTCATTTGATGTGACGCCGGCAGCCGTGGCCACTCAAATGACCACTGACGATGCTACCGTTACTCAGCTTGCCCCAGTTCTACAGGGTACGGTCAATCCCAGCTCCATCGGGGCAACGGTGAGCTCGCCGCTGCTGGTGGGTTGGCGGAGCGCGTCGAGCGGCAACTACTTCATCGTGCTAAACCTCTCCACCAATACCGAAAGTAATGAAACTATTAAGCTCACCGGCACCGGCTCCGCTACTTCAGCTACGGTGTACGGCGAGAACCGTACTGTTCCTATTACCAATAACACCATTACCGATAACTTCGGACCCTACGCCGCTCATATTTATCAAATCCCCTAAAAAGTGAGGAACACTATGTCTACTCCCCAAATCATCAAGCACCTACGCTCCCGCCTAGCTGGCTCTAACCTGACTCGCAGAGCTCTCCCCGTTGTCGTCGTCGCGGCCTTCAGCATCCTCGGTGTCTACTTTCTCACCTCCTCCCATGCCGCTGCCCCCTATGCCTCTATAAATGCCGATAGCGGCACTCCAGCTAACGGCGCTACTGCAAAAGCCTGTAGCGGTGCTAATGCTAGTGATGGGAACTGTGTGGTGTTTGGCGGCAGCACTAGCAGCGGCAAGACATGGTACTTGTCCACCACCGGCTCCGACAGTAACGCTTGTACCCAAAGCGCACCGTGCCTAAGCTTTAACCGAGCTTATGACGTAGCTTCTCCGGGTGACACCGTTCAGGTGGCTGCCGGCGTGTATGGTGGTCAGACCATCAATTGGGATGCCAGCAAGGCCGGCACCAGCAGCGTCCCTAATGTGGTTTTTGAACCAGCTCCGGGAGTAGCTACCATTTATGTCAGCGGTGGTATTACGGTCCTTTCATCACACGTCACCTTTGAGAACATGACACTGGGCGATCCCAACGCCAGCGGTAATGCGGGCCAGTCGGACCCAACGCTGTGGACGAATAAGAGTGACGTTAATGCCGATACATATGTTCTGGGCACAGATCCGTCTTCGTTCAACGATGTGGGCTTCATTACTTTCCAAAACATTATCGGCCGCAACTTCGAGGTCAGCGGCGCCCATGATGTTAGCGTTCTGGGCGGTTCTTATGGGCCGAGCAGTTGCGACGGTTCCTCTCAGCCCAGCTTGACTCAATACGGTGGTGGCAATAATGCTTTGCGTGACGCATACCCTACATACCCGTCAGCGGGCCCACATGTCGATCCGTACAACATTGTGATTGACGGCGTGACTGTCCATAACATCATGTCTTATAATCTGGTCGACTGTCATACGGAGGGAGTTGCTATCTTTGCAGGCAGCGCTCCGCCTGCCGGTAACACGTCCCCCGGCGGTGTCACTGTCCGTAACTCCAAATTCTATGGCAATGACGTCTATGACATTCTCGCCCAATCCAATAGCGGTGCAGCCTCGCTCGGACAAGTTACGCTAGAAAACGACTGGTTCGCCGCAACAACTAATGGTGGCGGTAGCGGTAGCGCACCAGATCCCGGGGTAGAACTTGATAGTATTTCCGGCAATGTAACAATCTATAATAATTCATTTAATTATCCGTTGCTATTTCAGGATCCGGCGACTACTGGGTCGGCTACTTCGCCAACCATCTCAGTGTCCAACGTTTCAATTATAGGCAACATCATTCAAGGGCCAACATATTATTTGACGGCCAAAGGTATCACAAATCCTCTTGGATCAATGTGTGGCCAGAGCGGTGTAACAGCTCAATACAACCTTACACAGTCAGCCTCAGGCCAATCCTGCACGACCAGTACTAATGCCAGCGTGAGCTCCACCGCATCTTTATTTGTCAATCCATCCACTGACGCCAGCCTAAACTTTAACCTAAAGTCAGGCTCTCAGGCTATCAATTTTGTGCCGACCTCAGTCGACCCGGTGACGAATGACATAGATTATCATTGCCGCCCAGCTCCGGGCCAGACAAACATTGATGCTGGAGCTAGTGAGCTCAATGCTACTGGCAGTTGTGGTAATCCGATCTAGGGCGAACAAGGCAGTTCTAGCACAACAGGGATAGTTTGCTACAATATAATCTGTTATGCAGAGATATAATCCGAAAGATATTGAGCCCAAGTGGCAAAAAACTTGGGCAAAGCAGGAGCTGTACCGGGCCAAAGACTTCGACCAGAAGCCCAAGTTTGTGATGCTAACGGAGTTTCCGTATCCGTCCGGTGACGGGTTGCACATGGGCCACATCCGCGAATACACCTACGGCGACATCCTGGCGCGCTACCAGCGCATGCAGGGCAAAAACGTGCTTTATCCAATGGGCTACGACGCCTTCGGCCTGCCGACCGAAAACTACGCGATTAAGAATAAAATCTCGCCGCAGCAGGCCACTGACCAGAACATCGCTACCTTCCAGAAACAATTTGAGAGCCTGGGCTATAGCATTGATTGGTCGCGTGCCTTCCGCACCAGCGACCCGGCGTATTACAAATGGACGCAATGGCTGTTCCTGCAATTCTTCAAGGCTGGCCTGGCCTACCAAGACGAGATCGCCATCAACTGGTGCCCGCACTGCAAAACCGGTCTGTCTAATGAAGAAGTCATTAACGGCCGGCACGAACGCTGCGACACGCTGGTTGAGAAAAAGCTGCTCAAGCAGTGGCTGCTCAAGATCACACAGTATGCTGACCGCCTGTTAGAGGGCCTGAAAGACGTTGACTATCCGCCGCGCATTGCTGACCAGCAAATCAACTGGATCGGCCGCAGCGATGGCGCTAACGTTACCTTCAAAGTTGAAAATTTCAATGACACTATCGAGGTCTTTACGACTGCCCACGACACCATTTACGGCGTGACTTTCATGGTGCTGGCGCCCGAACACGAACTGGTCGAAAAAATAACCACTGACGAACACAGGCCTACCGTTAATTCCTACATCAAAATGGCCCAGTCAAAAACCGAGATTGAACGCCAGGACGAGGGCAAAGAAAAAACCGGTGTTTTCACCGGTGCCCATGCTATCAATCCGATCAACGGTAGCAAAGTTCCGATTTGGATTGCCGACTATGTCTTAGCCGGCTATGGCACCGGCGCTATCATGGCGGTGCCGGGCGAGGATGCCCGGGACTACGAATTTGCCCAGAAGTACAAATTGCCAATTATCTACACGACCGATCGCCAGGAGTTCGTAAATTATCAGACTGAGCTCAAAGCGCACCGGGAGAAATATAAACTTGCTAATTCGGGAGAATTTGACGGCCTAGACTTCAAGGAAGGACGACAAAAAATTCTAGATAAGCTAGTAAGTATTGGTGCTGGTGAAGCAAAGGTTCAATATCGGCTGCGCGATTGGATTTTCAGCAGGCAGCATTATTGGGGCGAACCGATCCCGATCATCCATTGTCCGGAACACGGCGCTGTGGCAGTGCCCGATGACCAGCTGCCGGTCGAGCTGCCTATGGTCAAAGATTACGAGCCGACCGGCACCGGTGAAAGCCCGTTGGCTCAAGTCAGCGACTGGGTCAACACAACCTGCCCGACCTGCGGCCAGCCGGCCAAACGCGAGACCGACACCATGCCCAACTGGGCCGGTAGCAGCTGGTACTACCTGCGCTACTACGATGCGCACAACGACCAAGCCTTCGCTGCCCCCGACAAGCTAGGTTACTGGGGCGCCGTCGACATGTATTTGGGCGGCATGGAGCACACCACGCTGCATCTGTTGTACAGCCGTTTCTGGCACCAGTTCTTGTATGACCAAAAGCTAGTGCCGACGCCGGAGCCATACGCGGCGCGGCGCGGACAAGGCATTATCCTAGCGGCCGACGGTTCCAAAATGAGCAAGAGCAAAGGCAACGTCGTCAATCCGACGGACATCATTGGCAGCGGCTATGGTGCTGACGCCCTACGCCTAAGTATCGCCTTTCTGGCTCCCTACGACCAAACCACGCCGTGGGGTCCGGAGAGCGTGGCCGGTACCCACCGCTTTTTGCAACGGCTGTGGACTTTGGTTCAGGAATCTCTGAATCTGGCCAAGCAAGGTATAGGGGAACAGGCTTTCGAAGAGAGTATTAATAAGGTGGCACATCAGACTATCAAAAAAGTTAATCAGGATCTGGCCGACCTTAGTTTCAACACAGCCATTGCTGCCCTAATGGAATGCGTAAACAGCCTTTATAAACTCAAGGAAAAAGATCATTTTGCTAACCGTCAGGCCTGGAATTTCGCGCTTCAGTCGCTGTTGCAACTCCTGGCGCCGTTAGCACCGCATCTGAGCGAAGAGCTATGGCACCAGCTTGGCCATGAGGAGTCGATCCACCTGAGCGAATGGCCCAAGTACGACGAAAAATATTTGGTGGAAAACAGCGTCACTGTTGTCATTCAGGTCAACGGCCGCCTACGCGGCGAGATCCAGGTGCCCAAAGATACTTCAGAAGAAGAGGTAACAAAAGCTGCCCAGGCCAACGACAAAGTTGCGGGCTACCTCAAGGGCCAAACTATTCGCAAGACCATTTACGTCCCTGGCAAGCTCATTAACTTCGTTGTCTAACCTCTTGAGAAAAACCCGGAAATCCGCTAAAGTAGTGATAAGTTTTGTTAACCTAACGAAAAAGGATCCGACTGCCCATGGGTAAACCCAAGAAGCGAACCAGCCCGCGCAAGACTGGCAGCCGCCGGAGCCACTTGGTTCTCAAGCTGGCCCGTCAGGTCAATGCCAAGTCTCCGGTCAAGGTTCGTACGACCAAGCGCGAGAACCCGACCAAAGTCGCTTGAGCCCTAAGCTCTGCGGCGGAAGGAATTTAACAATATGGCATCCAATCGTCACCTCGGCCGAATCATCGCTCTGCAGACGCTCTATGAGCAAGAGATGCGCCAGGCGGCTAATGACCCTAGCCTTGATATAGACGAAGTACTGGCGCGCAATGTACGCCGCTACCGGGAAATGCTCAACGATGTGGCGTTCGTCAAGCAATTGGTGACCGGCGTCAGCCAGCAGGCGGACAAGCTTGATGCCAAGCTGCAGCCAGTCGCGCCGGAGTGGCCGATCGATCAGATTGCACGTATGGACCGTCTGGTCCTACGCATCGGCCTGTACGAGCTGGATAACGAGGCTGACGTGCCGCCCAAGGTTGTTATTAACGAGGCCGTTGAGCTGGCCAAAGCCTTCGGCGGCGACAATTCCTCGCGTTTCGTGAATGGTGTGCTCGGCACCTTGCTGCGGGAGCGCGAAGCCGCTCCCAAGGCCAGGCCCGCCCGCAAACCAGCCAAAAAAGCTGCCACCAACGCTGCTAAAGCCGCTCCCAAGAAACCAACTAAAAAGCCAAGCAAAAAGTAGGACATCTTATTATGAAACGACCTAAACCGATTAGCGGCATTCGAAAACTGGCCTTCAAGCGCCGGCCGGTAATTGACGAGGTCGTCCGTGAGACCACCTCCGGCGGTGTCGTCTTTCGCCGTCATGCCAAGACCAATGAAGTACAGGTTCTGCTCATGCAGGACGCCAAGAACCGTTGGACCATACCGAAAGGCCACGTCGAGCCGGGCGAGGATCCCGGTGCGACGGCTGAGCGTGAAATCCGCGAAGAAACCGGCCTGCAGGATATGGAAGTTTTCAGCTGGCTCGGCAAGGTCAACTTCCGCTACCGCCGCAACCATACCCTGGTGCTGATGACGATGCATATCTACCTGGTCGAGGGTAAGGGCAATACCGATAAACTGCATCCCGAAGAGTGGCTCAATGACGTCAAATGGCTGCCGGCTGCCGATGCCGTTGACAAAATCGCCTATGATGACATTGGTAAGCTGATCCTGGTCGGCATGAAACGGGTCAGAGAGGGCAAACTGTAGAATACTTAACACGTTAAGCATTATGGATACTGCAACTTACCACACCTTCGCCAAAGACAAATTACACGTCACGTTTAACGATATCGAACTGCTCGTCATGGCTTTCACGCACCGTTCCTATCTCAACGAGCACAAGAAAACCGTCAAGCAGCACAATGAACGTCTGGAATTTCTCGGCGACGCCGTGCTGGAGTTGGTGGTCACCGAATTCCTCTATACCAACTACGATGAACCGGAAGGTATTCTAACTAACTGGCGCAGCTCGCTGGTGCGCACTGAGAGCATCGGCGCGGCGGCCCATAAATACGGTTTCGAGGCCATGCTGCGCCTCAGCCGCGGCGAGAAACGCGGCACCGACCGGGCCCGCTCCCAGATCCTAGCCAACAGCTTCGAGGCCGTCATTGGCGCGATCTATATTGACCAGGGCTACGAAGCTGCCAAAACTTTTATCACCGAAAGCATCCTGAGTACCTTCGAACACATCCTGGCCAGCGGCTCCTGGATGGATCCCAAGTCGCACTTGCAAGAGTTGGCTCAGAGCCAAGAGACGGCCACGCCGGCCTACAAGGTTATGAACGAAGACGGCCCGGACCATGACAAGACCTTCACCGTCGGCGTCTATGTTGACGGCAAGCTGCGCGGCCAAGGCACCGGCCCCAGCAAACAAGCTGCCCAGCAGCAGGCTGCCGAAGCTGCCCTGGAGTATTACCAAAAGGCCTAGGATCTAACCAGAATTAAGTACCAGCGGACTATGCTACACTTTAAGCATTAACGTGAATGGTGCAGGTGCATGCCCAAGCAACTACCCAAAACTCTCTTTGACCAGACCAAAAGAACTAAACAACTAACTGCTGGCCTAATCGTACTTCTCGTAGCCGGTATAGGTACCATACTGTTACTTGGCTCCCATGCCGCTAGTCCCTATGCTTCTATTAATGCCGACAAAGGTACTACAAGTTGCGGTGCATCTGTAGTGACGGACCCTACTGCCAGCGATAATAATAAAGTACAGTTTGGGAGCTGTAGCGGTGCACCTGCTAATACGACAGCCCCCTATTTCACTGCCAGTACCGGCTATGCCGTTCAAGGCCAAACGCTGGCTATGGGCACCGGCACGTGGACGAACAACCCAAGCAGCTACACTTACCAGTGGGATGACTGCACGACTCATTCGGGCCAGCCGCCGACAGCTAACAGTTGCTCGCCGATCAGCGGGGCAACATCAAGCACATACACGGTCACTGCCAGTGATGTCGGTCACTCGTTGGAGGCGACCGTAACCGCGCACAATGGGGGCGGCGCGAGTTCACCCATAGCGAGCGTGCCGAGCGCTGTGGCCGGAACGAACGGGGTGACCAGCGAGGCATTTTGTACCAACGCGCCGATCACCTGTGGATTTCCAGATAACACAAGCGATGTTAACGTTGGTGTTCCCCCTGGAACGACGCTTACGCCAGTCGGACAAGCATCGCTCCCTTCCGGCGACTCCTGGGATGGGAACACACTAACGGTTGGTGGAACGAGTACGGTCCAGGACTTGTCGATATCCGGTAGCATATACGTCGATACGAGCAACGTTACGATCCAAGATGTCAGCGTACAAACCTGCAATCCGACCGGCGACTCTATCGTAATCCCAGCCGGGTTTACGAACGTGAAAATCCTGCACTCCACCCTGGGTGGCCAAAACGACAGCAGTTGCGCGGTCAACTTTGCCGTCCACCAGGAGTCGACCGATGCCGGCTTGAGCATTGTTGTGGAGAATAACTACGCTTACAACATTAGCGGTGGCTTCGGGGGAGCCTCAGGCGACGTTGAGGATAACTATTTCCGCACGGACCAGTCTTTCAACCAGGGCGGCGAGCAATCCCACAATGAGGACATCTACGCCTCCGGAGGAGGCGACTCAAGTTCGAAACTGCTTATACAGCACAACGTACTGCTGAACACGATCGGCGAAACTGCCGCCGTATTCCCCGATAATCACGCGTTTGGGGTCAACGTCAACACCACGGTCAATGACAATCTCGTCGCAGGCGGTGACTACACCATCTATGGTTTCAACTACAGCGGAGTCACCGGGGGATCGGGGAATTCAATCACCAACAACCGCTTTTCAAGCGTAATATTCGCTGCCGGAGCCTCCTATAGCTTGACGACCGGGGTTGACACAACTGGCGCTAACGGTGACCTCACGCCGTTCACCGGAAACATCTGGGACGGGACACCGACCCAAACGGTGGTGGCGAACCAGGGCCCTCTCAGCGATGGCTCTGGAGCATGCAACAACGGCTACACCTGCTACTGATCCACGTTGGTTGACAACAGGGGCGCATATCTGTACAATGCCTAAGATTATCTTTAGTAATTCTAATTACGAGGAAGAAGAGAGTCCGCTAGATATATGTTAGCTATTCGCATGCAACGCACCGGCCGCCGCGGCCACGCCATGTTCCGCGTTATCGTGCAGGATTCGCGGCGTACGCCGACCAGCGGTAAGGTCGTTGCCCGGCTGGGCAGCTATGACCCACACGCCAAGGCTGTGGTTTTGGACAAGGAAAAAGCAGCTTTTTATCTGGAGCACGGCGCCCAACCATCCGACCGCGTTGTCCGCTTATTAAAAGACGAAGGCGTCAAGCTACCCGACTGGGTCAAACCGCCGGCGCCCAAAGAGCGCGCTGTCCGCAATCCCGACAAGCGCCGCAGCACCCGTCCGCCGGAAGCCGAGGCTCCCGCTGCTGAACCGGCTGCCGAAATCCCGGCGGAAGAAACTACCGAAGCCCCAGCAGCTCCCGAAGCGGTCGCTGACCAGGTTGCCGAAACACCCGAGGCGACTGCGGAACCGGCTGAAGAAAAAGCTGAGGACGCCGAAAAACCCGCTGACGAAACTCCGGCCGAACCAATCGCCAAAGAAACTGCCGAACCGGAAGCCGACGAAGCTCCCGCCGACAAGCCGGCTGACACGCCGGACGCACCTGAAGCCTAAAACGACTTTTTGGGTCAAAATCCAGTTTGCTATAATTGAGAGTAGTTAACCATAACCGAGGAGGCTGTCACATGAGTGAGATTGACCAACAATTTGTAGAATATGTCGTTAAGTCCCTAGTCGGCAAGCCTGATGCCGTCAAGATTGAGCGCCGCATCGATGAGAAAGGCGTCTTGCTGGAGTTGACCGTCGATCCGGAAGACCTTGGCCGGGTCATCGGCAAACGCGGCGCCACTGCCCAGTCGCTTCGTACTTTGCTGCGTGCGCTTGGCACCAAGAATGACGCCCGCTACAACCTCAAAATTGTCGATAATGGGCCGCCCGACCACGGCCGCACCGCCGATGACAATGCCGCTCCGGCCAAAAGCCAACCGAAACCAGCCGACAATGGTCCGGCAGCTGATGACACTCCCGCGAGCGATGATAACCCAGAGACTGAAACCGAAGAACCTGCCGAATCCCAACCGGAAGAGCCTGAGACTCCGGCAGCCCCCGATGAGCCGCCGGCCGAAGACCAGACTAGCGACCGGCTGGCTCAAACCCGCCAAGAGTTGGCCGATCTTGACGACCTTGACGTCTAGCACTGGCGGCCGCTTGCCAACTCGTTCCGCGGCACGTATACTAGCCGCTAGTCGAAAGACTTGCAATTTCAAAACCAAAAGCTCGTTTGCGAGCCATCGTTAGCGATGGGAGCTTTATGTGAATAAAAGAGCCGGCAGCACCGGCTCTTTTATTTTGCTACAATAAAAACAGATGAAAATCCAGGTTATTACGCTGTTCCCCGAAATGTTCACGGGTGTTTTGGGCACCAGCATGCTGTGGAAGGCCCAGGAGCAGGGCATCGTTTCGTACGAGCTGGTTAATCTGCGTGATTTCGGACTTGGTCCGCGCAAGCAGGTAGACGATACGCCATACGGCGGCGGCGACGGCATGCTGTTCAAACCGGAGCCAGTCGTGGCGGCGATTGAACATGCCAAGCGCAAGAACGCAGAAGCTAAGGTACTACTACCGACCCCGCGGGGGAAATTATACAAACAATCCGATGCCAAACGGCTGGCCGCGGTCGCCCAAGACCTGATCATTGTCTGTCCGCGCTACGAGGGCTACGACGAACGGATCACGCAATGGGTTGATGACAGCTTCTGCATCGGCAATTATGTCCTGACCGGCGGCGAGGTGCCGGCCATGGTGATTATTGATTCGGTCGTCCGCCTGCTGTCCGGTGTTTTGGGCGGCGAAAGCTCGGCGGACATTGAGTCGTTCCAGGCTGATGATCGGACCATTGAGTTTCCGCAGTACACCCGGCCAGAGGATTTCCGCGGTCTGAAAGTGCCGGAAGTGCTGCTCAGCGGCCACCACGCCGAGATCGAGGCCTGGCGCACTGCCCAGACTAAAACTGATAAAAACTAAAGGCTTATTTAAGGTTGGTCAAGCTATTTAATAAATTTTTGGCCGATGGCGCAGGTAATTCGACGGTTTTCGGTGGGGAATTGCCGGTTTTCGGGCTTGAGCCTACTGAAGATTGATTATTTTGTCCGGCGCTCTGAAGGTTGGTGGCCGTAGCGTTGGTTGTCTGAGGATTAGTTACGGCAGTGGTTGATGTTGATGAGGCTGGTATGGTTACCGCAGGTGACGGGGTATTAACTTTTGTGGCTGTAGTTTGTGGAGTAGCCAGTGGTGATGGTGATAATGTGGCTGGCGTGGTACTGCTACTGGCTGGGGTTTGGCTGCTTGTATCCAAGGGATGGCCTGTGGCTACATGGTGCGACTGCATTATGACGAAAGCGAAACAAAAGAGTGAAACGACCATTAACGGGGGGCCGAGCAAGTGACGGTGCGAATTGGTCGGCTTGTCAAAACCGTAGAGAGTATATAGCGCCAAGCAATCTCCTAACCGCAGCCGTAGCTTTTGGCTGCATGTCAAGGATTATAACACTACCTATAATCAGGGATGTAAAATTTCTGACACAGGCAACCTGACGGTGAAGCGGGTGCCAGCGCACTTTGAGCTGGCGGCTTGAATGGTGCCACCGAAGTTAGCCACCACGTAGTGTTTCACGAGAGCCAAACCGAGACCCAGGCCGTGGCCGGAGGCGGCTTTGGTCGTGTAGAACGTTTCGAAGAGGTGGGGCAGGACCTCGGCCGGGATGCCGTCGCCCAATCCACCACCTGGATACTCAAACGGTTGCGGCGCTGCGTAAACGTTATCCGGACCAGGCGGCAGTCATAGCGGTCAGTCGTGCTATATGCCTCGATGGCGTTGACGACAAGATTGCTGATGATGTGCTGGAACTTCACAGGGTCGCCGTGCAGCCGGCAATTGGGCACCGCGCCGATATCGAGCCGCACGCCGGCTTGACTGGCCAGGGGGTCGAGAACCCGCCGCAGCAACTTGATATCGCGCCGCGCCCGCCGAACGCTGGCCGATCGTTCATCACTCAATTCCAGGTTGAGGAGAGCCGCAGTCAAGGGATTGCTGATCTCATGCAGCAAGCTGGCGCTCATTCGCCCGAGTTCGGCGAAGCGTTGCAATTCCTGCAAGTGTTCGGCAGTGATCATGCTTACGCCAGCTTGCTTTCAGTTCTGGCCTATCTTATCGACTTGCCCGGCTTCTAGCTTGTAGCCAAGGCCGTGGACTGTTGTGATAAGGGGTCGTGCAAACGGCCGGTCGATTTTGTCCCGCAGGTATTTGATGTGGACGTCAATGGTATTTGTCCACAAGTCTTCAGCACCATGCCAAGCATAGCGCGTTAGGGCTCGCCTGGTGACGACCGAGCCAGCATGCTCCATCAGGTATTCCAACATATCAAATTCCTTGCGGCGTAATCTGATGGCTATCCCCTCGCGGCTAACCTCGCGAGTCTGCCGGTTCAGCTCCAGACCGTTGACGTACAATGTGCCAACCGACTGGGCGGGCAACTGATAGCGGCGGCGCGTCAAGGCGCGCATCCGGGCTTTGAGCTCGCCCAGGCTAAATGGTTTGGTTAAGTAATCGTTAGCGCCGGCGTCGAGCAAGTTAATCTTGGTTAACGTTTGGCTATCGGCGCTCAAGATCAAAATCGGCGTCTCCAGGCCGCGCTCGCGCAGCTGCTGGCAAACCGTCAAGCCGGGCATGTCCGGCAAGGTGAGATCCAAAACGATAAGATCATAATGGTCGCTGTCAATCTTATACAACGCTGACCCACCGCTCATACTGGCGGCAACCTGGTGGCTTGCCTGAAGGGCTTGCGACAGGGCACTGGCTATACTGCGGTCGTCTTCCACCAGCAGGACTCTCGGTAAAGTTTGCATAATGTCCACTATTGTTGCACATGAATATTAAATGCAAATTAAATAACATAATTTTTTAATAATAAACTTTATATTTTTATATAAACTATTTAATAAGTGAGGTTACGTAATTCTAAACCTAATTAGTGTGGCCTTAGGCTGTGGCTTCGAAACGCTTAGCGACTTCGTCCCAGTTGACGACGTGCCACCAGGCTTTTATATAGTCGGCACGCTTGTAGGTGTAGTCGAGGTAGTAGGCGTGTTCCCAAACGTCGAGGCCGAGAATTGGTTCCGGATCGCCGCTGTTGAGCGGCGAGTCCTGGTTGGGGGTGGTTACGATTGACAGGTCCGGCTGTAGCCAGGCCCAGCCGCTGCCGAAGACGCCGAGGGCTTTATCACCGAAAGCGTCCATGAAGCCCTGGAAATCGCCGTACTTCTCCTTCAGCGCGTCGGCCAGTTGGCCGGTCGGTTCGTGGCCGCCATCAGGTGTCATCCAAAGCCAGAACTGCGTATGGTTATAATGCCCGCCGCCATGGTTGCGGACGGCGGTCCGAATACCTTCCGGCACGCTGTCAAGATTGCTGACCAACTCCTCGACGGATTTATCCTGTAAGTCGGG
>Ga0302325_10015635_pt1 | contig 16130 bp, 10 predicted proteins | sample Palsa_T0_2_FD_201948 | JGI IMG/M metagenome (GOLD analysis project Ga0302325, IMG submission 201948) | Peat permafrost microbial communities from Stordalen Mire near Abisko, Sweden - Palsa_T0_2 | ecosystem: Environmental > Terrestrial > Soil > Palsa > Peat permafrost | place: Sweden: Abisko... | reverse complement strand
CTCACCATCCGGCTTCCGGCGGCTCTGGCCCGTGAGTTCAAGGCCAGGACCAAAAAGGCCAGAACAAGCCCCAGTGCGGTTTTGCGCCGCGCTGCCGTCACTTATGTGCGCGGAAAGAAGTCCGGGAACGGACTGAACGCGATGCAGGAACACATTGATGCTTACGCCGGCGCTTGGGACGGATATTGCTCCGGTGAAGAGTTACTGAAGCGGACGCGGCCATGATCCTCGTGGACACATCCGTCATCGTTGCTTGGCTGGATGCCGCCCACAAGCACCACCAAGAATGCTGGAAGGCTATAAGCTATTGGAGCGGGCGAGATTCGTTGGCGGTCAGCGCGGTAACCTACGCTGAGTTGGCGGCAGGCGCACGAACACGCGAGGCTGTGGATGAAGCGTTGAAAGTTTTCACGCGCGTTAACTTGGATTTTGCTTGCGCCTGGAGAGCGGGGCAGGCTTTTCGTCAGCATCGCCCGGTCAAGAGTGAATCATCCGTCTTGCCGGATTTCTTTATTCGCGCCCAGGCTGCGGTCTTGAATTTGCCCCATCTGACCAATGACCGGCGGCGATTGGCGGCGTGGCCGGATGTTGACTTTCTTTTTCCTGAGGGTTGATCGCGTCTTCCAGCAACGTTACGGCTCCTTCTCAACCTTAATTCGCAAAAGCTCCTCCATAGTTTCCGGCTTGGGGTGGGATTCCTGGCGCGCGGCGGCGGCCAATTCCGGCTTAATGGGCGCGACCCCTTCACCGCCCCATTGCGAACGGACGTAGTTAAGGACCGTCGCGATTTGCTCATCGTCCAGGTTCTCGCGCCATGGGGGCATGACGAGATTCCAGGTTTTGCCTTGCACCTGAATCGGCCCGCTGACGCCGTTCAAAAGCATCCGGACCAATCGCTCTCCACCCGGCGCCTTGATCCATTCCGAGCCGGCCAACGGCGGCGCGAGGCCATCCTTGCCCTCGCCCTGTTGTTGATGACAGGTGGCGCAAATCTTTTGGAAAATGGCGCGGCCTTTGCTTTCGCTGTCCTCCTTGCCGCCCATGACCCATCGAAGAAAGGACCGCAACACTGGATCAGGCGTGGTGTAATTTAAATAGACCAGCCGGTTCGAGTCGGCATAAAAGCCGGGCGGCGCGTCCAGGGAAGGCGCGTTGGTTTTCAATTGTTCGCGCAAGACCGCCAGAGCCATCGAATCCTGGCGCAGATTTTGCATTTCCAATTCATTGCCGGCGGTTTTGTCCAACGCGGCCTGGCGGTCGGCTTGCGCCTGTTGCAATTGTTGACGCAAAGCTGCGTTTTGCGCCAATAGACCGTCAAAAGCTGCACGACGAGACCACACCCCAACTAGACAGATCAAACTGCACAAGAACAGCGTCGTAGCGATGAACGCAATAAAATTGGGGCGGCTCATGGAGGGTATCCAATCCTACTGTTCATATCCTTTTGGCAACGGTTCATTTGGTCCGGGTTACGATTACGCCGATCACGCTGTTTAATTTTCGCCTCACAACGACTTCATGAATTCTTCCGCGCTTACTCCGGTCTGTTCCAAAATGCCCTTGAGTGTGCCGCGATTGATCTCTCGATGCATTGGCGCCACACAGCCACGATTGCCACGACGCAAGATCACATGGCTTGCCAGTCTGACGTTTGAAAACAAATCCTAACCGCTCCAAAGCGCGTCGCGCCTCCTTACCTGAAACGTCCGGGAGTCTAGGCATGGAAGAGCGATGACACTTCGAACGTGGTAAGGATCGCCCCGCCCCTTTTCTCCTGTGGAAACTCGGAAAGATAAAGCTCCGTCGCCTCCTTCAAATTGGCCAGGGCTTGCTCGAACGTCTTTCCCTGCGTGGTTGTTCCAGTCTCTGGGTTATGCGCCACAAGCCAATCGCTATCCGCGTCTGGATATATGATGGCCGTAAAATTGAGAGTTTCTTTTCGCGTTTTCATTGCCAAGGAATATACAACAAACTTCATGCCGCCAGTGGCTCAATACGTTTTATCTGACTGAGGCGCGCGCCATACGCGCAGGCAGCCTTCAAATCATCCGATTCCAAGTCGGGATAATCTGCCAGTATTTGCTCCGTGGTCATATCGCCACTCAACAATTCCAACAGAAATTCCACCGGATAACGCAAACCGCGCACGCACGGCTTGCCATGGCAGATTTCGGGATCCACCGTGATGCGTGACAATAATTCAGCCTTCGACATTGTCAAAACTTACATCAATTCAAAATTCATGCAAAGAACACATTGCCGACGCCCTCATCCCCGTTGTGTCCGTTGGACGACAGGCACTCAACCCATTGCTTCTAACATTCCTGCGGCTGTAATTCCCTAAAGCCATCCTTCCCGGCATGTCCAATCTTCATTGCCGTGTTTTTCGACGAAGGCTGTGAGCCTCCGAATCAGTCCTCGCACGTCCGACTGGCGCAGTCGTTTGCTGTCGGCATAGATCACTCCGCCATGAGTCAGACCCGAGGCCAAACGGGCCTTCACGAATTCAGGAATCGTATTGACATCGCGGCTGACCAGTGTCCAGCCTTCATGATCAAGTATTTCGAGCAGGGGAGGGTCCGGCAGCCCGCGCCACGGCGTGTCATAAATGGAAACGGCGTGAAGGGAAGGAAACTTTCTTCGAAGCGCCTCGGCTGCCTCGCGAGGAATGTGCTCGTCCAGCAGCAACCTCACAGTTTTTCAAGGCCGGGCGAAATGGCTTTAAGGCCTTCGAAGTCCCGGTGCGCGTGAAGCGTCAGGCAGGCCGCAATTTCCTCCGGGTAAGCCTCCGCGTAGGCCAGCGCCATCCTCACGACTGGCTCGGGTTTTTCCAGCCGTTTAGCCGCTTTCGCGGTGTTCCCGCCCAGATCTTCGACCAGGTCCACAACCATCCAAACCGGCCACCGTGTGCCAGTGACATAAGCCACCCGGCCAGGAGCGCCATCGCGAAACTCTATGGCGGGAAAACACGATCGCTTCACGCCTTCCTTGACGTAAATGGCCGCTAATGTCCCAGGCGGTTGGCCCGTTAAAGTCGCGGCGGCTTCCAAAGCTGCTTTCTCAGGCTTAGTCAAACGGAGCGTGACGCTCTTATCTTTGGTCATTGTTGCCATACAATGGAAACAATCGCATCTGCCCGCATGAATTTCAAGTCCTCAAACCGTGCCACTCGTCAGTTTTCGAAACAACCTCTGGTGTTCCAGGATGGTGTAACGGTCGGTCATGCCGGAAAGATAATCACAAATGGCGCGCGGCCAGCCGTATTTGCGCGCCCGCTTGCGCGAGGATTCCCCAATTTCACCCGGATGCGCCATGAAATACTGGAATAAATCCTCCAACATCCCCCCCGCTCGCTGATTTGGCTCCGCCACGGCAGGATTGGAATAGAGGTTCCGGTACAAATACCGGCTCAACTCCGCGTTGAGACTCCGCCGTTGCGGACTGTACCTCACCAAGGGCCGGGGCTGCCGCCTGACGTCGTCGGCAGTCTTGACTCCCGACTTCAAAATCGCCGCCTCGCTTGTCTCGACCACGTCGCGCACCTGGTCGTCAATGATACAGCGGATGACAAAGTACCGGCGGACCTCGGCGGCCAACTCGCCGTGCTCCTGGTGCACGGTTTCCAGGGCCTGTGCGAAAACGCGCACGTTTTTTTGCAATTCCGCTTCCGAGAGCAAGCCGGCTTCCAAACCGTCGTCAAGGTCGTGGCTGTTGTAGATGAGTTCGTCGGCCAGGTTGCCGATTTGCGCTTCCAGCGAAGGCGATTTGGAGCTGAAGCCCTTGCGCAGGCCGGGTTGGTCGTAGGAGGTCTGGTGTTTGATCAATCCTTCCCGAACTTCCCACGTCAAATTCAAACCGCGAAAGCCGGGATACTTCTCTTCCAGTTCCTCCACAATGCGGAGACTTTGGCGGTTGTGCTCGAAGCCGCCGTACTCACGCATCAATTTGTTCAAAACGCCTTCGCCCCGGTGCCCGAAAGGGGAATGCCCCAGGTCATGCGCCAGCGCAATGGTTTCGGCCAGGTCCTCATTCAGGCGCAAGGCGCGCGCCAGGCTACGGGCCATGGCGGCCACTTCGATGGTGTGGGTCAGGCGCGTGCGCAGATGATCGCCCGTGCCGTTGAGGAAAACCTGCGTCTTGTATTCCAGCCGCCGAAACGCGCGCGAATGAATGACTCGGTCGCGGTCCCGCTGATATTCAGTGCGCCAGGAGGGGGGCGCTTCGGGATAAAGACGACCGCGGGTTTCGCCGCTCAATTGCGCGTAGGGCGCGAGGATTTGGCGCTCGCGCGATTCCAATTCTTCCTTCGAGCATGGCATGGAAAACTTAGTTGGCCAGCAATTCCTGCACGGAAATGCCTCGCAATTCGAACAGGCGTTTGATCGCGTCCTCGATCAAATTGTTCGGGCAGGACGCGCCCGCGGTGATACCGACGGTGATCTTGCCCGGCGGCAGCCAGCCCAGGGTTTCGACCTCTTTTTGCTGCTCAAGGCTGTAGTGGCGGATGAGCTTGTCGGAGACCATCATGGCTGCGTTCTTGACAAAGAAAGTGGACAGGCGCGCCTCCCCCATTTCGGCCAAGTGCGAAGTATTGGAGGAATTGTAGCCGCCGATGACCAGCAGCAAATCCATAGGCTCGCGCAACAGCTTTTCGAGAGCGTCCTGGCGGTCCTGCGTCGCGCCACAGATGGTGTCGAAAAAGCGAAAATGCTTGTCCAACTCGCCCTCCCCGAAACGGACAATCATGGCGCTCTTGATGCGGCGCTGGACATCCTCAGTTTCCCCGCGCAGCATGGTGGTCTGATTGGCCACACCGACGGCGCTAAGATGGACGTCCGGATCGAATCCGGGGGAATAAGCGCCCTTGAATTTGTCCAAAAACTCCTGTTTGACGCCCCCGTTCAGAATGTAATTGCAGACGTAATCCGTCTCCGCCAGGGTATAAACGACCAGGTAATGGCCCGGTCCGTGGGCGGTGGCCTGACTGGTGGTGGCTTTGGTTTCCTCGTGTTTGGCCTTGCCGTGGATGATGCTGGTGACGCTTTCCTTGGAGTACTGCCGCACCCGTTTCCAGACGCTCATCACGTCGCCGCAAGTGGTATCAACCAGTTCGCACCCTTTGGCGATCAGTTTCTGTTTGGTTTCCACTTCCGTGCCGAAAGCCGGGATAATGACGACATCCCCCGCACTCAGCCGGGACAATTCCTCCTCCGTGGGTTTGGGCGAAATGATGTGGATGCCCATGTTGCGAATCTGGTCGTTGACCTCCGGGTTATGGATGATTTCCCCCAGCAGGTAAATGGATTGAGGCGGCGGGAACACCCGGCGGGCCGCGTAAGCCAGGTCAATGGCGCGTTCCACTCCGTAGCAAAAGCCGAATTCCTTGGCCAATTTAATGGTCAGCAGGCCATCGGCCGAAAGGACGTGGCCCTTCTCCCGGATGCGATTGACCAATCCGCTCCGGTAATGGGAGAGGACTTGGGCCTGGACGGCCTCCATGACATCGGGCCGGCGCAGGTTGATCTTTTTTCGCTCTTCATTAAACATATCGCCCCCATCATATCACAACGAGGACGAGGGGCAAGGGGGAAGGGGGCGTCTGCGGGGCATCGGGAAGGAGAACGGTATCTGGTCCATATCCTCCAAATGTGGGATACCGGCTTCCTCGCCGATGTGTCACAAATGTGACCAACAAGTAGTGTGAACAAGACATTCCTCGCAGCCATCACTTGTGGCAGCCTGCTGGCCACTTGCGCTGCTGCCCCCACGGAACGCCAGACGATCCCCGGCCATGTGCCGCCGGCGACAGCCAATTTGCAGCCGACCGGCCGGCTGGATGCTGCGAAGCGCCTGAAGCTGGCCATCGGCCTCGCCCCGCGCGACGAACTGGGTCTTGACGATTTCCTACGCCAGCTTTACGACCCTGCCAATCCCGCCTACCACCACTACCTTACACCCAAGCAATTCACCGAAAGATTCTCCACCAGCGAAGCGGATTATGAGGCTCTGCTGGATTACGCCGTCGCCAACGGCTTGACCGTGACCCGCAAGAATGCCAATCGGGTGGTATTGAGCGTGGAAGGCACGGTGGCCAATATTGAGAAGGCCTTGCACGTGACCATGCGGACCTACCAGCATCCAACGGAAGCGCGCACGTTTTATGCGCCGGATGTCGAGCCTTCGCTGGCCTTGAGCGTGGGTATCCTGCACATCTCAGGACTGGACAACTTCACGCCGCCGCACCCTAAAAACAGGCACGGGTCTGGTGTCCAAAAATCTGCCGGCACTTCTCACGGCACTGCGCCGAGCGGTTGCGGGAGCGGCGCGTTATGGGGTTGGGATTACCGCAATGCTTATGTGCCAGGCACGTCCTTGACTGGCGTCGGGCAGATCATCGGCCTGCTGGAATTTGAAACCTATTATCCCGTGGACATTACGAATTACTGGGTCAACGCCCTGGGGCAGCCGGCTTCCACCACGCCGCCCGTAGTGACCTTGGCCATCGACGGCACACCAAGCGTCAATGAATCGGATGACGAGGGTGAGGAGTGTTCCATCGACATCGAGATGGGAATGGCCATGGCGCCTGGGATAAGCAAAATCTATCTTTTCGCCGGGGGGCCGCAGGCTTCATTTGACGACATTTTCGAATCGATGGTGACTTACACGAACATCCGGCAGTTCAGTTGTTCGTGGGGCGGAGGCACGGCGGCCGATCCCACTTCCGAAGTGCTCTTTAAGGAAATGCAAACGCAGGGACAGTCCTTTTTCAATGCCACCGGGGATAACGGCGCCTTTCCCATTGGCACCGCCACGCTTCCGTCCGACAGCCCCAGCATCACGCAAGTCGGCGGTTCGTACTTGACCGATGGCCCCGCTCCGGCTTATGCCTGGGTGAGTGAAAGCGCCTGGTCCCAAGACGCCGGCCCAAACGTCAGCGCCGCCAACGCCACCAGCAGCAGCGGGGGCATCAGCGCCTACTACGCCATCCCTTACTGGCAAACCGGCATCAACATGTCCACCAATCTTGGTTCGACAAGTTATCGCAATTACCCGGACGTGTCCATGAATGCGGAGGAGAATAATGCCATCTGCGACAACGACGGCTCGATAGGCAGTTGCGGTTGGGGCGGCACAAGTTTCGCCGCGCCGATGTGGGCTGGGCTTTGCGCGTTGATCAACCAGCAGGCTGCGGAAGTCGGGGACGCGCCGGTCGGTTTTCTCAACCCGGCCCTCTACGCGCTTTTCTCTCGGACGAACGCTTACACGAGTTACTTCCACGACATCACCAAAGGCAATAACACCTGGGTGGATAGCCCCAGTGAATTCTACGCGGAACCCGGCTACGATCTGGTTTGCGGCATTGGCACACCCATGGGCACCAACCTGATCAATGCGCTTTTGCCCCCGGCCTTGCAAATTCAGCCGGCGGGGAGTTCCCTGATGGCGGGACCCGTCGGCGGCCCATTCAGCCCCACGCCTCAGATTTTCGTCCTGAGCAATGCAGGAGTTGAATCCGTGACTTGGGCGCTCTCCAACTCCGCCTCCTGGCTCGATGTCTCGCCCCAAGGCGGCACACTCCCTCCCAACGGCGCGACCAACCTGACCGCGAGCCTGGACCCTGGTGCCGCGAATCTGGCGGCTGAGTATTTTTTGGGCGTCGTGGCCATCTCCAATCTCACCGTTGGCTCGGTGCAAAGTATCGATTTTTACCTGGCCGTGGGGCTTACGAATATTCAATTGGGCGCTTACACCGCCGGTCAAATGGTCTATGCGGGGCAGTCCGCCGTTTTCTCCGTCAGCCTGGCGGCGGGAAACGGGGCCAGCTACCAATGGCAGTACGTCACGAACGGAACGACCAATAATTTGCAGAACGGGGTCATCAATAATAATTCGACCCTTTTCGGAGCGACGACCTCCAGTCTGACCATTTCGAATGTCTTGCCATTGGACGCGGGTTTTTTTACGTGCAGCATCACCAATGGGGTCCCCAGCAGCGCCAATAGTCCTTTGGCGCAGTTGACCGTTCTTCTGGGCGCGCCCGCGTTGTTGCTTGATCTGCCCTCGAACGAAACGGCCATTGCCGAGTCGCCCACGACGATTTCCGCCAGTTTCGTCGGGGCCTCGCCGATCACCTACCAATGGACTTACAACGGACAGCCGATCACCAATAGCACGCGGATCAGCGGGGCCACGGCCAATGTTTTGACCATCAACCCTTTGTTGACAGGCGATGCCGGCGCCTATCAACTTTTGGCGAGCAATAGTTTTGGCACGAATGCAAGCAGCCTGAGTATCTTGAGTGTGTCGTCGAGTCTTACCTTCAACAACACCGCCGCCGGCTGGAGTTTGAACGGCACCAGTGAAGGCGGCTTTATTGCCAGCAACGTGCTTGAATTGACCGATGGTGGCGGCGGCGAGGCCCGTTCCAGCTTCTTCAGCAACCAAGTCAATGTCAGCGCCTTCCAAGCGAGGTTCACCTATAAGGAAAACGCCGGCAGCGCCGGGGCGGATGGGTTTACCTTCTGCGTGCAAAGCGATCCAAGGGGTGCGGCGGCGATCGGGAGCAGTGGAAACGACCTTGGCTACGGCGGCTCTCCGCTCATCGCGGACAGCGTGGCCGTGGAATTTAATATTTATGCCGCCGCCAGTGAGGGTGTCGGCGTGGGCTTTGGCAGTAACGGCGCCATCGGTGCTGCATTTACCAACCCTCCTTTGGTGAACATCACGAGCGGTGATCCGATGAATGTCACCGTCACTTCTGCCGGCGGAATCATCAACCTGATATTACAGGACGCCAAAACGACCAATACATGGTCGGTCATAACGAATATCAATCTCCCTGCTTTGGTGGGATCTAATGCGTATGTCGGGTTTACCGGCGGCGATGGCTCAACGGTTTCGGTGCAAACGATTTCCAACTTCCTGTTCACCAGCGATGTTCCTCCGACTTTTGCCTTGGTTCCCACCAACACGGTTGTTGCGGCGGGACAATCGGCACCCGCCAACTTCTATGCCATCGCCCTGGGCGCGACGCCGTTGGGCTACCAGTGGCAATTAAACGGCATGGACTTGACCAACGGCCCATCAATCAGCGGCACCGGCGCGATCATTTCAGGCGCGACAAGTTCCAATTTAACCATCACCGGCTTCACCGCGGCCGACGGCGGGGAAAGCTACACGGTGGTGGCCACCAACCTTTATGGCACCAACACCGCCCCCTCCAGCGGAGCAGCCGTGTTAACGGTTTTGGCAGGGCCGCCGGTGGTTGCGGTCAATGTGCAATCCAACTACACGTTGTATGCCGGCGACTCCGTCGCCACCGTGAAGATGGCCGCCACTTTCACCGGGACTGTGCCCATAACATATCAATGGACTCTCAACGGCCAGCCCGTAACCAATGGCGCGGGTTTTAGCGGCGCAACGTCCAATGTTTTGACGATCAGCCCGGCTGCGTTGGCTGATGCGGGCACCTACCAACTCCTGGCGACCAATGCCTCCGGCAACGGCCAAAGCGGCCAGGCGGTCTTGTTTTTTGCGACTAATCTAGCCTTCTACAACACCCTGACAGGCTGGAGTTTGAACGGCACCAGTGAAGGCGGCTTTGTCAACAGCAACGTTTTGGAATTGACCGCCGACGCCGTGGACGAGACTCGCTCCAGCTTTTTCAGCAACCAGGTTTATGTCGGCGCTTTCCAGGCGACTTTTACTTACCAGGATTTGGAAAATAGCGCCAGCAGCGACGGCAACGGAGTTTGCTTCGTAATACAAAATGACGCCAGGGGCGCGGCTGCGGCGGGGACCGATGGCGCCGCCTTGGGTTACAGCAACACGACCGCCGGCCTCAAAATCACGCCCAGTGTGGCGGTGGAGTTCAATGTCTATGCGGGCAACGGTCTCGGCGGGGTTGGCCTTGCTTTTGGAACAAACGGCATCATAGGACATACGGCCGGCACGTCCTTTGTCAGCCTCGCCAACGGTGACCCCATAAACGTCACGATAAATTATTATCCCGGTGGACAGATCGGTGTGGCTTTGAAAGACGCCATTACCGGCCTTAAATTTTCCACCAACGTCAATATCAATATTCCCGCGGTGGTGGGATCAAACATGGCTTATGTGGGGTTTACGGGGAGCACGTTCGGCACCAATCAGGAGTCAACACAAACGATTAGCAACTTCCTGTTGACTACGGAATATGCTCCGGCTTTTGCGGTGGTTCCCACCAACACCACGGTCACCAATGGCGCAAGTCCCGCCATCTTTTATTCCAGTGCGACGGGCACGGCTCCATTGGGCTACCAATGGCAGTTAAACGGAACCAACTTGACCAACGGCCCATCACTCAGCGGCTCCGGCGCGGCCATCGCCGGCGCCCTCAGTTCCAATTTGACCATCACCGGATATACTCTGGCCGACAATGCGGAGAGCTATACGGTTGTGGCGACCAACGCTTACGGCACGAACAGCGCATCCGCCATTTTGACGGTGCTGAGCAATGTGGTGGTGGCGCCGCCGCTACTGGGCGGCATCGTCGTCAGTGGCGCTCAGTTTATATTTAGCTATACGACTGTGGCCGGGGCGAGCTACCAGCTTGAGTCCACGACGAATCTAAGTTTGGGCGTGTGGGTTCCTGCGGGGGGCCCAGTCCTCGGAACCGGGACGCCTGTTTCGACGACGAATAACATAAGCTCAACGGGGCAACAGTTTTTCAGGTTGTCAATTACGCCATAGATAACTAAAATAAGAACAGCAATAAATTAAGTATAATAACATGAAACGAAAACTCTTCTTAGGTTCGGCGGCTGTGTCAACGATCCTGGCGACCGGCGCGATGGGGCAAGTGGTCAATTTCCATGACGCCCAAAACTACGCTATTCAACCTGTTTGGACCGGCTCCCCTTACCTCTATAACGAGCTTTTCGCCGGCCAGGGGGCATACTCGGACCCCGGCAACAACATCTGGAACGGCTTCGGCATTGACCCCGGTTTTTCCAGCACTTGGTTTTATACCGACGATGCCGCCGGCCAAACCGGAGCGTGGCCGCAACAGGCTGGAAATCCGGGCAACCCCTATGCAGCTTACAACTATGTTGCGTGGTCTTCCTATCTCTATGGAACCTACACCCTGAATTGGATTAGCGCCGTTGGCACTTCCCTTTTTGATTTCGAAACAGCGACTCCCACCACTACTGGAAACTGCGATTCAACCGGGAATTTGACCCCGATTACGCTCGCGGTGGGCGGCTATGGCGGGGTCACCAACGGCTATGACGGGGACTTCACCACCGACTTAATCCTCGACTATGGCACGCAAATTCCCTACCCGAATGGCAGCCCGGGTTTTTTGCTGGCGAACTCTGCCTGGAGAACAGGAACGGCCGAGTTTACTTTGCAGAATGTTCCAGCAGGAACCTACGGGCTTTATCTGTACAGTGGGAACTTCTATAATAACACTGGCACGCTCTTTTCCCTCAACAGCGGTTTCCCCCATGAGGGCGTCGCCGCGACTCTGATGGCCAATAACGGCCAGCCGCCTCAATCCTTTGTCGAAGGCCAGAACTTCGTCATCTTCGAAAATGTCACGCCGGATGCCAGCGGCAATATCACCATCACCGCCGCGCCCAATCCCGCGGACGGCGTCGGCAACACCAACTACGCGGGCCAAAGCGATGTCGATGGCTTTCAATTGATCTTCAATCCGCCGCCGACGGCGGTGGCGCCCACCGTGGCGCAGAATGTCTATGCGGGCGGCACGGCGGAGTTTTCGTTTTCGCCCGCCTTCGGCACAAACTATACTTTTAGGTGGCAATCCATCATTGGCGGTGTGACCAATGCTCTCTCCAATGGCGGCCACATTTCGGGCGCGACCACCACCAATCTGACGATCACCAGTGTGTCGTCGGCCAATGTCGGCTTGTACCAGTGCGTCATCACCACACCCACCGCCAGCAATGCCACCCCGGCGGCTCCGCTGGCCCTATTGACCTCCACGCTCGCGAACGTGTTGCAACCAGGCGACCTCTTGACGGACTTTAACAACGTGACGAACAATGAGCCTTACAACGCGGTCCCGCCGATCTTCCTTATGAACGTCAGCGCCGTAGAGGACGGCACTCTCTGCCAGTACGTCAATCAAGGCGCCAATGGCAGCACGGCGCCGTTCTCCGGGCCGGTCGGTTTCGTGGTCACGCCGAATATAGGCCCCTCCATCCTCAAAGCCATGCGGATCTTCACCGCCAGCACGCGGCCGGAGGATGATCCGACCGACTTCCTGCTGGAAGGTTCCACCAACGGCGGAAGCACCTTTAAGACTATTACCGGCGGGTTGCTCGCATTGCCCGCGCAGCGCAACGCCGGCGGCGGCCCCATCAATGCCGCCAACCAGGCCCTGCAGGAAATTGACTTTGCCAACTCCGCCGTTTACACGACCTATCGGTTGACCTTTACCAACGTGGCAAACGACAGCCTGGCCTCCAACGGCGTTCAAGTCGCGGAAATTGAATTGCTTGGAATTACCCTTCCCAAAATCGTCGTGCCATCTTCCGTCACGGCGGACGCGGGAGGAACCGCGGCCATCGTTGCGACTGTCACGGGCACCCCGCCATTGACCAACCAATGGTATTACTTGAACAGCTCGGGGACGCCGGTTTTGTTCCCCGGAGGCACCAATACCACTTTAAACTTGACAGGCAGCAATACACTCGCTTACCTGAACAACAATTATGAAGGTTACGAATTGGTGGTTGCCAACACTTTTGGCGCCACCACCAGTTCCATTGTTCCTCTCACACTTTACTCAGGGCCGCCGGTGATTCAGACCAACATCGCCCCTCTGCTCACAGAGGCGCCGGTCGGAGTGTCGGTCTCCTTTTCGGTGACGGCCGTGGGCACGGAGCCATTTCATTACTATTGGTCGCGTGGGAGCAGCGTCATCGCGGGCGCGACAAATTCCAGCTATGCGTTCAACGCTCTGGCGGGCACCAACACATATAGTGTCCTCGTCAGCAATTCCTTTGGCACCGCCCCCAGTGCAACGGCGACGGTGGTGGGATTGACCGGCGCGCCGCCGGTGATCGGCTTTAATGGCACTGGCTTGGACTGGACTCTGAACGACGGCGCCAACATCGTTCCCGAAATTACCAATAACGTGCTGACGCTGACGGACGGCTTTACAGGTGAATCCGCCAGCGGTTTTTACAATATTCCCCAGTACATTGGCGGATTCATCGCTTCCTTCACCTACCAGGAGGTGGGCAGCTTTATACCGGCCGACGGCGTCACCTTCTGTTTGCAGAATGATCCCAGGGGCGCGTCCGCAACTGGAGCAGCCGGAGGAGATTTGGGGTATTACGGCATCACGCCCAGCGCCGCGTTCGAGATGAACCTCTACTCCGACGCCCAAGGCGGCAGCGGCATTCAGTTCGGCGCCAATGGCAGCACGCCGGATTCCGTCGATCCGACAGCGCCTTACATGGGCACTGGGAACGTTTCCTTGATCAGCGGCGATCCCATCCACGTCCAACTCTATTACGGACAAAACCTCTTGAAAGTGTCGCTGACGGATACTACGACGGGGTCCAATTTCATTACCGATTTCTCCGTCAACCTGCCCGCCCTCGTTGAGGGGAGCAGCGCGTTCATCGGTTTCACCGGCGGCGACGGCGCGGATGTCAGCACCCAGATGGTGTCCGACTTGGAGTTTAGCTATACTACACCTCCGGTGCTCTCGGTTGCGCACGGTGCGGCGTCGGGAAGCGTGGTTGTAACCTGGCCCGTGTCCGTCGCGACCCTGTTTGTGCTGCAAGAAAGCGCCTCCTTGAACGGAACCTGGTCGAACGTGAACGTGACGCCGATGATCGTCAACTCCGAGAACCAGGTCACGTTGACTCCTGGGACCAGGACTGCGTTCTACCGACTTATTCTTGAATAGGCCGCCCGACGCCAAAGAACAAGGTCGAACCGTCGCCATTTGCCTGGCGCTGGCCGCAACGACGCTGGCCGCCTTTTGGGGCGCGCGGCAGTGCCAGTTCATCAATCTCGACGACCCCGAGTACCTCACCTCCAATCCGGACATCCAGCGCGGGTTGACCTGGCAAAGCGCGCTTTGGGCCTTTCGCACCGGCGCCGCCGGCAACTGGCATCCGCTAACCTGGCTCTCGCATTTGCTGGATGTGAGTATGTACGGGCTGACGCCAGCCGGGCACCACTTGACCAGTGTGCTTTTGCATGCGGCCAACGGCATCCTGCTGTTTCTGGTTCTGCAAAAGATGACGCGCGCACCCTGGCGCGCCGCCTTGGTCGCCGCCTTGTTCGCGCTGCATCCGTTGCGGGCGGAATCGGTGGCTTGGGTTTCGGAGCGCAAGGATGTCTTGAGCACTTTCTTTTGGATGCTCACGGTCTGGGCGTGGCTCCGCTACGCGGATGATTTGAAATCTCAAGTCTCACATTTCAAATTCTATTACGCTCTGGCGCTGTGGTTCTTCGCGTTGGGTTTGATGGCCAAGCCGATGTTGGTCACATTGCCCTTTGTCCTCCTGTTGCTGGATTATTGGCCGCTGGAACGATGGCAAAAAGGCCTGGCCGGATTGGTGCGCGAGAAAATTCCCTTTTTCGTCCTGGCAGCGGCGTCAAGCCTCGTCACGTTCTTGGTTCAACGCCACGGCGGCGCGGTGTCCTCATGGACGGGCGTGCCGGCAGGGGCGCGGTTGGGTAACGCCTTGGTTTCATACGTGCGTTATCTGGCCAAGATTTTCTGGCCGGCAGGATTGTCGCCGTTCTATCCGCATCCCGGTTATTGGCCGGCTTGGAAGGTTGCGGGAGCGGCGATGTTGCTGGCGGCAGTCACTGCCTGGGTGATCTGGCGCGGACGAACCCAACCGTATCTGGCCGTCGGCTGGTTTTGGTTTGCAGGGATGCTCGCGCCGACGATTGGCCTGGTGCAGGCAGGGATGCAATCCATGGCCGACCGCTTCAGCTACGTGCCCAGCGTTGGAATTTCTATCATGGTAGTCTGGGGAGTCAGGGAGTGGTTGCGGGCGCAGCCATGGGTTTTGGGCATTGCTGCAAGTTTGGCAGTCGGGGCTTGCCTCGTGTTGACATCCCGCCAAGTCAAGTATTGGCGCACCAGCGAGACGATTTTCCTCCACGCCATCGAGGTGAACGAAAACAATTATCTGGCCTACAACAACCTGGGTTACGATTTGTCCAAACGCGGGGAAACGGAGAAAGCCATGGCCGCCTACCGGCATTCCCTTGACATCAATTCCAATTACGATGTGGCGCACTATAATCTCGGATTTGCGCTGGCCACGCTGGGCCGCTACCAGGAAGCGACCAACGAATACATCAGAGCTTTGGACACGAATCCAAACATGGCCGAGGCTCACAATGGCTTGGGCATCGCATTAGGCCGTCTTGGTTTGGCGGACGCGGGCCTGCGTGAGTTCCAAATCGCTTCGCAAGAAAACCCCGACGATGCCGGATTCCGTGACAATTATGGCATCGCCCTTGCCGTGAAGGGCAGGCTTGATGACGCTTTCGAGCAATTCTGCCGTGCGGTGGCGCTCGCACCGAGCAACTTCGAGGCCCATAGCCATCTGGGCAACATTCTGGCCGTCAAGGGCGACCTGCCGGACGCGATCAAAGAGTACGAGTTTTGCCTCGCCATGAATTCAAGTGATTCGCAAGTCCACAACAATTTGGCCGACGCCCTGGCCCAGCAAGGCAGACTGGATAAAGCGGCAGCCCAATATCGTATCACGCTGGATCTGAAGCCATTCAACCCCGAGGCGCATTTCAACTTGAGCCAATGCCTTATCCGACAAGGCCGGCGCGCGGAGGCCGAGGAACAATGCGCCATGGCGTTGCAACAAAGGCCGGATTATCGGGAGGCTCGGCGGCAACTGGAAATTTGGAAGTCCACCAAATAACCCTATCGCGTGGCCTGCCCAAGGTATTTGAGGATGGCCTCGGTGCGGCAGTGAACGTGCAGTTTCTCGTAAATGGAGCGGGCGTGCGAGCGGGCGGTTTCAAAACTGATGCTCATCTGCCCCGCGATTTCCTTGTAGGCGTAGCCTTTGGCAAGAAGGGCCAGCACTTCCTCCTCGCGTTTGGTCAGGGCGTCAAGT
>Ga0302325_10015634_pt1 | contig 16130 bp, 12 predicted proteins | sample Palsa_T0_2_FD_201948 | JGI IMG/M metagenome (GOLD analysis project Ga0302325, IMG submission 201948) | Peat permafrost microbial communities from Stordalen Mire near Abisko, Sweden - Palsa_T0_2 | ecosystem: Environmental > Terrestrial > Soil > Palsa > Peat permafrost | place: Sweden: Abisko... | reverse complement strand
AAATCATCCGCGCCGACAACCGCGACAAATCAGGCATCAACGGCGACTTCCTCTGCGCCAAGGGCCGCTTCGGCTTCGACTTTGTCGATTCGAAAGACCGCCTCACCAAGCCGCTCATCCGCAACGCGCAAGGCAAGCTCGAACCCGCCACCTGGGAGCAAGCCATCCGCGTCGTCGCTACGAAATTCAAAGAGATCCGCGACAGTAAAGGCGGAGCCAATATAGGCGTAATCGGCTCCAACACCACGACCAACGAGGAAAACTACCTCCTCCAGAAGTTCGCGCGCACGGTGCTGAAGTCCAACAGCATCGACCACGTCCGCTCTACCGACTTTGCAGGCTTCGCCAAGGCGCTCGCCGGACACGAGCATCGCGCCGCCAGCCTACGCGATACAGAAACCGCAAAAGCCATCCTCCTCATCGGCGGCAATCCCACCGAAGAACACCCTCTCCTCGCCTGGAATATCCGCACCAACTTCCGCCACAACCAAGTCCGGCTCTACATCGCCACCGACAGCCCCATCAAGCTCGAACGCCAGGCCCGGCAATCCTTGTTGCTTCCAGTCGAAGGCTACGAAGCCTTCACCGAATTTCTAGCCGGTAACGATGGCGCTCTCGAAGTTTCAGCGGAAGCGCAAGTCGAAGCCAAGTCCTTCCGCGAAGCCATCGACGCCGAGGAATCGCTGCTCGTGATCTTCGGCGAAGAGTATCGAGGCGCCGCCATCGAATCCCTCGTAAAATGGGGCCTCGCCAAAGAAAACGTCAAATTCGCCTATCTCGGTGACTACGCCAACTCCCGCGGCGCAGCCGATATGGGCCTGCTCCCTGACCTTCTCCCCGGCTATGTCCCGGTGACCACGCCAGGCGCATTCGCCGAAGAATACGCCAATCTCTCAACCCAGCCCGGCCTCGATGCTCCGGCCATCTTCGACGCCGCAGGCACAGGCGATCTGGCAGCCCTCTACGTCGTTTCCGCCGATCCGATCGGCACCTATGGAGTAGATCCAGCGGCCCTCAAGAACACCTTTTGCATAGTGCAGGATATTTTTCTCACTAAGACAGCGGAGCTGGCCGACGTAGTCCTGCCCTCTGCCAGCCTCTACGAAAAAACCGGCACGGTAACCAACACCTTCGGCGACGTTCAGCTAACCAAGAAGGCCGCCGACAAGGCCGGCGTCAAGCCCGACTTCGAAATCATCGTCCGCATCGCCGGCGCGATGGGCGCGGACGTCAAAAAGCTAGTTCCCTTTGGAAAAACTGACGGGGTCTCAGCCGACATGGGCCAGTCCCGAGGCGCGCAATCCGGCGAAGCCGACCGCCACGCCGTTTGGCTCCGCGCCCAAGGCCTCGAACCGCGCCTTAGCCCCTTCGATCCGCTAGCCGTTCTCGACGAAATCGAGCGCCTCATCCCGTCCTATCAGCTCGACCGTCTCAACCTCTTCGGCGGCAACGACACGAAATCGGAACCAGGCTTCGTTCCCGTCTCCAATCTCGTCTCCGCCCGCGACCTGATCCTGCCCGCCCACGAAAACCTCTTCACCTCCGGCACCCTGGGCGCGCACACCGCAGCGTTAATCGAACTCAACCAGTACCAAAGCTCCATCGAACTATCGGAAACCGCCGCCGACTAGGCACAGTTTGCAATAACAGCGGATTGAAGGGTACGGGCTGGCAGGCCGAGGTTTTAACCTCGGCGCATGACCGGCTGAATCGGAAGGGTACGGGCTTTAGCCCGTACATAACGCCAGAAACAAGATTGGGGCTTTAGCCCCTGAGGTCCAAGTTCCTTGAACATCTTCTGGGTGTTTTTGCTGTTAAGCATCTTGAAAGTAGCCGTGGTGCTGGCCATCTTCCTGGGCGCAGTCGCCTATACGGTGCTGCTCGAGCGCAAGCTCGTCGGCCGCATCCAGAACCGCTGGGGACCCAGCCGCGTCGGCCCCTTCGGCCTCTGGCAGCCCATGGTCGACGGCCTCAAGCTCTTCCTCAAAGAGGACATGATCCCGGCCGGCGTCTACCGGCCGCTCTACCTTGCCGCGCCGCTCATCGCCCTCGGCTGCGCCCTGCTCTCGATCGCCGTAGTCCCCTTCGGCGCGCAGAATCTGAACTACCACGGCGTCAAGTTCTTCGAAATCGCCGACCTCAACATCGGCCTGCTCGTCCTGCTCGGAGTCACCTCCATCAGCGTCTACGGCATCGCCCTCGCCGGCTGGTCCTCCAACAACAAATATTCGCTCCTCGGCGCGCTCCGATCCTCGGCGCAGATGGTCAGCTATGAGCTCGCCCTCGGCCTCTCGCTCGTCGGCGTCGTCCTCCGCACCGGCTCCTTCAATCTCGCCGAAATCGTCCGCGTCCAATCCATCCATGGCGCTCTCACCTGGAACCTCTTCGGCGGCGGCCAGTTCATCGCCTTCTTCATCTACCTCACCGCCGCCTACGCCGAAACCAACCGCGCTCCCTTCGATCTTCCCGAGGCCGAAACCGAGCTCACCGGCGGCTACCACACCGAATACAGCTCGATGAAATTCGCCATGTTTTTCATGGCCGAGTACGGCAACATGATTACCGTAGGCTGCGTCGCTACGCTGCTGTTCCTGGGTGGCTGGACCAGCCCCTGGGGCCATTTGCTTCCCGAACCGCAGAACATCATCCTCCAGGCCATCCTTCCCCTGTTCTGGTTCGTCGTCAAAGTCTTCTTCTTTCTCTTTCTCTACATCTGGGTGCGTGGAACCCTGCCGCGCTTCCGTTACGACCAGCTCATGGGCTACGGCTGGAAGTATCTCGTTCCCGTAGCCATGCTCAACATCGTGGGAACCAGCCTCGTAATGGCCGTCTTCCCGTAAGTTACAATCGGGTTTGGCTTTGGCCAAATACCTGTGCTTGTTGTCATCCTGAGCGAAGCGAAGGATCTGCTTCACCGCCGTAAACGAAGGTCACATGCACTTAGTCCTCTTCCTGATTTTCGCGGGCTTCTGTCTGGCCGGAGCAGTCAATCTGCTTCTCCAGACCCATCCCATCAACTCCGCGCTCTCGCTCATCGTCGTCATGAGCTCGCTCGCGGTGCTCTATCTGCTGCTCGGCGCGGAGTTTCTGGCCATCGCCCAGATCATCGTCTACGCCGGCGCCGTCATGGTCCTCTTCACCTTCGTCGTCATGCTTTTGAATGTCGGCGAAGAGGAGCGCACCCACGGCAGCTACGCGGCCAAGATCGTCGGCTTCCCTGCCATCTTCACCGTCTTCGCGGTCATCACCACAGTGGTTCTCGAAGCCCGGCACCGTCTCGGCGGCGTCAAGCTCAGCGACGGCATCACCAAGACGGAAGACCTGAGCAAAGTCCTCTTCCGAGATATGCTGCTGCCCTTCGAACTCACCAGCGTCCTCATCCTCGTCGCCATCCTCGGCGCGGTAGCGCTGGCAAGAAAGGAAGGCCACTCCTGATGGATTTCCATACCGTCCCAACAAGCTGGTACCTGATTCTCTCCGCGCTCCTGTTCTCGCTCGGCGTTATCGGCTTCCTCATCAAGCGCAGCCTCATCACTGTCTTTATGTCCATCGAGCTCATGCTCAACGCCGTCAATCTTTCCTTCGTAACCTTCGCCCATGAGTGGCATGCCGTCAAAGGCCAAATCTTCGTCTTCTTCGTCATGATGGTCGCCGCCGCCGAAGCCGCCGTGGGCCTGGCCATCATCATCGCCATCTTCCGCGCCCGCGCCACACTGAACGTCGACCAGATCGACCTGATGAAGCTCTAGCCTAACTATGAATAGTCATCTCCATCTCTGGTTGATCCCGGCCCTGCCCTTCGCCGGCTTCCTGATGAACGGCATGCTCGGCCGACGCCTGCCCAAAGCCCTGGTCTCGACAGTCGCTTTGGGCTTCCCGCTGGCGTCCTTCCTCGTCGTTGTCCGCGCCGCCTTCATCTTTTTGAGCCTCAAGCCGCAGCCCATTCCGTGGCTCATCACCTACGCCCCCTGGATCAACGCCGGCCCGCTTCACGTCGACTTCAGCCTCGCCCTCGACCAGCTCTCGCTCGTCATGCTTCTCATCATCACCGGCGTAGGCTTCTTGATCCACATCTACTCCGTCGGCTACATGGCCCACGAAGACGGTTACTGGCGCTACTTCAGCTACCTCAACCTCTTCCTCTTCTTCATGACCGTCCTGGTTCTCGCCGAGAACTACCTGCTCATGTTCGTCGGCTGGGAAGGCGTCGGCCTGGCCAGTTATCTGCTCATCGGCTTCTACTTCGACCGGAAATCCGCCGCCGACGCCGGCAGAAAAGCCTTCGTTGTGAATAGAATCGGCGACTTCGGCTTCCTTCTGGGAATGTTCCTGCTTCTGTCCCAATTCGGCAGCCTCAGCTTCTTCCACATCGGCTCCGGTCTCGCCGCCAATCCCGCCCTGCAAGGCGGCATCTTAACCGCGATCTCCCTCTGCCTGCTCCTCGGCGCAGTCGGCAAGAGCGCCCAAATCCCGCTCTACATCTGGCTCCCCGACGCCATGGAAGGCCCAACGCCGGTCTCCGCGCTCATCCACGCCGCCACCATGGTCACCGCTGGCGTCTACATGATCGCCCGAACCCATACGATCTTCGACCGCTCGCCCTTCGCGCTGGCAGTCGTCGCCATCATCGGCGCTGCAACAGCCTTCTTCGCCGCCACCGTCGCCCTCGTCCAGACCGACATCAAGCGCGTCCTTGCCTACTCCACCATCTCGCAGCTCGGATACATGTTCCTCGGCTGCGGCGTAGCTGCGTATTCAGCCGCGATCTTCCACCTGATGACCCACGCCTTCTTCAAGGCGCTGCTCTTCCTGGCCGCCGGCTCCGTCATCCACGGCCTCGGAGGCGAGCAGGACCTGCGCAAGATGGGCGGCCTGCGCAAGCATCTCCCGGTCACGTTCTGGACCATGACCGCAGGCGTAGTCGCCATCGCCGGCATCTGGCCGCTCGCTGGATTCTTCTCCAAAGACGCCATCCTCTACGAAGCCTTTCAGCACGGCGCGCTCGGCAAATCTCTCTACTTCGTCGGGCTCGTAACCGCGCTGCTCACCAGCTTCTACATGTTCCGCCTCTGGTACCTGACCTTTATGGGCGAATCGCGCGCAACCAACCACGACCATCCTCCCCACGAGAGCCCCTGGTCGATGCTGACTCCGCTCGTCATCCTGGCCGCGCTGTCAATCTGCGGCGGCTGGATCGGCATCGAGCGCTTCGGAGACTTCCTTTCGCCCGTCGTTGGTCCAGTCCTCGACCCAGCACAGCAATCCGGCGGCAAGTCCCTCGACATCGCTCTCAGCGCCATCGCTGTAGTTGTAGCCCTCATCGGCTGGTACGTCGCCCGGCTCTTCTACAACACAAAGAACGACAGGCCAGCCAAGCTTGCTACTTCAGCCTCCGGCGTCTACACCCTACTCTCGCACAAATACTGGATCGACGAGATCTACTCCAACGCCATCGTCAAGCCGCTGACATTAGCCTCGCGCTATATCCTCGGCTGGATCGGCGAAGGCCTCATCATCCGCGGCTCAGCCTGGCTCCTCGCCGGCATCGCCACCCTGCTCGGCGAGTTGGTACGCCGCTGGCAATCCGGCAACCTCCGCTCTTACTCAGGCTGGCTCGCGGCTGGCGCAGCAGCCCTGCTTCTCTTCGCCGTAGTAGGCGTAGTTCTAGGCATCGGCGGAGTCGACCTCCGCATGGTTTGGGCGGGCCACTAGACCATGGACAACATCATCCTCTCGCTCATTCTCGTCACCCCACTCGCTGGTGCGTTGCTCGTCCTGCTTCTACCCGACCGCGGCAAACTTCCCGCGTGGATTGCGCTCCTGACGGCGCTCGCGACCTTCGCATTCACGCTCCACCTGCCCGCGCACTTCGACTACGCCCATCCGCAATTCCAGTTCGTCCAGAACATCCCTTGGATCGCATCGCCAGCCATTCGCTATCACGTAGCCGTCGATGGCCTCTCGCTCTGGCTCGTCGTCCTCACCGGCCTGCTTGCCCCCATCGGCGTCCTGGCCAGTTGGAAGACCATCCAGACCCGCAGCAAAGTCTTTTACTCGCTCTTCCTGGTCCAGCAAACCGCCATGCTCGGCGTCTTCGTCTCCCTCGACCTGATGCTCTACTACGGCTTCTGGGAGCTCTCGCTCGTCCCCATGGCCATCCTCATCGCCATGTACGGCCGTGGCATTACCGAAAACGGCGGCCCCAAAGCCGCGCTCCGCTTCTTCCTCTACACCTTCATCCCCTCAGCGCCGTTACTCGTCGCCATCCTCTGGCTCTACGCCAAGACCCATACCTTCGACTTCCAGTTCCTCCAGAGTTCCATTTACTACGGCAAACTCCCCGCCGAAGCCCTCTGCTGGGCCTCCGTAGCCTTCCTCATCGCCTTTGCTGTCAAAGTCCCCGTCCTCGGCCTGCACGGCTGGCTTCCAGATACATTTTCCGAAGCCCCCGTGGCCATGGGCATGGTTGTCGCCGGCAAGCTCGGCCTCTACTCGCTCATCCGCTTCCACGTCGGCCTCTTTCCCGTGCAGGCCCGTCAAGCCGCGCCTTGGCTCATCGCACTCGCCGCCGTTGGCGTCCTGTACGGCGCGCTCCTGGCTCTCGTCCAAAAGGACTTCTGGAAGCTGCTCGCCTACGGCACTCTGTCGAGCCTCAGCTTCTGCACCCTCGGCATCTACGGCTTCACTCTCACCGGCCTCGACGGCAGCGTCTTCCAGACTCTCAACGAAGGCATCATCGGCGCCGCGCTCTTCGTCCTCTTTGGCATCCTCTACGACCGTTTTGGGACCAGCCAGATTCCCACCTTCGGCGGCCTGGCCCAGCGCACGCCCATGCTGGTCACGCTCTTTGTCATCAGCAGCCTCGCCATGATCGGCCTGCCCATGCTCAATGGCTTCATCGGAGAATTTCTGGTCCTCTCAAGCACCTTCACCGGAGTAAGCCGTAGCTGGGCCGCCGCAGCCACTCTCGGAGTGATTTTGAGCGCCGCCTACATGCTTACCCTGGTCCAAAAAATCTTCTACGGACCACCCTCCAGCGCGGTGACCACCAACCCCACGCCCAACAGCTTGCTCGATCTCAACATGCGCGAAAAGCTCGTCCTCTACTCCCTCGCCACCCTCATGCTGGTCATGGGTCTCTGTCCCAATCTCTTCCTCTCGGCCATCGAGAGCGAAACCCGCGAGGCCATAGGCTGGGCCAATCTCAGACCCTTCGTCGCTCCCGACTGTATCCATCACAATTGCAAGATGAGTATCTCCGTAACGTCCTCGGGAGGCCAGAAATGACCCCCACGCTGACCGCCATCCCCGACATCTATCGCATCCTCCCGGAAATCGTCCTCACCCTCACCGGCGTCCTCATCATGCTCCTCGACGCCGCTCTGCCGCCGGCATCCAGCCGCCGCGGCCTGGGCTGGCTCGGAGCCTTCGGAGTCATGGCCGCCCTCTACGCCAGCCTCCTGCAGCTATCCCTCCCCGCAGGCACAGCTTTCTACAACACCGTCCAGACCGACGCCTTCAGCGTCTTCTTCCACGTCCTCATCTGCGCCATCGTCCTCGTCTCTCTGCTTTTATCGCTCGACGCGCTCCCAGCCAATCAGCACCATCGCGGCGAATACTTCGCCCTCATGGTCTTCGGCGCGGTCGGCATGTGCCTCATGACCTCCGCTGTCGAGTTGCTCGTAGTCTTCATCGCCCTCGAAATCTCTTCGATCTCCACCTACATCCTGGCCGGCTTCCGCAAACACACCGGCAAAGGTCCGGAAGCCGCCATCAAATACTTCCTCCTCGGCTCCTTCGCCACCGGCTTCCTGCTCTACGGCGTAGCCCTCATCTTCGGAGCCACCGGCTCGACCCAGATCAACGAAATCGCAGCCGCCATTCCTCACGCCAAGCCCTCTTCCTTGGTCTTCGCAGCTTTCGCGCTCATGATGGTAGGTGTCCTCTTCAAAGTCTCCGCCGCGCCCTTCCACGTCTGGACCCCCGACGTCTACGAAGGCGCGCCCTCGCCCGTCGTCGCCCTCATGTCCACCGCGCCCAAGGCCGCAGCCTTCGCCTTGCTCATCCGCCTCCTTTACGGCAGCTTCCCAATGCTCCAGCCCATGTGGACGCCGCTCATGTGGATCGTCGCCATCCTCTCCATGACCATCGGCAACCTCGCCGCCCTGCGCCAGGACAACGTCAAGCGCATGTTGGCCTATTCCTCGATCGCCCACGCCGGCTACCTGCTCGCAGCCTTCGCCGGCCTCGGCTTTACCGGAATTGCCGCCGCCAGCTTCTACATCGCCGCCTACGCCGCCATGAACTTCGGCATCTTCGCCGTAGTCTCCGTAGTCAGCGGCTACGAAGAAAAGCTTCCCCTGGCCGCCGATTACCGCGGCCTGCTCTATCGCGCCCCGCTGCTCGGCAGCCTGCTTCTCTTCTTCCTAACCTCGCTCATCGGAATTCCCTTCACCGCCGGCTTCTTCGGCAAGTTCTACTCCTTCTCCACAGCCCTGCAAGGCGGAGCGGTCTGGCTGGGCCTCATCGGCCTACTCAATTCCGGCCTCGCTGCCGCCTACTACCTGCGGCTCGCTGTAACCGTAGCCCAGCCTCCCGTTGCCGGATCGCCCCAATTTCCAGCCCCTAAAATCGGCGTAGCCGTGGGCGCAGCGCTCGCCTTCTCAGCCCTCGCGACCTTATTGCTGGGAATCGCCCCAGCGCGCATCCTAACCGCGGCCCAGGCTGGGGCAAAAAGCTTCGCCATGCCCGTATCCGCCATCCAGCCGGTCCAGGCCGCCCCGCCCAACGTCCAATGGGTCCGCTAGCAGCTGTTCAATGAATAGCCTTTAGCAATCCAAGGTAAAACTCCACCGCCAGCCCCAGCACCCGCTCCTTCGTATACCGCTCCAGCACCCATGCCCGACCGGCGTTGCCCATTGATTTTCGCCTCTCCGCATCCGCGAACAACGTCAACACAGCCTCGCCGATCGCCTCCGGAATCCCCGGCGGAATCAGCAACCCAGTCACCTCCGGCACCACCGCATCCCTTGCTCCAGTCGACTCCGTCGTGATCACCGCCAGTCCGCACGCCGACGCCTCCAGTCCCACGTTGGGAAATCCCTCCCGATGCGTCGGCAGCACAAACAAATCCATCGCCCGGTAATACGGCGCCGTATCCGCCACAAACCCGGTATATCGAATGCGCTTGTGTCCCGCGATGTGCATCCTCCAACTCGAATCCAGAGCATCCTCTGCCCGATCGAACCACCCCACCAGCAGCAGCCAGCATCGCGGTTCTACCCGTAGAATTTCTTCAAACGCCACCAAAAGCTCAGGAATCCCCTTGTCGTTGGTGAGCCGCCCGACAAAACCCAGCACCAGGTCGCCCTCATCGATCCCCAACGCCCTCCGAACCCCGCTCGCACCCGGCGAAAACCGCTCCGCATCCACGCCATTGCTGCTGCCGTCGCCCAGCAGGCGCAGCTTCCTCTCCGGCGCAATCTTCAACACCAGAGCCGCCGAGCGAAGACTGGAACTGTTGCAAAGCACCCCATGCGAGCACCATGCGGCCACCCGCTCCGACCACAGCAGCAGCCTCCTTTTGCCGCCCCGCGAGCCCTCCAGCTTCAGTCCGCGCAGCGTATAGACGCGATGCGGCACCCGTAGCATCCAAGCCGCCACATTCCCCAGAAACCCGGCCTTTGGCGTGCTGAAATCCGTGATCGCAGGCCGCAGCCGCAACAAAATCCGGCACATCGCCAGCAACGAGATCGCGTCGGCAGCCGGAGAAATCCCCCGCCGCATCGGCAGCGCACAGACCGCAACCCCCTCTTCCTTCCCCAGCGTGGTAAGCGTCTCTCCAGGCGCCGAGACCAGCGTCACGTCAAAGCCCGCCAACCGCAGCGCTCTCAGGCGTCCCCTGAGCACCAGGCAAGTCTGGTCGCTGGTCACGCCAATCACCAGGCGCGGCTTCGCCCCCTCCGCGCGTAACGAGCCTGTACGCGGAGAAGCGTCTGCTTGCGAATCGGAATCAGTGGAGAGTGACGCCATCGCGGAACTCTTATTGAATACGCGACGCAGCAGGAAAAGGGGCTGGAATAGCCAAAAAGTTTCAACTTAGTGCATTGTCATCTGCTTAGAATGGCAATAATACCGCAATGGGAATGACTCGTCCAGCCAAGATTGTCATACAATATACGCAAACTGAGTCACGAAGTTATCATCGTGATTAGACTCAATCAAGAGCAATCGGCCATGTCGAATGAGCTTTGCGTAACCACTAACTCGCAAAGCATCGATCTGCGAGTTTCTACCGGTAAAAACTCGCCGCCATAACCTGAAATGGGTATGGATTTCCCGCAAAAGTAGGTGTAGTCTCAAGTGCAAGATAACAACTTAAAGAGATTGCTCCCATGACGCAGCGAACCAGGTTACTGCTATTGATACCGCATCTCGGCGGGGGCGGCGCCGAGCAAGTAACTGCACAGTTAGCCCGCCACCTCGACCCAAGGCGTTTTGAAGTTCACCTCGGTCTGATAACAAAAGACGCCCAGGGAGCGAAACCCATCCCCAGGTGGGTCCAGGTTCACCGCTTGCATCGCAAGCGAGTTCGTCAAGTCTGGTTCCAGTTGATCTGCCTCATTCGTACCGAGCGGCCCGATGTCATCCTCTCCGGCATGGCTCATCTGAATTTTCTCGTCCTCCTGCTCAAGCCGTTCCTGCCGTCTTCGACGCGTATCCTGGTTCGTCAGAATACTACCGCCTCCGCGGGCGCCTGCACCTGGCTCACCCGTCTTCTCTATCGTTCTCTCTATCCCCAAGCCGACGCAATCCTCTGCCAGACCGAAGCCATGGCCGCCGACCTCGCCGCGAACTTTGCCATCGAGCGCGCCAAACTTAAAGTCCTGGCCAATCCCATCAATGTCCAGGCCATCCGCGCCGCCCTGGCCTCAACTCCGCGGGCCGCCTGGCCCGTCAACACATCGCCGCGCCTGCTTTGCGTGGGCCGTTTGGCGAGGGAAAAAGGCATAGACCTGCTTCTCCTCGCGTTGCGAGAAGTCAGGCTGCATCATCCTCAAGTCCACCTGACAATCCTCGGCGCAGGCCCCGAAGAAACCAGGCTCAAGAACCTGTCGCGCGAACTCAACCTGGAAACCTTTGTAAGCTTCCCCGGTTACAAGGAAAATCTCACCGACTTCTACGCCCAGGCCACGCTCTTCGTCCAGCCTTCGCGCCACGAAGGCCTGCCAAACGCTCTGCTCGAAGCAGCCGCCGCCGGCCTCCCGCTGGTCGCCACACCCTCGTCCGCCGGCCTCTCAAATCTTCTTCAGAACGCACCGGGGACTTGGCTCACCCAATCCATCTCCGCGGAATCCCTGGCCCAGACCATTCTCACAGCGCTCGCCGCTCTTACCAGCCCACCCCGTCAGGAGCAAAACCCGCCCCTACGCTTCAACCACGCCTTCCTCGCGCCATTCGAGACCCCCACGGCCGTCGCCACGTACGCGGCTCTCATTGAAACCTCAGCGGCATGAGCAGCACCGTGACGCGCGCCAAGTTCCGTATCGCGATGGTCATACCAACCATCGAGAAAATCGGCGGGGCCGAGCGTCAGCTACTCCTGTTGGCCAAGGAACTCTCCGCGCGCGGCTGGCAAGTCACGATCGTCGCCCTCTCAGGCAACGCCTCGGAAGAACTGGCAGAGGTCGGCTACCTGTCTCTACAGATGCGCAAAGCCTGGATCGACCCCCAAGGCTGGCTCCGTTACCTCGCATGGGCCGCTGAAAACAAGCCTGAAATCGTCCACGCCCACCTGCCCCACGCTATCTGGTTCGCCCGCTGTGTGCGTCTCCTCGTTCCCGTCCGTGTGCAACTCGACACCATTCACACCAGCAACCCCGGCAACCGTGCCCGCCGCCTCGCCTACCGCCTGACCAACCGGCTCACCAACTGTGTCACCTGCGTCAGCGCAGCCGTTGCCGGAGCAGCCCTAGCCGCAGGCCTCGCGTCCAGGGAAAACCTGGCCATTCTCCCCAACGGAGTCGCAATACCAACGATTCCCTTCAACCGTCCGCCTTGCATCGCGCCCCAATTCCGGTGGCTAGCCGTCGGCCGGCTCGCCCCGGTCAAGGACTACCCAACCCTCCTCCGCGCCTTCGCCACCCTCCCCGGCCAGCCAATCCTCCAAATCGCCGGAGAAGGTCCCGACGAGCAGCCTTTGCGCAAACTCGCCGCCGAACTCAACATCGAAAGCCGCATCCAATTCGCCGGCTTCCAGGGCAACATTCAGCCCCTGCTCTTCACCGCCGACGGCTTCGTCCTCTCCTCGCTCTGGGAAGGACTTCCCATGAGCGTTCTCGAAGCCTCAGCCGCCGGCCTTCCCGTAGTCGCCACCGACGGCCCCGGCACGCGCGAAACCATCCAGCCGGGCGTAACCGGGCTGATTGTCCCCGTAAGCGACCCAACTGCCCTGGCCCAGGCCATGGCGGAAGTGATGGCCATGCACCCTGATCGGCGCAATCAAATGGGCTTGAGCGCCAGAAAGTTTGTCGAAGCGCATTTTTCGCTGCCCAACATCGTCAGCCAGTGGGAGCAACTCTATTCCCAGCTGCTCGCCGAACGTCCGCGCGCATCCCGACATGGATAGAGACGCCAAGTTCCTCATCCGCCAGCCCTGCGCCGGAATCGCCCCAGCCCGATCCGCAAAACCATCCAGCCATGAAAACACCGGTCCCCAAAGGACCGCTCGTCCATCGGCCACTCCACCAGCACCCGGTCGACCGACGTGAATTGCCCGGAAAACCGCTCCAGAAAACCCTCCAGCGCAGTCACGTCCTCATCCGTAGCCGAGTTGGAATGCAGGCAAATTGTCCAAAGCCCCGATTCCTTTTCTACCGGCCCCCAAACCTGCTGCGGAATCCAGGCCAACCCCAGATCCCGAAAAGGCCGCCGCGCAAACCCATCCGAGACCAGCCCGATTCCCTCCTCGCGCAGGACCCGTAATGTCACCTGATCCAGGCCGTGCCGCGGAGCCACAAAGACCTGTGGCCGCAATCCCCGCTCTCGCAGCATCCCCAAACCAGCCTCTATCCAACTTCGCTGCATCTCCAGAGAAGCTCCCGCAAACTCCGTCCTGCCATGCATGGGAATCAAGCTGCACCCTGCCTGCGTGCAAAGATGACGATAGCCATGCAGCCCGATCGTCGCTCCGCCAGCCTCAAGCGCCCGCATCTCCTCCCAGAATCCAGGATCGGGAGGACCGTATTCCAGCCCCGCATCGCAATTGTCGGGAATCACCGCCAGGATCGGCCGCACCCCAAAGCGCTCGATCAGCCTGCGAAACCGCTCCCACCGCGCCCGGTCCATCGCCGGACACAGATCGTCGAATCGCAGCAGGTACTGCGCTTTCGCGGGACCACGCTTCACGCCGCCTGTCCCTCAACTCCGCGCGTCCCCGGCGCAGGCAGCAGACGGTAGGTCCAGAAGCAAAGAAAGACAAACGTACTCACCGTCCACGCCGAAGTAGCCAACGCAATTCCAGCCACGCCATACCACCGCATGAAGAGCAGATTCAGAATCACATCCAGGATCAAATTGATAATCCCGCAGTACAGAATCAAGGAGGTCCGCCGGATCGCCACCAGGTACCGGTAAAACACCCGGCTGACGATATAAAACGGCAGTTGAATCGCATACATCGCCTGCACCGGAGCCACCGCCGCCGTGTCCTGCGGCCCAAAGGCCCCATGCTGGTATGTCAGCCGCACCAGCAGGTGCGAGCCGAGGATCATCGCCACCGCCACCGGCACCGAAATCAGCGCCGTCATCCGGACATACGTGTTGATCGTCCGCCGGCAGGCATCCCACTCTCGCCGCGCCACCAGTTGCGAAAAATAGGGCGTAACCGCAGTCGCAATCGCCCCCGCCAGCAGGTTCAGCACCACGCTCACAAACCGGTTGGCATAGACCAGCGTCGAGACGCTCCCCGAAGGCAGCGCAGCCGCCATCCCCTGGTCCACCAGCAGCCCGCTCGATGCCACCAGCCCGCTCAGCAGGATCGGCCCATATTGCCCAGCCACCTCCCGCACCGCCTCCGTCGCCCCGTGCCAGCGCAAGTCAAAACGATACCCATGCGTCTGCATCATCCACATCATCAGCAGCGCATGGACCAGCGCCCCAGCGACATTGGCATACACCAGGGCCCAGATTCCCACCCGCGGCCCCAGCAACCAGGCGCCCAGGATGACAGCCAGCGGCCAAGCCATCGGAGCCAGCGCCGGCCACGCAAAGCGCTCAAAGGTATTCAGCACCGCCCCACAATTCGAAGCGATCCCGGCAATCAGCACCACCGGCAGCAATCCGTAAAACAGCTCCTCGGTCAGCAGCAGCTTGCCTGCGGAAAAATGCGGCGCCACCAGCGGAAAGACCAGCCGCGCAGCCAATCCCATCGCTACTGATCCGCCGGCCAGCAGCATCACCGTCCAGGCCATCGCGCTCGAAAGCAATTCTTGCGCCTTGGCCGGCCCATCCGCCTCGCGCACCCGCACCAGCGTAGGAATCAACGCCTGGTTCATCGACTCGGAAAACAGGTTCACCAGCAACCCCGGCAGCAGAAACGCAATCAGGAAAGCATCCATCGCATCGCTGCGTCCAAACGTTCCGGCAAGTACAAACTCCTTCGCCGTCGCAGCCACCTTCACCAGTGTCCCGGCCAGGGTCACGATCGCAGCGGCTCGAAAAATACGGCGATTGACGCTGTGGCGGCCCCATCCGCTTGCAGGGTCAGGTTCAGCAAGGTGCGTCGAGATGACAGGCCGTACGCTCATAGATTCGAAATATGGAACCTATCGCCAGTCTATCTGCCCGCGTACACCAGCACCCTCGATTCCCTGCGTTCCTGTCCCGAAAACACCCGCATCATGGCATGAGGCTGCTCCATCTCCAGCCGTCCCGCCAGCGCCATCATCCCAAACAGCAGCCAGGTGAAGCGGCTCTCCTCCACCGAGCCCACCATCGCAGTGATCAGCCACACCGCAAGCGTTGTCCCCAAAGCCACACGCAGCAGCCCGCGCATCCGCCAGACCGCCCGCCCCACGCCCATCAGGATCGCCAAAAAGATCCCCGTCGCCACCAGTCCTCCGCTCACCATCACCGCCATCACTGTGTTATGCGCCGTATCGCCCGTCGCCAGACCCGCCGCGGTCGTAAATGTGCCTGCCCCGTAGCCCCGCCACGGAGCCAGCGTAAAAGCATGCCAGCCCGCGTTCCAGATGTTCAACCGGTCATTCCAATCCCCGCTCCCCAGCTGTTCGGGAATCGTAGCCAGCCGATCCACCGACCCCGCCGGCACAAACAGAAACAGCGCGCCAGCCGTGACCGCCAATCCCACAAAAACCATCGCCGCCGCCCGTGGACGCCACATCACCAGCAAAACAGCCGCCCCCAGCAACGCCGCCAGAGCCGCCGAAAACCCTCCCCGCGAAGCCGTCAGCAGCACCGCCAGCAACCCAGCCGGCACATACAGCATCGCCAGCACCCGCGTCATCCAGCCCGTCTCCGTGGCAAACAAAAGCATTGCCGGCGCAAACCCCAGGTCGAGAAACCGCGCCACGTCATTCGGGTCCTGTCCCTCCGCCGCAAATCGAATCTGCTCCGCCGCAATCGCGCTGGCCGAGCTAAAGTTCATCCAAGTCAAGATCGCCAACACCCAACACCCGGCAACCAGAGCACGCAACATGCCGCGCAAGTGCTGCGGTGTCTTAGCAACCTCCCATGTCAGCCAGACCACCATCATCACCTGGAAATAGGCTCGAATCTTTTCGAGCGTCGCTTCCTGCTCCACGGTCCAGAAGTAGCTACAGGCAAAATATAAATAGAGCGCCAACACCAGCCACTGCACCAGCCCCGGCCCGCGCATCTCCCGCGTCATCAGCATCGCCGGAACAGCCGCCACCAGCAGCAGAATGCCCAAAATCCGCGCCACATTACCAAACGGCTCACCCACATCCAGCGAGTACTCCCAAGGCACCGCAAACGCAAACAGCGTCAGCAAACCAACCGTCACCCTCTGCATAGCGATACCTCCGCCAACTCGCTAACTCGCCAACTTGCCAACTCGCCATCAAAACCTCTGCGAATAAACCAACCCG
>Ga0302325_10015633_pt1 | contig 16130 bp, 7 predicted proteins | sample Palsa_T0_2_FD_201948 | JGI IMG/M metagenome (GOLD analysis project Ga0302325, IMG submission 201948) | Peat permafrost microbial communities from Stordalen Mire near Abisko, Sweden - Palsa_T0_2 | ecosystem: Environmental > Terrestrial > Soil > Palsa > Peat permafrost | place: Sweden: Abisko... | reverse complement strand
GCTATTTTCGCATCCTCGGACGCGTGGATGACGTCATCAATGTGGCGGGCCATCGCCTAGGCACAAAAGAGGTCGAGTCCGCATGCCTGACGATTTCCGAGGTGGCGGAGGCGGCAGTCGTGCCGGTTGTGGACGAAATCAAGGGCCGCGTCCCTGAAGTCTATATTGCCCTGCGGCCGGGTGTACAGGCCAGCCCGGCGATTGCGGACAAGGTCAACAAGGCCATTGAAACTATGATCGGCAAGATCGCGCGCCCGCGAAGGATCCTGATCGTCCCGGACATGCCCAAAACACGGTCCGGCAAAATTATGCGGCGCATTCTCGCAGCACTCTCCAACAACATGCACACTGGAGACATCACCACCTTGGCCAATCCTGACGTGGTGGAAAAGATCCGCGAGTTGGTGCAGGGTAAGGAGCCGGTGAGGCTGGCAGATGGACCGGAGGACCTGAAAAGATTTGGGACGCAGGATTGAAAGCTGGCTCAGGCGCGAACCTCCGGAAAAATCGCCAGCCCTTATCGGCGCGGAATAAAAGTCCTGGCGGCGCTCCTTTTGGCTTCGTAGGCAGCATCGCGTGGATTTGCAACACTGAATGTATCGCATTACGTCGGGCAACCTAATCGCAACCTGTCCGGATTCTTTTCGACCGTCCGTGCTCTCGCCGGGCAGGGCAAGGTCAATGCGCGATGTTGAATATTAAGAAGATTCTTCTGCCGGTTGATTTCCCGAATACCGCGCTGCCTGTGGTTCATCAGGCTGCGACGTTGGCCCACCATTTCCATTCGGAGATCGCGATGCTGCACGTTGTGACCGCGCAGAGCCATGCCGCCGGTGTGCCCGAAGACGGCCTCGAACTCGCTCGTTGGGATCTGCTCGCAGAGGTCCTTCGAGAAGCTGAGAAGAACCGGGACCAGGCTCTCCGGCCGGAGCTCGAAGGCCTCGTCATCCGAAGCCGGTTGCTCAAAGGCGATCCGGTTGAGGCAATTCTCGAGACGGCCCAAGCGGAAAAGGCCGACCTGATCATGATGCCGTCCCATGGCTACGCGTTCAACCGGTTTCTGCTGGGATCTGTGACAGTGAAGGTTTTATATGGGACCGAGTGCCCGGTTTGGACCAGCGCGCACGTGGAAGAGTCGTCGGCGCAGGAGTTTGCGATCCACAACATCCTATGCGCGGTCGAACTCAGCCCGCGCAGCAGCGAAGTTGTCTCGTGGGCCGTGCAAATCGCGGCCCCATTGGGTGCCCATCTTACGCTCGCCCACGTTACTGCCTCGGTGGAGATATGGGGACCTGGCGGCAATTACGCCAATCCAAAGTGGAAAAAGGAAATTGTCGGCGACGCTGCTCAGCAGCTCGCACGGCTTCAGAGAGACATGGGCGTCAAAGCGGACGTATTCATCGGCAGTGGTGACGTGGCTAAGGCACTAGGCCAGGCGGTAAAGCAGACGAAGGCGGATCTGCTGGTGACCGAGTGCTACCCTTACGGTGGCAACCTGCGTATCCACGGTTACGCCATCATTTGTACGGTGCCGATTCCCGTCCTGAGCGTGTGAGCCCCCTGTACCGCGACCCGATTTCGTTTACTTGGTTTTCTGCTCGCCAGCACTCTCCTCCTGCTGCTCTTCGGATTTCTGCCAACTGGAATCGGGGTTGTATTCCTTCATGGCTTTGGCGACAACGTCGGTCTTCTTGCCGAGATCCTTCTGATACACCACTCCATCCTCGCTAACGATGAAGGTCATCACGCCCGACGACCTGTATTCCGCCGGATACGCTACGAAAGCAAATCCCCCGGTCATTTTGCCGTTTACGATGTAACTTTTCGCGCCTCCCGGGGCATTGTTCCCCCGGCGCGCCAGGATGTGGTAATAGTAGCCGCGATAAGGAGTAGGAGCGCCGTCTCGGCTCTGAGCGTAGCTCTCGGTGACGGCCGCTGCCACCAGCGGCCCGATGGGACTCAAGGGTTCGCCACTCGCTCTCCAATAAAGGCCATTGTGCTGCCCTTCATCGCTGAAGACTTTCCGGGCGTACTCGCCGTGCTCCGCGGAGTATTCCTTTTGCGCCGCCACCAGTTCCTGGCAGACGCGAATGGTCGACATTTCGTTCCGCCCAACTCGCCTGTATAGGATTTCTTTCTTGCCCGCGTCGGTGTCGAAATACCAGGCCTTGCCTTTGTTGACCAGCGGTATCGGCGTCGGCCAGTTCTCCGCGCCGATATACAAGACTGTGGTTCGATCCGGCTCTTTCACCAGACGGTGCATTTCCTGATATTTCTTTGCGAAATTAGCGCGGCTCTCGGCATCCTCCGCGTCGTCTCCTGACGAGACGATTTGCTTTCCGTCTGCTCCGAGAATATCGAGCATCGCTTTTTCGTCATTACTCTTAACTGCCGTGAACAGTGCCTGGCTCGCCTCCTCGGGCGATGAAAAAGTCTTCTGGCTCGGCTGCTGCGCCACGGACGGGCTGGAAAAGCACGCCGTCAGAAGAATTGCGACCGCAGCAAGTCTAAAAGGATTGGCCCTTTGAGATTGGTCGAGGTTCAACTTTGTTCGTAGCATACGGCTTCTCTCCATTTCAAATTCTTGCAAACTGCCAGGAACCACTCCGATTACCGCCGCCCGCCCCCACCGCCACGCGCGCCTCCACCACCCATGCTGGCACTGCCGCGCGAGGAAAAGCTCCTCGCCTGCCCGCCATGGCCGTAACCGCTAAAGGCGCCCGAGCGTACGCCGCTCTGACCGCGAGGTGCGGCGTATCCTCGAGCCGCCTGACGATTTCCGTCGAAAGGCCTGGCCGCTGCACCGGGACGGTCGACACCTCCGGTACGCCCGGCTCGGGCAACACTGCTCCGGTTGTAAAAGGTTCGACTCCCGGAGTAATACCTGCCATGGTTATACATTGCGTAGTGGTTGTGCCAGTCGAAGCCCCAATGACCCCAACCCCATCCAAAACCTCCGAACCACCCGATAGGGAAGCCGATGCCGAATGAGAGAAACGGCCCGCCAAACCAGATTCCGGGATAGGGATACCATCCCGGCCACGCCACGATCGGATATCCGTAAACCACCCACGGATCGTAAGCGGGGACATAAACCTCATCGGGATCGGTAGGCTCAATGGTTATGTTCGAGTCTTGCGCCGCTACGGCTTGTTGCGGTGTCGTCTTCAGATTGCCGGCGTCTTGCGCTTTCTTGCGCATCACCTGCACCGCATCCATCACATCCTGTTGCTGGTTGTAGTAGGCGTCGCCGAGAGAGGACGTCCAGGACAGATTCTTGTCCATATTTCCAAGGACGGATGGAAATGCCGTGAGCGCTTTGACACTGGGATCCCAGGGCTGTTCATCTACAGCCTTACCCAAATGCTCGCCCTTTAAATCAGGATGCGCTTGCACCCATCGGTCGGCCTCGACCACCTGCTCAGGGAACGTGGAGGCCGCCAGGACCTGCGCCACCAGCGAGTCTGGATACAGGGCAATCGGCGCTACCAGCTGCTGCAGTTGCTCAGCCGTCTGCTGCGTGTAAGCCGGAGCCGCGTCTTGCGCCGGAGCCGCCGCATCTTGCGCCGGGGCTGCCGCGTCTTGATCCTGATAAGCCCACAGATTCTGAGGCAAAGCCGCGAACATCAAAGCCAGTGACAACAGGGAACTCAAAATCCGCCCGCCTACTCGCGACCTCGAGGACCCCGCGGTATCTCCGAAAATATTCATATTCCTGACCCCCTCTGCAAAACTTTACAAACCTCGGCCCCTTTGCGGGATCTTCATATCCTGATAGTTAGATTCCAAGTCGCCCTGTTAGGCTGCATCACTATGTGGAAGGCCGATGCACTCTTTGCGCTGATCACCAAATAAGCAGCCAGTGCTCCCCGGCCTGTTCCGAATAGATCAGGTTCCATGATGAATGTTCCTGGCAGGTCCCCCTGAAAATACACTGCAGGATTGCTCACTTCGGGAAACTTACTCGCGCGCGACCAACCGGGCAGCACGATTGCGAATCGAACTCGTGTTTCCTCGACTATAATTCTGAGCGATTCGGAGCCGACATATAAGGAGGGCCACTTTTGACGGTTGACACGAATGAACATCCCATCATCGACCGTGGCCATCAACTCCCCGCCCACGATTCGGCTCGCCGGCATAAAACAGTCTGGATCATCATCGGGATCGTATTGTTACTCCTGCTGGTGCTTGTGGTCTGGCTGCTATGGAGCCACTACAAGAACGCGAAAAAAGCCTCACCCGCACCCCCGAAGATCACGATTACACGCGCAACGGCCACGAAGGGTGACATCGGGGTTTACCTTGACGAAATCGGTACGGTCACTCCGGTCTACACCGATTCGATGACCAGTGAGGTGACTGGCCTGGTGGTTGCCGTGCACTACAAGGAGGGTCAACTCGTCAGTAAGGGCGATCCACTGGTTGACATCGATTCGCGTCCGTACCGCGCGAATCTTTTGCAGGCACAAGGTGCGCTGGAGCGAGACCAAAATCTGCTCGCCCAAGCACAGATGGACCTTGATCGCTACCGCACCGCGTGGGCGCGCAACGCGATCCAAAAACAACTTTTGGACGACCAGGAAAAGCTTGTTCTGCAGGATGAGGGCACAGTAAAAAACGACCAGGGAACCGTGCAATATGACCAGATTCAGGTCGACTTCTGCCATATCACGGCTCCCATCGGGGGCCGCGTCGGCTTGCGGCTGGTTGATCCGGGCAACGTGGTGCAAGCGGAGGGAACCGTAACCCTCGCCGTCATTACGCAGATGCAGCCCATCACCGTAATTTTCACAATTCCGGAAGACAGTCTAGGACCAGTTGTAGATCGATTACGCAAGAAGGCTACGCTCACGGTCGATGCCTATGACCGCACGGCGCAGACCAAGATTGCAAGCGGTAAGCTGTTGACGCTCGACAACCAGATTGACACCACAACCGGGACAGTCAAAGCACGGGCCGTCTTCGACAACAAGAATAATGCACTCTTCCCGAACCAGTTCGTGAATACGCGCTTACTGGTAAACACGTTGCGGGGAGTGACGCTGATTCCAGCATCAGCCATTCAACAAAATGGCCAGGCATCGTTTGTGTATGTGATTCAAAACGACATCGCTCATCTGCGCACCGTAAAGCCGGGAGTCACGGACGGCGGTTTGACGCAAGTAGATAGTATCAACCCTGGCGACGTGGTCGCCAACAGCAGCTTCGACAAGTTGCAGGAAAATACTGCAGTTGCTATTTCGAACCCAGCTCCAGCCAAGCCTGCCCCAGCCAGCACGAGCGGGAGCAGCGCCCCGTGAGTCCATCCCGCCCTTTTATCTTGCGGCCCGTCGCGACCTCTTTGCTGATGGCAGCAATCCTGCTGGTCGGTATTGTCGGCTATACCCAACTGCCGGTCTCCGCCTTGCCGGAAGTCGATTATCCGACCATTCAGGTGCTGACCTTTTATCCCGGCGCCAGCCCGACGGTGATGGCGACGACGGTGACGGCGCCTCTGGAACGCCAATTTGGCGAACTGCAGGGTTTGAGCCAGATGACTTCCACCAGCTCGGGAGGCACTTCCGTCATTGTGCTGCAGTTCAATCTCACTCTGAATATTGATGTAGCTGAGGAAGAGGTGCAGTCTGCCATTAACGCGTCGCAGAGTTTGTTGCCATCCCTGCTGCCCGCGCCGCCGATCTACAGTAAGACCAATCCCGCCGATGCTCCTGTGCTCACCCTGGCCATCACCTCAGGCTCCATGCCGCTTTCTCAGGTCGAGGACCTTGTGGACACGCGTCTTGCACCCAAGATATCGCAGCTCAACGGCGTCGGTCTGGTAACCATCAGCGGCGGCCAAAAGCCCGCAGTCCGCATTCAAGCCAATCCCACGGCTCTGTCATCCTACGGCATCAATATGGAGGACCTGCGGACTGCGCTGACCGAGGCCAGCGTGAACGCCGCCAAGGGAAATTTCGATGGGCCGCGCCAGGATTACCAGATCGACGCCAACGATCAACTGGTCACTACCAACGACTACCGCAACGTTGTCGTCGCCTACCGCAACGGCGCGCCGGTGATGCTGACCGACGTGGCCAACGTCGTCAATGGCGTCGAGAATAATAATCAGGCCGCGTGGATGAATCAGACCCCCGCGGTGATCCTGAATGTGCAGCGCCAGCCCGGAGCCAACACCATCAGCGTGGTCAAGAGCATCAAGCAATTATTGCCGCAGCTTGTGAACAGTCTGCCCAAGGGCATTCAGATGAACACGCTGACCGATCTTACAACCGCCATTAAAGCATCGGTTGCCGATGTTGAGTTCGAATTACTGTTGACGGTCGGCCTGGTCGTGCTGGTCATCTTCCTGTTCTTGCGCAGTCTCTATGCCACGATTATCCCCAGCGTGGCTGTGCCACTGTCCCTGATCGGCACCTTCGCGGCCATGTACATTCTTGGTTACAGCCTGGATAACCTGTCGCTGATGGCGTTGACCATCTCCACGGGGTTCGTTGTCGACGATGCCATCGTGATGATCGAAAATATCGCGCGCTACATCGAGGCCGGCGATCCTCCCATGGAAGCGGCCCTCAAGGGTGCGGAGCAGATTGGCTTCACCATTCTCTCGCTGACCGTGTCGCTCATCGCTGTATTGATTCCGCTTTTATTCATGGGAGACGTGGTGGGGCGCCTGTTCCGCGAGTTTGCCGTTACCCTTGCCGTCACCATCATCGTTTCGGCAGTAGTATCGCTTACGCTCACGCCCATGATGAGTGCACGCATCCTGCGGCACCAGCCCAAAGAGCAGCAAGGGCGCGTTTATCGAGCCACGGAGCGTGCTTTCGAGGCGATGATCGCGTTCTATGGCCGGACGCTGAAGTTTGTCCTTCAGTTCCAGACGATTACGCTGTTGGTCGCGCTGGCCACTCTGATGCTTACGGTTTTCCTTTACATCATAATTCCTAAAGGATTTTTCCCCGTGCAGGACACGGGCGTGATCCAAGGCATATCGCAAGCGCCGCCGGCCATTGGCTCGAAGGCCATGGCAGAGAAGCAGCAGGAACTGGCGAAGGTAATTCTGGCCGATCCTGCGGTTGAAAGCCTCTCGTCGTTTATCGGTGCAGATGGAACCAATACAACCACCAACAGCGGTCGCATGTCGATCAATCTAAAGCCGCTCGACCAGCGCAGTCTGAGCGCTTCCGACGTAGTCCGCCGACTCAAGTCCAAACTGGACCAGGTTCAGGGCATAGAACTCTTCATGCAACCAGTGCAGAACATTACCGTGGACGACCGGGTAAGCCGTACGCAATACCAGTACACGCTCGAAGACCCCGATGCCAATGAACTGAATGACTGGACCAACCGCTTTGTCAGCCGACTGAAGCAGTTGCCGGAGCTGGAAGACGTCGCCACCGATCAGCAAACTGGAGGGCTTGCGGTATCTCTGGTAATCGACCGGGTCACGGCCTCGCGATTGGGTATCGCGGCGTCAACCATCGACAACACTCTCTACGACGCCTTCGGTCAGCGGCAGATTAACACGATGTATACGCAGGTAAATCAGTACCATGTCGTGCTCGAGAGTCAGCCGCAGTTTCAACTGGATCCCAACAAGCTGAACCGTCTCTATATCCAGTCCAATGCGTCGGCAGGCGCAACCGGTACCGGAGCTGCAACCTCATTCGCGTCCTCGGGAGCATCTGCAGCGGGGTCCAATGCGCTGACCTCTTCAGCGCTGTACACTCCATCGGCAAATACTCTTACTCCTCCGGCGAATGCGCTTTCACCGACCACACCTTCGACGTTGAATAATGGAGTCAGCTCCGCCGGCGCCACCAGTTCGATCATGAGCAATGCCGTCCCCCTGAGCGCGTTCTCCCACTTCGAGAAGACGACCGAGGCGCTCGCCATCACCCACCAGGGTCAGTTTCCCGCCATTACCGTGTCGTTCAATCTCGCGCCCAACGCCGCGCTGGGCGAGGCCATTACGGCGGTCGACAAGGTACAAGAAGACATGCACATGCCTCCCAGCCTGCAGGCCGGTTTTCAAGGGACCGCGGCCTCCTTCACGAATTCGCGGTCCAACGAACCTTTACTCATTCTTGCCGCGCTGGTCACCGTGTACATCGTGCTGGGTGTTTTGTACGAGAGCTTTGTCCACCCCATTACCATTCTCTCCACGCTGCCGTCGGCGGGCGTGGGCGCTTTCCTCGCGCTAATTCTCTTTCACCAGGATTTAAGCGTGGTCGCGATCATCGGCATCGTGCTGCTGATCGGCATCGTGAAAAAGAACGGCATCATGATGGTCGACTTCGCGCTCGAAGCCGAGCGGCAGCACGGAAAGAACGCGACGGATGCAATTTATGAAGCCTGCCTGCTCCGTTTCCGCCCCATCATGATGACCACGATGGCTGCGCTACTCGGTGGGTTGCCGCTCGCGCTCGGAAGTGGTTTCGGTTCCGAGTTGCGCCGTCCACTGGGCATCGCCATGGTCGGCGGATTGTTGCTGAGCCAGGCGCTCACACTCTACACCACGCCCGTCATCTACATTTTCTTCGATAATCTGGCGCACCGCTTTGCCCCCAATTCCAACCACGTTGAAACGGGAGAGGCAGAACAGGCAGGGCCGGCATGAACATCTCCGCACCCTTCATTCTCCGGCCCGTGGCTACTACGCTGCTCACGGTCGCGGTTGCTCTTGCCGGGGCGATCGCGTTTGAGGTGCTTCCAGTCGCGCCCCTGCCGGAGGTCGACTTTCCGACGATCTCGGTCAGTGCGAGTCTGCCGGGAGGCAGCGCCGAGATTATGGCGTCGTCCGTTGCCACGCCATTGGAGCGGCAATTCGGTCATATGGCCGGTGTAACGGAGATGACCTCCGCCAGCACGCTCGGCAGCACTTCCGTCACCATTCAGTTCGACCTCACGCGCGACATCGACGGCGCGGCGCGGGATGTGGAGGCAGCGATCAATGCGGCGCGAACCTATCTGCCCGCCAACCTACCGGGCAATCCCACCTATCGCAAGGTCAATCCCGCCGATTCGCCGATCTTGATTCTCGGCCTGACCTCTGACAAATTCGGTCCCGCCAAACTGTATGACGAAGCCTCCACGGTCATGATGCAGAAGTTGTCGCAGATACAGGGCGTAGGGCAGGTCACGGTTGGAGGTGGCGCCCTGCCCTCGGTCCGTGTGGACGCAAATCCAACCCAATTGGCCAGCTATGGACTTACCCTCGCGAACCTGCAGTCCGTGCTCAGCCTGCAGAACGCCGACCTGGCTAAGGGCCAGATCACTGACGGCAATGTCACCGCGGACATCCTCGCGAACGATCAGATTTCTCTCGCCGAGGACTACAAGCCACTCGTGGTTGGGTATAAGAACGGTGCGGCCGTCCATCTGTCCGACGTCGCGCAAGTGTCGGACTCGGTGGCTAACGTCCGCGCTGCCGGATATTTAAACGGTAAGCGCGCGGTTACGGTGATTATCTACCGCCAGCCCGGCGCCAACATCATTGACACGGTCGACCGCATAACCGCTCAGCTTCCGTTTATCCAAGCCTCCATTCCGCTCGGCATCGACACGACCATCGTTCTTGACCGCACCACAACCATCCGCGCCTCGGTCAGTGACGTCGAGCGGACGCTGCTCATTTCCATCGGCCTCGTCATCGTCGTGGTGTTTGTTTTCCTGCGCAACGGCCGCGCCACGCTCATTCCCGCCGTCGCTGTGCCGGTCTCGCTGGTGGGTACGTTCGCCGTGATGTACCTGTTCGGCTACAGCCTGGACAACCTCTCGCTGATGGCCATGACCATTGCGACGGGGTTTGTGGTCGATGATGCCATCGTGGTAATGGAAAACGTCGCGCGCCATCTGGAAAACGGTGTCAAACCGTTTGCCGCGGCGCTGAAAGGCGCGGAAGAAATCGGGTTCACGGTCTTCACCATCAGCATTTCGCTCATCGCTGTCTTCATTCCTCTGCTGATGATGGGGGGAATCGTGGGCCGGCTCTTCCGCGAGTTTGCCGTCACTCTCTCGACTGCCGTCTTTGTGTCGATGATCATCTCGCTGACCACGACACCGATGATGTGCGCCTATCTTTTGAAGAGCGAGCGCACGGAAAAGCATGGCCGCCTCTACATGGCCAGCGAAAGGTTTTTTGACGGTATGCTGTCGTTGTACCGCAGCAGCCTGCGCTGGGTGCTGGAACATCCCGTCCCCACCCTCGTCGTACTGTTCATCACCATAGCGCTCAATGTGGTGCTGATCGTCAAGATACCCAAGGGCTTTTTCCCGGTGGAGGATACGGGAGCAATCTCCGGCGCCGTACGCGGGCCGCAAGATTCATCCTTCCCGGCGATGGATTCTTCCATTCGGCAGATCGGTGCGGTAATCAAGAAGGATCCTGCCGTCGCCAATGTGATTGCGTTTACCGGGGGCAATGGAGCCACCAATACCGGCTCGATATTCATTGCCCTTAAGCCGCTGAACCAGCGCAAGGTGACCGCCCCGCAGATCATCAACCGCCTCCGCCCTCAATTGAACCGTCTGCCGGTGGCCTCTTCGTTTCTTCAGGCGGTTCAGGATTTACGCATCGGCGGCCGCTCCAGCAATGCGATGTACCAGTACACGCTGCAATCCGACTCCGTGAGCGGCCTTTCCAAGTGGGGACCGATCATCACCAATGAGATGCAGCACCTGCACGGCTTTCAGGACGTAAGCTCCGATCAGCAAAATGGCGGCCTCGACATGCTGCTGAACTATGATCGTGTCACTGCGGCCAAGCTCGGCCTTACCGCACAATCGCTGGACTCGGGATTGTACGACGCGTTCGGTCAGGCGGAAGTATCCATCATCTACACCCAGTTGAATCAGTATTATGTTGTGCTCGAAGTTGCTCCTCAGTATTGGCAAAGCCCGGAGGGCTTGAAAGACATCTATTTTCAATCCTCGGGCGGCGACGGCATTCCGTTTCAGACAGTGGCCACAGGTCAAGCCAACACCACCCCGCTCGCCATCAACCATACGTTCTTATTCCCCTCGGTCACCGTATCCTTTAATCTCGCGCCGAACATGTCTTTGAGCGATGCCACGTTGAGCATCGCCCAGATGCAAAGGCGGCTCGGCACTCCCTCCTCGCTGCAAGGGTTTTTTGCCGGCACCCTGCTGGCTTACCAGCAATCTCTCGGCACCGAGCCGATCCTGATTCTCACGGCGCTTCTCGCCGTCTACATCGTCCTTGGTATTTTGTATGAAAGCCTCATCCATCCCCTGACCATCATTTCCACGCTGCCCTCAGCGAGCGTAGGCGCGATGCTTGCCTTGCTGCTCTTTAAGCAGGATCTCAATATCATTTCCATCATTGGCATTGTTCTGCTGATCGGCATCGTAAAGAAGAACGCCATCATGATGATCGATTTTGCTCTTCAGGTGGAGCGCCAGGAAGGGAAGAAACCACTCGAGTCGATTTTTGAAGCCTGCATGTTGCGCTTCCGTCCGATCCTGATGACGACGATGGCTGCGTTATTGGGCGCTTTGCCGTTGGCGTTGGGGACGGGCACGGGGTATGAGCTCCGCCGCCCTCTGGGCATCACGATTGTGGGAGGCCTGATCTTGAGCCAGTTGCTTACACTCTATACAACTCCGGTCGTCTATTTGGAGTTCGACCGTCTGCGGCTACGCCTGCAGGGGGGGGCGGCGCGACATCCATCTCCGGCTCCGGAGGCAGCCTAGCATGGTGGGCTCAGATAAATTGCTGGCCAGGCAGAACGTTATGAAGAGCCTTACGCGAAAACTAATCCTAAAGAACGGTGCCACTCGACTGTGCACGGTCGCGCTCTTGTTGTTCTTGTCGGGCTGCGTGGTTGGACCGAAATACCACCCACCCGCGCCACAGGCGCCTGCGGCCTACAAGGAATCGCCCACCAACTTTAAGGATAACGAAGGCTGGATGGTTGCGCAGCCCGCGGATGCAAAGCTGCGCGGCAAGTGGTGGGAGATCTTCAACGATGCCGAACTGAACGCGCTCGAAGAACAACTGGACATCAACAACCAGAACATCAAACAATATTTCGAGAACTTCATGGAAGCCCGCGCCGTGGTGCGCGAGGCCCGCGCGCAATACTTTCCCACGCTGTCGGTTGCGCCCTCGATCACACACTCGCGAGGCTCGGCGAACCTGGTCTCGACTGCCGGCACTACGACCGGCACGGGCACGGGCACTACATCCCCACAGCAACTGCAAAGCACTCTTTACACGCTTCCTCTGGAAGCGTCCTGGGAGCCCGATCTTTGGGGCAAGGTTCGCAACACCGTGCGCCAGGCCCAATATGCCGCCCAGGTCAGCGCGGCCGACCTAGAGAACGAGCGTCTGACCGAGCAGGCCAGCCTGGCGGAGTATTTTTTCGAGATTCGCGGCCAGGACCGATTGCAAAAAATCTATGACGATACGGTTGCGGCGGACCAGAAGACCTACGACCTGACCCGTTCGCTCTATGAAACCGGCATCGACGATCAGATCTCGGTGGTCGAAGCCGAAACCGCGCTGCGCAGCGCGCAGGCGGGCGCGACCAATGTCGGAATCGCGCGGTCGCAATATGAGCACGCGATCGCCGTACTCCTCGGCAAAGCCGCCTCCGATTTCTCCATCCCGGTGAAGCCCATGACTGCTGCCCCGCCGCCGATTCCGCTCGGCCTGCCCTCGGAACTGCTCGAGCGCCGGCCCGACGTGGCTGCCGCCGAGCGCACCATGGCCGAAGCCAACGCAGCCATCGGTATCGCTTACGCGGCTTATTATCCGAACCTGACTCTGAGCGCAGAAGGCGGCTTCGAGAGTTCGGCCTTCCATAATTGGCTCTCCTGGCCGAGCCGCTTCTGGTCCGTCGGCGCGTCGCTTCCGGAAACCATCTTCGACGCCGGCTTGCGCCGCGCTACCGTCCAACAATACGTAGCCAGCTACAATGCCGATCTTGCCGCCTACCGTCAGACAGTGCTTTCCGCATTTCAACAGGTGGAAGATGGTCTGGCGGAAGTCCGCATCCTATCCAAAGAAATCCAGCAAGAGCAGCAGGCAATCGATTCGGCTCAAACCTACTTCAAGCTCGAACAGGCGCGGTACGATACCGGTGTCGATCCCTACCTCGACGTGCTGATTGCCCAGACCACAGTGCTGGCGGATCAGCAGACTCTCAATGGTCTGCAGGTGGAACAGATGACATACGCCGTAGCGCTGGTTGAGGCTCTCGGTGGCGGGTGGGATCGTTCGCAACTGCCAAGCACCCAGCAGGTGACAGAGAAACCCGCCAAGTCGGAGACGAGCATCGAGCAGTAGGACGCAAGGACCCTCCCACGCTTGCCTCCGTGTGAGCAGCCCCAGATTGTATTTGTCGCGTTCGTCGGTGCCCGCCACCTGGTTCTGGCGGTAGCTTAGCTCGTCCACCTGCACGCGACTCTAAGCTGACGGCAAGAGAACGAGCCGGCGCGGATTCAAAAAGAACCCCGGTCCGTGGAGCTGGACCGGGGTGGTGGTGTGACGGTTCTTGAGCTTATTGTGGCGCGAAGTTTTGGTGATAGCTTAAACTCACCACGTCCTGGAACGCGGGTGTTCCCGGAGGCAGATTGTTCGGGTTCAGGAACTGGGTGTCGAAGAAATAGTTACGGGTCGACGGCGGGTTATACACTGAGTTGCAGCACTTGAATATGCCGGTGGCATATTGCGAATTGTACATGGTGATCATCGAACCGACGTAGTTCACCGTGGCTCCATTTCCGTTGTCGCTGCGGTCTTCGAGATAGCGCAGGAAGTTGTGCATCCCACCATCGGTGCCGAAATCCTTCCACGGGACCGAAGCGGAGTAAGCTGTCTCGGGGAACGGAATGCTCTTACCCGCGGCAATGGCCACACGATAATAGCTGGTGTTTCCCTGCCGTCCGGGAAAGCTCCCGCTCGCGACCGCTTGGCCCGGATATAGGAAGCTTACGTGGTCCGTCCAGCCTATATTCGCGGCTGGGACCGTCGCAGCCGACGGGGGGTTCGAGAGCAACGTAACTGAGTCGGCGATGATTGCAGCGGCGGAATGCGGAGTAGTGGCGGTGGCTCCGCTTGGCCAGAAGGGATCGGTGGGGCCGGTATTGTAGTTGCCATATACATACACTGGCTCCTCCGACGCGACGGTGAAGCCGTTTCCCTGGGTCGTTGAGTTTCCCGAGGTAGGTGGCAAGAAGCTGACCCCACCAGTGCTCATGCCGCCGTCGACGAGGCGCAGCACGTGGCGCGGGCCGGTGACCATGTTCCACTCCGCGGTGGTCGAGCAGCTGGCGATCCCGGCAGTCGTGCCGCTGATGTAATAGGGCTGGCTCATGCTCCCTGCCGCAATGCCGAAGCCGGCGCCCAAGTTTGCCTCACCCCAGTTGTCGAGGAGACCGTTCTGTTTTTCGCCCACATCTTCCGGCGAATAGGCGTAGTACGTCGCCGGTTCCGGCACGCCGTCGGGCACGCCCGTGTTCGAGGCGCTATTGACGGTGTCGTTCAAGCCGGACATTCCAGAGATGCCATTGTAGAAGGTAGATAAGGGGTGAGTATCGGGGACCATCCCGCGTTGGTCCGAGAAATAGACGATGTAGCCGTTCTCGTTGGTGCCAAGCTGGTTGGTGATGCTCACCGAGGGGCCGCTGCCGCCGGCGTACTTCCCTACTCCCTGTAGCCAAAGCCACAGATTGCCCACATCGAGCTCAACGGCGTTCATGACTCCGATCGGGCTGCATGAGGTCTCTGGATCGCCGCCGGGGCGGCTATCCCGTGGCTCTCCTTCGCGTGCATCGTAGAAGTTGATCGGCAGCCAATTGTTCGCCGTAGTAGCGGCGCCGGTCGCGCTGCCCACGCCCAGGCCATTTTGCAGCTGCTGGAGGATCAGGATGGCGGGGCTGATTGGGTTCTGGCATTGGGCCGCCGGGTAGCTCGGGTACGTAGCCGTTGGGCACAATGGAACGGTGGCGGTGGAAGCGTTGTAGGGATGAGTGGGGGGCATATCGTAGCTGCGCCCGAACCCGTGTCCGAGCCATTCTTGCGTGACCCCAATCCAATTTCCAGAACTGTTTACATACTCTACACGCAGCCACACGCTCTGGCACTTCGACGCGGCAGTGACTTCTCCAAGCAACGGCCAGGTAGCCGGCGCAGTACAGCCCGTAGGAGCGACCCAGTTTGCGCTGGTCACTGGATTGGCCACGGCATAGTACATGCTAGGACTTCCACTGATGGAGACGTCCGGTACGGAGCCAACAAGCTGCACGTCATTGGCATCGAGCGGGGCCGGGCTGGGGCGCTCGGGGTGCAGACCGGCTTGCGTGTCGGCCAGCAGAATACGAATTGAAGCTTGGTTGTAGAGACGCGAACCGGTGACAAGCGGGGTATCGAGGGGCGTCGGTCTGCGGATGATCTCAATGGCCCCAACATTGGTCGACCGCACGAAAGGTAAACTCAGCTTGGATGCGCCAGTCGATCCGGTCATGATGAAGTCGTTGAAGGTATTCGTGGAAATCCCTTGCCAACCGGGGTTGGCTGTGCCCCCACAGTCGGCAGTGCAGGTGGGGGAGGTCGGGAAGCCGCCGGACCAACTGCCGGCGGTGAGCGCTGCGCAATTCGCGGCTGGTCCGGCCGCAGGGGCCGGAGGACAGGCATTGGCGGCGCTGGGTACATAGACCTTCCCGGTATAGTTGGTGGAGGTCGGCCATCCATTCTCGAGTTGCGACGTGACGATCTGGCCCACGGCAGCGACCTTGTCGGTAAAGGTCAAGGCAGAGCCTGAGGCGAGAAACAGATTGCCGTTGGTATGGACGCGGCCGCCGAAATTAAAGTTTGGCCCCGCGAAGTAGTCGCAGTCGCCGTCGCAGAAGATGCCGAACTCGAAGGCAGGAAGCAAGGCCACTTCGACGGTCCGATTCAGGTTGACCGAGGCGCCGGTGGCGGCCATGGCGGAGTATGCGGAGATCTGGCCGGCATTCGACTGGCTCGTGGCAGTAACCTGCAGGCTGAAGGGGATAAGAGATGCGACCATCCCCTGGTCCGGACCCGAGCCGACAATGTCCCACGCGCTGCACGGATTCGGAAGATTAGGACAAGGTTTCCCGTTGGTTTGGGTCGATGGCCA
>Ga0302325_10015632_pt1 | contig 16132 bp, 9 predicted proteins | sample Palsa_T0_2_FD_201948 | JGI IMG/M metagenome (GOLD analysis project Ga0302325, IMG submission 201948) | Peat permafrost microbial communities from Stordalen Mire near Abisko, Sweden - Palsa_T0_2 | ecosystem: Environmental > Terrestrial > Soil > Palsa > Peat permafrost | place: Sweden: Abisko... | reverse complement strand
CGCTGCAAGAGCTCATCGATGCGGCGCTTGCCCGTGCTACGCCCGATACGTACGGCATCCGCAACAAGACGTTGCGGATCATGCTCGCCACATTCGGATTCCGCGAAGACGCATTTGCGCGTCCGCTGCGCGAATTTTCGGGCGGCCAGCGTGCCAAAGCCGCGCTCGCACACGTACTGATCGACCAGCCCGACTACTGCATCTTCGACGAACCGACCAATCATCTGGATATCGAGACGGTGCGTTGGCTCGAATCCTACATTGCCTCGGATAAGCGCGCCTACCTTATCGTTTCTCACGATCGCTATTTTCTGAATCGGGTGGCGACGCGTATTTGGGAGATCGAAGCCGGGCGACTTCATATCTACCCGCCGGCCATCAACGCGTACGACGCATTCGTCGCGGAGCGCGCTTCGCGGCATGCCGAGGAGCGCCGAGCTTACGAAACGTTCGTAGCCGAGCGAGAGAAGCGTCGCGCAACGATTGCGGGTCTGCGCGCTACGCATACGTCATCGGACTACAGCCAGGTTCGTAGTCGCGAGAAGCAACTGGCGCGTGCCGAAGCGCGACTTGCGGCTGACGCACCCGTCGCGCCGGCGGCTGCCATTGCGGTGAATCTGCAGTCAACGCGACGAGCCGCGAATGCATTTGCGCTCGAGCTGAGCGGACTCTCGAAAGCATATGCGCGTCCGCTTTTTGAAGATCTCGAAGTCGACGTGATACGCGGGGAGCGCTTAGCCATCGTTGGACCGAACGGTTCGGGAAAATCGACGCTACTGAAGATAGTGAGCGGCGAACTTGCCGCGGATAGCGGAACGGTTCGCGTGAATCCCGCGTCGCAGGTTGCGTATTTTGCGCAGAACTCGCACGAGCAGCTTGACCCTGCGGCAAGCGCGGTCGACTCGGTGCGTGCCGCAGCCGATATCTCCGACGAGAAGGCCCGCAATCTCTTGGGACGGATGCGCATTAGCGGCGAGGCTGCCGACAAGGCGGTGCGGACATTTTCCGGCGGCGAGCGACGGCGGATCATGCTTGCGTCGCTGATGGCCAAGGCTGCGGACGTGCTGCTCCTGGACGAACCCACCAACGACCTCGACATCGAGAGCCGCGAAGCGCTCGAATCCGTCCTCGGCGAGTACCAAGGCGCGATCCTCATCGTGTCGCACGATCGTTACCTGCTCTCGCGTTTGTGCGATCGGGTGCTTTGGATCGACGGCGGAGCGTGGGGCACGGACGAGGGTGGGTATGATGCCTTCGAAAAAAGTCAAGCCGAGCGCGAGCGAGCGGCGCTCGAAGCGCAAGCAGCATCTATCGGACGCTCGAAGACCTCACGCCAGACACCCTTGAAGATCCGCTCACAACTCGAAACCCGGATTGCAAGCATCGAGCGCGAGATCGCCAAGCTTGACGCGCGCAAGTTCGAGATCGATCACCTGTTTACGCTGACCGAGACCTACGATGATCGTAAACGCGTCGCGGCGTTGGAGTCGGAACGCACGCTTGTGGCCGCGCAGAGCGCCGAACGCATCGCGACGTGGGAAGATCTGCACGCGCAACTCGAAGAGCTCATTGGCTAGTTGAATCCGCTGCACGGATCGGGCAGCGGACTGGGCACCGGTGTCGTTGTAGGCACCGGCGCGTAGAACAAGTTACTAAGTTGCTGCACGTCGGGCACCGTGAGCGTGGTGAATCCCTGGTATTTCGCCTCCGGCCATACTTCGATCGCGCGCGCCCCAAGAATGAGTCCCTGCGTGATCGTCTCGGGCCAAATGCAGCCCATCCCTTCAGGCGATTGCGTTTGGAAGTTGATCAACCCACCCATGCTTTGAATGTCGGCATAGACCTGTGGGTCGCTCGTAATCGGCGTCTGCAAGGCATGGTTGTCCAGCACGCAACGGTTGGGAGCCATTTGACGGCACATCGTCATCACGCTTTGCGTGAATGTCGTGTCCAATCCACCGGTGAGCTTGTTGTAGGAGTTGAACGTGAAGTCGATGTCGGTGTTCGCCCAGGCCGAGTAGTCGGTCATGGCACCCGATAGGCACGACTCTTGCAGCGGGTCGGTGAGGCCCGCGGTCTGGAGATTGGCCTTGCTGATCGGACCGGTCGATGCGACGAACGGTTCGTCGGTCTGCTCGGCGCACGATGTCACCGCGACCGCGACGATCGCGGGATTAGTGTCGTACTTCGCAGCGACTTGCGCTTGAAACGCGCGCCACGCGTTGATGTACGGCGTCGTCCAATACGGGCCGACCGTCAGCGGGCAGGTATCGGTTGCACCGTTGCAGCCGGCGGGATTGCGATAGATGGTGATCGGGCCGCCCGCCATGTTCTTCGCCCACAGCGGCGCATTGCTCCCGGCGTAGATGCGTAACTTCACGCTGACCGGCGATGATTGCGTCACATTCGACAAGTTGTTGTATGCCTGAACTTGCATGAGATCGTTATCAACAGCGGTCGTGACGATCGTTCCACCTTGGGTCGGCTGCAGGTCGGCCCACGTTTCATTGATGACGATCCCGCCAAAGAGACCCGGATACCCCGAGATGTAACTCGTCGTGAACGGAGCCGGTGTCGCGTTGTCGGTGTTGTGCCACGAGATGTCTTGCATGTCGATCAAGCCACGAATCGGAATCTTTGGCGACGAAAGCGTGACCGAGGCGGGCGTCGGCGTGGTGGCATAAACGACCCCGCGGCCGCCTCCGCCACAAGCAGCAATCGCGATACAGCCGAGGAGTGCTCCAAGAATCTTCATGCGCATCAGTGCTTCGCTCCTACGATCAAGGCGGTGGCGTTAAAGGCGGATTTCCAGGTGGCGCTATTGCCTCCGCCACCGGGGAACATCTGCGTCGGCGAATCGGCTTCGAGCCAATCTTCGGGGTAGATCTCGAACAGTTGGGTGTTGTTGTCGAGCGCGAACTGGAGCAAATTGGGGAAACTGATATTGTAGGCCGGCAGCGGCACGGCGACGGCCTCGATCGGTTGAAATTCGAACGGGACGGTCCCGACGTGGCGGTTGAAGGCTTGACACCAATAGATACTGCCGTCGGTCCCCAGCGGGTTGCACGGCGCGGGCGCCGTGCCGGCATCGGCAACGTGACCGATGCCGAGATTCTCGGTGCCGAACCCAACGGAATTATTTGCAGCAACCTCGGCACCGTCGTTCGGATAATCGTAGAAGGTGTTTGTATATCCAGGGATCTCGTTGAGAGCAATCATCAATTGCTTGCCGTTCGCGTTCAGCGAGCCCATATAGTTGACGATCTTGCGCGTGTGCGCGACCCACGCGTCGAAGAACGACTCGGTGACGGGGGTGACGGCGATCCAGGCCTTGCTGCACGCATCGTTCGGATAGCCGTCCAGGTGCGCAGGATAGGCTTCGACGCCGGCGCCGATGCCGAATCGCATGTAACCGATCGACGAGGTGATCGACGAGCCCGCCGGAGCCGGCTGAGTGAACTCCGCTATCGCCGCGGCGATGAATGCCTCGTAATCCTTTTCGAAGGTCGAATCGAGGTAGTTTGGATACGACGGCTGGCCGCTGCACGTAATTGTCGCGACGTCATCGCCGCTCGGATCCGTAACCCACTTCGGCGTTGCCGAGTTCGACGTGCCGACTTCCGAAGCGTCGGCGAAGAGCAAGTTGACCGTGAGTCCGGCGTTCACGTACGGTTGCGCCCACGTGATGACTTGACTCCAATCGAAGGTGCCTTTGGTCGGCTCGACGTCAGCCCATTGTACAAGAATGCTCACGCCGCAAAGATTGGGATCTTTGCCGATCACGTATTGCTCCAGGTATTGCTCGTAGACGCCGCCATTGACTTTGTACGGATTCCAGACGTACATACCGTGCGGTGCGGTCGGATCGGCAACGCGATGATCGGTTCCCGTGCAAGGCGGTGGCGTTGCTCCGCTCAGCGACGACGGCGGTGGTGCGGCGGCCGAGACGACGCCGACCTTCGCGCGCTGTGCCGGCGTCTCGCCGTCCGTGATGACGATCTGCGTACAATTCGGGGGAGGCGCCGTGTCGAGCAAGCCGGCGAAGCTGAGCGTCAGCGCAGATCCGGTGATGCTTTGGGCGAACGTCGTACCGTCGGCCGTCATCGTGAGGGGTCCGTAGAAGACGTTTGCGCACGACCCCTTTAACGTAGGGCGCGTCACGATGCTGTAGGTGTGCGTTCCATTTTCCGCGATCGCAACGGGCTGCATGCTTTGGCAGTTGTACGGCGCGGCTGAACCGGCGCACGCGAACTCGAGCTGGCGCGGCGCCGCCGTGAGCTTCGCGAGCGCACCGATCGATAGCGCGACGGCGACCGTGCCCTGATTGCCCTGCGTATCGGTGATGGCGATCCCGCAGTTGTTCGAGACGCCGCCTTGGCCATAGGGAACGACGGTAAAGGTCCCAGGGCCGTTGAGCTTCGTGGGTGTCACTTGGACGCCGCTCGAGACCACATGACAGCTCACGCTGGCCTTGGTCACGCCGACAAATCCTGAGACCGCGATTTCTTGCACCGAACCCAGCGACGTAAAGCTCAACGCGGTCGGTGCAACGCCCGGCGCGGCGTAAACCCGCTGCCGCGCGTCGGGAAGATCGGTCACCGGGTCGTTGCTGTAGTTGACTTGGACCACCGCGGCGGACCCGTCCGATCCCGCCACGACGATGGTGCACGACGAGGGGGGCGTAGCGCCGACGGCGGCGACCACAAAGAGCAGCGGCGCCCCGGCCACATCGACCTGCGCGACACCCTGGCCGCTAACGACGATGCTCCCGGTCGAAGTCGAACACGCGGCCGGCGCGTAGGGCGTGTAGCTCACGCCCACGGTATCGCCCTGCGCATTAAAGGTATCCCACGGAACGCCGGGCGTGAGATCGATCTCGGAGGGCGCGAGCGAAAATGACGACGACGAACCCGCCAATGACGGGGGCGTCGAGCTCAGAGAACCCGAGCAGGCGGAAACTAGAATCGCCGATCCGATGGCGAGAAGTAAACGCGAACGCACATTCGCCTCCAGGCTGAAGCCCAAGGGCCGTCGGTTGCTCGGGCCATCGTAGCATACGCGCGAGTGCCGAGCCGTCGCTTGCCCACCCCTCAGCCGGGTCAGGCGCAGCCTGACCCAAATGGTCCACTTGTCCTACCGGTCGCGTCCGTAAAGCGGTCTTTACATCCGCTTGACGCTCGGCAAACACAAACTATGCGCTTTACGCCGACTTGATCAACCTATGAACACGATGTTGCACCATAATTGGGGTGTGGGTGTGGCGAGGCTCTTGTAAGAGCCGCGTCCCTTGTTGCTGTTAGGAGGCCATTCCTCGTGAAACGTTTTACTTCGATCGGCGCGGTTCTCGTGCTGATCACCTACCTCGCCGGATGTTCCGGCTCGGCGGGTTCTTCTCTACCGACGACCTCGTCGGTAGCGGCGACGGGCTCTGGCTCGTCCTCGCCCGCGACCTCAACCAAGACTACATCCGGCTGGCTGCCGGCCGCGACCACCAACGTAACCAAGCACACCAACGACACTCTTGGCGGTGGATTGCTTGGCCTCGTCTTTGGGCTTTTGCTCGGCGACGCGACACCGGTGATCGGCAACCTCAATGTGACGTCGATTAATCTGGGCATCGACGCCGTCAACGTGGTCTATCAAGGCCAAGTGACGACCATCGCCACGTACTCGACGCCCTACGTCGTGAACGTCATGGCGAACGGCGGCGATCCGTCGTCGATCGGCATCGGTCAGCTCTACTCGGGCAATTACGATCACATCCAGTTCGTGGTTGACACTGCGACGAGTAACATCGTCGCGAACGGCACCACGATGCCGATTCAGTTCCAGGTCGGCAAAAGCACGCAGAGTAGCGCGAATGCCGGCAGAGGGACCACCACGAGCGGCAACTCCACCACCGTCACGATGACGGTCGGCGGACAGTTCATGCTCGGCAGCAATCCGGCGGCGTCCGTGATGGCCGACTTCAATGCCTTCGAATCGCTCGGCCAGAACAGTTCTGGTCAGATCGTGGCCCAGCCGGCACTCTTCGCCGTTGCGACAGCTAACGCGGCTGAGATCCAAGGCCAAGTTCTCAATGCAAACGGGCAGCCGGTGACCAACGCGGTCGTCGTCGCGCTCAACAACTACGGTCGCGTTGCTAACACCGTCAACACCGATGTGAACGGCAACTTCGACCTGCACGCGATCAACGCTGGTACCTACCAGCTCGTGATCTACAACAACTACACCACGGCAAGCGGGCAGAACATCGTCGCTTCCGGGGCCGACGCGTCGCAGGGCGCGTCCTTCCAAGGACCGTCCGTCAACGCCACGGTCGGGCAGATCACACAAGCCGGAACGCTGAACGACTAAGCGATCCGTATAATGGCACAGCAGCAGCAACTAGACGAGGCACGCGAACTGTTTCGTACCGGACGGTACGAAGCAGCTTCCGCGTGCCTCGCCGGGTTTGAAGGTTGGCCATCACCGCAGCACGAGCGCGCCCACTTGTTGCGCGCTGAAATCCTGATCTATCGCGATCCCGTCGACGCGCTCGAAGCCCTGGCTCGCTCGAGTGACGTCCTCAAGAGCGACGACACGCGCTTCGACTATTACATTTTATCCGGCCGTGCTTACGCGGGTGTCCGCAACTTCGACGGCGCAGCCGAGATGTTTACCAGTGCCGAGAGTGTCGCTGAGAACGATCCCTCGCTTCTCGCCACGATCGCACTCCAGCGCGCACGCCTGCGCTGCATCCAAGGTGACTTCGACCCGAACGATCCGAATTTTGCGCTCGCGCTTACGCATCCCGACCCGGGTTTGCGGATGTTGACGCTCACTTGGCGTGCCTGGGCGCATGCCGGTCTAGCGAACTATCGCGCGCAGATCACGGACTTTCGAGCGGCCCTGGCCATGGCTCGCGAGTATCCGGCGTCCGCTGACTACAAACTGATGGGCCGCACGTTGCACGCCCTGATCCGCGTGGCTGCCGAGCTCGGCGATCACGAGGCAGCCGACGACGGCCGCAACATCTATGAAACGCTGGACTGGCCGACGGAACTCGCCGAGGAGCAGTTCCTCACCCTGCGCGCCATGGCGTGGGAAGCCTTCATGCGCGGCGATTCGGCTCGCGCGCAGTGGCTCTTCCGGGATTCCAAAGAGGTCGCGCCAAGCGACGCGTGGCGGGTAATGTCGCACGTCGACCGCGCCTACGTTGCACGCATGAACCGCAACGAGCCGTGGGCGCGCGACGAGCTCATGCAAGCGCAGGCGCAAGGGCGCAGTGTGGTGTGGGATGCAACCACCGGTGAAGAGCGCCAGGCACTAGTCACGCTCGCCGTGCTCTTCGCTCCGGTCGATATGGGGCAAGCGCAACGGTATGTGTCCAACTACATGCGTATGGGCAAGGATAGCGTCGATCCGACCCTCGCCATCGCGCACGACCGCCGCGCGAACGGGTTCACCCAATACGCTTCAGGCTGCGTCAATCAAGTGCTCGGAAATCGCGAGAGCGCGATCACGGCCTTCGAGCTTGCGTACAGGATCTTCGATGAAGCCGAGCACCACTTCCGCGCGGCGCTGGCCGCCCAGGGCTTGGCCGAAATCACCGGCGCGGCGGTGTGGATCGAGCGGGCCCGCACGCATGCCGGTGCGTTCCCGAAGAGCGCCTTCTATAAATTCATGACCGAACGCATCTCGCGCCACGCGACGCCGTGGATCGAAGGCTTGACGCCGATGCAGCGGCAACTTGCGCTCTCGATCTGCGAGGGATTGGATACGAGGCAACTGTCTCGTCGATTCAGCCGAAGTGAATTCACGATCAAACGGGAAGTGCAAACCCTGTACAACCTGTTTAACGTCGGTTCGCGCAACGATCTGCGCGACAAGCTCGAGGAGCGCGGCGTGTTGTGATCGCGGCGCTCGCCGTTCTGCTCGCGATTCTCGCGATCGGCATTGCGGCGGTCGTTACTCTGGTCTACGTCCGAAAGCATGCTAGCCGTCGTTTTGACGAACGACGCTACAGCGTACTCGAAAGCGTCCAAGACGGGATTTTCATCGTTGACGACCGTTGGCGCTTCACGCACGTCAACGAAAAAGCCGAGGACCTGCTGCATGAAACGGCAGCCGACCTCGTGGGCCGTCGCATCGACAAGATCCTCGATCCGCTTGCGTCGGATCTTTTGCCCGAGATGCGCCGCGTACGTGAGAGCGGCATGCCGATCGAGCGCACGCAATTCTTTCCGGCTAGCAACATGTGGGTCGAGGTTCGCATTCAGCCGGCGGTGCACGAGGTGCTCGTCTATCTTCGCGACGTCAGCGACCGCAAACGCGCCGAAATGGCGCTACGCGATTCGGAACGACGTCTGCGGCTCTTGCTCGAACAGGTCCCCGCGTTGGTGTGGACCGTCGATCTCGACATGCGCTTCACGTCATTTGTCGGAACGGCGCCTTCCGCGCAGAGTTTCACGCAAAAAGAGCTCGGTGAGACCCAGGTCGAGCAAATTCGCCGGGTTTTTAGCGGCGATTCGCAGCGCTTCGAATCCTTTCACAGCGGGCGCTGGATGCAGCATCACGTCGAGCCGTTGCGCGGGACGAACGGACAGATTATCGGCGCGATCGGCGTCGCGCTCGACATTACGGAGATGAAGGAAACGGCCGATCATCTCGCGCGTCTTGCACGTTTGGACGCACTCACCCAACTGCCCAACCGATTCGCGCTGGAAGAGCAGATGACGGAGCTCGTCGCCCACGCGGAGCAACACGACAAGCGCCTGGGGGTGCTGTTCGTCGACTTGGATCGCTTTAAAACGATCAACGATACGCTGGGTCATCGGGCCGGTGACGACCTGTTGTGTCAGTTTGCGATTCGTCTGCGCCGAGCAGTCGATCCAAGCGCGAGCGTCTTTCGCAGCGGCGGCGATGAGTTCATCGTTACGCTGGAGCTTGGGCAGACGATCAGCGTACCGATGATCACCGCCGACATCCAGCTCGCGCTTTCCGAGCCATTTATTATCTCCGAGCGGCAACTGTTTGTGAGCGCAAGCATCGGCGCGGCCACGTATCCCGACGACGGTGCGAGCGCCGAAGAGCTTCTCTCGCGCGCCGATTCGGCGATGTATCGCGCGAAATACAGCGGCCGGTCACGCATCGGATTCTTCGACGTCGGCAGCGATGAGCTGGCTTCGTATCGGCTGCGCCTTGAGCAGGACCTGCACTACGCGATTCCACGCGGGGAATTCAAACTGCTTTACCAACCGATCGTCGACGCGGTCAGCGCCGAGTTGGTTGGTGCGGAGGCACTGCTGCGCTGGCAACATTCCAAGCATGGCGAGATCATGCCGGAAGAATTCATTGCAATCGCTGAGGAGACGGGATTGATTGTACCGATCTCGCGCTGGGTGTTGCATGAAGCCTGTCGCGAAGCCGCGCGCATTCGATCGCTCGGGCACCCCCAGTTCCGCATGGCGGTAAACCTATCTGCCCGCGATTTCGGCGAAGTGGATCTGGCCGACACGATCCGCGATATCCTCGCCGAGACCGGCTTACCGGCGCACGGGCTCGAGATCGAGATCACCGAGAACATGAAGATCGACGACGTTGCGCTGATGACGATGCGCACGCTCACCGGGCTCGGTGTTCGCATCGTGGTCGACGATTTTGGCGTTGCTTACAGTGCGCTCGGGTATCTCAAGCGCCTACCGATCAGCGCGGTAAAAATCGATCGCACCTTCATCCGCGATGCCGGCGACGATCCGCAAGATCGCGCGATCGTCCGCGCGATCGTGGCGCTTGCGCGTTCGCTCAATTTGGAGATTATTGCCGAAGGCGTCGAGACCGCGGCGCAATGGGATTTCATCAACGAGCTCACCTGTGAGCGCGCGCAAGGCTACCATTTTAGCCGGGCGATTCCGCCCAACGAGCTTTCGGATCTCCTCATGGGGCTGCGGGCTGGCTGACGGCGGCGGGGGAATATTCGGGCAGCGATCGTTGAGTCTGGTTCGGCCGTCTACGCTCGTGTGCGCAATGATGTACTGGATCGGTTGTGGCTCGCTGGCGCGTTGCTCCGGCGGAGGAAACTGGAAGAGCATCGGCGCGCTCGACGCAAACGGATCAACGTCCTCACTCTTGTAGCGCCAAGTCCAGTCGAGCGGAATCCGCTGCGACGATCCGTCCGCATAATAAACCGTAGCGAGGATGTTGTTGCGCTCGAAGTCGCCGGTCTGCGCGTCGTAACGAGCTTGCCCGGTCGATTCGAAATCGACTGCACCGCAGATCGTCGCGCCGTTGCCGGTGCCGGCATCGCCGGCGCCGTTCCCGTTACCGTTGACAGCTGAGAGACTTCCGGCACCCTGACCGTTCTGTGCGCCGGCAGCTTGGCCGCCGGTCGGGATCGATACGTCGGGCGTTGCATACACGACTTTCGGCGGGGTCGGCCGTCTTGCACCGGCGGCTTTGACGCGCTCGATGCGCGCGTGCGCGCCGGCCGGAACCGCAGAAGATGCCAGGACGTGGGCCGGAGCGGGCGTCGGGGTCGGTAGCGGTGTGGGCGTTCGGACGATGCGTGCGAGGGTGACGCGGGCGACAATCGGCTCGCTCTGCGTCTCGATGGGTTTGGGCACGGGAATCAGCGAGGCCACTACCTCGTGGAGCGCGAGCGCGCATGCAAATGCGATGGCGAGGCGCCGGAGGTCTTGGTATTTCACTGGTGAATGCCCGTCCGTCGTGAAGACACAAGATTTGATTCGAGCGATTCCCGACTTTCCGCTTCCTGGAATCCTCTTTCGTGACATCACGCCGCTTCTCAAAGACAAAGACGGCTTCAAGGAGGCGATCGATCTTTTCGTCGATCGATTCAAGAACCAGAAGATCGATTACGTGGTCGGCGTCGAGGCGCGCGGGTATATGCTGGGAGCTCCACTTGCGTATGCTATCGGCGCGGGATTTATCCCGGTGCGTAAGCCCGGCAAGCTGCCATTCAGCAAGCTTTCGGAATCCTACGCGCTGGAATACGGAACGAATTCACTCGAGATTCACGCCGACGCGCTCGGCAACGGCGAGCGCGTGATCGTCGTCGATGATTTGCTCGCGACCGGCGGCACGGCAGCCGCGACGCGTCGTCTTCTCGAACGCTTAGGAGCGCACATCGATGCTTTCGCGTTCCTCATCGAACTCGACGTGCTCAAGGGCCGCGAAGCGCTCCCCGGGGTCGAGGTTGTTTCGTTCATTCGTTATTAGCGTCGCACTCGTGTTGACGCTTGGCGCCGGTGCCAAACCAACGCCGACCGCGACGCCGACGCTCCCGCCTGAGGATCCCGCGATCACGACGATTGCGCGGCGTGAATTCGTCGCGTGGCAAGCCGGCGTCGTGGAAAAGACGCGCTATGCGCCGGAGGCGCAGGCGAAATTGACCGACGAGTCCATTTCGAACGTGTCGAAGGCGCTGAGTAGCTACGGTGCGCTACTCCACACGCAGTGGATGGGGTATTTGCAGATTGTGGGCGGACCGCCCGGCGAGGTTGGCTACACCTATCGCATGGAGTGCGTCAACGCCCCCCTGTTCGAGCAGCTGATGATCGGCCCGGACGGGAAGATTGACAGCATCGACTTCCGCGAAAAGCTCCACTAGACGATCGGCCCCTCAGGCGGCCGGACTATCCGCGTTGCTACGCTTGGTCGATTATGAGAGTATAGGCAGATACTCCCATGACGATTGTGGAACTGATCGGCGCTGTCCAGACCTACGACCCCACCCTCGACGGTGAGTGGCTGCGGCGCGTCTATGAGGTAGCCGATCGGGCCCACGACGGGCAACGCCGCGCCTCGGGCGAGTCCTATATCGAGCACCCGCTTGCCGTCGCCGGCATCCTGGCCGAGCTCGAGATGGACCGCCAGACGATCGCGGCGGCGCTGCTGCACGACGTGGTCGAGGACACCTCGATCACCAGCGAACAGGTGACCGCCGAATTCGGGGAAGAGATCGCGAGCCTGGTCGAGGGGGTCACCAAGCTGACCCGCATCCCGTATCAATCCAAAGAAGACGCGCAGGTTGAAAACCTGCGCAAGATGTTTATGGCGATGGCGCGCGACATCCGCGTGATCATCATCAAGCTGGCCGACCGGCTGCACAACATGCGGACACTCGAGAGCTTACCGCCGACTAAACGCCTTTCGATAGCTCGCGAGACGATCGACATCTACGCGCCGATCGCGCACCGTCTGGGTATTTGGAAGATCAAGTGGGAGATCGAAGACGAGTGCCTGCGTTATCTCGATCCCGAAGGCTATCGCGACATCGTCGAGCGCGTGGCCAAGACGCGGCGTGAGCGCGAGAACGACGTGCACGAAGCGATTGAGCGACTTCGCGGCGAGTTTGCCGACATGGCCGTCAACGCCGAGATTCAAGGACGCCCGAAGCACTTCTATTCGATCTACTCCAAGATCAAGAAGGGCCGCGATTTCGAGACGATTTACGATTTGACCGCGATTCGCATCATCGTCGATTCGGTCAAAGATTGTTATGCTGCGCTCGGCGCCGTGCATGCCATGTGGACGCCGCTCCCGGGGCGCTTCAAAGATTACATCGCGATGCCCAAGCCCAACATGTACCAGTCGTTGCATACGACGGTTGTGGGGCCGCAGGGCGAACCGCTCGAGATTCAGATCCGCACCTGGGAGATGCATCGCACCAGCGAGTACGGCATCGCGGCGCACTGGCGGTATAAAGAGGGCAGCAAGGCCGATCAGTTCGAGAACAAGCTCTCCTGGCTGCGTGCGCTGCTCGAATGGCAAAAGGACATGCGCGACTCGCGCATGTTCATGGAGAATCTCAAGCTCGATCTTTTTGATTCGCAGGCCTTTGTCTTCTCACCGCGCGGCGACGTGTTCTCAATCCCTGCCGGTGGAACGCCGCTCGACTTCGCCTATCAGGTGCACACCGACGTCGGCAACCACTGCGTGGGCGCCAAGGTCAATGGCCGCATCGTGCCGCTCGACAGTTCGTTGCAAAACGGTGACATCTGCGAGATTTTGGTCAATAAATCCAGCGGGCGTCCGTCGCTCGATTGGCTTTCGATCGTCAAGACCGGCGGCGCGAAGCACAAGATCAAACAATGGTTCCGCAAGGAGCAGCGCGAGGAGAACGTGCTCGCCGGGCAAGAGGCCGTCGAGGCTGAGCTCGCGCGCGAGCGCATGCGTCCCGATCTTGCTCGCGGGGAGTTGATCGAGCGCATCGCGCATCGCATGAACTATCCGACGCCGACCGATCTCTTCGCGGCGATTGGTTTCGGCGACGCTTCGGCGCAGTCGGTGGTCAATCGCATTCGTGACGAGATAAAGGGCGACAACGTCGTCGATCTTACTCAGATTCGCAAGCCGGTCGCGAAAAAGGCCGCGCGGAAATCGAGCGGCGTTCGGATCGCCGGCGTCGACGACGTGCTGGTGCGTCTCTCGAAGTGCTGTTCCCCGGTGCCGGGCGATCCGATCATCGGCTACGTGACGATCGGCCGCGGCGTCAGCGTGCATCGCGCTGACTGCCCCAACGTCGCCTACATGAGCGCAACGCCCGAGCGTATCTTGCAAGCGCAATGGGTCGCAAGCGCCGACATGATGCATTCGGTGGACGTCGAGGTCGAAGCCGAAGATCGCGCGCAACTGCTCCAAGACATCATGGCCGTGTTTGCCGAGCTCAAGACGACGGTGAGTTCGGTGACCGCGCGCGTGCGCCGCGACGGTATGGCGGTAACGAGCCTGACCGTGATGATTCGCGACCTCGACCATCTGCATAAGATCTTGACCAAGCTCGAGGGACTGCGCAACGTGCGCCGCGTGTACCGCGTTACGAAACGCGAGAAGAGCGCCGCCGGTTCTTAGTAAGGAGCTGCTGCCCATCGTGGCGGCCTTTTTTGCCGGAGCCATGAACAGCATCGCGGGCGGCGGAAGCTTCCTGAGTTTTCCCGCGCTGATCCTCGCCGGCGTTCCGTCGATTCCCGCGAACGCGACCAATAGTGCCGCGATGTGGGTCGGCACGCTCGGCGGCGCGCGCGCCTACTGGGGCGACGTGCAGCCGCACAAACGCATGCTCTATGCGATGCTTGGGATCAGCATCGTCGGGGCCGTGCTCGGCGCATCGCTGCTCTTGCTCACGCCGCCGGCCGCGTTTAACCGGCTTATTCCATGGCTCTTGCTCTTCGCGACGGCGCTCTTCGCAGCGAGCCCCCTGCTCACGAGTTCCCGCGCCGGCGATCCGACGCACCAGTCATGGCAATACGTTGCGCAGTTTGCCGTTGCGGTCTACGGCGGCTACTTCACCGCGGGGATCGGCATCATGATGCTCGCGCTTCTCGCGTTCTCCGGATTGCCGAACTTCAATGTGACCAACGGCATGAAGAACGTGCTCGCCGTCGCGATCAACGGCTTTTCGATCCTGCCGTTCTTGATCGCGCGCGTCATCGACTGGCGCTACGCGATTCCGATGGCCGTCGTCGCGCTGATCGGCGGGTACGTCGGCGCGCACCTATTTCGTCGCGTACCCGAAGCATATGGCCGATGGTTCGTGATCGCGATCGGCGCGATCATGACCGTCGTCTTTTTCGTGCGCTAGCGGCTACGGCGTGACGAACGCGGCGAAGGAGCCGGCATTGGTTGGCAATGCCTGCGCAGTCACGTTGAACGTACAGGACGTTGGTTTGCAGGCCGCCACGTACTCGTCGAAGCCGGTTCCTTCGCCGGCACCCTCGCCAAACCACATCGTATCGGGCGCCGCCGCGCCGAAGCTCGTACCGGCGTAAGACGGATTCGCGGCCGCGGTGATTCCCAGCAGCGTCGCGACCGGCGCGGCTGGAGTTCCCGAGATCGCGTAGACATACATGCTGGCTCCGTTCGTCGTCCACAGGTGCCCCTGCGCATCGAATCCGACTGCACCACTGGCAATGGCCGGCACGAAGGTTGGAGTCGAGAGCGTTCCCGAGAACGGCGGAAAGACCATCACCTCCTCCGCGCCGCTGACCCAGATGCTGTTGGCAAACCCGCTCGGCAGATCCGCTGCGGACGCGGGTGCGACGGCAACCCCGGTTGCCGAAGCCAAACCACTGTAGGTAGCGTTCGACATCGAGGTAATCGCCGACCAACCGGAGGACGCGGTGGAATAAACTTCGAGCGCGACGGTACCCGAGTTGTTATCGATAAGGAATCCGTGATGTTGGTTGTCGATGGCCATCGATTCGACAGTGGCACCAGCCGGTTCGATGTACGCCGCAGCCGCCGGAGGCACGATCCCCTGCGATCCCGGGCCTTGCGTGAACGCATAGACCTGGGGGATGCTGTCGTCACTGCCGACGGCGTAGACAGTTCCGCTCGATGGATCCGCTGCAGCGGCTTGGAAGTTACAGCTCCCGCCGCCGCCACCGCACAGCGCGTTGCCGATCGGATCGGCGTAGCCGTCGATCGGACCCGCGGGCGTGCCCGCTCCCGGATAGAGCGCGTATCCGTAAATCCCATTCGGGTTTTCGCCCGCCTCTTGCGTGGTCCACAGCTCTTGCACCGGCGTCACCGCGATCTTTTCGGTGAACGGCGCAAGCGCCGTGCCGCCGGGCGTCGCGGTTACTACCATCTGCGCCGAAGTGCTGGCCGATCCGTTTTGCGCCGTAAGGATGAATTCGTATGCACTCGACGTCGTCGTAACGTTGAAGTACTGCGGTGAGTCATTCGCTGCTTCGACAACCGTCACGGTCGGGGCGGTGCCGTCGATGCTATCGATCACGAAGCCATCGGCGTCGAGCGCTTGCGCAAAGAAGGTTTGCGGCGCGTTGCCGATGATCGCTATGGTGCCGTTGTACATCGTAACGTGCGATTGCGCCGGTCCAGGCACAAAGCTAACCGCGGCAGGGATGCCGTAGAAGGTGAGATTCGGAATCGTGTTGCTCGCGCCGCCGGTGATCGTCACGGGCGCCGCGAGTTGGCCTTGCGCAAGCATGTTGGCCGCAGGGGCAGGCGCAAATGTTCCGCCGCTCGCCGGGGCTGCATCGAATGTCGTCACGGTGAAGTTCGGATAGCTGCCGCCTGGAATCGACAACTGGAACGTGTAGTCGGTGCCGCCGTCGACCGGATCGGGTACGCAATTGGTTACGCCTGGCGGATAGGCAGTTGGAGC
>Ga0302325_10015631_pt1 | contig 16132 bp, 18 predicted proteins | sample Palsa_T0_2_FD_201948 | JGI IMG/M metagenome (GOLD analysis project Ga0302325, IMG submission 201948) | Peat permafrost microbial communities from Stordalen Mire near Abisko, Sweden - Palsa_T0_2 | ecosystem: Environmental > Terrestrial > Soil > Palsa > Peat permafrost | place: Sweden: Abisko... | reverse complement strand
CTCATCATCGCGCCGCGCACTCTGAGCATTCATCTGCCTGGATGAGCCCAAACGGCACGCTGATTCCGTCTTACTCTTCCCTCACTGAGATGCTGTGCGCATCTCGCATCGAGGCCCGGGTCTTAAGATGAGCGAACAGCGCTTCGAAGCGGTCATACCGCTTGCTGATCTGCGTGTCGGCCGGATGCACTCCTGCATGCTCGGCGGACGCGACATCCTCATCTGCCACACCCCTCACGGACTCTTTGCGATCGACAATGTGTGCACGCATGCCTACGCGCGCCTGAGCGAGGGGCGACTGCGTGGCATGCGGGTGATCTGTCCGCTGCACGGTGCCTGCTTCGATGTTCGCAATGGCCGCGCGCTCGGCGCGCCCGCCATAGAGGGGCTCGCCGTGCACGCGGTGCGCGTCGTCGACGGAATCATCGAAGTCGCGATCCCTGCGTAATCCATGCGCGCCGGGTCCATCCTGCGCATGCCCGCGCGTACTGGAAGCGCACCTGCGCGCGGGACGGGCCTGCCTAGAAAGCGCTCAGTCCCGTGAGCTCGCGACCGATCGTGAGCTGATGGATGGTCTCGGTGCCCTCGTAGGTGATGACACTTTCGAGATTCAGCATGTGGCGGATGGGCGAGAATTCGGCGCTGATCCCGGCGCCGCCCAGGAGGTCGCGGCAGTCGCGCGCAACGTCGAGCGCCATGCGGCAATTGTTCCACTTGGCAAGCGACACCTGTGCCGGCGTCATGGCGCCCTGATCTTTGAGCCGGCCCAATTGCAGCGACAGAAGCTGCGCGGTCGTGATGCGACGGGCCATGTCGGCGAGCCGCAGCTGCACGGCCTGCGTCTGCCCGAGCGGCCGGCCAAATAGCACTCGCGTCTTCGTGTACTCGAGGAGCTCGGCAAGGCAGGCCTGAGCCGCGCCGATGACTCCCCAGGTAATCCCGTAGCGGGCCTGGGTGAGGCAGGCGAGCGGACCTTTCAGGCCGACGACCCCGGGAAGCATGTTCTCCTGCGGCACCGTGACATGGTCAAAGAAGAGTGCGGAGGTGACGGAGGCGCGCAGCGAGAACTTGTTTTCGATCTCCGGCGCCGAGAAGCCGCGTGCGCCTTTCTCAACGATGAAACCGCGGATGCCGTCCTCGGTCTGCGCCCAGACGATGGCAAGATCAGCGATGGCACCGTTGGTGATCCACATCTTGGCGCCGTTGATGACCCAGTCATTCCCCACTTTTTTCGCATGGGTTTTCATGTTGGCCGGGTCCGACCCGCCGTGAGGCTCGGTAAGGCCGAAGCAGCCGATGAGTTCCGCGCGCGCCATGCGCGGCAGATACTTCTCCTTCTGCGCATCGCTGCCGAAGGCGTAGATGGGATACATGCACAGCGAAGACTGCACGGAGACAAAGCTTCTGATCCCGGAATCCCCGCGTTCGAGTTCCTGGCAGATGAGACCGTAGCTCACGGCGTTCAATCCGGCGCAGCCATAGCCTTGAAGCGATGACCCGAGGAGGCCGAGCGCGGCCAGTTGCGGCACGAGCTCCTTGGGGAACCGATGCGCCTCGAAGCACTGCCGGATGATCGGCAGCACCTCGGCATCCACCAGCCGTGCCACCGAGTCCTGCACCATCTGCTCATCCTCGCTGAGCAGCGCGCGCACGCCATACAAATCAAGCGGATTGAGCGTAGATGCGTATGCTGGCACAGGGCGAACTCCTCAAACGAGTCAGACATGATAATGAAAAAGGCCCGGCGCTCCTAAGAACGCCGGGCCTTGTTCGTTCGCTGCGCGCGGTTTAAGCCGCTGCCATCATCCCGCGCAGTTTCGTCAGCGCGTTCGCTTCGATCTGGCGGATGCGTTCGGCGGATACCCGGTATTCATCCGCAAGTTCGTGCAGGGTCGCCTTGTCGTCAGTCAGAAAACGGCGCTGCAGAATCTTGCGGCTGCGGTCGTCGAGCCTGCCGAGTGCGCTGTGCAGACGCTCCGATGAGTCGTTGTCCCATTCCTGCGCCTCGATCTGATCCGCCGGATTCGCATCCGTCGCCGTAAGGAACGCCGCGGGAGAGAAGATCTCGTCTTCATCGGACTCGGGCGTGGGATCGAAGGACATGTCGCGCGCGCTCAGGCGCTGCTCCATCTCCGTCACTTCCGCGGCCGTGACGCCGAGGTCACGCGCAACCGCCGCCGTCTCTTCCGCTGTCAGCCAGGCGAGGTTCTTCTTCATGCGCCGCAGATTGAAGAACAGCTTGCGCTGCGCTTTGGTGGTCGCCACTTTCACCAGCCGCCAGTTGCGCAGCACGTATTCGTGGATCTCCGCGCGGATCCAATGCACGGCAAAGGAGACCAGGCGCACGTTCAACGTCGGGTTGAAGCGCTTCACTGCCTTCATGAGGCCGATGTTGCCTTCCTGGATGAGATCTCCCATCGGCAGGCCGTAGCCGCCGTAGCCGCGCGCGATGTGTACGACGAAGCGCAGATGCGCGAGCACGAGCTCGCGTGCGGCCGCAAGATCGTCCTCATTGCGGAAGCGATCGGCGAGCGCCCGCTCCTGTTCGCGGGTGAGCACAGGAATGTGGCTGACGCGCTCAAGATAAGCATCCAGGCTTCCGAGCGGGCCGGTCAGGGCAAAGTCGTTACGGGCAACCAGTGCGGTGGTCATCGGGACGGGAATCTCCAGGGGTGAGGGGCAGAGTTTAGCACTCGAAGAGTTAGAGTGCTAAATGCGCATATAGTTTCATCCGATCTCCGCCATAAAATCAATGTAATTCAAGGGGTTAATTCGCTGCGCGGCGGCGCGCAAATAGACGCCAGGATTGAGTAAACGCGCGGCTTCGCAAAGGCGTTCCATGCATGAGTCATCGGGGCCAGAATACGGCTGCCCAGCTTGCGTGGCCCCGAAGGTATCGCCTCCATGAACGCCGTGTTGCTCGCGCGCCTGCAGTTCGCGTTTACCATCAGCGTTCACATCATTTTCCCGGCGTTCACCATCGGGCTCTCGGCCTTTATCGCAACCTTGCTCATTCTGTGGCAGCGCACCGGGCGCGAACACTTTCACCGGCTGGCGCGCTTCTGGACCAAGATCTTCGCCGTCTCGTTTGCAATGGGCGTGGTGTCCGGGATCCCAATGTCGTACGAGTTCGGCGCCAACTGGAGTCGCTTCTCCGAGGTCGCTGGCAACGTAATTGGACCCCTGATCGGCTATGAAGTTCTCACGGCGTTCTTTCTCGAAGCGACGTTCCTCGGCGTGCTCCTCTTCGGCTGGAACCGCACGCCGCCGTGGCTGCAGGCGACCGCCGCGGTGCTGATAGCCGTTGGCACGGCGATGTCGGCTTTCTGGATACTCTCCGCCAACAGCTGGATGCAGACTCCGGCAGGCCACGTCATGCGCGACGGCATCGCCTATCCCGTCGACTGGCTCGCCATCATCTTCAATCCGAGTTTCCCGTACCGCCTGGCGCACATGCTGACCGCGGCGTACCTCACGACCTCGCTCGTGGTGCTGGCCGTCGGCGCGCGCTATCTCCTGGCGGGCGCATTCCAGGAGGAGGCGCGCACCATGATGCGCATGGGCGTCGGCATGCTCGCGGTGCTCGGGCCCGTTCAGCTCCTGCTGGGCGATCAGCACGGCCTCAACACCCTTAAGTACCAGCCGGCGAAGATTGCCGGCATTGAAGCGCACTGGCGCAACAGCGGCCCCATGGATCTCGTTCTGTTCGCACTGCCCGATGAGAAGGCCAAAGTGAATCGCGCGGAGATCGCCATCCCGCACCTGGGCAGTCTCATCGTGATGCATGATTGGAATGGCCGTGCGCCGGCGCTCGCGGACTTTGCACCGGACGCCCAGCCGCGGGTCACGATCATCTTCTTCACCTTCCGCATTATGGTCGGCATCGGTCTCTGTCTCATTGCTCTCGGATTGGTCGGGGCGGCGCTGTGGCGGCGCGGTCAATTGTTCACGACGCGGTGGTACCTGCGCGCGGCCGGCTGGGCGTGGCCGCTCGGATTCATCGCGATTCTGGCCGGCTGGCTCACCACCGAGAACGGCCGCCAGCCATACGTCATCTACGGGATCATGCGTACGCTTGATGCTACCTCGCCGCTCGCAGCCGGCACCGTCGCCACATCACTTGCCGCCTTCGTGCTCGTCTATGGCGTGGTGTTTTCAATCGGCATCTACTACATGCGCAAATTGATCCGCCACGGCCCGCAAGGAGCGGCGGTCGCTGCTGCAACACTGCCGCACGCGCTGCCCAATCTGCCGCTCGCCAGTGCGCGTGAGTCCACGCGCGAGTCGCGCGCGGAGCCGCCGGTCATATGACTGCGCTTACGGGCGCCGCCTACTGGTTGCCGCTCATCTGCGCGGTGGTCATTGGGTTTGCCGTCGCCATGTACATCGTGCTCGACGGTTTTGATCTGGGCATCGGGATCCTGTTCCCATTCTTTGCACGCGAGGTGGACCGCGACCAGATGATGAATTCAGTCGCGCCCTTCTGGGACGGCAATGAGACCTGGCTCATTCTGGGCGGCACGGGTCTATTCGTGATGTTTCCGCACGCCTACGCCGTGGTCATGCCGGCGCTTTACGTACCGCTCATCAGCATGCTCCTGGCGCTGGTCTTTCGCGGTGTGGCTTTCGAGTTTCGCTGGGTTGCGAAGCCGCACCACGCAATGTGGGACATCGCCTTTTCAGGCGGCTCCATCGTGGCCGCTCTTTGCCAGGGTTTCATGCTCGGCGGGCTGCTCGGCGGGACGCGCGTTGAGCAGGGCCATTTTGCAGGTGGTCCCTTTGACTGGCTGACGCCCTTCGCACTGTTGTGCGGTCTGGGACTCGTCGTGGGCTATGCACTCCTGGGCGCAACGTGGCTCGTCATGAAGACCTCGGGGACCCTCGAGCGGCGCGCGCGCCGCAGCGCGCACGTGCTCCTCGTCGGCGTGCTCGGGTTCATCGTTCTGGTGAGCGTGTGGACGCCGCTCGAATTCGCGCGCATCGGCGCACGCTGGTTCTCATGGCCGAACATGCTGTATCTCGCCCCCGTGCCGCTCGCGACGGCCTTGTTCGCGCTCGCCTGCTGGCGCGGACTTGCAAGTGCCCGCCTCATGTTCTCGCCGTTCTACAGTGCGATCGCGCTCTTCATCCTCGCCTATGTGGGGCTCGTGATTTCAATCATGCCCTATCTCGTGCCGCCCTCGATCACCATCTGGGACGCCGCGGGCGCGCCGTCCTCGCAGCGCTTCGTCCTGATCGGGGTGGCGATCCTCGTACCCTTCATTCTCGGCTATACGGTATTTGTGTACTACACCTTCCGCGGCAAGGTACGCGCGGACGCGGGCTACCACTGAAGGCTCACGCGCGCGGCTCGATGCTCCTCAAATGCCGGGTCGCCGAAAGCCATGCGCCGAGCCATCCGAGAATGACGCCGCCCGCGATCAATACGGCCACTTCCTGAGCAGTCGGGCCGACGAGCGCAAAGCTGCTGCCATAGGCGCGCGCCAGGGTCGCAACTGGAGCTCTGAGCATCGCGACGGCGCTCGCAACGATTCCCCACGCGAGGAGCGCGCCTCCCAGACCGTAGAGAATTCCCGCATACAGAAACGGCCGGCGCACGAAACTGTTGGAACCGCCGACGATCTTGGTCACCTCGATCTCGCCGCGCCGATTGAGAATCTCGAGTCGAATGGTGTTGCCGATCACGGCGATCACGCCCGCGCCGAGAATCGCGGCGGCGATGACCAGCAGGCGCCGCAACAGCTCGAGAATCGCGTTGAAGCGCATAACCCATTGCGCATCGATCTGTACCAGATCAACCTCCGGCCACGCCGCGAAGTAGCGCCGCAGCGCGTCGAGCGATGCAGCTGAGCCCGCGTCGCTCGCCGGATGCACGTGCAGGACATGCGGCAGCGGATTGGCGCTGAGCACCCCGAGTGCCGCGCCGAAGCCCGAATAGGCGCGAAATTCCGCGAGCGCCGCGTCTGCCGAAATCACATCGACCCGCGCGATTCCGGGGCGCTCGCGGGCGCTCTTTGCCAGCTGTTCCGCCTTGGCAAGCGGTACGTCAGTCTTGAAATACACCGACAGGTCGATTGCATTGGCAAAACCGCCCGTCGCGATGCGCGCGTTGTTGACGAAGAGTTCAAGTCCGAGAGGCAGGGCGAGCGCGAGTGCGATGACGATCGACGTCAAAAGCGTACTGAACGGATTGCGCGCCAGCCGCCCGAGCGACGCCAAAAAGGCTTGCACGTGGCGCGCGCCGTACGATGCAAGTCCGAAGTTCATCGCGTCGCGACCATGCCGGCAAGCGGATCATCGTCGGGGGTGCCCTGGACGCGGCCATGGTCGAGCACGATCTCGCGCAGGCCGAGCTCGCGCACCAAATGCACGTCGTGCGTCGCAACCACGACGGTGACTCCCACCTCCTGAAAGCGTTTGAAGAGCCGCATGACCTCCACCGCCAGGTCCGGATCGAGGTTGCCCGTGGGCTCATCCGCAATGAGGAGCGGCGGCTTGCTGACAACGGCGCGCGCGATGCCCACACGCTGCTGTTCGCCGACGGACAGCTCCAGGGGCAGCGCGCGTTCCCTGCCCAGAAGTCCCACTTGATCGAGCGCCGCGCGCACCCGCTTGTCGATTTCCTTGAGGGGCGTGCCCGCCACGACGAGCGGCAGTGCGACATTGTCGAAGACGGGCCGCTCCGGCAGGAGCTTGTGGTCCTGAAATACGATCCCGATGCGGCGCCGGAACGCTGGGAGGTGCCGCGATGCCAATGACGTGGTGTTCTTGCCGCCGATTACGACAGTACCGCGTGTCGGACGCTCCAGCAGCGCGATGAGCTTCAGCACCGTGCTCTTGCCTGCGCCGGAGCGACCGGTGAGAAAGACCATCTCGCCCGGCTCGATGCTCAGGCTTGCGTTGCTCAGGCCTTCACGCCCGTTGGGATAGCGCTTGCTGACGTGATCGAAGACGATCATGCGGCGGCTCCTGTTTTTGGCCCGCTTTCAAGGAGCGCGGCCACAAAAGCCTGCGCATCGAACGGCCCGAAGTCCTCGGCCTGCTCGCCGATGCCAATGAATCGGATGGGCAGCGCCAGCTTGCGCGCGATGGCGATCACAATACCGCCCTTGGCGGTGCCGTCGAGCTTCGTAAGCACCAGTCCCGTGACGCCGACCGCCTCGCCAAACTGCACGGCCTGAGCGAGCGCGTTCTGTCCCTGGTTGGCGTCCAGCACCAGCAGCACCTCGTGCGGTGCGCTCGCATCGACACGCTGCAGTACGCGGCGTACTTTCTTCAGCTCCGCCATCAGATGCGATTGGTTGTGCAATCTGCCGGCCGTGTCTGCCAGCAGCACGTCAATGCCGCGTGCGCGTGCCGATTGCAACGCATCAAACACGACAGCTCCCGGATCAGCGCCCGCTTGCTGCGAGGCAAACGCAGCTCCCGAAGCCTTGGCCCATACCTCAAGCTGCTCGACTGCCGCGGATCTGAAGGTGTCCCCGGCCGCCAGCATCACGCTCTTGCCTTCCCCGGCGAGCCGCTTTGCAAGCTTGCCGATGGAGGTGGTCTTGCCTGAGCCGTTGACGCCGACGACGAGAATGACAAACGGCCGATGCGCCGGATCGATCACGAGCGGCCGTGCGCACGGTGCGAGGATTTCCAGAAGCGTTGCGCGCAATGCGCCGATGAGCGCATCGACATCGCCCAGTTCCCGGCGCGCCACTCGCTGGCGCAGCGAGTCAAGGATGTATTGGGTTGCCTCGACGCCGACGTCGGCCGCCAAGAGACGGCTCTCAAGCTCATCGAGAATGGCGGCATCGATGGCGCGGCCACGCACCAGGTCGGCAATATCCACGGTGAGCCAGGAATCGCCCCGGTTGAGACGCGCGCGCAAGCGCTTGAGGAAGCCGCCTGGGGCGTCCGTGCGGCCCTTCTTCGACTCGGATCCGAACATGGATGACCTCGCTGCCGGCGCGTATTGTAGCGGTGGCTGATCGATCCCGTGGTCCGGCCACTCCTCGCGGAGGCACGAGAGGGGCAATCGTGTTCCGCAAACAGCTGATTGTGTTCGCTGGGGCCGTCGCGGCATTTCCGGTGATCTTTCTCGTGTGGCGGCATGCGGCGCAGCTCTTCGCGCGCGTCACACTTCCGGCGGACGATGCAGCCAGCCGTCTTGCCTATGCGGCGCACTGGCTCATCCTGCCGGGCCTGACATTGTTGGCGGGAATCGTCTGCGCCGGGCGTCGCGGCTTCATCGCAGACGCGATCGACGGCACGCGCACGCCCGCCAATCACGGCCTCGAAATTAACCTGCGCTACAATCAGAATACCCTTGAGCAGACGGTGCTCGTGGCGATCGCATGGGGCGCCATGGCGCCGCTACTTCCTCGTGACGAGCTGCAGCTCATTCCAGCCATGGCGTTCCTGTTTGCGTTTGGGCGCATCGCATTCTGGATCGGCTACCTTGTGCATCCGCTCGGTCGCGCTTTCGGGATGGTACTGACGGCGGCGCCGACGCTCGCCGCGTACGTGTGGCTGGTATCGCATGCGTGGCATTCGCAAGTACCATGAGGTTCATCTTGCGCGCGCATATTGCCCGTGGCGATTTCCAATAAGGCGATGAACATGCTGGGTTTGCGGAGCGCGCCGATGCATCAGTCAATCAGGAGGTAGATCTTGCCGCGCGCGCCCAAGGCAAATGCCGGGCGTACTGCCGCGCCCGCTCGCGGCGCCCGCTCGCGCGTGCTGCGCATCATCGCCGGGACCTGGCGCGGCCGGCGGTTTCGCTTCACGGCCCAGGCCGACATCCGGCCGACGCCCGATCGCGTGCGCGAAACGCTCTTCAACTGGTTACGCGAGCGCGTGTCGGGGGCGCGCTGTCTTGACCTGTGCGCAGGCAGCGGCGCCTTGGGCCTCGAGGCGCTCTCGCGGGGAGCCGCGCGAGTGCACTTCGTCGAGAGTGACGCAACCGCCGTGCGCGACCTGCGCGCGCGGCTCATCGAGTGGGGCGCCCAGGGGGGAAGCGTCGAGCGCATGGATGCGCTGCGCTATCTGCGCACCAAGCCGGAAGCATTCGATATCGTGTTTCTGGATCCGCCATTCGCCGCGGGTCTGCTGCGTGCGGCCGCGCAGCTCCTGGAAGATCGCGAGTGGCTCGCCCCCGGGGCACTGATCTATGTCGAGAGCGCGGCGCACGCTGCACTTCCCGAGCTGCCCGGATCGTGGCGTCTTACGAAGGCGAAGCGCGCCGGCGAGGTCGCTTATCAGCTCTTCGAGAGCGGCGCTGCGGAAGACACCTTAATTTAATAGAGATGTTCAATAGGCGTGGCGAACGTCGTGGCGCATCATGTGCCAGTGTGCAATTGCACCGCCGAGGCATGCGCCTCGCCCTGGCGCCGGGAATGAACTGCCAGTCCTTCAATAAGCTCACACGCTGATGTCAGCGCGGCCGGCGAATCCACCCGCGGCGCGTATTCCTTGCAGCGTTGCCTGAGCGCGCCGTCCGCGAGCATCGCGCGCATCGATTCCACCACGCGTCCGCAGCGGTAGCGCGTCTGCGGGATAGTGCGGCCGAGACCGAGCCGCTCTATGCGCCAGCCGTTGTCGAATTGGTCGTGGCCGTTGGGTACGACCAGATGCGGCACGCCGGCCTTGATGCACTGTGCGAGTGTGCCGATGCCTCCGTGGTACACGAGGAGTGCGGCACGAGGCAGCACCTGGCTGAATGGCAGATATCCGCTGGCGCTGATTCCCGGTGGCAGCGCACGCGGCAGCTGCTCCGGAAAATTTGTGACCAGCATGGCGCGGACACCGAGCTTGCGTGCGGCTGCTACCGACTCCCGAAAAAACTGATGCATCGTCGATCCCGCAGACCCCGGCGTGAAGATGACTGGCGGTTCGCCGGCATTGATAAATTTCTCAGCCTCGGGCGGTACGTGCGCAGCGCCATCAGCACCGTCCCAGAGAGGAAAGCCCACCAGATGGGTCTGCGGCGGCCAGTCGGGCTGCGGCGGCGCGAACCAATCGGGGAAGAAACCGATCACACATTGCGGGGAGTGCAGCCAGCGACGCATCACGCGCTCGACCGGCGGCAGGCCCAGCGTTGCGCGGAACTCGTTCAGCGGGCGCTTTAGCTCGCGGTCAACCACGGCCCAGTCGACCAGCCGAAAGAACGCCCGTTTGAACCACATCGGCTGTGATGGCGAAATACGAAACGTGCCCACCTTCCCCGAGTCGACGAGACTACGAATGACGCTCGGCTGCAGGTGCACCGTGGCGGTTGGTATTCCGAGTTTGTCCTGCGCGATGCGCGCTCCGAGGCAGATGCCGGAGGCTGCGACGACCGTGTCAGCATCCGCATGCGCCTCGATCAGACGATAGATAGTCGCGATGGCCGGCACCATCACTCGCCGCGCGACGACCTCGAAACCCCGGCGCCGATGCCATAGATCCGGATCGGCGATCGCCGCGTACACATCTTCGATGGTCCCGACCGGCAGAAACTCGAGGCCCTGCTGTTCGATCAGTGGCTGAAACAGCGGATTCGTGATGACTGTCGCGCGATGCATGCGCGCGCGGAGCGCAAGCCCGAGTGCGATGACGGGATGCACATCGCCCGCGCTGCCGAGTGTGGGCAACAGCACGTGAAGCGGCCTGCGGTGAGCGGGCGACGGCGACATCATCGGAAGAAGCTACCGGCAACCTGTTTCATGAAATTAGACCTCGAAAACGCGTCCGTGCAGCGGTGCAGTTGCAGCAATCACCCAGCTAGCTTAGGCTTCGCGATACACGCCGCTGAGTGATCCAGCGCCGCTTCGCGGCCGCCCGTCATTTCGCTCAAAGCGGCGGCAAGGCAGAATGCCCTACGTCAATCCCGGCGAGCCCTCCTTCGGACATCATCACTTGAAGCGCAACGCCGTTTATCCCGGAACTTTCGATCCCATCACGACCGGGCATCAGGATCTAGTGCGGCGTGCTGCCAGCATTTTCGACCGCGTAGTGGTAGCGATTGCCGCCAATCCGAACAAGACACCGATGTTCTCCCTGGAGACGCGCGTCGATCTTGCGCAACAGGTGCTTGCGGACGAGCCGAATGTCCAGGTCCTGGGTTATTCGGGGCTCACGGTCGAGTTTGCCCGCAAACACAATCTCACAGTGGTGATCCGCGGGCTGCGCGCGGTGTCGGATTTTGAATTTGAGTTCCAGCTAGCGAATATGAGTCGGCACCTGTCACGCGAGATTGAAACGGTATTTCTGACGCCGCAGGAGCAATACACCTTCATCTCTTCCACCCTGGTACGCGAAATCGCGGTGCTGGGAGGTGACGTCAGCGAGTTTGTGCATCCGATCGTCGCTGCGGAACTCAAAAAGCACAGCCGCGTGGCAGGCGCTGGGCCTGGTCAGTCGTGACGGCGTGATCCGTGTGCGCCTGGGGCACGCTTTCCTGTGCTTCATGAGCGCGCAGCGTTGTCTTGACTGGCTAATCAGACAGGCTCTATCTCTATTTGATTCGTTGTTGCCGCGTTTTCTTTGACGCCGCCGGACGCGGCTGTTTTGGGCGTTTACGCCGCGCCTTGCGACGTTTGACTCGTGGCAGGCGGGTGCGCTCGGCCGGCGCGGGCAGCTGTCCCGCGCGCGATAGTTCCACTGCGCGCCAAAGGTACCAGGCGGCCGCGGTGCGATGCGGGCGCCAGCGCTCCCCAAATGCAGCAAGCGCGCGCGGCGGCGGCATTTTGCGCAGACCGTACGCCAGACGGAAGCCATTGCGCACGCCGAAATCGTCGGTCGGCAGAATATCGGGCCGGCCGAGCTGAAACATGAGCATCATCTCCACGGTCCAGCGGCCGATGCCACGCACCTGAGTGATGCGTGTGATGATTTCCTCATCATCGATCTCTTCCAAACCTGCGCGCTCGGGTACCGTGCCCTCGAGAGTTTTCCTGGCAAGATCCTTGAGAGCTTTGATTTTCGCAAGCGAGAAGCCGGCCGCACGCAGCCTGCGCTTGGGCGCGGCGAGGACCTCCGCGGGCGTCGGGAAATCCCCCTTGCCGCAGGAGCTGACGAAGCGCCCCAATATTGCGTTCGCGGCATTGGCGTGCAGCTGCTGATGCGAGATGGCGCGCGCGAGGGCGCGAAACAGCGTGCATTCCAGTTCCGGCTGCAGGCGATAGGAACCGACGGCTGCTACCAGTCCGGCCATCACGGCGTCAACGCGCGCCAGGTGCTTCGTGATGCGCTTGGTGTTCTGTTCAGGTTGCATTGTCGTTTAACAGTGTAACCGGAGCTGGCCGGCCAATCCCGGGAGCCCCCCTTGGCTCGGAGAGAACGCGCTCCGGAGTCGCTTCTGCTGCGCTGCGTATCTGGATAGAGGGTCAGGCTGTTGTGCTGGATCGTCTCCAGCGAGCGGGAGAGACACCAAACTCTCGTTTGAATGCGCGACCGAATGCGGCGATAGACCCAAAGCCGGCGTCGCTTGCAACTTTCTTCATGCCGCGATCGGACGATGCAAGAGCGTCAGCTGCGAGGTGAAGCCGCCACTGCCAAAGGTATTGCATCGGTGCCTGGCCCATGATGCGGATAAACCGCTCGGCGAGTGTAGACCGCGACGTGCCGCTGCCCGCAGCGAGACGATCGAGCGTCCATGGCCGGCCCGGTTCGCCATGTATCAGCGCCAGAGCAGCGCTGACATACCGATCGTTGAGACCGGCCAGCCAGCCGCTTGACGGATCGTGAAGCGTGTCCACGTGCGCACGCACCGCCTCGACGAACAGCAATTCGGACAGTTTGCAAAGCACTGCTTGCATGCCAGGCTTTGCACCCCGCTCGCGGCGCGAGTGCGTATCCCTCACCGCACCGGAAAGCAGCGTGGCGGCGCTGTCGACTCCCACGCGAACCTTTAGCGCGCGCGGCAGCGGCGTGATTAGGCGATCTGAAAGCGCGCGGTCGCAGGCAAAGAAGCCGCAGACAAGTTTCGTCTTACGTCCGCCACCACCATAACTCACCCGGGAAATCTCGTCGGCGCGAGTCAGCGCGATCAGCCCTTGCGTTGTGATTGGTTCGGGCTCGAGCTCCGCGTCGCTGGCAATCCGGTGCACGTCGCCGTGCGGAAAGCAGACGACTGCGGGTGCCTCAACGACGAGCGGCGGCTCCGGTCCCACCCGGACCGTGCAGGCGCCCTCGACGATGAGATGGTAAGGAATAATCCGACCCGCATGGGGCGCGAGACGTTTGGCGAGGTCGGCGACCGTCGGAGTCTGAACGGACCATGGGGCGGACAGTTCCGCGTCGATGAAGGCAGAGCCGGTAAGCCGAATTCCCCTCAAAATTTCGGACAGTGCATCCATGTCGAGCAGCGCCCGATCTCCTTCGTGACGCCTAATGCCGCTTGCGAGACGCCCATCAGGTAGATCGATCAAACCTTTCGGCAAGAGAATCATAACCCAGTGCGGTTGCGCCGCGCGGCTCTGGCTAGCATGCCTGCAGGTCGATCTCGACGCGGGGTGGGCCCGGAAATCCGGGGGCTGCGCCGCACCGAGGCGACCATTGCGACAGGAGACAGCGATGAGCCAAACTCGTGTTTTCGAGATCCAGATTCCGTTACGCCAACGATATAAGGCCGAGCCCAAAGAGGCCCTTGTAATAGATCGTGCCCGCGCCCTCGGAAACGATCCGGACGATCCCTTTCACTCCATCGTGATGCCGATGCCGCAATGTGGCATTGCGGTTCCGGTTGGTGTCCACCGGGCCATCGGCGGCTTGCACGATGCGCCCACGCCCGGCGACATACTTTGCGCGGCCCTCGCCGCGTGTCAGGACTCATCGGTGCGCATGGTGGCGAATATCCTCGGCATCACGCTTGAGTCCCTCGAGGTGGAAGTCACCGGGGACGTCGATGTCCGGGGAACGTTAGCAATGAATGCGGAAGTGCCGGTGGGTTTCCGTGCGATCCGATGTGCGGTCCGGCTCAAGGCGAGGGAGGGCACGGATCCTCTGCTGCTGGGAAAACTCCTGGTTGCTTCGGAGCGAAGTTGTGTCGTGCAGCAGACGCTGCTTCATCCCCCGCGCGTTGAAACAACGTTCGACATAACTGGTGGCGGCACAGACGCCGGAGGTTGTCTGCAAGTCGCGTCCGGACGGGACGCGGAAGGCTCCGTAACACGGCCCAGATGACGTTCGATGAAGCAGCGTCGAACGCCATGACGCTGTCGGGGTTGAGGACGGCGAAATAGAGAAGCCGCGGACGGTCCGTTCGCAGAATTCACTGAATTGCCAGATAGCGGTCAGCCGTGTAGTCGCTGAGGGTCAACCCCGGGCTCTTGGGACTACTTCTGGCAGGTCGGGCAATAGTAGCTCGATCGCTGCCCTTGATTGAGATGGCGGACCTTCGTGCGGCAGACCCGGCAGGCCTGGTTCGCACGTTCGTAGACGAAGAGCTTCTGGCTAAAATAACCCGCTTCGCCTTCGGCGCCGACGTAGTCGCGCAGGGTCGTACCGCCTAGGCGAATCGCCGCTTTGAGTACGGTGCGCACAGCGCGCACCAAGCGTGCGGCTTCGATGCGTGACAGGCTGCGTGCCTGGCGTCGAGGGCGGATGCGCGCACGAAACAGCGCTTCGCTTGCGTAGATATTGCCGACGCCGACGACCAGCTGGCTGTTCATCAGCAACTGCTTGATGGCGACGCGGCGGCGGCGCGTGATGGAAAAGAGATAGTCCGTGTTGAAGCGCTTGTCAAAAGGCTCGGGCGCGAGGCGTGCGAGCAGCGGGTGCTCGTGCACGGGGTCGCTCGTGTAGTGCAGGCTGCCAAAGCGCCGCGGATCGTTGAAGCGCAGGGATTGGCCCGAATCGAGCACGAGATCCAGATGATCGTGGGGCTTGCGGGCGGTCGCAGTGGGCAGGACGCGCAGGCTGCCGGACATTCCCAGGTGCAGCAGCAGCGTTCCGGAATCGAGCGCGAAGAGCAGATATTTGGCGCGCCGCGAAGTTTCGAGAATGCGCTGGCCCGCGACCTGGCGTGGCATCTCTTTGGCAATGGGCCAGCGCAACCGCGGCTCATGCACCTCGAGCCGCACGATCCTGCGGCCGACCGCGTGGGGTTCAATGCCGCGGCGGGTGGTCTCGACTTCCGGAAGCTCGGGCAAGGCCGCCTATTTGATCTTCGTTTCCTTGTAGGAGACGTGTTTGCGCGCGACCGGATCGAATTTTCGCACTTCCATCTTGTCCGGATGCAGGCGCTTGTTCTTCGTCGTCACGTAGAAATGGCCGGTGCCGGCCGAGGAAAGGAGTTTGACCTTCTCACGCATGATGACGCCCTTGAGGCTAGACCTTCAAACCGTCGGCCCGCAGCTCAGCCAGCACGACGTCGATGCCGCGCTTCTCGATAGTGCGCATGGCCTGCGTAGACACGCGCAGCGAAACCCAGCGCTTTTCGGTCTCGATCCAGAAGCGTTGCTTGTGCAGGTTTGGCAGGAAGCGCCGCCGCTTTCGGTTGTTGGCGTGAGAAACACGATTCCCAACCGCAGGGTGCTTGCCAGTGACTTCGCAGACTCGGGACATAAAAACCTTTGTAATCAATGCTCTACGCTGAGAGCAAGGCATAACGAGCCTTGCGAGAGGGCGGGTTTTATACCAGCCCGGCGAGTGCGCCGCAACCTCGACTCCGTCGACCCGAGCCGTCCGACGTTCTTTGGAAATACCTGACGACCTCAGGTGCCGGCCCGAAGCGGACCAGAGCGGTGGCTCGCCTCATGAGGCCGAAGCAGTGTCAGTGTGTCGTTCCGTTGGCAGTGACTCGCGAGAGGTCACTGTGTGAACGGCCCATATTTGGACCCGCAGCCGCCCGTCGTGAGTGTCCGGTATCGAGCGGAGAATCGGAGCATTAAGCGTCATTTCTGGCCAGGCGGAGTTATGAGCCCGAACTGCTCATCCAACCAATCGTGCGTGTCGCGCACGAGTTCGTCGTACGAGCCGAATACCGAGTGGGATCCGGGGTACGTCTTGTGCTTCTTCTTGTTGGCTGGGCTGCCTAACAGGTTGAAAAGCGGCACCTGCGCCGTTTCGTAGATGAAGAGCACGTCGTCGCGACCGTTGATCATCAGCACGGGAACCCTGACGTGCGGCGCAAAGGTGGCGGGATTGATCTCCGGCGACAGGA
>Ga0302325_10015629_pt1 | contig 16132 bp, 14 predicted proteins | sample Palsa_T0_2_FD_201948 | JGI IMG/M metagenome (GOLD analysis project Ga0302325, IMG submission 201948) | Peat permafrost microbial communities from Stordalen Mire near Abisko, Sweden - Palsa_T0_2 | ecosystem: Environmental > Terrestrial > Soil > Palsa > Peat permafrost | place: Sweden: Abisko... | reverse complement strand
TGCGATTTCAGGCACGCCGAGTGCGAAGGCAATCCCGGTGGTATTGAAACGGCCGTTTGACCCCGCTGCCGAGCGTTCTGCCGCCACGGTTACGACACCATGACGCTGGGCACAGTCACGCTGTCGCAGCTAGTACGATTCCAGTACGGGTGCTCATGCGCTTGTACCCGTCTTAGTTAGCCCTTAATAACGACGCATAATGCCGGTTTGCCAGGCGCGAGAGTTACGGTGAGAGCCTTTGTCAGGCTTCGCGGATCGGTCACGTTGTAGCCGGTGTAGTTGAACGCTTCGATAAGTTTGTCGTAGCGCGCGTTCTTCATGAGAACAGTCGGTGAGGGGAGATCAGCCGGGCGTGAGTCAGAGCCAGAAATATTACGAGGAACTCCAGGCTGTTTGGCAATACGATCGCGACGCGGTCGCCCGACTTCAGGCCAGCGTTACACAGTCTCCCGGATAATCGCTCAATCTGTTCCGCCAACGCTTTATACTTCACCACCACCACCAAAGGAGAAGTCGAGACTATCGCTGGCGCGACCCGGCTCTGGTCCCGCTGCCGAACGAATCAGTTCAACTTCCACTGCCGCAGTTGGATGAAAAGTTCATGCCCGGAGTGAACGGAGATCTGGGCGAGCCGTGGGATGATCCAGCAATTCCCTATCTCCAGCCTATGGCGGTATCGCGGCCCAACTCAACAGGCATGGCTGGCGAGGGACTCTTTTCGACTCTTCGTGAAGAGAGGCAAACGAGCGCCGCATTCGAGACATAGGAGGGCACACGTTGTGCGCCGAGATTTCACGCCCAAGCAATGACGTGATGAGCGTTAAACCAAAGAAGTCGGCGATAACTGTCGGCGGTTCAAAGGAGTTTTGAGACAAATGATTACGCAACATTCCTCGATCGGATTTATAGGGCTCGGAGCTATGGGACAGCGCATGGCGCGCCGGCTTATGAATTCCGGCTTTAAGGTCATCGCGTACGACCGCACAAGCAGCAAGACGTCCCTCGCCGCTGAAGGCGCGATATCAGCGCCAAGCGTTCGTCAACTGGCAATGAAATCAGAAGTGGTTATCTCGTGCCTGCCCTATGACGAAGCGGTTCTGAACGTCTATCAAGGTCCGTAGGGAGTTCTGGCTTGCGCGAACCCCGGAACGATTGTGATGGAGATGAGCACGGTCTCACCCGACACATCGCGAAAGCTTTATCGGCTGGGCAGCGAGCGGGGCATTGAAGTTCTGGATGTTGCCATTTCCGGTAGCACGCCCGCCGCTGAGCAGGGAACGCTGACACTTCTTGGCGGCGGCGACGCGGATACATTCGACGCCTGCCAACCAATTTTCTCTGCCTTGGCGAAGCAATATTTCCACCTGGGGGCCAGCGGTTCCGGGACCACCATGAAGCTGGTGGTCAACTCATTGCTCGGTGTGAACATGCAGGCGATCGCTGAGGCGGTCGCCTTTGGAGAAAAGGCGGGCCTCAATCGTGAACTGCTGCTGGAGTCGGAATCGATGCTCGGAGTAGGTCTGCTTAAGATCTATTTCAGCCCGGCGCGGATATCGCAAGCGCGATCGCGCAGATCAACGCGGTCTCGGAAACCATTCTGACCAACATGGCGCGCGCCACGGAACCGCCGCAGATTATCTCTTACAACCCGGCCGACGTCCCCCGTCGCTCAACTGAATGTCACCAGCGATACCAAGTCCGTATCCGCAATTATTCGACTATGCCTTCAATTTTATGCGGTTGCAGCTCTTCACTATCCCCGGCTTCGCGTCGCCAGCTCCCTTGGGCGGCGTGACCCGGGCGGTGATGGTGAATATCGATCCAACCGAGTTGTACGCCAATAACGTCTCGGCGAATGACCTGGGCACGTCGCTCGCCAGCTCCAACGCGATCATACCGTCCGGGACCTCGCGCATGGGCCATTTCGAATACAACGTCGATATCAACATGAGCCCGACCAAGGTGGCCTTCAAAACCCGGGTGGTGTTTGCCTGGACTCGCTGACCTGGTCTGTCGCTCAGGCGGGTCGATTTATTGTTGCAAGGCGACCTGCGCAATCCGCAGGGCGCCTTGTAACACGCCAGAATTATCGCCCCGACTCGAGGCTCGTCGTCGGTGGCTTGTCCGTAAATAAGACTCCCAAGGCGGACCATTTTCAGCTTTTTTCGCAGTGAAAAATCGAGCCACAAGCTGTGGCGGCCCTTTTCCACGCCCCTTGGGTATATGAGGGGTTGCCATTATGAAATCGACACAAAGCAGGAAGAATCCGTCCTTGCGAACTGCAACGATACCTTACTTCTCCGGTGGCTCGAGGTTCCAACATCTGGGGTAGCGTGGCGCGGACGTAGTCACTTGGTTCGCAATTGTCGCAATTGTTGTTGTTTACGTCGTTATGGCACTGGCGCTCTACCGCTGGGGCGTTTCTGCGCCCATCTTCCAACCAGACAGTGAAAAAGGCCTCGGGCAAAATCACTCAGTTGATGATGAAATGGGCGTGGGCGGATTGGGGACATTGTCCCAGGCACTGCGAGACCACCACGATAGCCGGAGAGTCACCAACCCGTCATCGATGAGGCCATTGGAGTGAAAAACGCTGGACGTCCGCCCAACGATCGTGAACTTTAATCAGCCTTAATTCGATTGAATCGATAATGGCTTGCGACTGACTCTGGTCAGACTGACGTAACAATCTTAGAACGCAAGCTTAACCTGCGGGTTATTCCTGCCGGGCTGCCGGTCGGTTATCTATTTCGAGGTTGACCACGATCTCGACATCCAGACGAAAAGTGAGGGAACCAAAGCAAAATCATGAGACTACGAGTTGCGCAAAAGGTGATGTGGTTGGGGGTTACCGCCATGATAGCGGGTTGCGGCTCGATGACTCCCGAGCGGGAGAAGGCGTGCCTGATTGGCGCGGGAGTCGGGGCCGTCGCGGGCGGTGGGCTTGGCGCCGCTGGTGCGGCGACGTCAGGGCATGGTTCCTCGAAAGCTTACGAGATCGGCATTCCGGTTGGCGTGGTGGGTGGCGCGATAATCGGCGGCGTTATGGGCTGCATGATGGGCGGAACACCCGAAGCGCCTCCTCCATCGCCTCCTCCACCGCCGCCACCTCCACCCCCACCGCCGCCACCTCCGGCGCCGGAAAAGATCGTGTTGCGCGGAGTGCATTTCAACTTCGACAAGTCGTTTATCCGCGAGGTTGACAAGCCGGTCCTGGATGAAGCGGCCGAGACGTTGAAGGCAAATCCGAACGTGAAGGTGTACGTCAACGGCTATTGCGACGCGATCGGCTCGTCAGCATACAACCTCAAGCTGTCGCAGCGGCGCGCCGAGGCGGTCACGACCTACCTTGAGGACAAAGGCATTCCGGCCGACCAATTGGTGCCGCAGGGCTTCGGCAAGACCAACTTCGTTGCGACCAACAAGACTGCAGAAGGGCGTGCGGAGAATCGCCGGGTGGAGTTGGTGCCGGCCGACCAATAGTAGTAACGATTAGCGACGAAGGCCGTGGTCCAAATTACGGATCACGGCCTTCGTTTTTAAGGCCTGAGCTGAATCCGTAACTTGGGGCGCTGGCTGCCGGAACCAAGCTGGCGGACGTGGAAGATCGTAATTAGGAGGGTCTGGAGAAGCGCGGCCGCCGCGTTCGAGGACACGAATCTTCTTTCAGACGCGAAAAGATTGAGCGTTGATAGCTGGTGGTGGCGAGCCCTTTGCGGATGGAGGGCGATGATCACGGAATGCGCGAGGTCTTAGCGGTAAACGATATTGATCGGCACGTCGAGCGAGCCTTGGCCGCTGTAACTGAAGCTGGCCGCGCTGAAAGAAGGCGGCGAGAGCGTAGCCTTCGCGTCATTGGAAAAGCCATAACCCTTCGTCGGCATGCCGATCAGGTTGAAATCCATTTTGCCATTCATGTTGGTGTCGTCGAGGACGGTTACGGCATAGGTTCCGGCAGGAACGCCGGCGAAATCGCACACGCCAACATTGTCGTGCTTCTCCGCTACCATAGTCCGGAATGCTTTCTTCTTATGGCGTGGAAAGCCGTCCGCTCCGTTGAAGAGAGCGCACCCGACGCGGCCCTGATTATCGCGCAAACCCTTCACCACCACTCGAATTCCGTTCCCGGCGGCAGCGGGCAGGCACCATGCAGGTACGATTAATAGCGACAGTACGAGGGAAGCGGCAAGTAGGAGGTAGCGTTTCATCGGATCGCATTCTAACATTTTGCGAAACACAATCGTATCTCCGGGCTCGTAGAATGAAATCGCTACACAACGAATTCCAGATGCGAAAACGCCCGGAGCTTGATGCACCAGGCGCCTCGCGTGAGTGGTTCTTGCGCGTTATCAGGAACCAGTCTCGGCCTTTATAGATCCTTTCCGCCCCGTTTTCAGTCACCCGGGACGAGACGATTGGAATCGCTGTCGAAATGCTGAGTGGAGAATTCGAAAAGTTCAGAATCTTCGAGAGCCTCCATTTGATGGACCAAACCACGTGGAATGTCCATGCATTCGCCGGCTACGAGTTCGAATTCTTCCAAGGCGACCGCAGATGGCGATTCCTTGACGAAAACCTTAAGGCGGCCGGTCCGCAGGAAAAACGACTCGGTTTTGAGCTTGTGGAAATGTAGGGAGCAGCGCTTACCCTTGAGAATTTCAAGGATCTTGCCGCAATAAAGGTCGTTGTTTACCAGCCACACTTCGCGGCCCCAACCCTTCGGGACAATTCTGACGGGCTTGCGCTGCCTGCGGCCGGTCTGTGCACCGATTCCGGCCGCATCGCTTTCGCGGTGTGGAGAAAACTCACTCGTTTGAGCGTCAGGTTTCATCCGCGCGTCTCCTTCCATTGGATACTTCCCCGTTACTGGTGGATGCTTCACGGTTGTTAGAGAATCTTCGGGTGATTGCGCTAATAAGTGCCGGGCGCACATGGCACAATAGATTTCGCACGCCCGCGTCGCGCAGCATATTGACGTGGACCCATTCGATTTCGCTGGCGTTGGAATCTGTCCGGAGTAGAGGATGAGCCGCTAGGCCTTCCTCGTTGGCATAAATGAGGAGGTTCTGACGGTACCACCAGACCACGCGCCGATCCTCACGCACGCGCGGCCGGACTACATCGCACATGCGAAATCCCCGCGCTTGGAAGCGCTCGCGCCAATATTCAGGCCAGCGTTCGTTAATGTGACCGGTGCCGCCCTGTCCCGGAACCGCGGCGGAAAAGAGCACGACGGGAGCCGCAGCGCACAGCGCGCCCACCAGGTCTCCGCTATGCTCATGCGGGATGTGCTCTGCCACTTCGAGACAGAGCGCGAGATCATAGCGTCCGTCTATCTTGAACGGCTGCGACAGGTCCACGGCTGAAAAACGCGAAGAATCGAAAAAGAGCTTTGAGCGATCGACGTGGTCGCCGTCGATTCCGCTAAGTTCACGGGCGCCGTTTTCACCGAACGCGCGGAGCCATCCGCCCATGCCACATCCGACATCGACGACACTGTTCGGTCTTATCAGCTCCGTGACCAGGGCCGCGACGATCCCCGCTGATTGCACCGAACCGGTAATGTGTTGAGCGTAAAACTCCGCTCCGTAGGTATTTTTTAGCGATGCTGGCATGCTCAGATACTCGTCTTAGTGTTTTGATCGTTAAGCGCGGCGACGCGGATCAATTGATCGAGTCCTTCTTCGGTCGAAACCTGCGGTCGCCAGCCCAGAATGGATTCCGCTTGGCTCAAGTCGGCGAGCGTATCGCGCGGTTCGCCCGGGCGAGCGCTTATGTGAACCTTTTCGCCACCGATAAGCTCTGCGATCCGGTTCACGCTGACCCCGCGTCCCTGACCGATATTGATCGCGCGGCCGTCCGCATTATCGCATCGGGCCGCAAGCAGATTTGCTCGGGCGACGTCGCTGACAAAGGTAAAGTCGCGCGTCTGCTCGCCGTCCCCACATACCGTCATCGGCATCCCGTTGCGGCGCGCCCTAAGGAAAACTCCAATCACGGTCGGATAAGCGCCATCGAGGATCATGCGCGGTCCAAAAACGTTGAAATAGCGCAGGGTTATCGTTTCGAGCCCATAGAGTTGGTTGAAGATCCGCGTATATAACTCGGCGGCCAGTTTTTGCAACGCATATGGGTTCATCGGGTTTGGCTTCATGTCTTCGCGCAGGGGCATCGTTGGCTGTTCACCATAGACCGAAGACGAGCCAGAAAAAATGAAACGCCGGACACCGGCGTCGCGCGCCGCGATTAACACGTTGAGCGTTCCGATAACATTGACCAGGTCGGTTTCGACGGGCTTTTCGATCGATAATGGAACACGGGCGAGGGCCGCAACGTGAAAAACGCAATCGACGCCTTTGAACGCGCCATAGAATGAGCCGGGGTCGCGAATATCGGCCTCGATAAATTCAGCGTCCGCCGCCACCTGTGCGCGCCTGCCCGTACTGAGGTTATCGACCACACGAACCCGCACTCCGTGTTCGAGCAGAGTGTCAACCACATGCGAGCCGATAAAGCCCGCGCCACCAGTTACCAAGGCACAACTAATCCCCGGTGCGCTAACGTGATTCGTCATGTCGATCGCCCGCTTGGGCGGCCTGCGAACCAAGCGCAATTGTGGCTCAGCCGGTCACGACTTAACTCAATGTAATCACTGATTACAATATACAGTATTATGGTGCTAGTAGAATAGATGCCATTGAACATATCGTTGCACAAATTAGTGGCCGTGTGTTGACGTAATTAAGGAGACGTCGCGGAAGGTTTGATCAGGTTTTCCACGGCTCGCGGATACGCTGGCGAACTCCTTGCTGAAGCCGATGATCCAGCCACGTGCATGAAAGGCTGCCTGTTCGCGCGGCGCGACGCAATTGTAATGCTCGGGACGGGTGGCCGGAGCGCAGGTCGGCAATCCATACTCGATAATCCAGGTGGGCAGCGTTCGGCCGAGGTATTGTTTGGGAAAATCGTCACCTTGAATACGCAGATTGGAGACGAGGCTACCTTTAGAATCCGCCACGGCGACACCGTCGCGTAAACAGTTTTTCAAGCCGCTCATGAGGGGTCGCCGGCGGTGCGTCCACCGGAGGACGCCCGACCGAACGTTTCAGCGGCATCGGTGGGTTCCGCTAAAGGAGGATTCGCGAGTTGACTCTCGCCGCCGCGATCTTTGACATTGTCGGAAAGCAAAGCGCGGCTGAGGCCCGCGAGTCTCCTCGCTCGTGCGCGCGTACTCAAATCACTTTCGATCAGGTGCGCCTGCGCGTTACGAGCGAGTTCGAAGCGCAGGCTATCGTCCGCGGCGACTTCATTGATTGCGCGGCGCATCGCTTCGGGGTCTCCCGGCGGAACGTATCGTACGCACTTATCGTCGAAATACTCCTGCAGGCCGCCGGTGTCGGTGCACACGGCCGGCACTCCGAATAGCGCTGCTTCCGTCAATACTGTGATGCCGGATATGTGGATGTTCGGCTTGAGCGCGATGACCACCAGGTCTGCCCATTGGTAGAGCTCTGCCAATTGCTGCGAGGTCGGTTTGACCAATATAACATTGCCACTTTTCGCGGCCAGGCTCCGGTCGATTTTTCTTGCTCCGATGCGGACTTCGAATTCCGGCCGATTGCCAACCGCGGCGATCAGCGTCGCCCAGTCGCGATGCATGTCACGGCCGAGCGAGAGGATGCGAATTGGATGGTGTAGCGGCCGTGGTTTGACCGGGACCACCTTGTCGATGTCGGTACCGAAGCGAACCGTCTCCACTTTCGCGTTCGGGAAGAGGCGGCGGGCGGCGGCCTGACTGACCTCGCATTGCACACTCAGGACGTCGGCATCCCGCAGCAGCCTTCGATAGAGCCAGTGTTTCGGCGCCCATAATTCCTGCCAGCGCCCTAACAGCCAGATGCTCTGGGCGATCACCCGGGGGCGCGCGGCGTCCCGCCGCATCAGCAGCAAGGCCAGCGCCGCCAGGCTTTCGAGTTCCGTGTGAGTCCAGATCACGTTCGCATCACGCAGCCCGCGCCGATTGCGCCACGCGTGAATCATGTCGAATCCCAGCCACTTACGGAGACCCAACCGCATCAGGCGGCGAAAAGAACCCTCCGGCGCATCCTCGGAATACGTGACGATACATCCCTCTTCGCGGCCATGATGGTAACCATAAGGCATGGCCTCATTGATGCCGGGCAACTCGCCGCGTGCCCAGCTCGCGCCAAATCCGTGGCCTAGAAAAACAAATACGCGCGGCGTCGCGTTAGCGGCCGAAGGTTTATCGATGGTTTTCATGCCCCGCGCTGTATGATTGCGCGCCGCATTAAGCAGGTCTAGTGACAGGGCACGATGACGCAATGCATATGAGCGGGAACTCAGCGATTTGCCGATGATTTTGGCCTGCGCCCGCGTCACCAGATCGAAGCGCCGGTCGGGGTCGCTGGCCAAATCGAGGATTGCCCCTCTCAGTGCTTCCGCGTCACCTGGCGCGACATAGCACACCTCTGCTTCGGAGAAGTAGGCTCTGAGTCCGCCCGTATCGGTACAGATGACCGGGACACCGCGTGCCAAGGCTTCTGAGACGGCGGTGATACCGGAAGCGTGCAGGTTGGGCTTTAGCGGCACTATCACCAGGTCGGCCCGGTCGTAGAGTTCCGCCACTTCGGCCGCGGACGTGGAACGACGCATCACAATCTGGCGCACGCCTCTGGTGCGGCCGCGCGTGCGCCAGCGGATTCTTTTGCCGCCGATCCGGACTTCGCAATTGTCGATGGTTTTGACGGCTTCGATGAGCGTACGCCAATCGCGATGAATATCATTGCCCAGCGCAACAATGCGCAGCGGGTGATGAGTTTCGCGCCGAACGGCCGGCTTGATCGCGTCCGGGTCGATGCCAAATCGAATGAACTCCACGCGCTTCCCGGGAAAGAGCGCGCGCGCCACCCGCAGATTCACCGGCGAGTGCACCGTCAGCGCATCGGCGCCGGCGATCAACCAGCGATATAGCCATCGCCGCGGCAGCCACCATCGCGCCCATCGGTCGAACAGCCAGACGCTCTCGGCAATTACCTGCGGACGGCGGCCATGGGGCCGGGCCCGGAGCAGCAGCAGGGCCGCCAGATACTCGAACTCCGTACTGGTCCAGATTACGTCGGCGGTGCGGATTGAGCGGCGATTGCGCCAGGCGTGAATCAAGTCGAAGCCCAGTATCAGCCGCAAACCGGAGCGCAGGTACTTCATCGAGCGGCCTTCTAGCCGATCTTCTGAGTACTCGATGGTCCAACCACCGCCGGCGGCATGGAAAAAGCCGTATGGCAGCCGCTCATTGATGCCAGCGATTTGACCGCTTGCCCAGCGGCGGGTCCAATGCCTGGCGCCAAAGCCGTGGCCGAGGAAGACGAATACGTGGACGCCAGTTGGGGTCGCACGCGGAGGGACGGGGGCGAGTCTTATGGGTTCAGAATCGCCTGGTATGGGCAGCGTGCGAGAAAGCTCGTAATGGCGCCACGCGAACGCGCGCGAGTCCAGCCGGGCGCTGACGATACGGGCCTGTGCGCGCCGGGCCATCGTCAAGCAAAGGTCAGCGTTCTGCGACAACCCTTCGATCGCTTCGCGCAGATGCCCGGGCCGGTCGAACGGAACGTAGCAAACCTCATCGCCCGAGAAGTAAGCACGCAGTCCACCGGTATCGCTGCAGATCACCGGAACACCTGAAACTACCGCTTCCGCCATGACGGTAATCCCGGAGGCGTGAAAGTTTTGCTTGAGCGGAATGACGACGAAATCGGCCCATTGGTACAGCTGATCAGTGTCTGCAGCGGTGTGTGGCGTGACGATCTCGAAATTCCCGAAACCGCGCGTCCAGCGCTTGACCTGGCGCCCGATACGCTTGCCGCCGATTTTGACTTCGCATGCGCTCCACCCGCCGAGCGCATCGATCAGCGTCTTCCAATCCCGATGCATATCGTTGCCGAGGGATAAGATACGAATAGGCCGGTTGACCTCGCGCCGCCGTGCGGGCCGCATCCGGCTCGAATCGATGCCGAAAAGCACCAATTCTGAACGTTTGGCGGGAAACAATTCGCGTGCGATCCGAAGATTGTCGGGTGAAAGCACGGTCAGGAGGTCGGCGTGTTCGAGGAGGCGCCGGTAAACCCATCGCTTGGGCGCCGAGAGGTGACTCCAGCGGCCGAAGAGCCAGACGCTCTGAGCGATCAGCCGGGGCCGTCGTTTGCCCACCAGCCCAAGGCGGAACAGCAGGAGAACCGCCAGATGTTCGATTTCCGTGTGAGTCCATACGACGTCGGCTTGCGCGATCCCGTTGCGATTGCGCCACGCGTGAATCACGTCGAAACCGAGCAGCCGCCGGAAGCACATCCGCAGGAAATACGTAACACGATTTTCGGAGGTATCTTCCGAGTAGCGAACTTCGCAATTGTCGCTTGCGCAATGGAAGTAGCCGTAAGGCAGTTGCTCCTGAAAACCCGTCAGGCGGCCTCCGTTCCAGCGCTCTTTCCAGCTCTGGGCGCCAAAGCTGTGCGCGAGCAGGACAAAGACCCGGAGCAGCTGTGCGGGTGCGGGGTCCGCTTCAGTTTGGTATGCCGGCCGGGTCATGGGGCTTCCCTTCACTGATGACTAAGGATGGGTAATTCGAAGGCTGTGCCGGATCGAGTTCGCGATTAGGCGAGCATGGAACTGGGGCTGACCGACGAAGCGCGGTCGGGATGCTCGCCCGTGCCGTTGAGCATGGTCCGCGCCACGATACGAAGCTGCGGCCGCATCGCGCGATCCACGATTGCACGGAACTCGCTGCGGAAGCGCGCGACGCTGAAGCGGTTCGCATTGATCGCGATTCGTAATGGCGCAAAGGCCGGCATCTGTTCGAACAGGTCCACCGCCGCGACGAGCGCTTCGGGACTTTGCTCATCGAACAAGAGACCAGTCTCGCCGTCCACGACGATTTCGGCCGCGCCGCCGCGTCCAAAAGCGATGACCGGAGTGCCACAGGCCTGTGCCTCGACCAGAACGATGCCGAAATCCTCTTCTCCGGCATACACGAACGCCTTGGCCCGCTGGAGGTATTGGCGCTTCAAGTCGTCCGCCACCCGGCCCGCGAAAGTGACGTTAGCCGGTGCGCGAGCTTTCAGCGCCGCGAGTTCGGGGCCGTTGCCGACCACGATCAGGCGGCGTTGCGGCATCTGCGCGAACGCGTCGACGAGGAGATCCACTCGCTTATAAGGTACGAGCCGCGACAGCGTGACGTAAAAGTCCTCCTTTTCCGCAACGACGGTGAAATCGGCGATGTCCACGGGGGGGTGGATAACTTCGGCGGTGCGGCGATAGGTCTTCAATATGCGCTGGGCGATAAAGCCGCTGTTGGCGATGAATTGGTCAACGCCGTTGGCCGTCCGCGCATCCCACATCCGCAAGTAATGCATCAGCATGCGCGGCACCAGCGAGCGCCAGGTGCCGCCGGCGAGGTAGTCGCCCTGAAGATCCCACGCGTAGCGCATGGGACTATGCACATAACTGATATGCGGCTGATGCGGCCGGCCGATGACGCCCTTGGCCACCGCGTGCGAGCTCGAGATGATCAGGTCGTAACCCGACAAATCGAACTGCTCGACCGCAAACGGCATCAACGGCAGGTACCAGCGAAACCGCTTGCGGGCGAACGGCAAATTCTGAATGAATGACGTCGTTACGCGGCGCCCGCCCAGAAATGCACGTTGGCCCGGGGGGATGAAGTCCACCATCACGAAAACATCGGCTTGCGGATAGAGCGCCAGAATCTCTTCGAGCACGCGCTCCGAGCCGGCGTACGTGTCAAGCCATTCATGAACCACAGCTACTTTCATGACCACCCTTTTGAAGCGACTTGGCATCTGCCGCTGGAGTTATGCACATCTGATGCCTTGATCATTGGGCGCTCGCTTGACGCAGCACTTCCCAGGTTATGGCCGCAGTGCGTTCCCAGGTAAAAGAGCGGGCGCGCCGGATTGCGCGAGCTCGTAACTCCTGGCGCATCTGAGGGTTTGTCACGAGGCATTCGATCGCGGCCGCGATTGAATCGTTGTCATTCGGGTCAACTAACAACGCGCCATCGGCGACCACTTCCGGCAAAGAGGTAGAGTTCGAAACGATCGGCACGGTTCCTGCCGCCATCGCCTCCAGCGCAGGAAGTCCGAAGCCTTCGTAGAACGAGGGATAGAGCAGGGCCAGCGCTCCGCTGTACAACATGGGTAAGTCCGCATCGGGGACGAACCCGGTGAAATGGACGCGGTCAGGGACAAGATCCGGGCTAGTGCCGCCAAATACATGGCGCTGACCCGCCCGTCCGGCGACCACCAGCCAGGTGTCCGGGGGAAGCCGCTCGACGCATCGCGACCACGCGTCGAGTTGTCCTTTGAGGTTCTTGCGCGGTTCGAGCGTGCCGAGGCTTAAAACGTAGCGCGAAGACGGGATGTGCAGGCGCTTGCGTACGACCTCCGAGGCTTCCGTGGCGCACGGACGAAAACGGTCGTCAACGCCGTTGGGAATCACGCAGATTTTCGCCTCGTCCACCGGGACGTTTTCGATCAGCCGGCGCCTGGTGAATTCCGATCCTACGATCAGACGGCGGGCGTTTTTCACCAGACGCGGGATCATCCATCGATACCAGGCGGAAAATTTTGGTGTGAACCATTCCGGATGATCAAACGTGGACAGATCGTGCAGCGTGACCACCTGATTCTCGAAGAACAGAGGGCCGGTGTTGGCGGGGCTCCAGAGCAGGCGCGAGCGGATCCTGCCCGGCAGCCAGCATTGCTCCCATACATGGCCTTTGATGCCTCGGAGCGGCCGTTCCGGCGCGATCGTCTGGATTTTCTCGCCCAGTCGCGCACAGAGCTCGCCGACGTAGCGCTGAACGCCACTCAGGTCTGCGCTCATCGACCTGGTATTGGCGACAATTTGTTCGTCCATAGTGGCAATTCCCTTGAGAGCGGCTGCGAAACTTTCAGTTGACTGTGCGGGGTTGAGCAGGCCGAGCGCGAAGGCCACGCGAGAAATGTGAGGCAGGTACGAGTTCCCGGCGTTCCTCCGCTGACATCACGCCAAACCAGGTGATTCCGACCGCCACCGCAAGCGCCAGCGCCAGGTACAGCGCACGCGCGCCGATCGCGCCCGGCAGCATCACGGTGCCCGCAAGCGTCAACAGTCCGATCGCGAGCATCGCGCCGTTTTTCTTGATTGCGCGGTAAGAATCGGTCAGGGCGCGCCAGGTCATCGCATGGAGCACCGCGCAATTGAAGGCGCAGCGGCCAGTCCACGCCATCGCCGCTCCCTCCAGCCCGTAAAGGCGGATGAAACCATAGAGCAGCGCCAGATAGACCGGCGCCTCGAAGAGCACCAGCTTCGCCGGCAGGTCAGGCCGATGAGCGACGAGGACGGTCCACGGCACACGGGCGAGGCTGCTCAACAGCACACCCACGGCCAGCCACTGGAGCACGATCGCGCTATGCGCGGCGAAGCTCGCGCTGATCCAGAGGGTGAGAATCTGGCGCGCGAACAATATCACCAGCAGCACCGGCGCGAAGATTAAAGGGAACAGGTAATGGCCGGCTTTTTCGAGCAACTCCGTCGCCCGGCGGCCGTCGCGCTTCATGCTCGACGCGTAGGCGGGAAAGAGCGCCGTATTCAACGCGTCGGGGATCAGCCAGAGCCGCACCACCATGTCGAACGGGGTGGCGTAGTAGGCGACTGCGTTCATCGAGACGACCGCGCCCAGCATGAACCGGTCAGAGCAAAGAAAGATCGGATCGAGCAGATTACAAATCGAGATCCAGCCGCCGAATGTCACCAGCGGCCGAATCATTTTGCGGCGCGGGCGAAAGCGCGTCGAGAGCGCGGGCATCACCTGGAAACAACAGTAGAGATAGATAAGCCAGGTGACGGCGCGGCTGGCCACCAGGAATGCGACGATCGGGATCAGGTTGCGCGAAAAAAGCGCCACCAGCGCCGGTCCCGCGAACGAAACCGATCCGACCGCAATCTGGATTTTATTGATTACATCGAACCGTTGATAAGCGCCGAGCGTTCCGCGAAAGCAGGCCACACTCACCACAAACGGCAGCGCCAGAGCAAAGAGGCGGAACACCGTGCAGGTTTGACCGCGCAGGTCGGGCGGCACGGAAAGCCACGAGTACGCCAGCGGCCGGGCAAGCAGAACCAGCAGGAGCGCTCCACACACGCTCGATCCCAGCAACAATGCGAGGCCGGTGTGGAATATGTCGTTGATTTCGCCGGGCGCGTCGCGCCCGATGCGCTCGGCGACGAACTTGGTGACCGCGTTGCTCAGGCCCATATCGAACACGCCGAAATATCCGACGATTCCCCACGCGATCGTCAGAACGCCATATTCCGCGGTGCCGAGACGCCGGATCAGGTAGGGGATTACAACAACTGCGACCAGTAAAGGAGCGGCATAGCCGATCAGGTTCCAGATCGTGCTGCGCGCCAGCAGCGACCCGGAAGCGAGGTCGGCTGCCATCTCTAGGTGACCCCCGGCGACGGCGTTCTGAGCCACCGCAGGTGGCTGTGGCGAGCTTAAGGCGCTCATGAAATGTTGTACTCCTCGTGCAGGGCGATATGAGCAGGCATGGGCTCGATCACGAGGAGCGGCGGCTCAATCTCTTCCGCGTCCTGACGGCCCAGCCAGACTGCCCGGCTCCCTGTCGCAGCTACCCCGACGCAAACCCACAATTGCGACCCGGTGATGTCCCCGGCCGTAACCGCCAGCGCGGTGAGTGAAATCGCAGTCGCCCATCCGGCGGCTCCGAGATAGCCCCTGGCCCGATCCAACGCGGGGCTTGAACGCAAGGCTGCGCTGAGCGTCTTGTAGATCGCCCAGATCATCAGACCGAAGAGCATCAGACCCGGCAGGCCAAGATTGCTCGCGATATAAAAAAACATGCCCGAGGGACGGTTGGAGCCGAGCCCGGCACCCATCCCACAGGTCTCCGCAGTGATCCGCAGCGCCTCCCACATCGTCGTCGCGCGATCGCGACCCGATTGCGAATCGCTCTTTTCCCAGAGGATTTTCGAGATCAGCGCGCTGAAATTGGGGATGAACAACGCAGCCGCGGTGATCCCGCCGACGATCAGCATCAGCGAGAACATACCGCGCGCGCTGATTCTCCCGCTGACGAAAACCCGGGCGAACTCCTGCCACATGAACAGAGCGATCACGAGGCCCCCGATCAGGTAACCGGTGGTAGAGGTGGTGAGAAAGACCATGATCACGCCAATCACAAAGAGCGGCCACGCCCATCCGACGCTGCCGCCGGCTGCCAGGAACAGGAGGAAGGTGGACCAGACCGCGAAAAATGCGCCCGCTGTGGATGGCTCGATAAAAGTCGCGGAAATCCTCGAGATTCCCGCCAATTGCTGGCTCATCAATTGGCGCCATCCAGGATTGCTATTGAAGAAATCCGTTGGATACGGAAGTCCTGAATAATGCGCGACGTATTGGTAAGCGCCGATCGCAGAGGCGATCGCACCGCTCACGACAAAGGCGAAGACCAAGCGTTCAAAATATCCGTGCATCCGGCCGCACCACAGCAGATAGATCACGAAGATGGCGTCCAGCGTCACATACATGGCCTGCGCCGCATTGCTCATCGACCATTGCAACGGACTGGTATGCGGGGAATCCATTCCCAGGCGTGGTACATCCACGCCCACGCCGGCAAACAGCCACGGCAGGAGAAAAGCTGACGCGATTGCCCAGATGGTCAGAATCAGCAGCGGCTGGGTGATCTCGATGGCCACGTCGGCGGTGTCGAAGCCGCACTTGCCGGTGAGCCACAGCGGTACGAAACGTATCGCGATCAGAATCAGGACGAAGAAATAGGGCGATACGCCGAGTGGAAAACCGCCCTCGATATTGAGCACCGACGCCGCTTGAAAGGCGGACATCACGATCGCCCATGGGCCCAGATGTTGTGGCCGCAGGAAAAAGATCGCGAGGCTCAACGGTATCAGCGCGAAGCCGATGGGGGTGACGTAGATCATTTCAATGAGCGCCGCGGCGCATCAGCACGGCGGGCACGGTGCGCAGCAGGATTTCGAGGTCCTTGCTCAGGGACTGGTCGCGGATGTATTCGAG
>Ga0302325_10015628_pt1 | contig 16133 bp, 12 predicted proteins | sample Palsa_T0_2_FD_201948 | JGI IMG/M metagenome (GOLD analysis project Ga0302325, IMG submission 201948) | Peat permafrost microbial communities from Stordalen Mire near Abisko, Sweden - Palsa_T0_2 | ecosystem: Environmental > Terrestrial > Soil > Palsa > Peat permafrost | place: Sweden: Abisko... | reverse complement strand
TTGGGTCGGCGGACGATATTCGCTCTGGTCGGCCATCGGCCTGTCCATCGCCATCGATATCGGCATGGATCATTTCATCGAACTGCTCGAAGGCGCTTTCGCCATGGACGAGCATTTCCGAACGACCCCGTTGGAAAAAAATCTCCCGGCAACTCTGGGTGTCATCGGCGTCTGGTACAACAATTTCTTCGGCGCCCAGACCGAAGCGATTCTCCCCTACGACCAATACATGCACCGCTTCCCCGCCTATTTCCAGCAGGGCGACATGGAAAGCGACGGCAAGAGCGTCAACCGCGATGGGCAGTTCGTCGATTATTCCACCGGCCCGGTCATCTGGGGCGAGCCTGGCACCAATGGCCAGCATGCGTTTTACCAACTCATCCACCAAGGCACGAAATTAATCCCCTGTGATTTCCTCGCCCCCATCCAATCGCAAAACCCCATCGGCGAGCATCACCCCATCCTGCTCTCCAATTTCTTCGCTCAAACCGAAGCCCTGATGAAGGGCAAAACAGCCGAAGAAGTTCGCAAGGAACTGGCCGACTCCGGCGTCAGTGGCCCGGAGCTGGAAAAACTCCTGCCCCACAAAATTTTCGCGGGCAACAAGCCGACCAACAGCATCATGTTCCAGAAACTCACGCCGCGCACCTTGGGTTCATTGATCGCCATGTACGAGCACAAGATTTTCACGCAGGGAATCATTTGGAACATCAACAGCTTCGACCAATGGGGCGTCGAATTGGGCAAGCAACTGGCCAAGGTGATCCAGCCGGAATTGAAGACTCCCGGAAAGGTGACTTCGCACGATTCATCGACGAATGGGTTAATCAATTATTTCAAGGAGCATCGGTAGACAGGAGGTTCGTGAGGTTGATTTACTGCCACGTCACTTCTACCAGCGTTTAAAATGCAAATTCAAATGCAATGCAGGAGGGCGGGGAAAACCAGATCAGGCCCCAACAGTTTTTCCCCGCCCTCCCGCACCCTCCCACCCCAATCCTTTTCCCCCTCACCGTCCAAGGCGCAGAAGAAGACGCGAAAATCGCCGGGCGATTTCCGCCGAGCGAATTTCCGCGCGGTCCCATCATGCAAGAGGTGTCGGGCAATTCTGGGCGTGGACGGTTAGGGAGAAGGAGAGTGGGTGGGGGTGCGGGGGCGGGAGAGAAACTTGAGGGCTATATGGTTCTCTCCCGCCCCCGCATTGCATTTAGAATTTTAAGCGCTGGTAGAAGGACCGCTGTGAAAAAGCCTCGTCGCGGTCCTCAAAATCAATTGGCGGATAAAAAATTAGTGCACTTCAGCCGTGATCGGCGCCACGGAATTTGCGGCGCGCTCGGCGAGATCGATCTGCGTCGGTGGCGGTGGTGTGCGGACGCGGTAGCCGCTGTAGACGATCCAGGCGTCAAAGCCGTGCGTCATGGCGTAACCTTTAACGTGATACAGCGAGTTTTCCGCCTCGAACCAACTTCGGCCCAGGGTGTCGGTCCATTGGCCGATCAATCGGCCGCTATTGTCTTCACTCTCATTTTTGACGTATTGGTTTTTCGCCAGCCAGATTATAGTGGAGGCTGAAAGCGGGATGGGCGTGCGGAAGTATGCGACGCCGAAGCCTGCATGCCGATCGGGCGAGCGCCACTGGCGATGGGAATAGAGCAGATTTTTTTCCGGGTGCATCTGGTCCCAGCCCGGCGGGAGGGCGCAGGTGATGTCCAGAGAATCCTGCGTCATCGGCGGCTCAAGCCCGCTGCCGTCCACCCGCGACTGATGCACCTGCAATGCCAGTGCGGAGATGCTCTGGAACTGACAGCCGGTCAGGCTCAGACACGCAATCGACAGAACGCCCAACAGTATGCGGCGTGCGTCAAACATTCTTTCTCCATACACCCAACGCGGTACACGGAGCGATGCGAGGAGGTCATCGCGAAATGGTCGGTTCAGGACCCAAATGGACGGTGGATCACTTCTGTGTGCCCGATGGCCGCCCGATGATTGTATGTTCTCGCGCAAGGACGGCTAAGTCAAGTTCTTCCGAGTTTTCCGGCAGGTTTCGCAAAGTTCCGGCATAAACGGCCCATCCTTCCCACCCCTCCACGAAAAAATTGGTGCGAATCTTGTAGTGTCCCCCCTCCGCCACGAAACGAATGCCGCCGAGTTGGGGATCATCCTCGCGGCTGTCCAAAATTGCCTGGCCGCTGGTGCTTTTCATCTGGTTGAGGAAGCCGGTCAGTGCGAGGTTTATTCCGACTGGAAAAGGCAGGCTGAAATGGATCACGGCGTAGGCAGTTGCGCCAGTCGGGCTGATCCATACCTGATGCGTGTGGGCCGAGGTGTGTTTGAGGGGATCGGGCTTCCAGCCGATGGGCGGATCGCAATAGGCGAAGACGTCGGGATCGTAAACTGGCGAGCTGAGCTGGGTCGTGGGCTGGGCCAATTTTGCCCGAAGTGCGGATGAATCGGCCTCATGCGCACAGCCGACCGCGCATGCCAAAACGATTGCCGCCACCGCGGAACAGATGCGATGCCGGAATGAAGCTGTGCGATTCACCGCAGTGGAAGGATTACTTCTTGCCCGGCAATTATTTCTTGCCTGCCGGTGCCGGGGCGGTTTTCTGGAAGCTGTACGTTCCGCCGAACTTCTTGCTGAACCGCTCGACGCGGCCGGCGGTGTCGACGAACTTCTGCTTGCCGGTGAAAAACGGATGGCAGGAACTGCAGATATCGACATTAATCTTCGACTGCGTGCTGCGCGTGATAAACGTATTGCCGCAAGCGCAATGGACGGTACAAGCCTGGTAACGGGGATGGATTTTAGCTTTCACGATTCAATTCCTCCGGCCCGGACGTGCGAGACGCTCGGAAGAGCGTCCGTCAGCCGAACCAAAATAGCGAGCGAAGGATTGTAGCAGAGTGAGAGGAGGGAGGCAAAGGCCGCGGAATGGCGGTATTGGGTCAGTTTGAATTATCAATGACATTTTTGATGTTGTTGTTAGAGTATGGCACCGAATAAGCGAGGCATCCCATGTTCACATGGCTGAAGAATGATTTTCTGGTGACGTATGGACGCGCAATATCGCGGTTCAAGGAAACATTCACGCATCAGACCGTTGGCGGGATAATCAGTGGGTTCGGCGCATGTTTGGTCTTCAGCCGTTTTTGGTCACCACAGGGAATGACGCCAACCATCGTCGGCTGGCTACTGTTTTTTGTCGGCAACAGCATAATACGCCCATATACTCCTTATTGGAATAAGCCCACCAACTCCTCGATCTCCCAAACATGATCTACGATTTCCGTTTGCATCGCTGTGGCGACGCGAAGCATCTGGTAAACTAGGGAATCGCAAAACTGTTTAGCCGCGACCCGCAGGGGAGCGCGTTGGCGTGGATGTTGTGGGATGTGCGACAAAGGATTTCCCCTCCTCCGATACTCTGTGGCGGCAGGGGTGGGTGCCGAGCATCAATTCGCGTGATTATTCTTCGTCCGCGGCAGCTTCATCGACGGGTTCATCCACGGATTCGTCAGTGGCCGGCGCCGATTTCGCAACCTTCGCATGGCCGTTGCCATTGCCGTTGAGCCCCATCTCCTCGATCAATTTCGCCGGGACATCCGCCGTGTTCTTGCACTTGGGATATCCACTGCATCCTAGGAATTTTCCGCGTCGGCTGTCGCGGATGACCATTGGCTTGCCGCATTCGTCGCAGTCGATGTCGGTTGGAATCGGGCCGGTCTTTCCGTTGCCCGCCGCGATGGGCACTCCGCCGGTGAGTTGTGCCACTAGCGCCGCCGCCTTGGCTTCGCCTTCTTTCAGAGCCGGCACCAGTTGCTCCACAATCTTCAAATCCTCGCCCGTGAGCTTGGCCACCTGCTTGGTCGCCCGGCACTTGGGGAAATTGCTGCATCCCAAAAACGGACCGCGCTTGCTGTCGCGCAGGATCATGTTGTTGCCGCACTTCTCGCATTTCACCGGCGTCAGCACCTTGGGCTTGGGCGGCATGGGCTTGCCTTCCTTGTCCAGGTTGATGATCGTCTCACACTCGCGCGTGCCATCGGGCTTCTTAATCATGTAGCCCGAGCAGCCCAGGAATTCGCCGAATCGCCCGCGCATCTTGCGCATCTCGCGGCCGCATTTGGGGCATTTAAATTCGCTCTTCTCCTGCATCTTCGGCTTGCCCTGCTTGTCCACCGATTTGATGCCGTCGCATTCGGGGTAATTGCTGCAACTGAGGAAGAATCCGTTCTTACTGATGCGATAAACCATCGGCGAGCCGCACTTGTCGCATTTGTAAATCGACGCCGTGCCGCCGGCGTGTTCCAGTTTGTCCAGCGCGCCATCCACGGTTTTGTGGAACGGGCCGTAAAAATCTTTCAGCAGCTTGATCCAGTCGAGGTGTTTCTCTTCGATCTCGTCCAGCTTCAGTTCCATGCCCGCGGTGAACTGCACATCCATGATTTCGGGGAATGCCTGAATCAATTTGTCGGTGACGATCGAGCCGAGCATGGTCGCATAAAAGCGGCGATCCTGCTGCTCGACGTATTCGCGGTCCTGGATGGTCGAGATAATTGATGCGTAGGTGCTGGGCCGGCCGATGCCGAGCTTTTCCAGTTCCTTCACCAAGGTCGCCTCGCTGAATCGCGGCGGGGGCTGCGTGAAATGCTGGGTTGGGGAAATTTCGATCGGAAATACCGGCTTGTTCTCCGCCAATTCGGGCAGAAGCTGATCTTCGCTGCTCACGCCAGCCACTCGCATGAATCCATCGAACACCAGCTTGCGGCCGGATGCTCGCAGAATCACATCACCGGATGCAATCTGCACGGTGGTCGCATCAAACTCCGCCGGGGCCATCTGGCAGGCGACGAAGCGATTCCAGATCAGTTGATACAAGCGAGATTCATCGGTGCCCAATTTGCCTCGGCCGTCCTCCGGAGTGAAACTCGCATCGGTCGGGCGGATGGCTTCGTGAGCTTCCTGCGCGCTCTTGTTGCTGGAGGCGTAGCTGTTCGCCTTCTCTGGCAAATATCGTTCGCCAAATTCTTTTTGGATGTACGATCGCGCCATCGTCAGCGCATCGGCCGACAGGTTGGTGCTGTCGGTTCGCATATAGGTAATGTGGCCGGACTCGTACAGGCTCTGGGCCATTCGCATCGTCTTCTGCGCGCCAAATCCCATTCGGCTGCTGGCGGCCTGCTGAAGCGTGCTGGTGATAAACGGCCCCGGCGGCCGGCTGGTGACGCGCTTCTTTTCAATCCCGCGCACCACGAACTGCGGCGCTTTGCCGATCTTGCCTTCAAATTTCGTCGGAAACTTCGCCGGCCCTTTGCCCTGCGGGTCTTCCTCGGATTTTTCGCTGGTGACAACGAAACCCAGCGCCTCGGCCACCTTCCGCGCATCGGCCTTGTTGCCGGCTTCGAATTTCTTCCCCGTGACTTCCACCACTTCAGCCACGAAAGCCGCATGCTCGGCCAGCCATTTATCGCGCTCGACCTTGGTGCGCTCGCCGTTGCCGGTGTTGGTGAGGAAATCGGTCCATTCCTGAATCAGTTTGCTGGCGGTTGAACCGTTGGCGGTGAATACTCCGCCGATTTTCCAATATTCCTCGGGAATGAACTTCTCGATTTCCCGCTCACGGTCCACAATTAACCGCACCGCCACGGATTGCACCCGTCCAGCCGAGAGGCCGCGAGCGACCTTCCGCCAAAGCAATGGGCTGATTTCGTAGCCGACGATCCGGTCCAGAATTCGCCGCGCCTGTTGAGCGTTGACTCGATTGATATCTATTGCATGCGGCGTTTTGAACGCCTTTTGAATTTCGGTTTTGGTGATGGCGTTGAAGATCACCCGACGAACGCGGGTATCCGGCAGGCCGAGCGCCTCCTTCAGATGCCAGGCGATGGCCTCACCTTCGCGGTCCAAGTCGGTGGCCAGATAAACAATGTCGCTGTCCTTGGCCAGCTTCTTCAACTCGCCAATGACTTTGCTGCGGCTCTCAAGGACTTCATAGTCGGGGACGAAAGTCTTGAGATCCACGCCCATCCCCTTGGACGGGAGATCGCGCACATGCCCCATGCTCGCCCGAACCACATAATCGTCGCCAAGATACTTATTGATAGTCTTGGCTTTGGCCGGCGATTCGACGATGACCAGATGTTTTGCGTTTTTCTTTGCCATTCCCGTTTTCGCCAATCCCTTTTTCTTCTGGACCGATTTTCCCGGACCCGGTTTTTCTAGGACCTAGCCCGGTATCGACCGATCTCTTGAGAATCTTCACCAATCACTCCCGATTGGGGCGGGCAGTTTGCAAACCTAACAGTGACCCGTCAAGCGTCATTTCCGATAATCCGCCCGCCACAGAGGTACGCCAACAACATGTTAGAGTTCACTAGCTACCATCGGATCAGCCCGGTTCAGACCCCATGTTGGATGAGCAATAAGTCTATGTCATTAATGGAGTTGAAATCAAATCAGCGACCGGCCGCCATCGAGGCGAAGAATTTGTCCTGTAACGTAGCTTTCAGACCGTGAAAAAAATATTACAGCCTCGGCCACATCCGAGGGGGTCCCCGCCCGTTTGAGGGGGACGTTGCGCAAATATTTTCTTTTTTCCCGAGCCGGCATTCCGGGTGGCCACTCGACCACTCCCGGCGCGATTCCGTTCACTGTGACCTGGGGCGCCAGTTGCTTTGCCAGGCTGAGTGTCAGGTTCAAAAGCCCCGCCTTGGAGGCGCTATAGGCTGAGTAAGACGCCATCGGCCGATCGGTCTGACCATCCACCATATTCACCACATGCCCGCGCGATTTCCGCAAAAGATCGCCCATCGCGCGGGCAAGAAGCATCGGCGAGAGCACATGAATCGCCCAGAACCGCGCGGCTTGTGCAGAGGTCCCATCATCCGGCGCGTAGAGCGAGGCATTGTTCATCAGTAAATCAAGCCGAGAGAAATTCGCCTGAAACTGTTTGCGAATGTATTTGATTGCAGGATCCGGTTTGGTCAAATCCGCGCGAATCATCACGCATTTTCGTCCCATTGCCCGAATCTGTTCGCAAAGTTCCTTCGCATCATCCCCGCTGCTGAGATATGTGAATGCCAGATCGAATCCCTCTTCCGCCAATCGCAGGGCCACGCACCTGCCGACTCGCTTGGCCGCGCCGGTGACAAGTGCAACACATGTTGATGCCATGCGAACATTGTAGCGATAGCTCGGACGAATGCGGTCTCCAGCGACAATGAACGCGCTGCTGAGGAATCGGTATACTTCCTCCAGCAACGCAGAACGAACTACCATGGACGAGAAACCGCCGGTATTGCCGTATAGATCGCCGCGATCTGAAAATCCTCGGCCGGCGCAGACTCCGGCACGCAATCAAATCGCGGCCGCCATTCAATCAACCTGGGTCGTTTTGAAATGGATCGGCAATTTCGTGAATAATTTGTGGTACTGGTTTCGATAGACACTCAACGCCTGGGATAAGCGCTCACCCAAACCCCTCGAATTCCCTTCACACCCCTTCCCGCATTAATTCCGGCGGGTTTGCCCAACTCCAGCCAACTACTCCCCCATGGGAGACATAAAAAATCATTTAACGGGAGGTTACATGCGACCGGTTATTCGAATGGGAATCGTAACAATGGGGTTGGTTCTGGGCGCGGTGGCGATGCCATTGCGAGCACAAGATGCGCCGCCGGGCGGGCAGGATGGCGGCCCGCCGCCGATGGATGGGCAAGGTGGTCCACCGCCCCAACAGGATGGGGGTGGCCCGCCACCAGATCAGCAGAACGGCGGTGGCCCGCCGCCGGGGCAATTCAATCCGCAGGCCATGCAACAGCGGATGATGAATTCCATCAAACAGCGATTGGAAATGTCGGACGATCAGTTCCAGGGAATCTCCTCGAAACTGCAACTCATCATGCAATTGCAGCGGGCCCTGAATCCCCGGCCGATGTTCGGCGGACCTCCCGGCGGTGGTCCGGGCGGATTTGGCGGACCGGGGGGTGGTGGTCCCGGCGGTCAGGGCGGACCGAATGATGCTGGCCCCGGTGGTCAGCAGGGTGGACCCGGCGGTGGATTTGGCGGACCGGGCGGCGGTGGACCCGGTGGTCAGGGTGGACCGAATGATGCCGGCCCCGGTGGCCAGCAGGGTGGGCCCGGCGGACAAGGCGGGCCCATGGGTGGTGGCCCCGGTGGCGGCCCCGGCGGTTTCGGCCCTCCCGGCGGCGGCCCCGGCGGAATGGATCTATCCAATCCCGATGTCGCCGATCTTTTCACCAAGACCAATGATCTGCGCACGGCGACGCAGGATCAAAACACCTCTGACACCGATCTGAAAACCAAGCTCGATGCCGTTCGAGGTGCCCGTGCCAAAATCCGCGGCGATCTGACCCAAGCCGAGCAGGATGCCAAGCAGGGTCTAAACGACAAACAGGAGGCCGTCCTGGCGGCACTGGGATTCATCGACTGATTGCACTAACGATTGGCTTCAATCCGAGTTCGTGGTGGTCCGCATGACGCTGATCACCGCGAACTTTTTTCGGAAATCCGGCGGTTTGCGTCGCCGGGCGCAACCTCTCCATGAAGGATTGAGATGACACTCCCAGCCGCTGACGGTCTCGTTGTGATGGGGGAGCCCAAGACATCCGTCTCCCCGGGGCTCTCCCGTCTTTTTTCTTTCCGACGAATCAGCGGATTCCTCGGCCTGCTGCTGGCGCTGGCGATCGTTGCGGGATTTACCGAGGTGGTGAAGAGTTATTTCGTGCCGGCCATCGGCGTGCCAGGCGTGGATGAGAATGCGTATCTGGTCGGGGGAAGAAATGTGGCCGAGCATGGTTCGCCGGGGATGCATCCGGAAACGCCGTTCGCGTTTGTCGGGCCGATGTGGGATTTGGGGCGGGATGGGTGGTTCTATCCGAAATATCCGTTCGGAACTCCGCTGCTGGACGCCTCGGCCATCTGGCTGACACCCGGCCACGATGTGCGCGCCGCATTTGCGATCAGCCCGATTTGCGCCGCCTTGTCTGTGGCCGCGATCTTCTTGCTGGGCCGAATGCTGGCTGGACCGTTCTGGGGACTGCTCGGGGCAATTTTACTGGCGAGCAATTCGACGCTACTGCAATTGGCACTCGTCCCCAGCAGCCACGCCCCGGACATTTGTTTCGCGCTCTGGGGCATGACGGCGCTGGTGGCATGGGTGCGCGGGGGAAAATTATGGCTGGGGATTGTCGCCGGATTCCTCATCGGATTTGCCATGACCATCCGGTACACCGAGGGATTGCTGCTGTTGCCGCTCGCCATCGGCGTGCTTCTGAAAATTCAATGGAAGATTTGGCGATCGTGGCTCAAGCAATCCACCGCCATCCTTGCCTGGTCAATTCCGGTCGGAACCCTGCTGATTTTCAACCACATCACCACCGGCCACTGGACCGGATACGATGCCACCAACGAAAGCACCGGCTTTACCCTCGCGGAATTCCAGGCGAAATGGCAATCGACGCTGCAGGCAATGGATATCGAGGGATTGTCGCTGCTGCTCCCGGTCGGAATTCTGGGAATGCTGATGATGCTCGGCCGACAGTGGCGCATGGGATTGATTCTGATCGCCTGGTTTGTTCCATCCGTGCTCTTATACATGGCCTATTACTGGGGCGAGGCCGGCCAAGGCGTGAGCTATTTGCGATTTTTCCTGGCCAGTTATCCACCCGTGATCGTCGCGGCCATGTGGCTGATCTCAAAAATTGCAGATAGCTGGGCCGCGCGAATTGGCGCCGGAGTATTCGTCGCAGCCGTCGCCATGCTGGGGATATACAACACGCTGCCGGCGATGGCGCAAACACAAGCGTCCAATCTAGGCCTCGCATATTCTGGCGCGGCGATGCACGACACCATCGCATCCAGCAACTTGCACCACGCCATTAGCGGCAAGCCGATTTTCTTTTCCGATGAACAAGGCGGCGGCATGGGCTCGCAGTTGCTGCTCTATTTACAATTCATTGGCGGCGGGGATTGGTACACAGGCAGTTCATTTGTGGCTGATGGCGAAGGCCGCGGACGACCGGGTAGATTCGGAGGAGGCGGCGGCCCGGGGCGAGCGGGCCCCGGGCCGGGATTTGGACCGGGGCTGGGAATGGGCCAGGGAATGGCCGGCCAGAACGGCGCTAACAATCCATCTCCAATGGACCCCGAGCGACAGGAATATTTGCAGAAGGTTTACGCCAACTACTCCAATTACGATCTGAGAATTCAAGAGAAGAATCTGATCAGTTCCGCGCTCGATCAGGGCCGGCCGGTTTACGGGGTTCTCAACGTCTCAACGGGATATGACTTCATCGAGTTAATGGAGTCTGAAGGATTCTCGTGCAAGGTTCTAGCCAAATGGCAGGAGCCGACGGTGGAACTGCCGGCAGCGACGCCAGCGGATGGCGGTGGTCCGCCCGGCGGAGGCCGGGGAATGGGGCGCGGTGGGTTCGGCGGTGGAGGGCCAGCGGGTGGTCAAGGTGGATTTGCGGGTGGATTCGGGGGAGGTCCAGGCAATTTCGGCGGCGGACAAGGAGGGTTTCAACCGGGAGGATTTCAGCGGGGAGGCTTTCAACCGGGAGGGTTTCAACAGGGTGGATTTCAACCGGGAGGCTTTGGCGGCCCTCCGGGAGGAGGAGGTCCGGGCGGATTCGGCGCTGGCGGCTTTGCCAACCGCGGCGTGCCCGGCGACAGGGAAATCGGCGGCCAGAGGATGGAAATCGTCCAGGTCCGAAAAAACCTGCATTAAGCTCAAAAACCATCCTTCCTGGCTCCTAAATCCCTGATTTTTTACCGGCAAGATTTTTTAGGGTCCGGTCGCCCCCCTGGCGACCATTTCTCTGGAGGTTGCACATGATTTACGGAAAGGTACGCGGAGGAACCATGGGAACAAAATTCTCAACCAAGCGCATCGCCGCCTTCCGTCTGGAAGGGCTGGAAACCCGGCGACTATTGTCGTGCAGCGGAATGGGCGGAATGGGGCTGGGTGGCGGAGGCGGTGGATTGGGCGGCCCAGGCGGCAGCACAATTACATTCGCCCAGTCGCCGACCGCTGTGCAGACAGGGCTGACCACCCTCGCGTCCACGGATGGATTCACCGCCCCGACTTCAACGAGCACGGTTTATCTCGGCAACGTCAACGGCATCGAGGAATATAGCCTCCACGAAACCGGCACCGGCACATCATCGGTGCTCACAGTCGATGTCGATGGCAACCCCGTGACGGCCGCGACCAAATCCACGACAACTTTCGGTGCGATCACCACCACGGCAGTGACCGATGAAATCAACGCCATCGTAACGGCATTGGATTTGACCGCCCCGACATCCACAGCCAACGTCAACGTCAGCACACCGACGACGGGCCCTATCACATACACTATCGCCCTGACCAACAGCGATGGTCGGACGAGGAATTATTCCGTCGATTCCACCGGCGCGCCGGTGGGCAACGAAAAAATTCCCTTCAGCGTTCTGCCGACAGCGGTACAAAATACTTTCATCGCCAACGCGCCCACCGGCGTCACGATCACCAGCAGTTCCACGCGAACCGTTCAGGCCAAGCTCGTCGATGGCGTGCAAACATACACGATGACATTCGGCTCGACCGGCATCACTACGACGATTACCGTCGATGAAGCCGGCGATCTGGTCAGTCTTCCGACGACCACCAAAGTTGAATTCGACACCATCCCCTCCGCCGCCCAGACCGAACTGCAAGCGCTGGCAACCGCGGATGGCGTTACGACCACAATCTCCACCACGCAGAACGTCCGGGAAACCACCGAGCCAAACGGCACGGATATTTACACGATCCATCTCACCACCTCCACCGGCAGCCATGTGGTGATCTCCGTGGATGAAGATGGAAATGCAACCGTCCCCGCCCAGGGCGGAAACACCGGCCCAATCTTCGGCGGCGGATTCGCCGGCATCGGGGGCGGCATGGACGGCGGATTCTTTGAACTTGGAGGAGGTCTGATTTCAGACTTATTGCACGGAATGTAACCGTGCCCAACGAAACCCGTTGAAAGCGAAGCGAGGCGGTTCCTTAATCGGGCCGTCTCGTTTCGTTTCTGTATGTAGCTGCATTGGCCCCGCCGAACGGGCGTCCGGCCCCACCCTGCTCTCCCCCTGAGTACCAGGGGAGGGGGAAATTTTTTTGGGGGCGAAAGTCATTCGGCTGGCGAAGAATCCGGTTTCCTTTTGAGACTCACCGCCGCTCCGATTCCTAGAAATCCGAATGCCGCGGCGATGGCGGTCGCGCCCCACTGTTCCATGGTTTTGGGGAAGCATTTGTACGCCAAATTAAATCCGCGTTGCCAGAAATCGCTCAGGGAGTTGCCAAGTTGCTGGGTCGTCGGACCGTAAATAAATCCAACCAGGCCCAGTGCGCCGGTGATCAGGAAATAGACCGCGAATCGGCCGGCGAAGATGTAGACGTAGGTCAGGTATGTGCCGCCGAGGGAGAATTTCAGCGGGGTGAGGATGGCGGATTTTCCCAGGGCGATGTTCAGGACTTCAGGATTTGCCAGCGACGCCAGGATGGCCACGGTGGGAAGCATGACGCGAAGGCCAGTCAGATCTGCGCGAGCCATTGGGGCGGTGCGTTCCGATCTATTGGCCATGATTGCGAGTGCGAGCAGAAGCGGCGTCGCATTGGCGGCCCAGAATGTTACATCGTAAACGTAGTGCAGAATGCTCAGGTGCAGCACAATCGCCAGCCATGGCATCACGGTGAAGAATCGCGCCATGGGGCTGGGAGTTTCAGGGGATGGGGAAAATCGCAGCATCACATCGCCGACCAACACCAGCGCGGCGACCGCCCACCAGGCGAGATAGAAATCCCGATCGGAGAGCCAACCCTGATCGATGTGCCGAAGAATGGCAGGCAAAGCGAAAAGGGCGGCGATTTGCAGGAAAATGAAGGCGAAGCGGGCGTCCATTTGTTTGCTGTCGAGGAGTCGCCAGATGATGCCCATCTTTAGACAGGCGACGAGGAACAGAATGATGTTGATGGCCAATCCCAGATTGAGATGGCCCGTGACAATTTCGGCATTGAGGAAAGTCACGTCGAGAAGAAAAAATGCTTCGAGGGCCAAAAGCTCGAGCCCATCGCGTCGAAGCGCGCGGTGTTTCAAGAGGAACCATGCCAGTCCGATGAGGGCGGCTTCGTAGATGTTGAGGGTGCCGATGAGAATCAGCAGGCGCGAAACTGGGATCTCAGTCCAGGAGAGGGAATTGGTCAGCGCCAGGCACCCGGCGAGCATGCAGGCGGCGCTGAGCAGATAGAACGGGTTGTATTGCCGCGGATTCCATTGAGTCCGGGGGATTGTGATTGCGGGATTCATGATCGTTCTCCATGCGAGGATCGGCGCGCAGCGGAAGCGTTGCGCGCTGGCAGAACTTAGGAATCGACGCTGTTCAAGTCATGAAGTTAAGAAACGCCTCCCCTTTCCTCGCGGCCGACCGATGCGTATGAAATCGAATAGGAATGAATGATGGCGAACCTCCCCCACCGGCCCGGCGTGCGCGAACTGACTGACCCCTTTTTCATTGGCGAGATATGATGTGCCCTTCCACACCACACAGCTAATTATTCGCTGAGACCTGGGCGCGGGTTCGGAGGATTTTTTCGAGATTCTTGTGCGGGGTTTCACAAGGGAAGGGATCGCGGCGAGGCCGCCGCGGCTAAACTTGCGGAGGTCCGGGAAATCGCTATGCTCTCCCCTCCCGATTTGACGGAGTATTTGACTGATGCAAAGAGAATCCCATCGTGAACGACGTGAGAAGGCTGAGAAGTTTCAAACCTTCAACCGCCCCAAGGTTAAAGTCGCCCGGACCAGCAAGTCGGGCAAGATCTATATTGATTACAAAGACACCGAATCGCTGCGGAAAATGGTCAGCGGTAACGGCAAGATTCTCTCGCGCAAGCGGACCGGGGCATCGGCGATGGAACAGCGCATGATCGCCCGCGCGGTGAAACGCGCCCGGCACATGAGCCTTCTGCCGTACATCAGCGCGGCGTTTTAATCCCCGCTCTAAAACAAATCATGCCGTGCCCGAGCCGTCGATCATTTGATCGAGGGAGCGGATATGGCGCTCCAGGGTGGGGACCAATTCATTTTGCAGAAGCGATCCGGAAGTGTCATCCACAGAAGGCATTCCGTCGCGGAATTCCGTCAAGCCGCTTTCTTCGCCTTCCTTGAGACTTCGTAGAACCGCCGCCGCTCCGAATACTTTGGCAGCGCTCATGGCAAACCGCGCCCAGGCGCCCCAGGCGCCTGAGGAATCGACCGGCTCTCCACCGAGTTGGCGGATGCGGCCGCGGATCGTTTGCGCGGCCCGGCGGTGATCCTCCTGAATCCGCTGAAGCGCTTCGATGCAGAATCGCTGAGTATTTCCCGGATCATCCAATTTTTCCATCGCCATTCGGTAAGTTTCCGCCGCCGAGATTTCGGCGCGGAGAAGTGCATTGAGCCGGCGAACGGAATTAAATGGCGACACCGCATTGGCCGTGGATTGCACGGCGGCGGACTCCGGGTTGAAGTCGCCATCCATGAGTTCATCAAGTCGTTGCGGAAAATTCGTATCCAAGCGTCACACTCCTTTGCTGTGCCATGGAGCGAAGTTCACGCTGTATACCAAAAGGATGGGAAACACGGAATACGAAAAGCGAAATTCAGAAAATAAAAAAGCCGCGAGGAGATTATCCTCGCGGCGTTGAATTCCTATCCGTCTGAAGCCGGATTTACTTTTTTGCACCGAGGATGGCGTCCTTGGCGGCCTTGGCGACGACGAACTTGACCTTCTTGCTCTTGGGGATGAGTTTGGTCTTCCCCTTGTCCGGTCCGAAGGGCATGATCATCGTGCGAGCGGGACGATCGACGAGCTTCAGTTTGCCGATCCCCGGAAGTGTAAACACATTCTTCGCATTCTTGTGCGCCAGTTCCGCCTGGGCAAGCAAAAATGCGGACGCCTGTTTTTTGCTGATTCCCGCTTTCTCGGCGAGAGTGGCGGCGATTTCCGACTTGGTCAGACTCTTGCCGCTTGCTGCTGCTGCTTTGGCCATATTCCCGAATCTCCTTTCCTAGAGATTTTATTTTGTCTGCTGGCGGGTCGTTAATCCGCCGGTCACCTCCGCCGCGCTGGCCCATTCCAACGTGGTGGGGTGGTAGAACCTAGCGAAAAATCGGTGGACTGCAACAACAGTTGCACAAAAAACGCCGGATTTTCCGAGCATTCAACAGGTTGTCCACCGAAATCGTCCGTTCCCACCGGGATTTGCTTCGACGGGCTCCAATGTCGGGCGGCCTTCAACAGTATCCTCCCTTGAGTTTTTCCGTCGATTCCTGTCCTATATTCGCCATGGCTGAAGAGGGTTTTCTGAAGGTTGGACATTTCAAGGAAGTCGCCGGATTCATCCAGCATTTGTCGGAATTGAATCTGGACATCCCCTGCGATGCGAGCCCCTTGTCGGCGGCCGAGCAATCCTCAGCGGCGCAGACCCTTGATGTGGGCGGGTTTACGGTCGGGAATCGCTGGACCATTCACCCCATGGAGGGGTGGGATGGCACCACCGACGGGCAGCCCTCCGAACATGGTGTGCGGCGCTGGCGACATTTCGGGGAATCCGGGGCCAAACTCATCTGGGGCGGCGAGGCGTTTGCCGTCCAGGCCGATGGACGCGCCAATCCCAACCAGATCGGCGTCATCGATGGCGACTACGCACGTGCCGAAAAAGGCGCAACCCTGCTCCTGGAGAACCTTCTGGATGCCCATCGGCAGAAATTTAGCAAAATTGATGATTTATTGGTTGGGCTGCAATTGACACATAGCGGCCGGTTTTGCCGGCCAAACGATTCCAAAAAGCTCGAGCCGCGCATCGTCTATCACCATCCCCTGCTGGACCGGAAATTTCACATCGATGCGAAGGACGATTCGGTCATCATTTCCGATGATTACATCAAGCGGCTGATCGAAAACTACATCCGCGCCGCCAAGCTGGCCCAGCGGGTTGGGTATCAATTCGTGGATGTGAAGCATTGCCACGGATATCTCGGACATGAATTCCTCAGCGCTCACACGCGCCCCGGCCCATACGGCGGCAGCCTGGAAAACCGCACCC
>Ga0302325_10015627_pt1 | contig 16134 bp, 15 predicted proteins | sample Palsa_T0_2_FD_201948 | JGI IMG/M metagenome (GOLD analysis project Ga0302325, IMG submission 201948) | Peat permafrost microbial communities from Stordalen Mire near Abisko, Sweden - Palsa_T0_2 | ecosystem: Environmental > Terrestrial > Soil > Palsa > Peat permafrost | place: Sweden: Abisko... | reverse complement strand
GCCGCGCTCAACGCCCACGTGCGCGACAGCGCCCGCCGCGGCATCATCGGGCGCGCCGAGCGCGAGCGTGGTCACCTTTCGGTCGAGGAGGAGACGGCCGTGTGCTTCGTCGACCTCGTGGGCTTTTCCTCGCTCGGCGCCCAGGTCGGAGCGGAGGAGCTCGGGACGGTGGCGGCCACGCTGGCCGAGCTCGCCGCGGATGTTGCGACCCCCCCGGTCCGGCTGGTCAAGACGATCGGCGACGCCGCCATGTTCGCCAGCCACGACGTGGCGCTCATGGTCGAGGCCGCGCTAAGGCTCGTCGAGGCCGTCGAGGAGGCCCAGCTCCCGAGCCTGCGGGCCGGGCTCGCGCTCGGGCCCGCCTTCAATCGAGCCGGCGACTGGTACGGCAACACGGTCAATCTCGCCAGCCGCGTGACCGGGGTGGCGCGACCGGGGAGCGTGCTGGCCACCCAGGAGGTCCGTGACGCCGCGTCAGGCGAGTTCGCGTGGTCGTTCGCGGGCCGCTTCAGGCTCAAGGGGGTGGCCGAGCCGGTGCCCCTGCACCGCGCGCGCAGGACGCCGGAGCCGGCCGAGGCCCCGGAACCGGGGCCCCAGCCGCCGGGGCGCGCCGAGCGGCGTCCCCAGGCTAAGAGACCGCGTGCAGATCGATCACGAAGACGAGGGTCGAGTTAGCCGGAATCGAGGCGTGACCCTTGCCGCCCGACCCGGGCCGCGCGGTCTTCCCGTAGGCGAGGCTCGCCGGGATGATGAGCTCGCGCCGGCCGCCTTCGCGCATGCCCGGGATCCCCTGCCCCCAGCCCTTGATCACGCCGGAGAGGGGGAAGGACACGGGCTGACCGGTGCCGTCGTTCCAGGAGGCGTCGAACTGCTTGCCGCCCTTGTAGAGGACGCCGACGTACTGGACGGTGACGGTGGAAGTCGGGGTTGCTACCGGACCGGTGCCCTTGATCAGGTCCTTGATCACCAGGTTCTTCGGGGGCGGTCCGCTCGGAATCGCGACCGTCGGCTTGGTCTTGAAGGCCGTGGGGAGCGGCACCGTCGGCTTCGGCGTCGTGGGGGTCGTGGGTGTGGTCGGAGTGGTCGTGGTCGTGGTCGTCGCGGATGCGCTGACCTGCGTGCGGCCGCTGGACGGGGCGGCTTGGATGCCGGGGGCCTTCGCGGTGCCGCAGCCCGCGAGTGCGAGGGCGGCCACGGCTGCGGCTGGGATGGCGAGGGATCGGTTCGTCATAGATCGGCCAGGGTAGCGGGCCGGGCGCCGTGGCCACTCCACCCCTGAGCGCGTCTAGCCGGCGATGCGCTCGAGGACGTCGGCGTCGACATCGAAGTTGGCGTGAACGGCGCCGACGTCGTCGGACTCCTCGAGCGCGTCGATGAGCTTGAGCAGCCGGGACGCGTCCGCCTCCTCGACCGGCACTTTCACCTGCGGGAGCTGCGTGACGTCGGCGCTCTCGATCTCCACGCCCGCGTCCTTGAGCGCGGCACGCGCGGCGGCGAGATCGCCGGGCTCGGTGATGACCTCGAACACGTCCTCGTCGACGGCGATGTCGAGCGCTCCCGCGTCGATGGCGGGGATGAGGTCGTCCTCGTCGTAGCGCGTGGCGTCGACCACGATCACGCCGCGCTTGTCGAACAGGTAGGACACCGACCCTGGTTCGCCGAGGCTCCCGCCGTGCTTGGACAGCGCGTGGCGGACGTCGGCGCCGGTGCGGTTGCGGTTGTCGGTCAGCGCCTCGATCAGGAGCGCCACGCCGCCGGGACCGTAACCCTCGTAGATCACCGTCTCGATCTGGTCGCCCTCTGACCCTTCGCCGGTTCCCTTCGCGATCGCACGCTCGATGTTGTCCTTGGGCATCGACGCGTCCCGGGCCTTCTGGATCGCGAGCCCAAGCGCCGCATTGCCTTCAGGATCGCCGCCGCCCTCGCGGGCGGCCACCGTGATCGCTCGTGCCAGCTTGGTGAAGTGCTGACCGCGGCGGGCGTCGACGATCGCCTTCTTGTGCTTGATCGAATGCCATTTCGAATGACCGGACATCGGAGTGGAGTGTATGAGGTCTGACCGAGTTCCTAGGTCTGTCTTACGGTCCTCCGACAGAGGGCGAGTTGACTGAGGGTCCCCCATGAAAGGAAGGGACCCCAGCATGAGACACCGAATCGCAACCACGCTCGCCACCCTCGCGATCACCGGCTCGCTCGCCGCCGGCGGCGCGGCGATCGCGAGCGCAGCGACGTCGTCGACGCCATCGACGTCGACGTCGGGCACGGCCAAGACCACCCAGACCACGCCCGCGCAGGCTCCGGCCGGCGCGCCGGCGGGAGCGCCGAGCGGGGCCCCGGGCGGGGCGCACGCGAGCGGCGGCAAGAACTGCCCCAACATGTAGGGCAACCGCCACCCCGGGGGATCGCCCGATCCCCCGGGACCCGGCGCTTTACGGTACCGGCGCGATCCGGTAGATCCGCCGGATCACCGGATCCCCAGGGACCGGCGCCTTACCCCACCGGCGCGATCCGGTAGATCCGCCCCGTCCCCCAGTCGCCCACAAGCAGCGACTGCCCCGGGGCGAGCACGAGCGCGAGCGGGTGCTCGAGCCCGGCCAGGAACGGGGCGACCGTGCCGCGAAAGCCCCTGCCCACGCGCCGGAGCGCGACCTTCTGAACCTTGGGCACGTTCCACTGCGAGACCAGCGCCTGCGCTCCGGTCGGGAACACGACCGAACCCGCCGCGGCGTGGGGGTCGAGTACGGCGACCGGCTGGGGCACCCCGGCGCACGCGCTGCCGCCCTGGCCGTAGCAGCCGGGGAAGCGCCAGTTCTCCCCGGGACGCACGAGCGCGAGCCAGTCCCCGGGGGTCCGTGCGTCGAGGTCATCGCGCTGGTTCATGGTCACGAAGAGCTCGGTGGTCCCCGGGTAGTAGGCGAGCCCGAAGGGGGCGCGAATGCGCGCCGCGTAGAGCCGGAGCCCGGTTCCGTCGGTGCGGAAGGAGACGATCGAGCCGGAGTACTTCGAGGCCGGCGTGCAGTGATCACAGGTCGCCGTGATCCCCATCAGCAGGCGTCCGCCGGCGGCGGGCACGAGGTCGTTGTTCTCGCCGTGCGCGACCGGCCCGGCGAGGATCTCGCGGTGACGGGTGAAGCGGGTCCCGCGCAGGCCGCTGTACGCGTCCACGCGCCCGACCGAGGCCACGTACAGGGTGGCGCCCTCCCAGAGCAGGCCCAGGGGATCGTCGAGGCCGGCAATCACGCGAACCGGCCGCGCCCCTGGCCGAGCGATCAGATACACGCCGTCGTGGCCGTGGGTGGCGAGCCCGGCGGCCGCCGCCCAGAGCCGGCCCCGCGGGTCGAAGATGAGCGTCGCCACCGTGGGCAGCCCTGTCGCGTAGACGGTCGCCTTGAGGCCGGCGGGCCCGCGGAGACCGGCGCCGATGGGGTGCAGGTCGCCCGCGGGGCGGGGTCCGGGCGAGTTCGCGGTGCCGCACCCCGCTAACGCCAGCGCCGCGAGCGCAAGCAGTGCAGTGAGAGGTGTCCTGCCCCTGGCGCCGGCCACGATGCCACGAAGTGTGACGGAGCCGCGTCGGAGCCCAAACAGGGACGTGATGCGCTCCCACAACCCCTCACCCCCTCAGCGACGCCGGGTGCTCCCGGTACCAGTCGATGGTGCGCCCCAGTCCCTCCTCGAGCCCGACCGCGGGCTCCCAGCCCGTCAGGGTCCGGAGCTTGGTGGCGTCGACCCACTGGCGGTCGATCTCGCCCGCCGGGGTCCCGGCGCCGCGCACGTCGGGCTCGACCTCGGTGCCCGCGAGGCGGCAGATGAGGCGCACGACGTCGAGCACGCGGTGGGGCTTGCCGCCGCCCGCGTTGAATGCCTCCCCGCACCCCTCGCCGCGGCCAAGCAGGTCGCTGATCGCGAGATAGGCGGCGACGGCGTCCTCGACGTAGAGGAAGTCGCGCTCGGGGGTGCCGTCGGAGCGCACCACGGGCGGGCGGGCGGCGAGCGCGGCCGCGACCGCCTCGGGGACCAGGCGCGAGCGGTTGACGTCGCCGCCGCCGTAGAGGTTGGCAAAGCGGGTGACGGCCACGGGGAGCCCCCACGTGTGCCAGTAGCTGCGGGCGATGAGGTCGGTGGCCGCCTTGGAGACGTCGTAGGGGTACACGGGCTGGAGCGCGAACTCCTCGCGGTACGGGAGCTCGAGATGGGTGCCGTAGGCCTTGTCGGAGGAGGCCACGATGACGCGCTCGACGCCGTGGTGGCGGCACGCCTCGAGCAGGGTCCAGGTTCCGCGGATGTTGGTGTCGAAGGTCGAGAGGGGCGAGCGGTTGGCGGTGGGGACGATGGTCTGAGCGGCGAGGTGAAAGACGGTGTCGATCTCGTACTCGGCCAGCGCGCGCTCGATCAGGCCATCGGTGCAGATGTCGCCGTGGATGACATCGACCGAGGCCTCGAGGCCGGTGATGGCGAGAGCCGAGCGGCCCTGCTCGTCGCGCCGGATGACGCTCACCCGGGCGCCACCCTCGACGAGGGCCGCGGTCAGCCAGCCGCCGAGCAAGCCGTAGGCGCCGGTGACGAGGATCGAGCGCGAGCTCAGGTCCATTGCTTCCACGGCGCGCGTTCCTCGGCCCAGAGGTCGTTGAGGAGAACGGCGTCCTTGTAGGTGTCCATGCAGTCCCAGAATCCCTCGTGCCGGTAGGCGCGGAGCTCGCCGCGGCCGGCGAGGCGCTCGAGCGGCTCGCGCTCGAGCACGCTGTCCTCCTCGAGCACGTCGATGACGTCCGACTCGAAGCAGAAGAACCCGCCGTTGATCCAGTGCTCGCTGCGCGGCTTCTCGATGAACCCGCGCACGACGCCGTCTCCGTTGAGCTGTGCCACGCCGAACTGGAGCTCGGGGCGGACCACGGTCATGGTCGCGACGGCGCCGTGGTCGTGGTGGTAGGCGAGCACCGCCCGCAGGTCGATGTCGGCGACGCCGTCGGCATAGGTCGCGCAGAACGCCTCGCCCTCGAGCGCGCGCGCGGCCTGGAGGACGCGACCCCCCGTCGGCGTGTCCTGCCCCGTGGGCAGGCAGCGCACGGTCGTGCCCGAGGGCCAGCTCTCGGAGGCGGCGAAGCTCTCGATCATCTCCTCCAGATAGCCCGTGCAGAGCACGAAGCGGCGGAAGCCGTGGGCGAGGTAGATCTGGATGACATGCCACAGGATCGGCCGGCCGCCGATCTCCACCAGGGGCTTGGGGATCGATCGCGTCCGTTCCTGCAAGCGCGTACCTCGCCCCCCGCACAGGATCACCACGCTAGGGAGCACGGCGCGGATTATCGTCCATCGCCTCGGGCGTGCGCCAAGCCGAAGGCCTCGATCGCCGCCAGGTAGTCCTCCCAGGTCCAGGCGACCGCGCGCTCGAAGGCGGCCCGCGCGAGGCGCTCGCGCTCGGCGGGATCGCCCACGAGGCGGTCGATCTCCGCGCGGAGGGCCTCCGCGTCTCCCGGGGCGACGAGGACGGCCGTCTCGCCGTCGGACACGTAGCCCTCGAGGCTCCGGGTCCGCGTAGCGACGACGGGCACCCCCGCGTCGACGGCGTCGCACAGGCGGACGTGGCCCTGGCTCACGCCCGCGTCGTACATGGGGAGCACGCTCACGACCGCCTCGCCGATGAGCTCCCGCGCGCGCTCGGGCGTCACCTCGCAGAGCACGGTGGCGCGGCCGTCGGCGTTGAGAGCGTTCACCTGCGCCCGGTCGTGCTCGCCGCAGATCACCAGCAGCGGCCAGCCCGCCCCCCGGGCGGCGGCGAACAGCATCGGCCAGTCGCAAAAGGCGCGCCCGGCGGCAATCACGGACCCGCGCGACGCGCCCGACCCGCGCGACGCGCCCCCCGCGCCCGGCAAACCCGCCCACCCAACCCCCCGCCCCCGCATCCGCCACGCAAAGGGGACATAGCGAAAGCGCTCGACCCCGAACAGATCCGCGTAGCGCTCGACCTCCCACTCCGACAGCACCTGCGCCGCGAGCAGCGCCCGCCGGGTGGCCCAGCGGTCGATCGGCCGCCAGGCACGGTCGACCACCGCGCCGCGGCCGCCGGCGCGCGCGGGGAGGTCGATGAAGTGGAGGACGAGGAGCTTGCGTCGCCGGCCCAGGAGCGCGCGCAGGAGCAGGAGCGAGCGCCAGCCGGGGTCGGTCCGGATCGTCGCCACCGCCTCGTACCTGATGCTCAAGGCAAAGAGCACGGCCCCCCGCACAGGACCGACCCGCAGCAACCGCCCAGGCCACCCCTCGGTGAGCTCGCTCAGCGAGTGGAAGCCAGGGATGAGCCAGCCGTACCAGCCGTCGGCGAGGACGCCCCGACCGCGGCCTCTCATTCCGCGGCCGGCGAGCCGACCGAGGGTGCCGACGATCTCGACCAGCGGCGACGCAGTCGCAGCGCCGGCTCCTCGATCACGCGGTAGCTGACGAGGGCGACGAGGACGCTGATGACGGCCCCGAGGACGTAGAGCTTGAGAAAATGCGCGGTCGTGGGCACCGCCCCCGAGAAGGCGGTCGAGGTCACGCTGCGGTTGTCGATGGCGAGCAGGATCGGGACGTGCCAGAGATAGAGGCTGTAGGTGGCTACACCGATCCGGGAGAGCACTCGGAGCTCGGTCAAGGCGACGAAGGGGCCGCGGCGGAGCGGGAGCACGCACGCGCCGACGATCAAAGCGGCCGCGAGCGCCGCCGCCGGCTCGTAGGAGAAGTGCCAGGCCACGATCGCCCACAGCGGCAGCGAGCACAGGAACCAGGCGGTCGAGCTCCCGCCGACGCCCCGAAGCCACCGCGGCGGCTTCTCCATCCAGCCGACACGGAGAAGGGCGAGGATCATGCCCGCCGCGAAGAACGAGAAGAGCGTCGGGATCGAGCTCTGGAGCGCGGTGTTGGGCGGGTGGCCGTGCCAGTACACGACCTGGCGCAGGACAAAGCTCGCGATCGCGCCGATACTCAGGATCCCAATCGCCGCGTGGCGCGAGCCGCGGGCCAGGCGCGCGACGAAGAGCGCGATGAAGGGCAGCAGCGCGTAGAACTGGACCTCGACGGCCAGCGACCACATCGGCGAGTCGATCGCGTACAGCGTCTTCGAGGAGAAGTTCTCGACGAAGAGACCGAAGCGCCACCACTCCCCGGGGGTGCCTCCGTGATTCTGGAGCACCAGCATCACGATGAGCACGGAGTAGTAGAGGGGGAGGATGCGGACGACGCGATTGAGCGCGTAGTGGCGCAGGTCGACCTTCTCCCCGGTCGCGAAGCTGCTTCTCGCGAAGGGCCAGAAGAGCAGATAACCCGAGAGCACGAAGAAGACGTCGAGGGAACCGAACCCCACCTCCAGGATGACCCGGTGACCGTAGGAGTGGGTGATCGTGGCCGACACGTAGGAGTAGAGAAAGGCATGCGCCCCCACCACGCAGAGCGACGCGAGCGCCCGCAGCGACTCGATCCGCGCCGATCGCGATTCGCCCGCCTGCGCGATCCGGGCGCCGACGCCCGGGCCCTGGTCGGCGCTCGCGGGAGGTGAGCCGTTCGGCGCCACTTCGACGTCCGGCGGGGCTGACACGACGGGAAATCTACTCGGACGCGGTGATCGGTGACGCATCGGGCGATGGGCGACAATGGGCCGCTCACATGCTGGACCCCGCCGCCCGATGAGCCGCCGCCACGACCTGGCGATCGTGATTCCGACGCTCGACCGCCCGGCGCTCCTGGCCCGAGCCCTCGAGCACTTGGGGCGACAGGGCGGCGTGGCCGCCGGGCGTTTCGAGGTGGTGGTGGCCGTTGACGCCGCGAGCTCGGGCCCGGCGCCGGCGCTCGGCCGCCGCCCGTATCCGATCCGCGCCGCCCGGGCCGAGCGCCCCGGCGCCTCGGCCGCCCGCAATGCCGGCTGGCGCGCCACCGACGCGCCCCTCGTCCTCTTCCTCGGCGACGACGTCCTCGCCACCCACGGCCTGGTTGGCGCCCACCTCGCGGCCCACGGGCGCCATCACGAACCAGAGGTCGGCGTCCTCGGCCACGTGCGGTGGCCGCGGTGGCCGCCCCCGACCGCGTTCATGCGCTGGCTCGATCAGGGCATCCAGTTCGACTACTCACCTCTCACGCCGGGCCAGGAGGCGCCGTGGTGGCACTTCTACACCGTCAACGCGTCGGTCAAGCGGGCGATGCTCGAGCGTGTCGACGGGTTCGACGAGGAGCGCTTTCCCTTCCTCTACGAGGATCTCGACCTCGCGGCGCGCATGTCCGAGCACGGCTTTCGCCTGCGCTACGAGCCGACGGCCCTCGGCGAGCACCGCCACCGGCAGGGGCTCGAGCAGTGGCGCGCGGGCCGCGTGCAACTCATCGCCGCCGCCGAGCGGCGCTTCTGCGCGCGCCATCCAGAGAGCAAGCCCTACTTCCACGACCTCTTCCTCGCCGCCCGCGAGCACCCGCCCGCCCGCGGATGGGGAGCCCGGCTCGCCGGGGTGGTCCCGCGGCGCACCCCCTGGCTCGGACCGAGGGTGTGGGCGAGCTACAACCTGCGCAACCGTCAGGCGCTGGCGGGTCCGTTCCTCGCCGCCTGGGACGCCGCCGAGGTCACGCCACGTAGCCGCGCATGACGGCGCGTAGCCCCTTCCACTTCCCGGGGCCGCGGGCAGGGAGCTCGAACTGCGGTCCCACCTCGACGCGGGCGAACCCGGTGGCGCGCATCATCCGCTCGATCGCCGCCTCGCTCAGCAGCCACCACTGAAACTCGTCGATCCCGTCGAACTCGGCGAGGGCGCGGCGGGGGCCGAAGCGGAAGCGCTGGACCGGATTGCAGATGATGGCGCTGCCCGCGCACACGGAGCGCAGGCGCTGGATCGCCGTGATCGGATCCTTGAGGTGCACGAGGAGGTCGCCGCAGAAGATCAGGTCGAAGAGGCCGAGGTCGGCGTCGAGTTCGTAGACCGAGCGCTCGATGCGCGTGACCGAGGAGCCGAGGGCGGCGTGCGCGAGCCGGAAGCGGGCCTCCTTGGTGTCGTCGAGCGTGGGCTCGATGCGCGCGCGCCACAGCGCTGGCCAGTCGAGGTCGTCGACCTCGGCGACGTCGGCGGCGAAGACCTCGCGCGCGCCGCGCCGCTCCATCTCGAAGGCCCAGAAGCCGTCCATGGTGCCCACGTCGAGGCAGCGCATGCCTGAGAGGTCGGCGGGCAGGAGGTAGCGATCGACGGCGGGGCGGTGGTCGAACATCCCCTCGGTCACCACGCCTTCGGCCAGCTCGATCGTGTGGTACCAGGGGTAACGCGCGACCTCGCGGGCGAGATCCGCTCGCTCGTTCACGGCGCGGCAGTATGGCGGATCGCCCGCGCGGACCTACGGACGAGTCCTAACATTGCGCGCCGGATGCCGGCGCCCTTACGAGTCCTCGCGGTCGGCAACGTCTACCCGCCCCACCACCTCGGCGGGTACGAGATCATCTGGCGCGGGGCGATGTCGCACCTGCGCGCCGAGGGCCACCAGGCGCGCATCCTCACCACCTGCTACCGGCGGCCCGAGGTCGCGCCCGACGCCCTGGAGGACCCCGACGTCCACCGCGAGCTCGAGTGGTACTGGCGCGACCACGCTTGGCGCACGCTGGGGCCGTGGGCGCGCCTGCGCCTCGAGCGGCGCAACGCCGCCGCCTTCGACCGCCACCTCGCGGCCTTCCGCCCCGACGTCATCACCTGGTGGCCGGTCGGCGGGATGTCGCTCGGGCTCATCGAGCGCGCGCGGTGGGCCGGGGTTCCGGCCCTCTTCTACGTGCTCGATCCGTGGCTGGGCTACGGCCCCGAGCACGACCTCTGGAACCGGATGTGGGCACGGACGGGGCCGTTCGCCGCGCTCGCGGAGCGCTTCACCGACCTGCCCACCCGCGTCGACTACGACCACGCCGGGCGCTGGGTGTTCTGCTCGCGCGCGATGCGCGAGCAGGCCCTCGCCATCGGCCTCGCGCCCGTGCAGAGCACGGTCCTCTCCCCCGGCGTCGACCACGCCTTCCTCGAGAGCGCGCGCGAGCCCGAGCCGCCGCCGTGGCGCTGGCGCCTGCTCTACACGGGGCGCGTGGTCGAGCAGAAGGGGGTGGAGACGGCGATCGAGAGCCTCGCGCTCCTCCCGGCGCGGGCGACGCTCCGGATCGTCGGGGAAGGCGATGAGCCCTACCGCCGAGAGCTCGAGCGCCTCGCCTCGCGCCTGGGCCTCGGCGGGCAGGTGAGCTTCGAGCCCCAGCGCCCCCACGCCGAGATGCCCGCGCTCTACCGCGAGGCGGACGCGGTCGTCTTCCCGGTGCAGTGGCCCGAGCCGTGGGGGCTCGTGCCGCTGGAGGCGATGGCGCTCGGGCGCCCGGTCATCGCCACCGGGCGCGGGGGCTCGGGCGAGTACCTCGTCGACCAAGAGAACTCGCTCCTCTTCCCCGCCGGCGACGCCCCCGGGCTCGCCGCGCGGGTCCTCGTCCTCGCCGAGGACGCCGGGCTGCGCGGGCGGATCGTCGCCGCCGGCTACGCGACCGCGGCCCGCCACGGCGAGGACGCCTTCAACCGCGCCGCGCTCGCCGAGATGCTCGCGGCCGCCCGCCGCCCGCTCTAGCTCTGGCGCACGAGCGGCTCGACCGCGGGTCGGATGCCGGGGCCTGCGTCCACCGCCCGGCGCCGTGCCCACGCCGCTGCCCAGCGCATCGACGGGCGCTCGACGGCGATCCAGCTCAGGGCGGCAACGGGGAGGGTCATGGCGGTGATGATGAGGCAGTCGGCGACCCACGCGGCGGGGCCGCCCCTGATCCCGCTGTGGTGGCGGATGAGCACGTCGATGAAGATGTCGTGCCACAGGTAGACGCCGTAGGAGATGAGGCCGACTGGGGCGAGCACGCGCACGACCGGGTCGATCCACGGGCCGGCGACGAGGACCCCACCGAGGAAGAGCCCGGCCGCGAGGGTGAACATGGCCTGGTAGTTGCCGACGACGATCTGGGTGTGCGAGCGCTCCATGGCGTAGGCGAGTCCCCACAGGGCCACCGCCGCCGGGAGCGTGAGCCAGGGCATGGCCATCAGTCGCCGGACCGCGTTCCAGCCGCGCCCTGGCCCCGCGGCGGCGACGATGACCAGGAGCATGCCCGGGCAGAAGAAGTAGAGCCAGCTCTGGAGGCCGATCTCGGCGATGCGCTCCCCTAGCGTCTGACCGATGCCGATCCTCGTCGCCGCGATGTAGGCCCAAGCGGCGCTCGCGACCCCGGCGCCGAGCACGAGGGCGGCGAGCACGCTCGGGCGCCAGGGGCCGGGGTGGAGCGCGCGCAAGGCGATCGCCACGAGCGGGACGAGCACGTAGAAGGCGGCTTCGATCCCCAGCGTGTAGGCGACGAAGAAGATGCTCGTGGGCTCGCCGTTGACCGGCCACGAGCTCTGGAGCAGGAGGATGTGGACGGGGAACTGATACGGCTTAACGCCTCCGGCGGGCCACAGGAAGATGAGCACGGCGGCGAAGGCGATCCAGTAGGCGGGATAGATCCGCGCGGCGCGGCGGACGAAGTAGGAGCGGATCCGGGGCAGCGGCCGCCCCTCGATCAGCGCGCGCAGGAAGGGCCCGGCGATGAGGTAGCCGCTGAGCGAGAAGAAGATGAGCACCCCCGCCCCGAGCATCTGACGCAGCGCTGTCCCGACCGGTCCGGGGTAGCCGTTGTTGGCCACGAAGCTCGCGTGGGCGGCCAGGACCATGAGCGCGGCCAGGGCGCGCACGGCGTCGAGGACCCCCGAGCGGTTGCGTTCGGCGGTCCGGTCGCCGGCCTCGTCGCGGCGGAGCGCGACCTCGGCGGCGGGGACCGGCTCGCGCAGGGCCCGAACGCGCTCGGACTGCCCACCGGGGCCGCGCTCAGCCATCGCCCGAGTATCCCACAGCCTTTCTGGCCCGGATCAGGCAGAACTGGGTGCCCTCCCCGACCACGCGCTCGAGCTCGAGGCCGCCCTGGGCCGCCGCGTCGCGCACGCCCTCAAGCTCGACCGCGGACCCGAGCCAGGCGGGGTCGGCCCGGCCGCGGGGGGCGCGGCCGAGGGCCGAGGCCAGCCTCCCGAGCGGATTGGCCCCGGCCCGGCGGGGGGGTCGGTGCACGCGCGCGTCGTTGGAGACCTGGAACGCCGCCCAGCCGCCGGGGCGGAGCACCCGTCCCATCTCGCGGACGTAGCCGAGGGTGATCGAAGGGTCAGGGATGTGCTGGAAGACAACGTGCGACACGCACCCGTCCACGCTCCCCTCCCCCAGCGGCTCAAGGCTCCTGCCGTCGCCGACGATCCACTCGACGTTGTCGAGGTCTGAGTGGTGCTCGCGCGCTCGCTCGATCATCTCGCTCGAGATGTCGAGGGCGTGCACGCGGGCGGCGCGCGCGGCGATCACCCGCGTGAGCCGTCCGACTCCGCAGCCGATGTCGAGCACGACGTTGGTGGGCGCGATCGAGACCTCGAGGAGCGCGAGTAGGCGGTCGAGGTCCTCCTCGCCCGCGGACCAGAACCCCGCGAGCTCGCGGTCGCGATAGGCGCGCCGGTCATCGACGAAGAAGTACGGCTCCTCGCGGGCGCGCCGGTTCCAAAAGTCCCGCATGTGCGTCGGATCCACGGCCGCCACGGTACCGCGGTAGTGGCTCACGCGAGCAGCGAGCGGTAGCGCACGCTGCCCACCATCAGCGCCGCGAGCCCCACGGCGTCGGCGGCGACCCCGGCGAAAGGGCCACCGGGATCGGAGGCCAGGCGCCGGGCGTAGGGGATGGCCACCGCGGCGAGCACCGGGCGGCGCGCCGCCGCCGCCAGGATGAGGCCGAGGACCGCGGCGTCGAAGCGGGCGGTGCGGTCGCTGAGGAAGAAACGCTCGTAGAGCATCTCCCGCCGCAGCTCGGGCACGCGGTGGACGATGGCGGGGAAGAAGCGCAGGCGCCAGCGCTCGGCGACGAAGGCACCCGCCGAGCGCGGGAACACGGCGTGGTGGACGAGGGCCTCGGGGCAGGCCGTAACGCGGGCGCCCGACCGCCGCGCGCGCCAGCCGAACCACACGTCCTCAGCCAGCTCCTTGCCCGCGCGCGGCCCGAGCCAGCTCTGAAAGCCCCCGAGCCGCTCGAAGAGCTCGCGAGCCACGAACAGGTTGGCGCTCTCGAACAGGGGCGAGGGCCCGACCACCGAGAGGGTGCGGTCGAAGGGACCGCAGGGCTGGTCGGGGCGCGGCCTGGTCTCCCCCAGGACGAGGTCGGCGCTCGCCAGCGCCGCGCTCCCCGCCGCCAGCCAGTGCGGCGTGGGGCGGCAGTCGGCGTCGAGAAAGGCGAGGCGAGGCGCGGTGGCGACAGCGGCACCTGCGTTCCGCGCCCGGGCGGGGCCCTCGCCGCCGAGCGCCACGACCCGGTCCACGACCTCGGAGGCGAGCGCCATGGCCCAGGTCCCGTCGCGCGAGCCGTCGTCGACGAGGATCACCTCGAAGGGCCCGGCCGACTCCTGCGCGGCGAGGCCGGCCAGGGCGTCGGCCAGGGTGCCCGCCGCGTCGCGCGCCGGGATGATCACGCTGACCTCAGCGTCCATAGACGAAGACCACGCCTTGATCGGAGTAGACGGGATGGTCCCCGCGCAGGCAGTAGGCGGCATCGGACGCGGCGGTCACGCCGTCCACGAAGACGAAGGGCGAGAGCACGACCCAGCCGCGCCGGACCCGGGCCTGGACGCGCGCGCACGGCTCGCGGGGCGGGATGAGCTCGACCGGGTGGTTCAGATGCGGGCCGGCGAACGAGGCGACGACGAAGGGCGCGGAGGAGATGGGCTGGCTGCCGGTGCGAAAGCTCGGCTGGTTCATCAGGTAGGAGAGGATCGCGCTGCCGTAGCTGTGGTCCTCGCTCTCGCGCCAGAGCCAGCCGGGAGCGCTGAAGGCGAGCGCCACCGCCGCGGTTACGGGGATCATCACGCGCCACACGGGCGGCCGGATCAGCCGTCCCACGAGCGCGCCGATCACCGCGCCGGCCGCGGCGCCGGCGAGCGGGTATCCGGGCGAGGGCAGGGTCGGGAAGCCGAAGTGGAGATCGGACACCACAGATCCCACCGTCGCCCCAGCCAGGAGCGTGAGCACCAGACGGCGGCCGACCCGCCCGGCGTCCCGTGCCACAACCCCGATCGCCACCAGGCAGGCACCGAGGCCGGGGAGCAGGTAGCGGGCGGTGGCGACCGCGAGCTGCTGGAGGGCAGTCACGTGGGTGACCCCCGTGTAGGGCGCCGAGGCCCATACGAGCACGGAGAGGGCGGCGAGGGCGGCCGCGGCCAGGGCGGCGCGCGAGCGCGCCACGAGCGGGACCGCGAGCACCCCGGCGATCAGGCCGAGTCCTCCCGCGATCTGATCGAGATATCCGTTGCCAACAGCCTTGACCGTCGCCGCCGGGCGACTCAGGAAGGAGATGTCGAACACGCGCATCGTGCGCGGGACGGGGTTCCCGGTCGGGCCCGAGCTGAACGGCCACAGCGGCCAGCCGTGGGTCACCGCGTTGCGTACGTACCAGGGCGCGCCCACGAGCAGCCCCCCCACCGCCCCCGCGGCCAGCCACGTACGGGCGGGGCGCAGACGCGCGCGGGCGCGCCACGCACCCGCCAGGAGCGCCACCGCGGCCAGGGGGGCGACCGTCGTCTTGGTCCCGACGCCGAGGCCGGCGGCGATCAGGGCAGGGCCGAGGAGGGCCGGGCGCTCGCCCGCGCCGGCGCTGAGCGCGGCCGTGCACGCGAGCCAGGCGACGGCGGGGAGGTCGGTCCCGGGGGCGTCGTAGTTGAGTCCCAGAACCAAGATGGGCAGCGTCCCGTAGGCGGCGAGCGCGGCGCCGGCCACGGTGCTGGGAACGCGGAGCACGCGCAGGAGCCTCCACAGCCCGAGCAGGGCGAGCACGGCGACCGCGGTGGACCACGCCGCGATGGGCGCGAACGAGCGCGAGATGCCGAGCACCCAGGTAAGCAGGACCTCGTTGGTGACCGGGTAGTAGCCGGTGGGATAGTCGTAGCTGAAGGTCTGCACCGCCCCGGCGTGACCGGAGTGGAGCCAGCCCACGACGTCCGGGAGGTGGTAGGTGAGGGCGTCGATGTCGAGACCAGGCTGAACCCCGACCTCGACCATCACCCCGACGGCGGCGCCGGCGAGCGCGAGGGCCCCCGCGCGCTGCGCCGGCCCCATGCGGTTCCACCGCTCGATGAGCTCGGTTGTGAGCGACGGGGTCGGCCCGGGTACCAGCCACCGGGTGAGGGCCCACGCGGCGATGGGCCCGGCCGCCAGCGCGAAAACGCTCCCGGCCAGCCCCGCGAGCCCCAGGGCCAGGGTCCAGCACACGGCGAAGGCAGCAGCGAGCGGCGCCGCCACCAGCACCCGCTCGATCACGCTGCCGGCGGCGCCCACGCGAGCGGCGACGCGAAGCGCGGCGCTCGCCAGCGCGCAGGCGGCGAGGACGAGCGCAGCCTGGTCGAGGAGCACGCCTCAGCGCCGGTCGCAGATGGCGACGAGATCGAGGGCCGCCTCGAGCGGCGCAGGCGAGAGGCGGAAGTCCTCGGGCCCGATCTCGAGCGCCCCGGGCCGCGGGACCGCGCGGCTCGATCTCAGGCGCAGGTCATAGAGCCGCTGGCGCGCCAGGCGCGGCACGATGCGGCGCACGCGGAGGGGGTCGAGCTTGAGCAGGCGGTCGAGCTCGCGCCGCTCGCCGTCGACGAGCGCCTGGTAGCGCTCGGATCCGAACACGCCGAGGACCTCGACATGGGCGAAGTGCGATCGGCACAGCACGGTGAGCTCGGAGGCGTCGTACTCGACGTAGTGGTACGGGTCGATGATCTCGTCCGCAGGCCCGAAGGTGAGGCGGTTGGGGGTGACGAGCACGGCGCGGCCCTCCGGGACGAGCACGCGGACGATCTCGGCGAGGGCCAGCCCGGCGTCGCGCACGTGCTCGATCGAATGCACCGAGAGCACCGAGGCGAAGGATCCTTCGGGGAAGGGCAGCCGCCGCATGTCGGCGGCGTGGGTCTCGCGCTCCTGTCCGGCCAGTGCGTCGGGGTCGACGTCGACGCCGACCGTCTCGCGCGGGGCGAGCTCCCGGAACGAGTGACCAACGCCGCAGCCCAGATCGAGCACCTTCCCCAGGGGGAGGAGGGGAGCGCACAG
>Ga0302325_10015626_pt1 | contig 16134 bp, 13 predicted proteins | sample Palsa_T0_2_FD_201948 | JGI IMG/M metagenome (GOLD analysis project Ga0302325, IMG submission 201948) | Peat permafrost microbial communities from Stordalen Mire near Abisko, Sweden - Palsa_T0_2 | ecosystem: Environmental > Terrestrial > Soil > Palsa > Peat permafrost | place: Sweden: Abisko... | reverse complement strand
CGACCGTGGCCGGGATGCCGCCGCTCAGGGCTTGCGGGTGGGCAGCGGGCGGCGGTGCTGAGCCGGGCCGGGCGGCGGCCAGGCGGGCTCGGTCAGCCGGCGAAGGGCGATCGCGAAGGTGGTCCGGCCGGGGCGGCTGGTGACCAGGACCGCGCCGCCGTGGGCGGCGACCACCGCGTCCACGATCGCGAGGCCGAGGCCGGTCGACGAGGCGCTGGTGGTGCGCGTCCGGGACGTGTCAGCCCGGGTAAATCGCTCGAACAGGTCCGGTAGCAGGTCGGGCGGAATGCCGGGGCCGTTGTCGGTGACCGACACGACCAGCCGGGGCGGCGGCGGGACGACGCCGCGGCGGACCGTCTGCCCGGCTGGGGCGGTGTCGGCGTCGGGGTCGGCGTCCGGCAGCGCGTCGCCGACCCGGACGGTGACGGTGGCGCCGTCGGGGGTGTGCTTGCCCGCGTTGGAGAGCACGTTGGCGAGCACCTGGTGCAGGCGGTGCTCGTCGCCGCTGACCAGCACCGGGTCGTCGGGCAGCTCCAGCACCCAGCGGTGGCCCGGGCGGGCGACCTGGGCGTCGCTGGTGGCGTCGATGACCAGCCGGGTCATGTCAACCGGCTCGGACGCCAGCGGACGGCCGGCGTCGAGCCGGGCCAGCAGCAGCAGCTCGTCGACCAGGACGCTCATCCGGGTCGATTCCGATAGCACCCGGCCGAGCGCGTGGGTGACCTGCTCGGGGGAGTCGCCGGGGTGGCGGAGAGCGAGCTCGGCGTAGCCGCGGATGGCCGACAGCGGGGTGCGGAGCTCATGGGACGCGTCGGCGGCGAACCGGCGCAGCCGGGCCTCGCTGGCGGCGCGCCGCCGCAGCGCGGTCTGCACGTGGCCGAGCATCCGGTTGAAGGCGAGGCCGACCTGCCCGGTCTCGGTCGCCGGGTCAGTGTCGGGGACCCCGGCCGGCAGCTCGACCTCGTCGGAATCGAGCGGGAGCTCGGCCACCTGGGCCGCGGTGGCGGCGACGCGGCGCAGCGGGCGGAGCGAGAACCTGACCCAGAGGGTGCCGCCGGCCCCGGCCAGCAGCAGCACCGCGGCGAAGACGGCGGACTCGGCCAGCGCGACCCGTCGGAGTGTGTTGTGCAGGGCGGACAGCGGCAGTCCGGTGATGAAGACGGCGCCATTGCCGCCCGGCCCGCTGACCGCGGTGAGCAGGAAGGTGCCGCCGGCGTCGGTTAGGTCGCGGGTGGTGGTCGGGAGGTGCTGGCTGCCGGGGGCGGTGCCCAGGCCGGCCGCCTTCCAGGGCTTGATGCTGCGCAGGGCCTTCTCGTCGGCCGACGACAGCTTGTAGGAGGCATTGCCGACGACGGTGGCGACCCCCTGCTTAGGCCCGAGGGCGGCGACGTACGTTCCCTCGGCCAGGCCCTGGCACATCCCCAGGTCGCTGGTGCTGGGAAGCGCGTTCCCGGTCACCGGCGGGCCGCTGCTTGGGTTCGGGCCGCTGGTCCCCCTCAGTCCGCTGCCGACGCCCGGGCGGCCGGTCATTCCCGGGTCGTTGGCGGGGCTGGGGCTGTGGCATTCGTAGGCGAGGCCGGTCGCGGTCTGCAGGTCGTTGGTCAGCCCGCCCGACAGCGAGTCCCGCACGGCCAGGTAGGTGACCAGGCCGACGGTGGCGCAGGCGCCGATGAGCAGCGTGAGCAGCCCGGCGATGAGCCGGCCGCGCAGCGTCCGGGGTACGACCCTGATCCGAGAGAGAACGCTCATCGGCCGGGCGTGGTCAGCCGGCCGGCTTCAGGACGTAGCCGACGCCGCGGACGGTGTGGATGAGCGGGGCGCGGCCCGCGTCGATCTTCTTGCGCAGGTAGCTGATGTAGAGCTCGACCACGTGGGCCTGGCCGCCGAAGTCGTAGTTCCACACCCGGTCGAGGATCTGCGCCTTCGACAGCACCCGCCGGGGGTTGCGCATCATGAACCGGAGCAGCTCGAACTCGGTCGCGGTGAGGTCGATGAGCTCGCCGCCGCGGCGAACCTCGCGGGCGTCCTCGTCCATGGTCAGGTCGCCCACCGTCAGCGCCCCCTCGCTGCTGGTCTTGGCGAGGTTGGCGCGGCGTAGCAGCCCGCGCAGCCGGGCGAGGACCTCCTCGAGGCTGAACGGCTTGGTCACGTAGTCGTCGCCGCCCGCGGTCAGCCCCGCCACCCGGTCCTCGACCGCGTCGCGGGCGGTGAGGAAGAGCACGCAGACGTCGGGGAGCTCGGCCCGCAGTCGCCGCATCACCTCGAGGCCGTCGAAGTCGGGCAGCATGATGTCGAGGACCACGGCGTCCGGGCGGAATTCGCGCCCGGATCTGATCGCCTCGGTGCCGCTGCCCGCGGTCCGCACCGACCAGCCCTCGTACCGCAGCACGCTGGACAGGAGCTCGGCCAGGCTGGGCTCGTCGTCCACGACGAGCACCCGCACCTGGGTGCCGTCCGCGTGCTGGGTACCGGTGCCGTGGCCGGGGACGGTGGCGACGGTGCTCTGCTCATCAGGCATGATCACATGACTCATTCGTGGACGCTGGAAACCGATGTGTTCGTTAGAGAATGGCAAGCTCAGCGACAGGCAACGTGTGAATTAGATATGGATTCCCTCTGAACCTCGTGATCATGCGCTCGGATCACGCGCTCAGTAGCCGCCCGAGCTTAGAGCCGTGACCGGCCGGGCGAGCGCCGGCCGCGAGCAGCCGGTCGGCGAGAGCCTGCTGCAGCTCCGGGTCGGCGGCCGGTACCTCCACCTCGATCTCGCGCCACCGGAGCGGCTCGGCCGACGTCTCCGGCAGGCGGCGGGCGGTCACCTGGTCGTCCGCGATCTCCGCCCGCAGGGTGCCATCGGCGCTGGTGAGAGTCACGACGGTCCGTTCGGTGCGGAGGATGGCAATTGGCCCGAGGGGGAGGCCGCCGGTCACCTCAGCCACCCGCGACGCGAGGCGCGCGGGGACGGCCGGCTCGCCCGCGCCGTCGGTACCACCGCACTCGAGGGGCTCCTGCACCTCGCGGCGGGTCGAGACTCCGCCGGGGGCCGGGGCACCGCCTGGGGGCGGCCCGCCCGCCGGGAGCTTGAGGTGCCAGCCGGCGTCGGTGCCGCCGGTGCGGCGGCGAAGGGTGATCTTGGCGGCCTGCAGTCGGCCGTCGGCGGTGTCGAAGTAGGTGGCGGACAGGTGGTGCAGCACCGGCGCGGCGGCGGCGACCCCGGCCGTGACCGCGGCGAAGTCGGGCCGCTCGAGGTCCGGGTCCGCGTCGAACTTCTGCTCGATCTCCAGATGATCAGCCATTGCCGCGCCTCCCGCAGGTCACCATCACGCCGTTCCGGGATCGAGAATAACGGGGAGACGGATAACGGGGAGACGGCGAACTCGTGCCGCGCGCTCAGGTGCCCGATTGACTGGCCGGTGGCCGGGTCGAAGAAATGCAGCTTGCTCGTATTGACAGCGAGCTCCAGCGGCTGGCCGGGGCGGAGCGCGGGGCCGGCCGGGACCCGGGCGGTCCACAGCGATTTCCCGCCCGCCAGGGCGGAGACGGCCTCGTCCTCCTCGGCGTTGCGAGCGGCGGCGCCGGCAAACCACGCGTGATCGATCGGCGGGGCGTCGATCGGGAAGATCGCGTGGGTCTCGGTGCCGAGTTCGGCGGTCGCGGTGGCGGTGACGGTGACCGGGAACCTCGCCCACGACGCGTCGGCGTGGGCCGCGTCGTCGAAGTGCGACGGGCGGATCCCGACGATCACCGTCCGCCCGAGGTAGTCCGCCAGCCCCGGCCTGGACTCGAGCAGGGCGGCCGGGACGGGCAGCCTGCGCCCCGCGAACGTCACCGCGGGCCCGCCGTCGCGGACCAGGCGAGCCTCGGCGAAGTTCATCGCCGGGAACCCGATGTAGCCGGCCACGAACAGGTTGGCCGGCGATTCGAAGAGCCGCTGCGGGGTGCCGGCCTGCTGCGCTCGGCCGTCCAGCATCACGCACACCCGGTCCCCGAGCGCCATCGCCTCGGCCTGGTCGTGGGTCACGTACACGGTGGTGATGCCCAGCCGCTCGCGCATCTGGCCGAGCACCGCCCGCATCGACGCCCGCAGGCCGGCGTCCAGGTTCGACAGCGGCTCGTCCATCAGGAACGCCCGCGGCTCGCGCACGATCGCCCGCCCCATCGCCACCCGCTGCCGCAGTCCGCCCGACAGCGCCGCCGGATGGCGCGACAGATACGGCTCCAGCCCCAGCATCCGGACCGCCCGCGCCACCCGTCGCGCGATCTCCGCCCTCGGCGTGCCGCGCAGCCGCAGCCCGAACGCCAGGTTCTGCTCGACCGTCAGGCGCGGGTACAGCGCCTGACCGTGGGAGACCATCGCGATCTCCCGGTCCCTCGGCGGCAGCTGGTTCGCCACCCGCTGGCCGATCGAGATCGTCCCGCCGTCGACCTGTTCCAGCCCGGCGATCGACCGCAGCGCGGTCGACTTCCCGCACCCGGACGGGCCGAGCAGCACCATGAACTCACCGTCCGCCACCGCGAGGTTCAGGTCATCGAGCGCCTTGAACCCGCCCCGATATACCTTGTCGACATGATCGAGGGCGATCTGAGTCATACGTCACTCCTAGGTCATAGCGCCGTGGCGCGCGCGCTGCCGGAATCGCGGGAGTCGGCGATGATGAGCTCTCCGACGGATCCCGCGAGCACGTCGCGCGCCTCCTCGCTGAGCCCCGAGTCGCTGATCAGGACGCTGGCGTCGGCCAGCGAGGCGATCGCCGACAGCCCGATGATTCCCCATTTGGTGTGGTCGGCCAGGACCACGAGGCGGCCCGCGGAGGCCACCATCGCCCGGTTCATCTCGGCTTCCATGAGATTGGGGGTGGTGAAGCCGCTCACCGGGTCCATGCCATGAACGCCCATGAGCAGGCAGTCGACGTGCAGGTCGCTGATGGTCTGGACGGCGATGGGCCCGACCAGGGCGTCGGACGGCGTCCTGACCCCGCCGGTCAGCAGGACGGTCTGGGTGGAGTCGCCGTTGACGAAGAGGTAGTCGGCCACCCGGACGGAATTGGTAACCACCGTGAGCGCGGGGATGCGCGCGAGGTGCACGGCGAGCGCGTAGGTGGTCGTGCCCGCGCTGACCGCGATCGTCGCCCTGGGCTGGACCAGCGCCGCGGCCGCGGCGGCGATCAGTTCCTTGGCGGCCGGCTCGCGCCAGGACTTGGCCTCGAATCCCGGTTCGTCGCTGGTGCCCTGCTGGGGCACGGTGGCGCCGCCGTAGACCTTCTTTACCAGGCCGCGGGCCGCCAGCGCGTCGATGTCGCGGCGGACGGTCATGTCCGACACGCCGAGCAGCTCGGCCAGCTGCACGATCCGGGCGCCGCCAGACCGCTCAACCTCCGCCAGGATCCGGTCCTGCCGCTGGGCTGGAAGCATGGTCGGCGTCACCTCAGTTGGTTCCATCAATGTTTCCCGTGGTCGTGGCCGGTTCCGCAGCGGCGTGTGAAGGATTTAACAACATATGATCACTATCTAGCATCTGACCACAGTGAGATGTCAAGATATGTGGGTGTTCAGACGTCGGAATTGTTACCAACAAGACCCGCAAGTATATCCATGTGCTGACATAAATAAAGGTCACGGTCGATAGTGGGCGCGCCGACGGAGCAGCGGAGGCAACGCGGCCCGTTTCGGGCTCCGTATCAAACATTGACATGACGGACGCCGTGCTGCATCGTCGGAGTCAGTGTCGCAGTCGGTCCTGCCGCCGACGACCGCGGCTCAGCCGCCTGGCGCGATACCGGGCGTGCCCGGTGTGTTGTGCCGCCCGATCAGGTGCAGGGCGCGGTCGCGGTCGCGGGCCTCGACGGCGTCGATGATCGCCGCGTGCAGGGCGTGGCGCTCGGCCATGACCTCGGGCACCGGCTCGGTTCCGTAGGGCAGGAAGGCGAGGGTGTGGGACTCGATGTGATCGAGCAGGTTGACGTACATCGAGCGGAGCATCGGGTGCGGGCTGACCGCCGCCACCCGGGCGTGCAGCGCCCAGTTGGCGTGCACGAAGCCGACCATGTCGAGCCGCTGCACCGCGGCCGCCATCTCGGCCAGGATCTCGCGCAGCTCGGCGATGTCGGCGGGCGACGCATGCCAGAGCGCGTCCTCGATCAGCAGCGTGTCCAGCGCGTCGCGGATGCGGATGGCCTCGGCCACCGACGTCTGATCGCCGTCTAGGGCGAGCACGGAGTTGCCGAGGCGCACCATCGGCGACTGCGCCGCCGCGAACACGCCGCCGCCGGGACCGGGGCGGACCAGCACCAGGCCGCGGGACTGGGTGATCCGCAGCGCCTCGTTGAAGGTGCCGACCGACACCGCGCAGCGGGCCCGGAGCTCTTCCTTCGACCCGAGCCTGTCGCCGGGCGCGGCCGCCTCGGCGATCGCGATGAGCTGCGCGGCCGCCGATTCCCCGCGGGACAACCGGGGGATGCTCATAGCGCTCGTCGCCTCCTCTCGCTCGTGCCCTGCTCGGTCTCCGACTCGGGCGCTGCCTCGGATCTTCGACTGTCGGAATTCCATATAAACATTACGATCCGATGTCTTGACAGGTCAATGACATATCGAGCAGCATCGTAGGGAAATCATCATGCGGAATTCGAGGAGGAGTGCCCGATGCGTGTCGCCAACCTGGACGGCCGGCTGGTGATCGTGACCGGCGACGCCGGCCATGAGACCGGCTACGACGTGGAGAAGAGCAGCGGCGGTCAGTTCAGCGCCGACCCGCAGGCCGTCTACGACGTCTGGGGCGCCTTCACCAGCTGGGCGGCGGCCGGCCAGTTCACCGACGGGACGCCGGTCCGGCTGGAGGCGCTCGGCTCGCCCGCGCCCGCGCCCCGGCAGTCGTTCGGCATCGGGCTCAACTACCGCGAGCATGCCGCGGAGGCCGGCTTCGACGCGCCGACCGGGGAGCCGCCGGTGTTCACCAAGTTCCCGAGCTGCATCACCGGCCCCAGCGGTGACATCGAGATGCCGCCCGGCGGCAACGTCGACTGGGAGGTCGAACTGGTCGTCATCATCGGCCGCCGCGCGCACCGGGTCGGGGCGGACGAGGCCCTCGACTACGTGGCCGGCTATGCGGTCGGGCAGGACGTCTCCGAGCGCAAGCTCCAGGTGGCTGCGCAGCCGCCTCAGTTCAGCATGGGCAAGTCACTGCCCGGCTTCGGCCCGATCGGCCCCTGGTTGGTCACCCTGGACGAGGTCGCCGACCCGAACGACCTCGAGCTCGGCTGCGAGGTCAACGGCGAGGTGGTCCAGCTCAGCCGGACCAGCCAGCTGATCTTCTCGGTGCCCGCGCTGATCGAGAACCTGTCCGCCAGCGTCCCGCTGCTGCCGGGCGACGTCATCTTCACCGGCACCCCCTCCGGCGTCGGGCTCGGCCGCAAGCCCCCGCGCTATCTCGCCAACGGCGACGTGCTGACCACCCATATCGAGGGCCTCGGCGAGATGCGGCACCGCTTCGTCGCCGCGGAAGCGTAGCCCGCCATGGCGCTGCACCGGCTGACCCACATCGTCATGGGCGTGCCCAACGTCGAGGAGACGGCCGCCTACTACGCGGAGTTCGGCCTCATCCCCAGCGAGGCCGGCGACGCCGGTCACGGGGCGCCCGAGGCGCGTACGTTCGCCACCGTCGACGGCGGTGAGCAGCTGACGATCGTGCACTCGGCCCAGCGACGGCTGGTCCGGCTCGGCATCGGCGTCGACGACCCGGACGACCTCGACCGGGTCTCCGCCTCGCTGGCCGCCCTCGGGGTGGCCGCCGGGCGCAACGAGATCAGCGTCCGGGCGGAGGATCCCGGCACCCGGGTAACCGTCCGGGTGGAGATCGCCGCTCGCGTTGCCCAGGAGCCGACCCCGGCCCCCGCCTTCAACGCTCCGGGCGTGACGGCCAGGACCGAGGAGCGGGCGCCCGGCATCCTCCGCGAGCGGCCGGTCCGCCCGCGCAAGCTCGGCCACGTGGTGCTCGGCTCGACCGACCGCGAGGCCTCGCAGAAGTTCTTCACCGACGGCATCGGGCTGAAGGTCAGCGACGAGGTGCCGGGGATCGCGGCGTTCCTGCGCTGTTCCACCGACCACCACAACGTGCTCGTGCAGCAGGCCCCGGTGGCGTTCCTGCACCACACGTCGTGGCAGGTCGACGACGTGGACGAGGTCGGCCGGGGCGCCTCGGCGATGCTCGAGGCCGATCCGTCGCGACACACCTGGGGCCTGGGCAGGCACTTCATCGGCTCCAACTTCTTCTGGTATCTCAAGGACCCGGCCGGCAACTTCTCCGAGTACTACTCCGACCTGGACTGCATCGTCGACGACGCGCTGTGGCAACCGGGCGTGTGGGAGGGCGCCAGGTCGCTGTGGGCCTGGGGGCCGCCGCCGCCCGCGTCGTTCCTCGCCCCCGACGACCTCGGCGCGCTGATGACCGGCGCGCACCAGGCCCCCTGATGCCCCACGACACCGCGGACGCGTCTCAAGACACCGAGCACGCCGGCGCCGGCGCCGAAACCGTGCCGCCGATCTGGCGCCCCGATCCCGCCGTCGCGGCCGACTCGGCCATCGCCGAGTTCGGCCGGTTCGTCACCGCCCGCAGCGGGGTCGAATTCGGCCAGTACCTCGACCTGTGGCGGTGGTCGGCCGATCACCTCGGGGAGTTCTGGGGCGCGGTCTGGGACTTCTACGGCATCGAGGCGGACGGCAGCCACGCGGTGGCGCTCGACGAATCCGCGAGCGCCATGCCCGGCGCGCGCTGGTTTCCCGGCACCCGGCTCAACTACGCTGAGCACGCCCTGCGCGGACGGCCCGGCGACGACGACATCGTGGCCGTCACCGCCGTCGGCGAGGACGGGACCACCAGCCAGACGACCTGGGCCCAGCTCCGGGCCGAGGTCGCGGCGCTGGCCGAATGGCTCCGCGGCGTCGGCGTCCAGCGCGGTGACCGGGTGGTCGGCTACCTCCCCGACACCACGCCGACCCTGGTCGCGTTCCTCGCCACCGCCAGCATCGGCGCGATCTGGTCGGCCTGCGCCCAGGACTACGGCGCGGCCGGCGCCGCCGCCCGGTTCGCCCAGCTCGAGCCGGTGGTCCTGTTCGCCGCCGACGGCTACCGGTGGAACGGCCGGGTGCTCGACCGCCGAGCCGAGGTCGCGGCGCTGCAGCGGGCGCTGCCGACGCTGCGGGCCACCGTCCGCATCAGCAACGTCGGCCTGCCGTTGGCGGCCGAGTCCGACGGCGCCGATGTCGGTACCGATGTGACCTGGCAGGCGGCGACCGCCAAGCCGGCCGAGCCCCGCTTCGACCGGGTCGACTTCGACGCGCCGCTGTGGGTGCTGTTCTCGTCCGGCACCACCGGCCTGCCCAAGGGCATCGTGCACGGTCACGGCGGAATACTGCTCGAGCACTGCAAGCTCCTCGGCCTGCACCTCGACGGCGGCCCCGACACCCCGGTGTTCTGGTACACGACGACCAACTGGATCATGTGGAACATCGTCGCGTCCGGCCTCGTCGTCGGCGCGCCGATCGTGCTCTACGACGGCAGCCCCGGCTACCCGGATGCGACGCGCCTGTGGCAGATCGCCGCCGACCAGCGGGTCGGCATGCTCGGGGTGAGCCCCGGCTACCTGCTCGCCTGCGCGAAGGCGGGAATCAGTCCCGGTCGCGATCTTGACCTGGGCCGGCTCCGGACCCTCGGCTCCACCGGTTCGCCGCTGACGGCCGCGTCGTACCACTGGGTGCGGGACGCGGTCGGCCCGCGGGTCCAGGTCGCGTCGGGGAGCGGCGGCACCGACGTGGCGAGCGGGTTCGCCGGCAGCGCCCCGACCACCGACGTCTGGGCGGGCGAGATCTCCGCCCCCAACCTCGGCGTCGCCCTCGCCGCCTGGAACGACGCCGGCCAGCCGGTGACCGGCCAGGTCGGCGAGCTGGTGGTCACCAGGCCGATGCCGTCGATGCCGCTGTACTTCTGGAACGACCCCGACGGCGCGCGCTACCACGACGCGTACTTCGACACCTTCCCCGGCGTCTGGCGGCACGGCGACTGGATGGAGGTGACCGAGCGCGGCAGCGTGATCGTGTCCGGCCGGTCGGACTCCACCCTCAACCGCAACGGCGTCCGGCTCGGCAGCGCCGACATCTACGCCGTGGTCGACCGGCTCGAGCAGCTGGCGGAGTCGCTGGTGATCGGGGCCGAGCTCGGCGACGGCGGCTACTGGCTGGCCCTGTTCGTCGTCCTGGCCCCCGGCGCCACCCTCGACGACGAGCTGAGGCGGCAGATTAAAACGGAGATCGCCGCGCACGCGTCGCCCCGGCACGTCCCCGACGACATCATCGCGGTCACCGCCATCCCGCACACCCGCACCGGGAAGAAGCTCGAGGTCCCGGTCAAGCGGATCATCCAGGGCCATCCGATCGAGCGGGTCGTCGCCCGCGACGCCGTCGACGACTACGACGCGCTCACCCGGTTCACCGCCTACACCGGTGGCCGCGCGGGGGAGCCGTCATGACCGTCCCGGCCCCGCCGCCCGGGGGGCGCCCGCTGACGCTGCGGAACGTCACCGTCGTCGACACCAGCGACGGCGCGCTCGCTCCCGGCGTCGACGTCCTCATCGCCGACGGGATCATCCGCGCGATCACGACCGCCGACCCGGCCGAGGCAACGACGCTGACGCCGGCGTCAACCGACGCCGAGGTCGTCGATGGGTCGGGCCGGTACCTGATCCCCGGCTTCCTCGACATGCACGCGCACCCGCTCAACGACAAGCACCCGGCCGGCGGCCTCGAGCTCATGCTCGCCAACGGCATCACCGGCTTTCGCCAGATGGGCGGGTCACCGCAGCTGCTGCGGGAACGGGCGGCCGGGACGCTGCCGCTTCCGGCCGACTCGCCCGACGTGGTGGCGCTGCCCGGCGCGCTGCTCACGCCGCTGAACGCCGGCACGATCGCGGACGCCGTCGCCGCCGTCCGCGACCAGGCCGCCGAGGGCGCCGACTTCATCAAGATCGCGCTGATCACCCCCGATGTCTTCTTCCCGGCGGTGGCCGAGGCGAGGAGGCTGGGCATCCCGGTCGCCGGGCACCTGCCGACCGGGATCGACGTGTCCCGGGCCTCCCGGGCCGGCATCCGGGCGATCGAGCACCTCGGCCCCGGCCTCACGATCATCGCCGGCTGCTCGACCGACGAGGTCTCGCTGGCGGAGGCGATCGCCGGCCTCCCCGCGCTCCGGCTGCCCAGCGTCAAGCTCCCGTTCATGGACCGCATCCTGATGCGCGTGCTCCGCAAGGTGGTGATCAACCCGGTCAACCGCTCGACCCCGGCCGAGATCGAGATCCTGCAGCAGGCGGTCGACACGTTCAGCGAGGAGCGGGCGGCCGAGCTCGCCGAGCAGTTCGTCGAGGACGGCACCTGGCAGGTGCCGACGCTGATCAGGCTGCGCACCCAGTACCTGTGCGACGCCCCCGAGTTCAGCGACGACCCGGACCTGCAGTACATGGCCGAGTCGACGACCAAGACCTGGCAGGGCGCGGCCGGCACCTTCAGGAAGAAGTTCCCGCCGCCATCGCGGGCGACCTTCCGCGCCGCCTACGACGTGCTGCTCCGGATGACCAAGATCTTCAGCGACGGCGGGGTGCGGATGCTGGCCGGCAGCGACGCCGTCGGCGCCGCCTGGGAGGTCCCGGGACCCTCGCTGCACCGCGAGTTCGACGAGCTCGCCCGGGCCGGCCTGCCCCCGCTGCGCATCCTGCAGATGACCACCCGCGACGCGGCCGACTTCCTCGGCACCTCCTCGCGGATGGGCGCCGTCGACGTCGGCAAGAACGCCGACCTGGTGCTCCTGGACGCCAACCCAGTCGACGACGCGGCCAACCTGCACCGGATCTCGGCCGTGATCCGCAACGGCCGCCACTACTCGACGGCCGACCTGGCCGCGCTCAAGGACCGGGTTCGCTCCGCCCACCCCGCCACCTGACTCCGCCAGCAAGAGCAAATTCCACATCGCTCGCCCGAACGGACCCTGGGTGACTCAGGGCAGCAGCGCCAGCTTGCCCACGGTGGCCCGCGCTTCCAGCTCCGCGAGCGCCTTGGGCCCGTCCGCGAGATCGTAGAGCGTGGGCTGGCCGGGGGTGAGCACCCCGGCCCCCATGAGCGCGAAAAGCTCGCCCATGACCTCGCCGAAGATCTGCGGCGGGGCCTGGATCAGCACGCCGATGTTGAGGCCGAGATGACGTGGACGCCGGGCGCCAGGCCGGTCACCCTCTCGCCCGCGGCGACGATCTCGCCCGCCGCCTCGAAGCCCGCCAGGTACGGCGCCGCCGACGGCGACCTGATCGCCCGGCCGGCCACCCTCGACGCCATCGCCCGGTACTACACCACCGTCGTGCAGGGACTGTCCATCCAGGCCCGCGACGGCGCCAGCCGGGCCGAGCTGGAGACGGTCATCACCTGCGCGATGGCCGCCTGGGACACGCTCGCAGCCGCGCCGGCCGCGTCCTGACGCGGCCGGCGGGCTAGCACTGCTCCGTGCACGGCCGTGATGGGCCGCTGGGGTCGGTGGGGTTGTGCAGCGGCATGATGCGGTTGCGGATCTCGTCCCGGTCGGGCGGGTGGCCGGTGGTCATGGTGGTCAAGATGATCAGGGCCGGGGCGAGGGCGGCGCGTTCCTCGAAGTCCGGAGGCGATCCGATCACCCGGCGCAGGCGCTGTCGATGCGCGGCGCCGAAGGGGTCGATCTTGGCTTCGCGTATCGCGCGCGAGAGCTCGGTGCCGGGCTCGGCCAAGAGGTGGGCCAGCAGGGGGCGGGCGCCGCTGTTGAGGCTCCGGGCCAGCAGGACCAGTCCTTCCAGGAGGTCCGCCTCGGCGTCGTCGGTGGGCTCGACGTCGATGCCGTGGGTAGCGGCGCGCAGGGCGGCGACGACCAGGTCGTGCTTGCCGGGCCAGCGCCGGTACAGGGCTCCGAGGCTGGTGCCCGCGCGTTCGGCGACCTCGCGCATGCCGAATGCCTCGTAGCCGCGCTCCTCGACCAGTTCCCGGGTGGCCCGCAGGACAGCGTCGTCGATCGCCTGCTTGCGCGGGCGCCCCCGCCCGTCACCGGCTTCCATGGGGACACCCTACCGGAACGCCGGTTCTCGGAAATTGGCGACGGCTGCTACGCTTTTATCAGCAACCAATGTTCTCGTATTGACGATGATACGAGAACGGTCACCGCGACACGGAGGTGCCGATCATGGCCGAGACCCCAGGCGGCAGCGCCATCGTGCTGGGCGGCGGAGGCGTGACCGGCATCGCCTGGGAGATCGGTGTCCTGGCCGGCCTGCTGGACGCCGGGGTGGACCTGGCCGCCGACGCTGTGTTCGGAACCTCGGCCGGCGCCTTCGTCGGCACGGCCCTGGCCGCGGGGGCCGACATCGAACAGCTCTACGCGGCCCAGCAGGCACCCGCCGTCGACGAATCCGCCACCAAGGCGTCACCCATCCTGACCGCCGCCTGGGCGTGGGCGTTCCTGCGCGGACGCGGCAACCCCGAGCGGGTGGGAGCCGGCTTCGGGGCCGTCGCCCGCCGCTTCACCCCCCAGGTCTCCGTGGCGGAAAGACGCCGCACGGTGCAGGCCCGCCTCGTCACCACGCAGTGGCCGAGCACGCTGCAGGTGGCCGCGACCGATGCCGACTCTGGCGTCCTGACCGCCTTCGACCGCACCTGCGGGTACCCGCTGGCGGACGTCGTCTCAGCCAGCGGCGCGGTACCCGGCATCTCCCCGATGGCCCGGTTCGGCGGCCGCGCCTGGATCGACGGCGGCATGGTGTCCGCGGCCAACGCGCGACTGGCCGACGACTACGCACGCGTCCTCGTCATCGCCCCCATGCCCAAGGGCCACGCCGGAATCCCGTCGGCTCGGCAGGACGTGGAAGCCATGCGGGCCACCGCGAGAGTCGAACTGATCACCCCCGACCCCCCGTCCGTCCAGGCGATCGGCCGCAACCCCTACGACCCGGCCCGCCGGGGCCCGGTCGCCGCCGCGGGCCGCACCCAGGGGCGGCGGGCCGCCGCGGCAGTCGCAGACCTCTGGCGCTGACCGCGACCGCCGCATCGTCAGCGACCGGCGGACAGCAGGGCGACTAGGGCACGCTCCACTGCTGGTTGGCGCCTCCGTTGCAGGTCCACAGGTCCAGCTGGGTGCCCTCGGTGGTGGTGAACGCGGGATCGTCGAGGCAGGAGCCCGAGGCCGGGTTGACCAGCTCGCCGTTGACGGCGATCCACTGCTGGTTGGCGCCGCCGTTGCAGGTCCATTCCTCGATCAGCGTGCCGTTGGCGTCGCCGCCGCCGGTGATGTCCAGGCACTGGCCGTTGATGCCGATGGTCCCGTTGCTCTCCATCGTCCACTGCTGCGACGTCGCGTTGTCGTTGCAGTCCCACATCTGCACCTTGGTGCCGGGAGCGCTCGAGCCGGCGTTGGCGTCCATGCACTCGGCGGTGTCGTCGCCGGCGATGACTTCCCCCGTCGGCGTGGCCGAGCCGACCAGGGTGGTCGACAGGTCGCTGAACTGGTCCGTCTCGTAATCGGAGGTCCCGAGCCCGATCATGCCGGAGGCGTAGGTCGAGTCGGTGACGGTGCCTACCGTGGTGCCGTTGATCGCCGCGCTGATCGTGTGGCCGTTGAAGGTCAGCGCCAGCTGCTGCCAGGTGTCGAGGCCGGGCGCGGTCACCGTGCCGCTGGCCAGCGTCGTCAGCGTGCCGCTGGTGGAGTTGCGCACGATCGACCAGGCGCCGGTGTTGCTGAGCTGCAGGTAGTAGTCGTTGATGGCGGCCGGGTCGAACGGCTCCATCGTGCCGACCCGGCCGAGCAGCTGCACCGCCCCCGCCTGCTCCATCATCGCGTCGGCCGAGACGGTGTAGTTCGCCCAGCTCAGGTTCCCGCCGATGGTGTAGGGATTCGCGTTGTCGTCCCACTCGACCGGCTCGGTCGCCGCCTGCTGCTGGAGGCAGTCACCGGACCGGCCGCCCGCGCACGGCTCGACCTCGAACGCGCCCTGCATCTGCGACAGATACCGCGGCTGCTGGCCGACGGTGTCGCCGGCGAACGTGTCGGAGTAGGGCAGCGGCAGCGTGGTCTGGGCGGGACCGGTCGCGGTGCCCTTGCCCTGCCCGGTGGTGGTGGTCAGCGTGTAGATGTAGCCGGGCTGCACGGTGAGGGAGTAGGCGCCGTCCACCGGGGTGATGCTGGCCTGGTGCACGAAGGTGTTGGACGCGGTCGGCGCGTTCACGTCGGTCGACCACACGTTCACGGCCGCGGTCGACAGCCCGCCCGACACGTCCACGTCGACCGTCTGCGCCGCGGTCGCGGTCGTGGTCTCGATGATCGTGGAGTAGTCGGTGCCGTCGGTGGACTTCAGCGTGACGTAGCTGCCGTTGGACTCGGCGCCGCCCAGGTACCCCGAGCCCGAGTTGAGGAACTGCCAGCCCGGCTGGGTGAACTGGGTGACCTGGGCGGTGGCCCACAGGCTCTCGCCGACGCTGTAGGCGCCCGACCACGGCTGGTTGGCGAGCATCAGCCCGTCGTCGTCGTAGGGCAGATCCGGGTAGATCGACGCGATCACCGGCCAGTTGATGTAGCCGGTCAGCTCCGCGTCGGTGTAACCGCGGACGATGGACCGGATGAGCGCGCCCGCGCCGCCGTTGAGGTCCTGCGATCCGTTCTCGCTGGCCCAGAGCGGCTTTCCGGTGCCCTCGGCGGTGGCGTTGGCCGGGCAGGTGTCCGCGCTGCCGCCGTCGCCGCCGGTGCACGGGTAGTGCACGCCGATGACCGAGATGGCGCTGGCGAACGTCGGGTTGTCGGCGATGTCGGTCGCGATCGACCAGTCGCTGTCGGCCCCCACGATCTGCACGGCCGAGTAGCCGTCGGCGTTCAGCGTGGACCGCAGCTGCTCGTACCAGGAGATGTTGTAGCCGCGTTCGTTCCAGCCGCCGAGGTAGTTGATCGTCAGGCCGTGCGAGGTCGCGCAGTTCAGCCAGCTGACCAGGTAGTTGATCGTGGCGGTGGTCCAGAAGCTGCCGACCCAGCCCGGCGCGCCCCAGGCCAGCCCGTACAGCTTGATGCTGGGATTGAGCGCCTTGGCCTGCTCCATCAGC
>Ga0302325_10015625_pt1 | contig 16135 bp, 18 predicted proteins | sample Palsa_T0_2_FD_201948 | JGI IMG/M metagenome (GOLD analysis project Ga0302325, IMG submission 201948) | Peat permafrost microbial communities from Stordalen Mire near Abisko, Sweden - Palsa_T0_2 | ecosystem: Environmental > Terrestrial > Soil > Palsa > Peat permafrost | place: Sweden: Abisko... | reverse complement strand
CTGCGGACCAATGCATTATGAGACCGTCGCTCTAACCGACTGAGCTACGCCGCCTTTCTTTTCAAGTTTAGCAGACCACCCGCGCCACCGCCTATACTGGTTTGAATGCCATTGCATCGCCGTCATTTTCTATTTGGGACGCTAGCCGCGCCCGTGCTCGCCGCAACCAAGAACCGGGCTGCCGCGGAGCGTCCCAATATTGTGCTGATCCTGGCCGAAGAACTCGGCGCATACATGGTTGGATGCTACGGGAACTCCGAAGTGCAAACGCCGGGCATCGACCGTCTGGCCCAAACCGGCGTGCGCTTTCATAACAGCTTCTGCTGTTCTCCGGTAGCGCCGGACCCAGCCGCATTCACCGCCGCGGGCTACAACTGCGGCCGCAGCGCCTCCGCCGCGCAGGCCGGCGAATTCCTGGACGCGCAGGCGCCCGCCAAGCCGTTCTTCCTGGTATCGGCCTGGCCCAGTCCCAACGCCGTGACCGTGCCGCAAAAGAACCTGGATCTGTATGCGAACACCGCATTCGAAACGGTCGGTTGGAGCCCGGCAACCCCCGCTGCCACACACAGGGAAATGCTGCGCGACGTGCCGCGCAACCTGCGCAAATACGCGGCGGCGCTGACCACGCTGGACGAGCAGATCCCCGCGCTGCTGTCCAAGCTGCAGAAGCGCGGCGTTTGGGATAACACGCTCATCGTTTTCACCAGCAACGGCGGCTATCTGCTGGGCCGGCATGGGCTCTGGGGCGACGCCACGGCGTCGGATCCGGTGAACCTCTACGAAGAAGTCGTGCGCACGCCGCTGATCTGGACGTGTCCGAGCCGCTTTCCGCCACAGACCGTGCGCAACGAGGTGGTGAACTCATACGATTTGATGCCGGCGCTGTGCCAACTGACAGGCGTGGCCCCTCCGGCCGGCAGTCATGTGCCGAGTTATCTGGCATTCGTGTATAGCCGGCGCCTGGGTAAGAAGGAATCGTGGCCGGATGTGGCGTTGGGCCGGATTCGGGATGCGGAGATGGCGCGCGACGACCGCTACAAGCTGATCCTGCGCAATCAAGGCAAGGGCGCCAACGAATTGTACGACGAGACGGTCGACCCCAAGGAGCAGATTAACCAGGCGGACAATACCAAGTTTGCGATCATGCGCGACCGGCTAACGGGACAACTCGCATCCTGGCGGGGCGCGCAGAAGGCCGGCGCGTAGCAAGCTGGCCGCTAATCCAAATCTGAAAGAGAACTCCGCGCCGCCCGGCCCACTCTGAAAGTGGAGACCTTTCCTGTGGAAAATTGGAGGAGCGAGTTACGAAAGAAGCACCTGGGCTTCGATTGGAAAAGCCCGGGTGTTAGCCCGGGCCTTCCTCTTTAAGCAGAAAGGAGGATCTATGATCCTGTTGCTAGTTGGCCTACTGCTTCTCGGTAGGTTCACGGTAACCATCACCTGGACCCGTAAGGGCAGGCGGTAGGAACCGAGCGGGATCGGGGCGCTATCCCCGGTCCCGTTACTAGCATACTCCATAAGCATGTCCTTTGGGGATCTTTTTTCCTTCCGTGGATGTGGACGACTGTGGATGTGGACGACCCGTCCCCAGCGCCGATTGTGCTATAAATGTACCCACGATCTTGTCCGCCGCAAAGCTATTGACGGCTCGCGCAGCCTGTCTGATCCTTTCTCTTGCATCCCTGCGGGCTGCGCAGTTGCCGGTGCGGATTTACACGACCGCCGACGGCTTGGCGGGAAACATCGTCGATCGCATTGTCACGGATTCCCACGGCTTCCTCTGGTTTTGTACCCGCGAGGGGATCTCCCGCTTCGATGGATACCAGTTCCAGAACTTCGGCATCGCGCAGGGGTTGCCCGCCGGAGCGAACGATCTGCTGGAGACGGCCGATGGCAACTACTGGATCGCCACCAGCGATGGCTTGGCCCGCTTTCATCCCGCGTCCCCGAATCCGGTGTTCAAAGTCTACCTGAGCTCCAATCTCAAGAGTCGCGTAGTCTACGCACTCGCCGCCGACCCAGCCGGCGGAATCTGGGCCGGGACACAAGGCGGGCTCTACCACATGGATCGGACATCGGGCGATTGGCGGCTCCGCCCGGTCGACATCGGCATGCCGCGCCAAGGCTGGGAAGACACGGTAGTGATTGCCCTGTTAGTTGACCGTAGGGGAACGCTGTGGGTCGGGACCAGGAACGGTCTCTACCGCCGCCTTCCAAACGGGCGATGTGAGCACACCGAACGTGGTGCGACGCAAGTGGTAATCAACACTTTGCTGCAGGACCGCCAGGGGCTCCTTTGGGCCGGAACGCGGCGGGGACTGTGCCGAATTTTGGCTGACCGCGATTTGACCGGGCGGCTTCTGGAAGATGCTTGTATCGCGCGCAAGGAGTTGGCGGGCGACACGGTTGAGATGTTGTTTGAATCGTCGGATGGCGCCCTATGGGCCGCCACCCCGACTGGGCTGGCAGTTTACCGGACCCTCAACGGGCGGGAGAGTTTCGAGAAATTCACGGCCAGAAATGGGTTGCCCGGATACGGGGGCGTATCGGCACTCGGCGAAGACCGCGCGGGAAACCTGTGGTTGGGCGCGCAAGGCGCCATTCGCGTCGCCAAAGGCGGCTTTCGAAATTACACGCAGCAGGATGGTTTGGACACCGATGACATCCGGTCGATCCTGGAAACCCGGGACGGCCAACTTTGCGCCATCACATCGGGCGTCAAAGCCAAACCCGCCAATTACTATGATGGACGGAGATTTCACGCCGTCCGGCCTAATATCCCGCGCACTATCGACGACTGGGGTTGGAGCAGGGGGCGTCTCACGTTTCAGGCACGCAGCGGAGAATGGTGGGTCGCCACAGCCAAAGGAGTTTTCCGGTTTCCACCGGTTTCAACAGCCGCCGAACTTGGGCGAGCGCGGCCGAGAGCAGTCTACGCGCGCGGAGAGAGCGTATATGCCGCCTTCGAGGATTCGCGCGGTGCGGTTTGGATTTCGACCCAGATCCCGGGGCCGAACGGCGCCGTGTACGCCAATGGCTTGTCGCGATGGGATCCCTCGACGGGCGTTTTCGAACGCTACCCCGCGGGCCAGCCCATAGACAGCGGGGTGCTCGCCACGACGTTTGCCGAGGATCGCGCAGGCAACGTCTGGATCGGCCTCAACGCCGGCGGCATCCTCCGTTATCGCGAAGGCCGATTCCAGACTCCACCGCCGGTTAAACTCCCATGGGTGACGGCGCTGCATGCCGACCGCAACGACCGCCTGTGGGTTGCCACACACGCGGGCGTGACCAGAATCGACGAGCCCGCTGCGGCCACACCGCATATCGCCGCTTACGCCATGGCGAACGGCCTTTCGAGCAACCTGGTGGAGTGCATCGCCGAGGACCCCTTGGGCCGGGTTTATTTGGGGACCGGGCACGGCGTGGACTGCATCTATCCGGGTGCGCGGCTCCGCATCCGGCACTACACCAACGCGGACGGTCTCGCGCGCGGTGCGGTGTTGGCGGCCTTCTGCGATCGCCACGGCGTACTCTGGTTTGGCACCCGCGAGGGTCTCTCGCGGCTGGAACCGGAACCGGAGCAGCGCCAGTCGGCCCCGCCCGTGCTCATTAGCGGATTGCGCGTCCGTGGCGCGCCGTTCCCCATTTCCGCTCTCGGCGAAACCTCGCTCACCGGCATCGAGCTCTCCGCGGACCGTAACCAATTGGCGCTGGAATTCGTGGGTCTCGGCTTCGGCGCGGGAGGCGAGCTGCGGTATCAGTACCGCCTCGACGCCACGGATCTCGATTGGAGCCCTGAGACCACCCAGCGCACCGTGAACTACGCCAACCTCGGCCCCGGCAGCTATCGCTGGCAGGTGCGCGCGGTCACATCGGACGGCATGGCCAGCCCGCCGGCCACCGTCGCCTTCACGATTCTGGCGCCTGTGTGGCAGCGCTGGTGGACGCGGCTGCTGATGTTGCTGGCCGTTTCCGCGTTGCTCTACAACCTCTACCGTTACCGGATGGCGCGCCTGCTGGAGGTGGAGCGCCTGCGCACGCGCATCTCGACCGACCTGCATGACGATATCGGCAGCACCTTGTCCCAGATCGCCCTGCTCAGCGAAGTGGCGCAACGCCGCCCTTCCGCGGTCGAGCGCGAGGCGCCCCTCGCCGATATCGCCAACCTCTCGCGCGAACTGGTCGATTCGATGAGCGACATCGTGTGGGCCATCGACCCCGAGCAGGACCGGCTCGGCGATCTGACCCATCGCATGCGACGATTCGCCAGCGACCTGTTCAGTCACAACGGCTCTCACGTGCGCCTGGACTTGCCGGGTGAAGACCAGAATCCGCACATCGGCGCCGACATTCGCCGCCAGGTCTTCCTGGTCTTCAAAGAGAGCCTGCATAACGCCGCGCGGCATTCCGGCTGCACCGAGGTGGACTTGAAACTGCGCCTGGCCGACGGCTGGCTGGACCTAACGATCGCGGACAACGGCCGGGGCTTCGACTTGCAGCATGCCAGCCGCGGACATGGCCTGGCCAGCATGCGCCGCAGGTCCGAAGATCTGGGCGGCGGCTTGGAAGTCGATTCCGGCCCGGGGCGTGGCACCACCGTTCATCTGCGAGCGCCCTTAGCCCGGCCGTCCCAGCCTTTTTGGAAGAGATCCCTACATAAATGGGTGGTGGAGTCCGGACTGATCCGGCGTATGATGAAAGGCGACCATTGAAAACGGAGCCGGTTTTGCCTAGCGTGTCTACTATTGCTGCGCTTAAAGTCGCGATCGTCGAAGATCAGCCCCGTATCCGGGAATCGCTGCGTATCTTAATCGGCGGTACCGACGGCTTTCGCTGCACGGCGGACTTCGAATCCATGGAGGACGCCCTCGCGCGCATTGGCGGCGATCTTCCCGATGTGGCGCTCGTCGATATCGGCCTGCCCGGGATGAACGGCGTGGACGGCATTCGCGAGTTGAAGAAGCATTATCCTGGCCTGACCGTGCTCATGTTAACCGTTTACGACGACGATAAGCGGATCTTCGACGCCCTCTGCGCCGGCGCTTGCGGATATCTGCTAAAGAAAACGCCCCCAACCCGCCTGTTGGAGAGTTTGCAGGAAGCCGCCGGCGGCGGCTCGCCCATGTCGCCCGAGGTGGCCCGCCGCGTGGTTTCCCTGTTTCGGGAGATCCGTCCGCCGGAGGACGCCGGCTACCGCTTGACGCCGCACGAAATCCGCCTGCTGAAGCTGCTGGTGGAAGGCCACAACTACAAAACCGCCGCAACCGAACTGAATCTCAGCATCAACACCATCCGCTTCCACATGAAGAGCATCTACGAGAAACTGCAGGTCCATTCCAAATCCGAAGCCGTGGCCAAAGGGCTTCGCCAGCGCATCGTCCGTTAAAGCGGATCCTTCAAACCTACCCACTTATGTGGTGACCGGCACACCGGGATCGTTGTTTAATTGACTGGGTGGGGAAACTCAGGGTGAAGGGATCGGCATCAAATGACGAAAACTAAAATGTTTACCGCCGCAGCCGGTTTGTCGCTCGTGATGGTGGCAATGGCCTCCGGCCAAGGTGACCCGCGGGTTTCCGGATTTAAGCGCATACCGGGCACGGCACAAAGCAACATGGTCCCCTGCCCCGTGGCCGGGTATACTTGCTACCCGCAATCCATTGCGGCGGGCCCGAACGGAACTGCGTGGATTCTTGGAACCGCCCAAACGAGCGAGGGCGATTATTACGTCTATCGGCGGGAACGCTCGAAGTGGGTGCAGACGGATGGCGCGGGACTGCAGATCGCCGTGGGGGTCGATGGATATCCGTGGGTCATCACTCACCTTGGGACGATCTACTACTGGAACGGGAACACTTTTGTGCTGGCCCCCGGCAATGGATGCGCGATGTCGATTGGCGTAGGCCCCGGCGATGGTTCAAGCACTTATCCGTATGGCGCCCCTTATATCGTCGGATGCGATGGTTCCAGCACGACAAATGGCGGCATCTACGAATATAAGGGACCGACAACCGGATGGTACCAGTTGCAAGGCGACACCGCGAATCGGATCGCGGTGTCGCCGCAGGGCGTCGCGGTGGTAATCACTACATCCGGAGTCGTGTTCTACGACGTAAACGGCAGCATATTTGGCTCAAATCCTCCCGGCTGCGCGAGCAGTGTGGCCGCCGGATCGGACTCCGACCCACTGGCGGCGCCGTATGCCGATGTTTGGATCACCGGCTGCGGCAACGTGAACAACCAGGGAGCGAAGATCTTCCAATTGCAGAACGGGACAGCGTGGGTGCGGATTCCCGGCGTTGCATCGCAGATTTCGATAGCACCGGACACGGGCGTGGTGTGGGTAGTCACGCTAACCGGAGAAATCTTCGAAAACTAGCAGTTACCTGGACCTGCGGAACCGCGAAGCCCCAAAAATGCCCGATCCAACTCATGGCATAAGCATCAGAGGAGAATTGTATGACGAAGAGCATATGTTTTTGGTACGAGAAGTATACACCCCGGCAAAGCCGCATCGCTGCCGCAGCCGGTATGGCGCTCCTGATCGCGGCCACGGCCTCCGGCCAGAATCGGCCCGCGCACGAGTCGGCGCCCGCTCATCCGGCGCCCACCGCGCTCACGAAAACCTACGCCCCGGCATCCTTGCGCGCGTTGCCCGGGTTGCAATGCAAGGTTTATCCGGCAGAAAGCGCATCGTCCGCCGCCATTACCGTCTTTACCGACGATGACGGATACGCCCGTTTCCACGCGGTGCGCGCCGCCGCCGGCGACAAGGTGCAGCGGCTCACGCTCGATTGCACGGACTCCGACGGTAACTTCACCTCCTATTCCGCCGATCTGACTTCCGCCGACACGTTCGCGCCTCGTCCGCTGAACCTTGCCAACGAGCGCGGCACGGACCGGCCCGCACTGCAAGGCGATCCGCTCAGTTACACACAGGCGGAGCTGATCCGGGCCGGCTACGGGCTGAGGCCGGACCTCACGGACGCCGGACCGTATTCCCGCTGGCTCGCGGCAGCCTCGCGGCCGGGACGGTTTCTCGAAATCAAGCGTCCCAACGCGCGTCCGCAAGCCTCGCCAAGCAAGAAGGCCACGGCGGGGCCCTGGACGGGATCGGTAATGACCGGCGCTCCTAAATACCTATCCATTGAGGCCGATTTCAATGTTCCCGCCGCCATTCCGAGCGGCGACGAAACCACCAATACGGAAATATCCATATGGGACGGCCTGGGAGGATTTAACCTCGGTTCTAATGGTTCCGGCCTCATCCAGGGCGGCGTATTCGTGCAAACGACGGCCACGGCCGCAGCCTACCAGGCCTTCAGAGAATATTGCTGCGGAGACGGGGCCAGCAACGGATACGGAGGCGCTTTCGTTCCCAATCCCGGCGACCAGATCTACGCCCAGAACTGGTACTGTGACACAAACGGAAATGTCAGCCTTGGCGGAGGGTACGGATGCACCTACGTCGAGGACGTCACCTCGGGCGTAATTCTCAGTTGTACCTCGCCAACCGGCTCGCCCTGCTGGTCGGTCCCGGCGTTTCCGCTCTGCTCTAAGGACCCCACATTTCCGAATTGCATGACTCTGGGGAAGTCTGCGGAATTCATTATTGAGAACGAGACTGCAAACGCATTCACCGACTTCACCCCCACCGTGGATATGTATGGCGCAGCCTATTCTTCCACAACGGGAAATTACACGCAGACGATTACCAGCGATCCTAAGATCACTACTCTGGTGGATTACACAGATGACACATCCCACGTGACTGTGTCCCTCGGAACTACCAACGAAACCTATTTCAGCACCTCGCAGTTTTTGAAGATAGGAGGCACGGCATACGATAATCTGGTCCCCTGCCCCCAAGGCGGAGCCCTTTGCTACCCCCAGTCCATTGCGGTGGGTCCGAGTTCGAACGGGTCCCCAATCGGAACGCCATGGGTCCTGGGGACCGCCCAAACGAGTGAGGGCGACTATTACGTCTATCAATGGCAAAACGGGAGCTTCGTGCAGACGGATGGCGCCGGGCTGCAGATCGCCGTGTCGCCCGAAGGGTATGCCTGGGTGGTCACCCACCTTGGAACGATCTATTACTGGAATGGGAGCACTTTTCTGCCGGCCCCCGCTGGATGCGCGACGGCCATTGGCGTGGGCCCCAACCTGTACGGCTCGCAGTACGGCGATCCTTGGATTATCGGATGTAATGGTTCGGAAGTCTCTAACGGCAGCATCTACCAACTGCAAGGATCTACCTGGGTGGAGCAGCCGGGCGCCGCGAATCGGATCGCGGTGTCGCCTGAAGGCGTTGCGTGGGTAATTGACGAAGCCGGAACCGTATTCTACTGGAACGGAGCGGGCTTTTCAGCGGGTCCGGCGGGTTGCGCGAACAGTATCGCGGCAGGTCCCGTGACGGCCCCGCTTTCAGGGCTGTTTGGCGACGTGTGGATCGTGGGCTGCGGCAACGTGAACGCCGGGGGCGCCAAGATTTTCCAAATGCAGGAAGACTCATGGGTACTGATTCCAGGAGACGCTGAGCAGGTTTCGGTGTCGCCCGATCTGGGCGTTCCGTGGTTGGTTACTCGTGCGGGCCTAATCTTCGAATAGCAAGCCGCTGGGAAAAATAAGATGAAGACGTCTAAATGGTTAGTAACCGGCATGGTGCTCCTGACGACGGCAGCGGCCTCCACCCAGAATGAACCGCAGGTTTCCCGATTTAAGCGCGTGGCGGGCGCCGCACAAGGCAACATGGTGCCTTGTCCTGCGGCCGGGTACTCTTGCTACCCCCAGTCTATTGCGGTGGGCCCGAATGCCAATGGGTCGACACTAGGAACTGCCTGGGTCCTGGGAACCGGCAAGACCAGCGCGGGCGATTATTACGTTTATCGACGGCAAGGCTCGAAGTGGGTGCGGACGGATGGCGCCGGGCTGCAGATCGCCGTGGGGGTCGATGGATATCCGTGGGCGATCACTCATCTGGGAACGATTTACTACTGGAATGGGAGCACTTTTGTGCTGGCCCCCGGCGGTGGGTGCGCGACGTCGATTGGTGTGGGTCCCACGCAGGATCCGGGCGCCTTCCCGTATGGTTGGCCCTTGATTATCGGGTGCGACGGATCCGCTACCACCGACGGCAGCATCTACCAGTTCGATGGATCCGGGTGGGTTCTGCAGCCGGGCGCCGCCAATCGGATCTCCGTGACGACCGATGGCACAGCGTGGGTAATCACCTCAGCCGGAAGCGTATTCTACTCGAGTTTTGCCGGCTACCTGCCGGGTCCGGCGGGCTGCGCGAGCAGCATTGCCGCAGGCAAGGCGGGGTTCGATATCAATACCGACGTGTGGATCACCGGCTGCGGTGACGTAAACAATCGGGGGGCGAAGATTTTCCAACTGTCCCCGGACTTCTCATGGCTGCCGATTTCCGGAATAGCATCGCAGGTCGCGGTGTCGCCCGACTTGGGCGTTGCGTGGGTGGTTACCCTGACTGGGGAAATCTTCGTATACGAATAGCGAAAGGAAACTATGTTACTGAACAAAATAACGAAAACAATCGTGGCCGTCTCCGCGCTCGTGGCGCCTGTCATCCACGCGGCCACGCCGCTTACGCTCGATAACTTTAAGGCGGGACACTACCAAGTATCCCTGACCACATCGCAAGACACCCATTTTGCGCCGCTGGCGCCTGGCAGTTCGCTAGGCCCGGCCCGCGAAACAATCTTTACAGTCGGGTCGAGTCCATACGGGCAACGCAGTACCCTTGACATTGGCAAAGGCATTTGGATAGTGGACGGCGGTTTCGGCGTTACCCCTGGCGTGCAGATCTACTACGGATTCGCTAATGAAACCACACCCGCGCCATTGGGCCTGGACCTCAGCGCCTATTCCGGCTTCCAGTTGACCTTTACAGGCATCGCCGTCGAGGTAGTCCTAGGCGTGGAGATCGCTGTGTGGGCGCACAGCGGCGCGGTCTACGGCGCACAGGTATTCCTGCCGTCCACGCCGAACGTCACCTCAGTGCAGATCCCGTATTCAAGCTTTACCGGAGGGTCCGTAGACGCGAGCGATATCGACTACATCGGTATCGTTACCTGGGGCGGCGGCACGTATAGCTACGGAATTACGTCCTTTGAAGCCATTCCCTAAAATATTCCTTGTGCGGCAGCCAATTTTGGCTGCAGGCCGGCTTTCAGTCGGCCTCTCGAGTTTCTCCATTTTGGATGCCCTGGTGGGGCGGGCCTCCAGGCCTGCGCGGGTTCTCCAGAACCCGCTCTGCGGCGACCGAAGCTAACCTTAGGCCGGCCCTCGGCCCGCCCGGACGCGTTGTAAAGTGCGTCGGCAGGTGGGACTCTCGGCCGATCTGGCGCATGCTAATCTAGCTGGAGACGCCTATGCCGATCTACGAATACAAATGCGACGATTGCGGAACCAAGTTTGAAAAGCTGGTTCGCACGACTTCGGGCGACGCCGGCGTGGAATGCCCCTCGTGCGGCCAAAACCACCTGCGCCAGGAATTCTCCACGTTCGCCGCGCACGCCGCCAGTCCCAAACAGGCCGACGGCCCAGTCTGTCCCAGCGGACGCTGCACCAATCCGTCGATGTGCGGCATGAACATGAATTGAGTGAAAAAGAGTCTCATGGTCATGGTCGGGGAGTACACCTCCCTGGCCTTTCTCCTGCCCGCCGCCACGCTGGTCGGCTACGCCATCGGCTACCTGCTGGACCGGGCCTTCCACACCCACTTTCTATATATGGTGTTTCTGATCCTGGGCATCGCCGCGGGATTTGTGCAACTGATCCGGCAAGTGACGCGGGATACGCGCGATGAATAACGATGGATTCTGAGCAGGCGCTATACGAGAACGGGCCGCGCCGCATCACCCGCATATCGGCTGTTTTGGCCGTCGCAGGCTGTCTGGCTTGCCTGATTCTGCGTGGCTGGAAGTGGGGGTTGGGCTACCTGCTCGGCGCGGCCGCATCGCATCTGAACTTCCGCTGGCTCAAGCGCGTGGTGGACTCGCTCGGCGAATCGACGCGCCGCCGGCCTGGCGCCAAGTTCGCCATTCTCATGGGCCTGCGCTACCTGCTGTTGGCGGCGGGCGCCTATGTTATAGTGAATTTTACTTCTTTGAGCCTGCCGGCCGCCCTCGCCGGATTGTTCGTTCCGGTGGCGGCCGTTATTCTGGAAATCGTCTTCGAACTGATCTATGCATCATCACGAGCATTATGAAATCTGGCTCGCCCGCCAGTTCAACGACCATCTCCCCGGACTGGGTAACGCCATCTTGAAGCTCTTGGGGCTGCCCGCCGAACATCGTCCATGGGCCAACTTCATGGTCATGGAGATTTTGGTAGCCCTCATTATCATTCTCTTGTTCGCTTTCCTGCGCCCCCGCCTCTCCATGGACCGGCCCGGCAGCCTGCAGCACATCTTCGAAATCATCCACGATTTTGTGTACAGCGAGTCTGAAGACAACGTAGGCCACGACGGACCCAAGTATCTGCCGTTCTTCGGCACTCTTTTCATCTTTATTCTGATCTGCAACCTGATCGGCATCATACCGGGCTTTGAATCGCCCACCATGTCTCCGCCGGTGACCGCCGGCTGCGCGCTCGCGGTATTCTGCTACTACAACGTGATGGGCGTGCGCGCGCAAGGCTTGGGGAAGTACCTGGCGCATTTCGTGGGACCTCTCTGGTTCCTGGCCCCGCTGATCGTGCCCATCGAGCTGATCAGCCACATGGCGAGGCCCTTGTCGCTCAGCGTCCGTCTTTATGCCAATATGTACGCGGGCGAGCAGGTCACGCTTGTCTTTCTGACTCTCACTTACCTGGTGGCGCCCGCGCTCTTCATGGGTCTCCACGTTTTTGTTTCGTTGTTACAGGCTTATATTTTCATGCTGCTCACCATGATGTACGTTTCGGGAGCGGTATCGCACGAGCACTAATACCGGCTTTATGCCGCCCCTTCAGTGTGAGACCGGCTGTACGAGGATGACGGGAACCACCTCCTGGGGGCGATCTTAATTTCGAAGGAGTAGTACAAATGAAGACAAAGTTACTCTTATTGGCGGTCACGCTCTCCGCGCTCGCCAGCCCCATAATGGCTCAGACGCCCGCCGGTTCAGGCGGCAGCGTAACCATCAACTGGGTCGCCATTGCGTCGTTCGCCATGGCCATCGCTTCCGGACTCTGCGGCCTGGCGCAATCCAAAGCCGCGGCTGCCGCTTGCGAAGGCATGGGACGGAATCCCGGCGCGGCTGCCTCCATCCGCTTCGCCCTCTTGTTGAGCTTGGTGCTGATCGAATCGCTGGCGCTCTATACGCTGATTATCGTATTCCGGGTATCCTAAATAGGCTCGTGGCGCAGGCACCCTGCCTGCCGCGCTGCCACTCTTGGCAGCGCCGGCGAGCGCAACTCGCCGCTGAAAGCTCTCCACTGACAGCTCCGATCGAGTCCCCCGGGGCTGTCAGTGGCTCACTGCATCGCGCCCCGGGCGCGTCCAGACGCTGAAAGCTGACGGCTGAAAGCTCCTCACCCTCTCACGCTGGCCGCCGGAATCTTCCGGGTCAAATCCAGCATCTCATCCCGGCTCTCCGCGCCAATCGTAAAGCAATCCACGCAATCGAGCGACAACGCGAACTGCAAGCTCTCATCGGCCTTCTGACGCAGCGCCCCGGCGCCCAGAATCTTCATCCCGATCACGCCCTTGCCCGCCGCCTTCATCTGCCGCAGCACCCCGATGACGGTTTGCGGAGTGTCATCCATGGCCACTTGGGCGGGATTAATGCGCGCCAGGTCCACCTGCACCCAAGGATTCGCGGCGGCCGCCTTGAGCGCCTCCAGCGTATGGCAGGAAGTGCCGTGCGTGCGCACGATGCCCTTCTCGCGCGCCTCCGAAATCACCGCCATGGCGCCCTTCTTGCGCTCCGGCCAGTCGCCATCCATCATGCAGTGCAGCAGCAGGATATCGATGTAATCGGTGCCCAGTTCGCGGCGAAAGCGATCCAGATCGTCGCGCATTTCCTTTTCCGTCGAAGCGTGCGTCTTGCTGAGAATCGCCACCTTTTCCCGCGGCACCCGCTTCAGCGCTTCCTTCACGTGCGGATGCGTGCCGTACTGATCGGCCGAGTCCCACAGCGTGACGCCGTTGTCATAGCCGGCGTCGAATAGGTCGGCGAGACCGCGCAGCCCCAGTTTGCGCGTCTGGTTCGAACTGCCGCCCGATCCGTCCGTGCCGCTGCCTTGCGCCAGGCGGCTCACCTCCACCTGCATGGGACCCAGCTTGATGCGGTCCGACGCCAGCTTTTGGGTCGTGCCGGCGAACAAATGATACGGAAAATTGGCGAATGCGGCCGCGCCGGCCGTGGCCGCGCTGCGCAGGAAGAATTCCCGGCGGTTGATCATGGTGTGCTCCTCTGTCCTATCAGAAAAATAGCATAGACAGCCGTGAGAAGCCAGAGCATCAGTTTGCACTCTCTCTTTTGTATCCGCTTGTGTTGGACCTGGGTTGCTGTTATACGAAAAAGTGTATATAATGAGGACGTGGCGGTTCTTGCAATACGTGTCGCCGCAAGGTCGGGCGGCCATCGACGATTGGCGCAAGGCCCTAGCCGTTGGGCCGCCGCGCGCCGATCTGGACGTGTTCCTCAAAACGATGGCGAAATTGCGGGAATGGGCCCCTCCCGATATCGACACGTTGAAGGGATCGAGGTATCAGGGCCTTCTGGAACTTCGGTGGAAGTCGGGCCGCAAGCCTCACAGGATTCTGGGCTATCAGTCCGCCGACCGGGAATACACCATGCTCGTCGGCTGCACGCACGATGGAAAGAAATACGACCCGCCGGACGCGTTCGAAACCGCCGTGCGGCGCAGGAAGCAAATCGAGAGCGGAGAGGCACAAGCGCGTGAATATCAACTCATCACTGACGAACCACCTGAAGAACAAGGAATACCGTGAAGCTTACGTTGCTTCCCAGATCAAGATCAATATTCCTTTTCAAATTCGGGCCCTCAGAAAGCAGCGCGGACTGAGCCAGGGCGACCTTGCCGCATTGGCCAAAATGGCGCAGCCTCGCATCTCCGAAATGGAGAAACCCGGCGCGCGCAGCCTCAATCTCGAAACGTTGCAGCGGGTCGCCTCGGCCCTGGACGTGGGCTTCCAAGTCCGTTTCGTTCCCTTTGGAGAACTCGTCGATTGGGCGGAAGGGTTCGATCCGGACCATTTCGACATTCCGAGCTTTAGCGAGGAGCTGGCCGCGACTGGGGGCGCATCGTCCATTCCGGTGCCGATTCCATTGGAGGAAGATGGGCCGGCGGGCGACGACGGCAGGGAAGCCGCTGGATCCGAAGTGTTCGACCCAAGCGCGATGCCGCGCGTCGCCCGTCCCGGAACGCAACAGACCGGCACTGATCAATCGTATCGCGAGTCCGCAAGGCCGTATGATCGTCTATCGCACGCTCATCGTGACGTACAGCCTGAATAACAGGCGCTCGGACTATCAGCGGTTTTACACCGCACTAAAACGGCAGGGCGCCTGGTGGCACTGCTTGCCGTCAGCTTCGCTAATTGTTACAAGCAATCAGCCTGTCGACGTGTATAATGCGCCGGAATGCCCCAGCGGACCCCCACAGGCGCTAACCTAGGGCAGAGTGCGCGTGGGGTGGAGCCGCCAGCCGAGGTCCGCCGAAATCGCCTGGCGCCGACTGGACGAGCTCACTTCCCAGAACCGAAGTTCCTGAGCGTTTGGTGGTTGGGAAGGGGATACATCGACAGGATCCGGCGCCACCCAGGAAAGGCATCCGATTTCGGCTCGGCGTCGCGCTTCGGGCACGTGTCGTCCGCCTGAATTAGCGGACACTCGCCGACTTCCCAGGACCTATCTCCGCGAGCGTAGCGTTTCACGGGAGGAACGGCCACGGGGCGCTCTAACCCGCTACCGATGGCTATTTAGCGAGCCTCACTTTTGCCATGATCTCGATTAGCCTCTTCGCACAAGATCTGGCCTTTTCTGGGCTGTCGCACTCGGTCGCGTTGACGCGCTCAATATGGACTCCCTCATGCGCCAACATCGTCAGTCGGTTGTGCGCCTCAGTCGGCGTTTCGTGGTGAACGGTGTCTCCGTCTACCTCGATCGCCATTATGATTCCGTTCTTAACGACCACGAAATCCGGTTCGATTCGCCGATAGCTCTCGCCGCCACGGATGAAAGCCGGAAGGGGCGCGAAGGATACGCCAATGGACTTCAGGGCCTGATAGAGCTCAATTTCGGGTTGCGACCTGAAGAGCAGTCCATCGAAGCTGCGTCCCGCTATGTTGTCGGAGCGAACGCGGCCCTGATTCGTGACCCCCTTCCCTGCAACCCAGGCTTTCGCCTTCTCCTGCCATCCGGCCTCGCCTGACATTTGCGGCGTGAGAAGTACATTGTTCACGTGCTCGCTTGGAGATCCCCGGAGAAGCGGCTGAACTTTCTCCAGAATATCCTTTTCAAGGGCTTCCCGTTGGCCGTCGTCGAATTGGCTATACAGCCAAACCGGGACCTCCAACCGGATCACATAAAAGTTCTGACCGCCATCCCAATTGTCGTAACCGACCTGCTCAATGCCGGCATGCGCCTCGGCAAGGACCGCGACTTCTCTTGCCGCGCCGTCGGCAGCAAATAGCCGAGCAACCGTGGCCACAAGCGCGCCAACGTTTTGGGCATCAAAGGGCATTCAGGCTCAGTAACCATTTGAGTGCATGGGCGCCTTGTCGGAGGAGCCCGCGATCTGCTGCAAGATCGGCGCAGGCGATGGGCGATTCGGGGCGCGAGGGGTGTTTCACGAGACTAATCCTGTCGGCGGCGTGTTTCCCAGATGCGGACTTCAAGACCGTGAGGATTCTGGCTTTTTGTCGTTGCATAGCCTCTCAGCGAGCGCGATGGGCGTGCCGTGAAGCACGTTCGTATGAGATGTCTTTGCGAGCACTTGCTTTCGCTTTTCCTCAAGTGTGAACGTACCTAAGACTCGCTGCTTCTCCTCGAATGCCGTCAGATGCGCCCAATAATCCCTGCGATGGGCCCTATTTGGCGATTCAATAATGTCCTCCAGAATTGTCTCGAGATGCTCAAGCGCGTGCTGTCGGCGGTGAAGT
>Ga0302325_10015624_pt1 | contig 16135 bp, 13 predicted proteins | sample Palsa_T0_2_FD_201948 | JGI IMG/M metagenome (GOLD analysis project Ga0302325, IMG submission 201948) | Peat permafrost microbial communities from Stordalen Mire near Abisko, Sweden - Palsa_T0_2 | ecosystem: Environmental > Terrestrial > Soil > Palsa > Peat permafrost | place: Sweden: Abisko... | reverse complement strand
GTGCGCAACCGCTTTGAACCGAGGGGAAGAGTCGGAACATGAGCACGATCGAGGGAACGTCCGGGGCAGATCGCGCTGACGAAAAGATTTCTGTGCTAGGCGCCGCCCGTGCGACTGTTCAGGAGGCGCCGCTCCACCCTGGCGGTCGTTCCAGGGCGACTTTATACATCACGTTAATAGCAGCCGTCGCCGCGCTGGGCGGCCTCCTGTTCGGCTTCGATACCGGCGTGATCGCGGGCGCGATGCTGTTCATCGTGCCCGACTTTCATCTTGGCCCGGGCCAGCAGGGACTCGTGGTCAGCGCCGTGACCTTCGGCGCCCTGTTCGGCGCGCTGGTTGGAGGTACGTCGTCGGATGTATTAGGCAGGCGCCGGACCAACATCATCGCCGGCATCAGCTTTGTCGCCGGCTCGGTCCTCTCGGCGATCTCACCCAACGTCGACGCACTCATCGCCAGCCGCGTCATCATCGGACTGGCGATTGGCCTCACCTCAGTAGCCGCGCCGATGTATATCGCGGAGCTGTCACCCGCGCGCAGTCGCGGCAAGATGGTATCGCTTTTTCAACTCGCGGTGACCGTCGGCATCCTGGTTTCCTACATCGTCGATCGTGCACTGGCGCCCGACCATGCATGGCGCTGGATGCTTGGTCTCGCGGCCATCCCCGGCGCCCTGCTGGTACTCGGGATGATCGCGATGCCCGAGTCGCCTCGATGGCTCCTGAAAAAAGGGCTGGAAAAGGCCGCGCGCCAGGCGCTTTCGCTGGTGCGGTCGCCGGACCAGATCGAAGCTGAAGTGAAAGAAATCCGCGACGACCTCGAGCATCATGCTTCGGCCGCGTGGTCGGAACTGTTGATGCCCGGATTGCGGCCGGCGCTGCTGGTCGGTGTCGGGCTCGCGGTTTTGCAGCAGGTGACCGGAATCAACACCATCATCTATTACGCTCCGCAGATCTTTCAGAGAGCCGGCCTGGACAGTGCCGCCACCGCATTGGCAGCGACTGCCGGAATCGGGGTGGTCAACGTGCTGTCCACGTTGATCGCTATCTGGCTGGTCGACCGAATTGGAAGAAGGCCGCTGCTGCTGGCAGGTCTCACCGGAATGACGTTGAGTCTGGCAGCACTCGGTTTCGCGCAACGTTTCCCTTCAGCGATCGGCATCGATCCGCAAACGCTGGCGCCGATTACCATCGGATGCGTGGGGCTATACATCGTGTGCTTCGCCTTCTCGCTGGGGCCGGTCGTGTGGTTGATGATTTCGGAAATCTTTCCCAATCGGGCGCGGGCGCGCGCTGCGGCTGTCTCGACGGCGGCCAACTGGATGGCGAACTTCCTCGTCAGTCTTTCGTTCCCTGTTCTACAGGCCGCAATGGGACCGTCGCTCTGGTTCCTCTACGCCGCGATGGGTGTGGCGGCGTTCGTATTCGTCGTCGGCTGGGTTCCTGAAACCAAGGGGAAATCGCTCGAGGACATCTCGCGTCAGTGGCGGATCGAACCCGCAGCGACCGTCGTCAGCTAGCAGGCGGCGGCCCTACTCTGAAGGAGCGCCAGCATGAGTCGGTTAGTCGTCAGTCTGATAATCGTCGGTGTTCTTTTCGCGGCGCCGGCCCGGGCGCAGACATTCTCGACCCCGTGGATGCACGCCACTCAGGGTGATTGGGCGACAGAATGGGGCATTCTCGACCCGCAGATTTTGTTCCTACCTGGATCATGGGCTCAGCTGACGGCGGCGACCGGAAATTGGGATGGATTTCGCACGGATCTCTCCGATGCGGGAATTTCCGCGTTCGGATCCTATCAAATGGAAACCGCGGGCAACCCGGTCGGCGGCGAAGTGCACAAGCTGCGATACACGCACAACATCGCGCTCGGGATCGCATTGGATCTGCACAAACTGCTCGGGCTTACTGATACTTACTTCCTTGCGTCGGCGTCGGAACGTACGGGCAACAGCCTTTCATATGACATCCCCAACTTTTTTCAGGTGCAGCAGATTTTCGGTCATCAAACTATCCGGCTCGTGGACCTGGCGGTCGAACATCTGTTCCTCGACAAGAAGCTCGACGTCGTTGCCGGCCGCATCAACGCGCTTGACGACTTCGCGACCTCACCGCTTTACTGCTTTGCCCAGAACCTCGGCTTCTGCGGCAATCCGCTGAGCATCCCGGTCAACGCTTCGGTGCCGAGCTACCCGGGCGCAGCATGGGGAATCCGGGCGCGCTACGAAGTAACGCCCGAGTTCTACTCGATGACGGGCGCTTACAATACGTATGGGGATTTTCGCAGCGATAAATTTCACGGCGTGGATTTCAGCCTGCGGCACAATTCCGGCGTCGCAATCATGGAAGAGCTGGGTTATTCGCCCAAGCAGTTCCGCGACGCCGGATATCCGGGAACCTACAAGCTCGGCGGCCTATACGACTCCGAGCCGCGGCTGCAGTTCAAGACCGGGAAGCTGCGCGGCGGAACCTGGCAGATGTATGTGACCGGTCAGCAGAGGCTTCGCCAGCGGCCCGAGGGCGCGACCAGTGCTCATCAAGGTCTCTGGGGTTTCCTCGCGTTCGCCTATGCGCCGCCAAAGATGAACCAGCTTGAGTATTTCGGCGATGGGGGCCTGCTGTACTTCGGTCTGATCCCGCATCGGCCCGAAGACGAGCTTGGACTGTTCGGAATCTGGGGTCAGTTTTCAAGCGATCTGCGCGATGCCCAGCGCGCAAATCACGAGCCAACCCAGACTCACGAAGCGATCATCGAAGCCAACTACATGTACAACGTAACCCCATCGCTGACCGTGCAACCGGATATACAAGGCGTGTTCCGCCCGGAAGGCACAGGCCTGATAAGCGACACGCTGGTCCTCGCAGTGCAGGTAACAGTCGCGCTCTAGCGCACGTTAGCAGGTCAGTGCGTCTCATCCGACGACCTACGCCTGAATTCGAACTAAGCTCGCAAAACGCGGCGATTGACCACCTCCGTGTTGCGGAATTGCAACCTTTTGTCTTGATTATCCCGCCCCGTCCAGCTTCCAGACGGCGGGATCTAGCGAATTTCACAACAATTGTCTCGGCACGCGAGATGCTTACGACAAGACTCTGCTCCGGAGTCAAGCACTGCACTGTCGTCGTCGAGGTGGAAGCATGTCGATGTTCAACAAGGAACTCGAAAAACCCGCTCACCGTGAGCCATCAGCGAGGTCGAATATGAGCACGGCGCAGACCGCTACGCCGATAACGCCGCCGGCCAAAAAGACGGTCGAAGCGTCCGTCCCGGCAGGGGCGTTGCTGGGCTACGGCACGAAGATCAGCGGCAAGCTGCACTTTGAGGGTTCAGTGCGCGTCGACGGTGACCTCGATGGCGAGATCGAGAGCAAGGAAATCACCATTGGCGAGAGCGCGGTGGTAACGGCGCAGATTCGCGCCGATTCGATCGTCGTATGCGGCAAGGTCGAAGGCGATATCACCGCGAGCCGGCGAATCGAGATTCGATCAACCGCGAAAGTCTCAGGCGACGTCACGGCCCCCACGCTGATCATACGGGAGGGCGCGATCTTCGAAGGTCGATGCTCGACACGCGACGAGTCCGACCACGAGGTCCGGCGCCTCTTCATACCGGAGGTCGTGACAGAAACCGAATGGCGAGAGCTGGAGTGAGCTCTCCCGCCGCTGATCGGTGCGTCTGATCCGACGACCCACTCCTGAACTCGAACCAAGCTCGCACTCGCGGTCTGACCAGCGCAAGACCAAATATGGTGGACGCACCTGGACTCGAACCAGGGACCTCTTGCATGTGAGGCAAGCGCTCTAACCGGGCTGAGCTATGCGTCCACCGGAGCATCGGATTATCGCGCCGCGCGCGCGCCCTCGCAAGAGCGCAGGATCCCGCGACAATCGCGGGCCGCGGCTGGATTTGCGAACTTTCGACGGCGGCGATATGGATTGCGTCGTATCGCACAGATCTCAACGGAGCACATCAATCATGGGACGACTGCGCCAGGTTACCAGGGCTGAGGCCACACCGGAAATCCGGGAACTCTACACGCAATTCTTCGGCGACCGCGATCCGGTGGCCGATCCGGGGACTGCCACCGGCACGCCCGGTGATTACTGGACGACGTTTGCGTTGGTGCCCGACCTGCTCTTCCAGGCGCGCAACTCGCTGATGGCGCTCATGCAGCCGGGGCGCAAGCTGCCGGGGAAACTGCGCGAGCTGGCAATTGTCCGCACCGGTATCGTCGGCGATTCGCGGTTCGAGTACTCGCAGCATCTGAAGGTCGCGCGAATGGTCGGCGTTTCCGAAGACAAGCTGGCTGCCATCAAGGGATGGGCGACCAGCGGTCTGTTCACCGACGCCGAGCGCGCCGTGATGCAGGCGACGGACGAAATTGTCGGGCGCAATCTGGTCGAGGACGAGACCTTCGCCGCGCTGAAGACTCATCTGGCAGACGAACAGATCCTGGAGTTGTTCTACGTGATCGGACTCTGGCGGATGCATGGCATGATCGTCCGCGCGCTCCATCTCGAGTACGACGCGGACACGACCGCGCGCATGAAAGAAGTGCCCGCGCCGAAGTAAGCCGCGCCGAGATGAAGCTGTACGACGAGCTCGCCGGATGGTGGCAAGCTGTTCTCGGCGCCCGACAAAACGTTCCGAGTAAAGAGCGGACTAACTTGCGGACATCAGCCGGATGACTTCGGCGCGGCCCCATTCCACTTCGGCGCGATGCCGATTCGCCATCGCAGTCAGGTAGTCGTGGATCGGGCCGTCTGCGGGCGCCAGCGCAAGTGCGACTTCGGTTTTGCGCGCGGCCCATTCCTGACCGCGTGACAACAGGTTCAGGCGATCGCGAATCGATTCGAGCGCGGCGACCTTGCCGGCAAACGGCCCGACTTCCCTGGACGGAGTGCCGCCGTTGTCGCGAATCAGGGCCTCGAGTTCCTCGGCGTTGCGCTGTTCCATCGCGCGCGATCCGGCCAGGAACTTCTTCAGCTCGTCGTGCTTGACGTCGTCGACCAGCTTGCCGACAGCAATCACCCCGGCGCGTTCCGATTCGAGTAAAAGGTTGAGTGCTTTTTCGAGCGCCGCGTCCACATCGCGAACTTAGTAAGGGCATTCCGGGATCGCAAGGCGACAGACTTTACTTGTAGAGCATTCGGAGCGCGGTCAACAGCAGGAACACGCCGAAGACCCGACGGAGCGCCTCCCCCGGCATCTTCACCGCGTAAACCGCGCCGATGTAACTGCCAATCAACAGGCCAAAGCCGAGCAGCAGCGCATAGGTGAGGTTGAGATGGCCGTGCTTGTAGTATTCGTACGCGCCAAGGATTCCGACCGGCGGCAGCAGCGCGCCGAGCGAAGTTCCGACCGCGAGATGTTGATCGAATCCGAGCGCCAGCACGAGCACCGGAACTATCAGCACGCCGCCGCCGACGCCGACGAATCCTCCGAGAATGCCAGCGGCAAGTCCAAGTGCAAGAACGATCGCGATTTCGCCCATGGTCGATTTGTCTCCAGCGCTCACAATTTCGCGAGCGTATCAGAACGCAGGAGCAGGATTGAAGAAGGAAGATGCGCGATGGGGCTAGTCGATCGCTTCGCGCTCCAGATCGTCGTCGTACGCGGGCTCGACCAGCTTGAGGCGCGTTGCTGGGACCTTGCGGAAACTGCGGAACCAGTTCTCCATATCGTCGAACAGCGAGAATGCGATTGGTGTGATCAGCAGCGTTATCAGCAGGCACAGAGTCTGGCCGCCAATCACGACCACTGCGATCGCGCGCACCGAACTATCACCCGCGCCCCGGCCGATCGCGACGGGAATCATCCCGGCGACGAGCGCCGCCGTAGTCATCAGGATCGGCCGCAAGCGGTCGCGATTTGCCGTCAGTATCGCCTGCCGTCGCGGCAGGCCGGCGCGAATCAGGTTGAGTGTCTGATCGAGTTGCAGAATCGAATTTTTCTTCACGATGCCGAATAGCAGCAGGATACCGAGCGTCGAGAACAGCATCAGGTTCTCGCGGAAGATGAACAACGAGATCAGCGCGAACGGCACCGCCAGCGGCAGCGACAGCATGATCGTGATCGGATGGATGAAGCTCTCGAACTGTGCAGCCAGCACCATGTACATGAAAATGATCGAGAGGCCGAACGCGATCAGGAAGCCGGTGACCATCTCGCCGTAAATTTTGCTCTGGCCGCCGAACGCGGTGATGTAACCGGGCGGCAGATGAATCTCGTTGACCTCGCGCGTGACTGCGTCCATCACCTTGTTCATTGCGGCGCCGGGCGCGAGGTTGAAGACGATCGAAATGTAGCGCTGGCGATCCTGCCGATCGATCTGCACCGGCCCCGTCCCGTGCGTAAGCGTCGCCACGTTGTCGAGCCGCACCTGCCCAACCTTGCTCGATGGAATCGTCAGGCCTGCGACCACCGCCGGATCGTTGCGATCCTTGTCGGCCAACTGCAGGCGCACGTCGTAAGTATCCTGGCCTTCGCGAAAGCGCGTGATCACGTCGCCCTGCACCATCGTGCGAATCGTCTGCGCGATATCGTCCACCGATACGCCCAGGTCTGCCGACTTGTCGCGATCGATATTGACCTGCAGCTCCGGCAGCCCGCCCTCGTAACTCGAATCGAGATCGACAATTCCCGGAATCTTCCCAAGCCGGGTCATCAGACTGTCGGCGTAGGTCCTGAGTGTGTCGAGGTCGGGTCCGCGCATGTCGTATTCGACCGCGACGTCACGATAGCCGCTTTGCCCCCACGGCTTGATCGCGTCGACGCTGATGCGCAGCGCCGGGAACGCGTCCATCAACTTACGCGCGTCGGCCATCACGAGCTCCTGGCTGCGATGGCGCTGGTCGAGCGGAAACAGCTTCGCGTCAACTTCTGCAACGGTTACCCGATCGTCGCCATTGGTATCGCCGACGGTGGTGAACAGATCGCGAACCTCGGGAATAGTGCGCAGCCGATCCTCGATCTGCGCGACTATTTCGTCGGTATGCGCGAGCGAGTAGCCGGGCGGCGTGCGGATGTTGACCGCGAACTCGCTCGAGTCGTCGTCGGGCATAAACGTCGCCCCGACCAGCTTGCCGAGGAACGGGATCGAGATGACCAGCACGATCGAGATTGCTACCAACACCCATCGATGGTCGAGCGACCAGCGCAGCGCGAGGTCGTAGTAATCCTCGATCCATTTGAAGACCTTCCAGTCCTTGGTGTTGTTATGCTTGGTGCCGCCCGCACCTTTAGGTTTCAGATAGCGCGAGCAGAGCATGGGAGTCAGCGTGAACGAGACCAGCAGCGAGACCATGATCGCGAAAGCCATCGTCAGGCCGAACGAATTGAGGAAGCGACCCATCACGCCGTGAATGAACGCGACGGGCACGAAAATCACCGCGAGCGAGAGCGTAGTCGCGCTGACCGCCATGCCGACCTCGGCGGTGGCCGCCTTCGCCGCGGACATCGGGTCCATGTGCTTTTCTTCGATGAAGCGGAAAATGTTTTCGAGCACAACTATAGCGTCGTCGATCACTATTCCGACCGCGAGCGTCAATGCGAGCAGGGTCATGCGGTTGAGCGTGAAACCCATCCACAGGATCAACGAGTAGGTCGAGATGATCGAAACGGGAATCGCGACCGCGGCGATCAGCGTCGATCGAATCGATCCGAGGAAAAAGAACACGACGATCGCCGCGCATAAACCGCCGAGCCACAGATGCTCCTGCACCGTATCGACGGCGGCGCGGATGAAGGTCGACGCGTCGCGCGTGAAAATGACATCGACGCCGGGCGGCAGCGTGCCCTTAATCATCTCGTAGCGTTCTTTTACCCGATCGACGATCTCGATCGTGTTCTCACCCGACTGTTTGCGCACCACCAGCGACACCGCGTTCTTGTTGTCCCATCGCGAGAGCGAGCGCGGCTCCTTGACGCTGTCCTCGACGGTCGCGACGTCGCCCACCGTTACCGGACGCCCTTCGGTCTCGCTGACTATCACCTTCGCGAAATCCGGCACCTCGGTGATTCGGCCGAGCGTGCGCAGCATCTCCTCGGACATTCCCTGCTTCATGCGGCCGCCGGGGTATTCGACGTTCTGCCGCGAGAGCGCGGTGCCAACCTGCTGAATCGTCACGCCGGTCGCGTGCAGCTTGTCGGCATCGACGGCGACGTGAATCTCGCGCTCGCGTCCGCCGACGATATCGATCGAGCCGACACCGTCAACCGATTCCAGCGGCTCCTTGAGGCGCCGGCGCGCCAACTCAGTGAGCTCTTTCAGGCTCTGGTAGCCGGTAACCGTGATCGTCACGACCGGCACCGCGTCGAGGTCGAACTTCTGCACCAGCGGCGGCTTGGTCCCGTCAGGCAGTTGATCGAGTACCGTGGAAATCTTGTCGCGCACGTCCTGCACGGCGGCGTCGAGGTCGCGCTCGAGCTTGAACTCGATGATGATCCGCGAGACGCCCTCGAGCGTGTTCGATCGCATCTCGTCGATTCCGCTGACGGTGTTGATCGCTTCCTCGATCGGCTTGGTGACGCGCGCCTCGGTTTCCTCGGGCGCGGCGCCGGGCAGGAAAGTGGTGACCATCACGGTCGGCACGTCGACTTTCGGAAACAGATCGACGCCGAGGCGCATGTAGGAAAACCAGCCCAGCACGACCAGCACGCCGACCAGCATCGTGGCGAAGACGGGACGGCGCACGCACAGGTCGGCGAGAATCACGACGGCTCCTTCCCGGCGGCGGAAACGGAAACCGCGGTGCCGTCGGCCAGGCGGTCGACGTCGCTGACCGCGACCCGCTCGCCCTCTTTCAGGCCGGTGGTTATTTCGGTCTGGTCGCCGACGACGCTGCCCGTGGTCACCTCGCGCGCGCGCACCACGCCTTGCTCGACGATGAACACGCGTGCGACGCCGGCGTAGCGCAGAACCGCAGCCGTCGGCACGAACAGCGCGCGGTCGCTGCCGAGATCCATGATCACGTGCGCGAAAAAGCCGGGCTTCAGCGCGCCGTTGGGATTGGCAACTTCGGCCTCGATCAGGAGCGTGCGGCTACTTTCATCAAGCGCCGGCGCGATCCGCGTGATTTTGCCCGTGTACGACCCATTGGGATCGGCGTCGATCGTGAGCCTGACCGGCATTCCGATGCGCGCCAGCGGCACAAATCGCTCCGGCATCGGGCAGCGCAACTTGATCGGATCGACTGCGATGAGTTCGTAAATTTCCTTGCCGGGCGCGACATACTCGCCGAGCGAAACCATTCGCTTTTGTACCGAGCCGCTGAACGGCGCCCTGATTTCTGTGTCGTCGAGCTTCTTGCGCGCCATCGCGAGTGCTTCATCCGCGGATTCTGTGTCAGCCTGATCGACGCGTAATTGCGACGCCAACTGATCGAACTGCTCGGCCGAAATAGCCGACGCTCGCTTCAGCGCCTGCGCGCGATTGTAGCGGGCGGTGGAGTTGGCCAGCCGTGCGCGCGCCTGGTCCAGCGCGGCCTGCGCGGTCTCGACCCGCAGTTGGTATTCGCGCGGGTTAATTTTCAGCATCACCTGGCCGGCCGTGACCCTGTCGCCGAAGTCGGCGATCACCTCCGTCACGCGCCCCTCGACCTCAGACGACATCACTGCCTGTTCGCGCGGGAACAGCGCGCCCTGCATCTCGGCGGTGCGATCCAGACTCTGCTGACGCGCCGTGGCGACCGTGATCGCAATCGGCGCCACCTGCCCTTTGCCGTCCTGGTCGACATCGGCAGCGGCCGGCGGTTGATGGCATCCCGCCAGCGCCAAGGCGCCTAGCAGTGCTGCCAGCGTGGCAAAAGCCGAAACTTTGAACGACTTCGGCTTCATCTCGCGGCGATCCCCTTCAGGAAAAGTTCAACGACGGCTTCCGCATCCGATTCGAGCGGACTCGAAGCCAGCTTGAGCAGCCGCCGACGGAGCGACCCGGTCAGCATCTCGCCGAGCATGAACGCCGCGAAGTGCGGATCGATCCGCCGAATCGCGCCACGGTCGGCAGCGTCCTGCAGAACCGACGCTACGAAATCGAGGTAGCCCGAATAGACGCGCATGAATTCGCGGCCAGCCTCGGATTCAAGTTCGATATCGAGCGAGTTGCCAATGATGAGGGTCTTGAGAAAATCCTGGTTCGAAGCCTGTATCCGAAACTGCGCCAGGATGAGTTTGCGGATACGCTCGAGCGGCGGTATCGACGGGGCGTCCGACGCTATCGTCTCGGCAACCATCTCGCGCATGCCCTCGAGCACCGCCTCATGGACCAGCTCGTCTTTGGTGTCGAAGTACAGGTAAATGGTGCCTTTGGCGACCTTTGCCTCCTCTGCGACGCGATCGACTGTCGTCCCCTGCATGCCATAGCGGGCCATCACGCGGCGTGCGGCTTCGAGGATCTCGCGGACGCGATATTCCTTGATTACTTCTTCTTTAGTCACGCGAAACTGGACGGTCAGTCAAATGAACGTGCAGTCAGTTTAGGCAAAGCGCTGAAATTGAAGCAAGACGTGTAGCCATCGAGAAAATGCAGGCCGCCGCCGTCGAAGGGCTGGTGCGATTCCCGTTCAGGCTGGTGGCTTTTGGAGCTCGTCGCCCAGAATTTCAGCCAGTCGCTCGGCTGGAAGGCGGCGCAAGTCGGGAATCATCAGCCCTGATGCTGCCGCATGACCGCCGCCGCCGAAGTGTTGCGCCAATACCGACAGATCGACCTCGCAATCCGCGCTGCGCCTGAGGCTGACACCCTGGCTGCGCAGGTCGAATAGCGCGACGACCGTCTGGGTTTGTCCCTTATATAGATGCGCCGCGACTTCGCTGCTGTAGCCGAAGCAGCACGCGGTCCGCACCTTGATACCGTTGCCGAGCTGGCGATCGACCATCGTCGCGTTGGCCAACTCGACGCTACGGCTCATCGCGTCTTGTCCCGACTCGAACGCACCCCGTAGCTTGCGGCTCATCCGCGGCTCGCGCAATTTCAGGATTTCGCGATACGACGACGCGCCACCGAGCGTCTGCACCGCGAGCGCCCAGTCGGCCGACTCGGCAATCCGATGAACCCAGCGATCATGGTCGTCGGCAATCATCGCGAACGGCTGGAACGCCTCGAACTCGGCGCGCTGACGCTCTGGCAGGTCGCGGCCCATCTTTTTGAGATAATTGAACGTGAGCCGCGCCGCCGAATATTGTTCGCTCAGAACTTTGCCGGCGAACGGCACCTTGAACTCGGGGGCATCGGCGCGGGAAACTGCGGTGCGATGATGATCGATCCAGTAAATTTGTGCGCCTCGCTCGGCCAGCTCCTTCAGATGCGCGCCGGTCGCGGGTGAGTTCCAGGACAAATCCGTGATCCAGATTTCGTCGTTGGCATCCTCGGACCGGAGCGACAGTTGCTGGAGCACATGGTCGGCCTCGTTGTTGCCGGCCAGCGTAGTGAACACTTTATGGCCATCGTAAAAGCGCGCCACCGCGGCGGCCGCCATCACACCGTCGAGGCATGACGGGCCGTGGCTGACGACCTGGATAGTGCGGGAAGTTTTTCCGGGCATAAGAGATCGATTGTAGAGCATTCGCCTCTCCGGAGCGAAACGTCAGAGCCTCCGCGCCGCAGTGCGGTGATGCTGGCGCAAATTCCGAATGCTCTGAGCGCGCTGCGATTCGCGCTGGCGGCAGTATGGATCGAGCTGGCCGAGCGTGGGCACGATCGACGGCTCGTATTCGCGATCGTCGCGATACTCGCCGCGGGCAGCGATTTCATCGACGGGCGAATCGCGCGGCGGCTTGGTGTCGCCAGCGGCAGCGGGCAATGGCTCGACGGAATCGCGGACGTAACCTTCGTACTGGCGGCGCTATCGTGCGAAGCAGTCGCCGGCGCGCTCCCGGTTTACATCCCGATATTGATCGCGCTGTCGTTCAGCCAGTACGTGATCGATTCGGTCGTCATAGGACAGCGCGCCACGGGTCCGATCAAGAGCCGGCTTGGGCATTGGGGCGGAATCATCAACTACGCGCTTGTGATCACGCTCGCAATCGCGCCGCCGCCCGCATTTCCCGGCGCAAGCCTGCGCGCACTCGCCCCGCTCCTCGCCCTCTTCTATATCGCCGCAATCTCGGAACGCGCCTGGCTCTTCTACCGCTCGCGCTGAAACCTTGGCGCTTGTCTTGGCATAAAATCGGGGACGCGGATCTTATCTCCGCGTCCCCGTCAGATCGCTTCGTCAGCCCATCTTCGTCAGCAGGTCCAGCATTTCGTTGGCGTGCTCTTCTTCCACCTTGTTGATCTGCTCGATCAGTATCTTGGTGGTCGGATCGCTGTCGCCCAGCCATCGGATGATCTCCGAATAGCTCTCGATTGCGATCCGCTCGGCGATCAGGTCTTCCTTGATCATATCGATCAGCGTCGTGCCCTCGACGTACTCCGAATGCGATCGGCCGGCGAGGCTGTTGGGACTGAAGTCCGGGTCGCCGCCGAGCTGCGTGATTCGCTCGGCGACCCAGTCCGCATGCTGCTGTTCTTCGGTGGCGTTCTGCAAAAACTCGGCCTTGACCGAATCGGAGCTGATGCCCTGCGCCATGTAGTAATGGCGCTTGTAGCGCAGCACGCAAACCAGCTCGGTCGCCAGCACGTCGTTCAGCACTTTCACCACCTGCTTGACGTCGGCCCGGTAGCCTTCGGTAACGGATCCCTTTTCCATATTTTTGCGGGCGTTGTCGCGAAGTTTTTTAATGTCGGTTACAAATTTATCCATCTTGTGAGTCTCCTTTGCCATGGATCCAGCGTATGCCCTTTGGTGCTTGAGGCTAGTGTCGCGTACGTCTCGGAAGGTTCCCGCGGGCACGATGAAGGCCGTGCGCCGCCGTGCTAGGTTTGGAGGGCGACTTCGGGCGAAACGCAATTGGAACCCCGCATACTGGCCCGCGCCGAGCATCCCATCTCGCGCCGCGACATCGACGCCAACGTCCTCAAGGTCCTCTATCGCCTCGCCGGTGCGGGCTTCGAGGCGTACCTCGTCGGCGGCGGTGTGCGCGACCTGATGCTCTCGCGCAAGCCCAAGGACTTCGACGTCGCCACCTCGGCCCATCCGCAGCAGGTCCGCGAACTGTTCCGCAACTCGCGCCTGATTGGCCGCCGCTTTCGCCTGGTTCACGTTTTCTTCGGCCGCCAGAATGTCGAGGTGGCAACTTTCCGCAAGCTGGCCGAGGCCGTCGCTGATACTGACGACCCGCTCATTCGCCTCGACAACACCTTCGGCACGCCTGAGGAAGACGCGTTTCGCCGCGACTTCACCGTCAACGCGCTTTTCTATAGCCCGCAAACTTTTCACGTGATCGATTTTCCCGGCGGCGTCGACGATCTCGAGGCTCGGCTGATTCGCACTATCGGCGATCCCGAGGTGCGGATGCGCGAGGATCCCGTGCGCATGATGCGCGCCGTGCGCTTCGCCGCCAAGCTCGGCTTCGAAATCGAGCCCGCCACCCGCGCCGCCATCGAGCGCCATCGCGCCGACCTCGCCAAGGCCTCCGTCCCGCGTCTGGTCGACGAGACTTACAAAACGCTCGGCCAGCCCGAGGCCGCGCACGCGCTCGTGCTGATGGAAGAACTGGGACTGCTCGAATTTGTCATCCCGATTCTCTCCGCTCATCTGAAATCGCGCGACGCCACGCTCGCCGAGCAGCCCGCCGTTCGCAACATGGCGGCGCTTGGCTGCGCGATCGCAAGTGGACTCGCCCCGGACCATTCGATTGTGCTGGGCGCCCTGATGCTCGATCTTTATCGCGAAGAACGCCGCGTCGATCTGCTGGGCGAGCTCCGCGCGCGCGGCTTTGCGCGCGGCGATACCGAGCAGATGCGCCTTATCCTCGAAGCCTTCGCCAATCTCGCCGCACCCACGCGCCGTACGCGGCGCCTGTTGCGCCGGCCGTACTTTCCCGACGCGCGGATGTTTTTCGAAATGTGTGCGCCGACCTATTCGATCGATCCCGCCCGCACGTTGCGCTTCCTTGCCGACCCCGACGCCTTCACCGCGATTCCATCGGCGCCATCCCCTGCCGGCGCCAGCGCCCAGCCGCCCGCCGGCGACCATCGCCGCAGACGGCGTCGCCGCCGCCGCTCACGCCGCGGCGGGCCGTCCCTGGTCGCGCAAACGATGCCGTCCGCAGAAGCAAACGGCGCAGTCACATCACCCCCATCGCCCGATCCCACCCGCCACGACTAGCATTCGTCCGGTTCCCCTTCCCGCGCGGGAAGGGGTTAAGGGTTAGGTTCTTCGCATCGTCCGCGATGCGATTTGTGCCGCTCCGATCACACCGCTCCATCTCATTGCGCGCGCAACTATCCGTGTCATTCTAGAGCGAAGCGAAGAATCCCGGATCTTACCTCACCCTTCGGGAGAGGTCGGCGCGCCGGGGTGAGGGCGGGCGCTTCCACCGCAACGGCGGGATGAGGGTCAAGCTCCGCGTCCTCGCCCTCAAACCCGGAAAAAGTGTTACCTATCCTGCCGGTCTAAAGTGCTACCTATCATTCCGGTCGCTCAGGTTAGGTTCCTTCTTCGCCCATCGACTAACCACTCACCTTCGACTACTTTTGAACCCACTATGCCCGCCAACAGTCTCCGCTCCGATCGAATCTGGATGGACGGCGCGATGGTTCCCTTCGACGAAGCCACCGTCCACGTTCTTTCTCACAGCCTGCACTACGGCCTCGCGGTTTTCGAAGGGATGCGATGCTACAAGAGCGACGACGGCCGCTCCGCAATTTTCCGCGCCCGCGAACACATTCGCCGCCTCATCGACTCCGGCCACATCGTCGAGATGCAGGTCCCTTACAGCCAGGAAGAACTGCTCAAGGCATGCGCCGACGTCGTCCGTATCAACAAGTTCGCCGAATGCTACATCCGGCCGCTGGTGTTTTTCGGCGAAGGTGAGATGGGACTTTCGGCGCGCGGAAATAAAATCCGCGTTTCGATCGCAGCATGGCCGTGGGGCGCCTATCTTGGCGAGGACGGTCTCGAAAAGGGCGTGCGCCTCAAGACTTCATCGTTCGTGAGGTTCCATCACAACTCGATGATGCCCGCGGCGAAGGCTACCGGCCACTACGTCAACTCGATCCTCGCGGGCTACGAGGCTCGCCGCAACGGCTACGACGAAGCGCTGCTGCTCAACACCGAGGGCTTCGTCGCCGAAGGCAGCGGCGAGAACGTCTTCGTCATTCGCGACGGTGTCGTGCGCACGCCGCCACTCACGTCGGTGCTGGCGGGAATCACCCGCGATGCCGTCATCAAGATTCTGCACGACAACGCAGTCGAGGTGCGCGAAGAATCTTTCGCCCGCGACGCGTTCTATATCGCAGATGAAGCATTCATGACCGGCACCGCCGCCGAAGTTACTCCTGTCGTCGAGCTCGACGATCGCAAGATAGGCTCCGGCAAGCCGGGCCCGATCACGGCCAAGGTGCAGCAGGTTTTCGCCGCCGCGCTGCACGGCCGCGAGCCGCGCTACCGCGACTGGCTCTACTACATCTGATCTATCGCGTGTTATTGCGCGGGAACTTTCCGGCCCCGCTCGCGGTTAGGCCCGAATGGGGAGGATTCGCATGAAAATGTTTACCATTGGAATAATCGCAATCGTCGTTGTCATCGCCGCCGTCGCGCTGCGCCCAATAATGGCGCGCGCCGAACTCGTCAAGGAAGGACAGATTGCGCCACCTTTCACCACCCAGATGGTAACCGGCGACAATCAAACCCCGGTCTCGCTCTCGGACTTCCACGGCAAAAAAGTAATTCTCTATTTCTATCCCAAGGACGAAACCTCGGGATGCACCAAAGAGGCGTGCGCGTTCCGCGACGGCTACTCGCGATACACCGAGGCGGGCCTGGTCGTGCTCGGATGCAGCGTGGATTCGGCTGACGCTCACAAGGATTTCATCCGCAAGAACAGCCTGCCGTTTCCGCTCCTGCTGGATCCCGACAAGAAGATCGCAACCGCCTACGGCGCCGCCAATGGAATTCCGATCCTCGGTCTCGATCGCCGCATCACCTATGTAATCGATGAGAACGGCAAAGTCCTGAAGGTATATCCAAGCGTGGATCCGTCCTCGCATGCGACAGAAATCCTGACCGATCTCGGCGTACCCAAAACTCCACCAGC
>Ga0302325_10015623_pt1 | contig 16135 bp, 13 predicted proteins | sample Palsa_T0_2_FD_201948 | JGI IMG/M metagenome (GOLD analysis project Ga0302325, IMG submission 201948) | Peat permafrost microbial communities from Stordalen Mire near Abisko, Sweden - Palsa_T0_2 | ecosystem: Environmental > Terrestrial > Soil > Palsa > Peat permafrost | place: Sweden: Abisko... | reverse complement strand
CCCGGGCGGCGAACTCGCGCATGATGCTCCAGAACTCGCGGCGGCCCTCGACGTCAAGCGCGACGGTCGGCTCGTCGAGCACGAGCAGTTCGGGGTTGCAGACGATCGCGAGCGCGAACCGGACGCGCTGGGTCTGACCGCCTGAGAGCTTGTGCGTTCGCTGGCCGGCGATCGCCTTCAGACCCGTGACCTCGAGCGCCTCGTCGACGCCCATCGGATTCGGATAGAGCGAGGCCATCATCGCGACGAGCTCGCGTACCGAGAGGTCGCGGATCAGGCCGCCCGTCTGCAGCATCGCGCCGACGAGGCCGGCATCGACGGACTCCCGCGGCGGACGACCGAACACGGACACCGTGCCGCCGTCGGGCTCCGAGAGGCCGAGCAGCATATCGATCGTCGTCGACTTGCCGGCGCCGTTGGGGCCGAGCAGCGCCACCGTCTCGCCCGCGGCGATCGAGACGTCGATACCGCGCACCGCGCGGATCGGCCCTTGCGGACCCCGGTAGGACTTGGCCAGGCCGTGGAGGCGGATGCCGCCGGCCGCTTGGGTGCTGATCTCCGTCTGCGCGGTCGCGGTTTGGTTCATGCCGCGACTCTATGGGGCGGTCCATGAGAATTGTGTTGTCCCCGACCACCGTCGGACATAGGCTCTCACCGACGGTCAGATGATCCATAACCGGGGGGAGATGCATGTCCAGGGTGGGAAGCACTGTCGCAAACAGGCCCGCGGAGACGGCGACTGGGGTGACAGCGGCCGTGGTCGCTGCCCTCGTCGCAACGACACATCTCGGAACGGGCCTCGCGACCGTCCTGGTCGTGCTGGTTGGCGCCCTGCCGGGGCTCATAACCGGGATCGTCAGCGCGACGCGCTCTACCGCCGCCGGCCTCCTGCTCGTATCCCTCACTCCAAAGGTTCGTCAGCTCGCCGACGGTGCTCTCGATAGCGGGCTCAGTCAGGATTCTGGGCAGGACAGGGCTGCCGTCCTCAAGGACGTCACACACGCACTCGCGTCTTGGACCTCGGTCCTGTCCGCGGAGTCCGGCGCGACGGCGGCCAACAAACTGGCGAGTGCGACGGCCAAACCGGAGGCGAGGAAGGCGGTGCCGGCCGGCCCAGCAAAACAGCCGTGATGGCAGATGAGGCGTCTCCCGCTCGGCCTGGGCGTGCGCGCCGCCCACCGCGCCACCACGTACCGAACCGTAATCGAGCTCCGCGCCTGAGCCGACGGCGACGGCGACGGCCGGTCGGGAGTATTTGACCGCCGCGTCCGCCGTGACTAAGGTCCGCGGCGTGGCGCTCGTCGACCAGCTTCTCGAACAGATGAGTGCCTCAGAGCACGCTGACTACACGCAATATACGGTCGGGTACGACTACTACTTCCCGCCGTCCCCGGCGTCGGTCGAGTGCTCTCTGTCAGCGTTGAACTCGGATCCCGGATGGGCGTCCTGTGCGGTGATCGGCGCCACGTTTCGGCTTCCGGACGGGTCTGACGAGCCGGTCGGGCTGAGCTCCCTCACATTTGCGCAAGATCTCAATCGTCCGATCGTGCATTTCGCGGTCCAGCTGACCGTCGAGAAGGCGGACGCCACGATGCTGATTCGGATCGGGTTCTGGGGATGACCGGCGCGGGAGACGGCGTACCCGGCCCCGAGGGAGCCAGGCACTGGGGTGTCGCGCTCTACGACCCTGAGAACGGTCACATCGCACACATCCAACGCGTGATGAGCCTCGCCGGCGCGCCGGATCTGACGCCCGAGCAGGTGGTTGAGCGTGCGTGGGTGCACGCCCGTCACGCGGGCCATGACACAGCGCGTCTGAAGGCGGCCCAGCTTGCGCCAGATCACGATTATCGCGTCCCGCATATCGTGGACACGCGTACTGGAGCCGTGATCGAGGCTCCGCGTCCGGCTGCGCGTCGTTCTCCCGCCACTTGAGCGAACACGACGTGCCGGCGTTCCGAGCATGACCGAAGAGAACACGAGCCACGAGCGGACCACCGAAAAAGCGGACCATGAGCCGCCCGCTGGGGCGCAGACGACCGCCATCTGGGCGGCGGCGGGCATGTCGATCGATTACGTCGCGAGCGCGGACTGGATCGTTCTGCGCAAGAAGGACAAGCCGGCGGCGGAGATGTTCTCGGTGTCGTATGTCGCGCACGGAGATGGTGACCGTCCGGTGACGTTCGTCTTCAACGGCGGCCCGGGCGCGTCGTCTGCGTACCTGCACATGGGCGCCGTCGGGCCGATGCGGGTCGCGTTTCCGGCCGACGGAGCGCCGCCGCGGATGCCGCCCCAGCTCGTTCTGAACGAGGACTCGTGGCTGGCCTTCACCGACCTCGTGTTCGTCGACCCGGTGGGAACGGGCTTCAGTCGCGTCATCGAGAGCGAGAGCAAGGACGGCGACGATAAGAAGAAGCTGGAGAAAGACGACGGCGGCGACGCCAAGGAGTACTTCGGCTACAAGCGCGATCTCGAGTCGCTGTGCGAGTTCATGGGCCGGTGGCTCACCGGCCACGGTCGGTGGGGCTCTCCCATCTTCATCGCCGGCGAGAGCTACGGGGGATACCGCGTCGGCCGGCTCGTGCGCATGTTGCAGGAGACGGCGGGCATCGGCCTCAACGGCGCCGTGCTCATCTCGCCCGCACTCGAGTTCGGATCGCTCTCGCCGACCGACTACGACGTGCTCGGGTGGGTTGATCTCCTACCGACGATGGCGATCGCCGCCGTCCACCACCGGCGTTCGCGTGCGTTTGCGGCCGGGACCCCGGCAAGGGAGGTCCTCCTGGAGGCGGAGACGTTTGCCACCGGCGACTACCCCACGCTCCTCACCCGCGGCGCGTCGATGCCGGCGGTCGAACGCGATCGGATCCTCGGCCGTCTCGCGGATCTCGTCGGCCTCCCGACCGACATGGTCGCGCGCGCTGAGGGTCGCATCAGGATCGGCACGTTCACGCGCGAGTTGCTCCGCGACGAGCGGAAGGTGCTCGGCCTGTACGACGCGACGGTCACGACCGCCGACCCATTCCCCGATCGGGAGGCGTTCGCCGGACCCGACCCGACGCTTGCGGGCATCGGTCCGGCGTACACGACGGCGATCAACCGGCAGCTCCGATCGGAGATCGGCGTCGAGACCGATCGCGAGTACTTGGTGCTGAGCTACGAGGTCAACGAGTTGTGGCGGAACGACGCACCCGAGCACTTCTTCACGCCGCCGGTAGGCGCCACCGACGATTTCCGATACGGCATGTCGCTCAACCCGCACATGAAGGCGTTCATCACGCACGGCCGCTACGACCTCGTGACGCCGTACCACGCGAGCGATCGGCTGCGCAACCTCATGAGGCTTGACCCTGAGATGGCGAGCCGGCTGACCGTCCGTCACTTCGGCGGCGGCCACATGTTCTACGCGTGGGAGGAAAGCCGGCGCGAGTTCACCGCTGCGATCGGTGCGTTCGTCGCCGACGCGTGCGCCCCAAGCTGAGTTTCCGACGTAGGTGCCAGAGGAGGATCGGCCAGCCTGGCCCACGAGTCGATCGCGACGGTAGCTTCCGGGAGAGCATGTCCCCGGTTCCAACGATCCGCTTGGTCGCCGTGCAGCTCGAGCGAGCGCTCGTCTCGGCGCCCGATGAGCGGGTCCGTCGCGACCGTGTGGCGAGCCGGGTGGCGATCCTCGCGGGTCTCATCTTCATCGGCGCGGGCTTGGTCAAGTTCGTCTTTCACCATTGGGAGCTGCATGCGTTTCGCAGCTTTGGGCTGCCATGGCCGTCGGCGCTCGAGATCTTCGCCGGCGTGCTGGAGACGCTCGGCGGAATCGTGTTGGCGCTGCGTCGGTGTGTCGCGCCTGCGGCGGTGCTGCTCGCGGTGACGATGGTCGTCGCGATCGTGTCGTCGGGTATCGGTCACGGCGACGTGATCCCCAGCCTGACGCTGGCGCCCGCACTGCTCGTGATGATGCTCTACCTGCTGGTCCACGGTGTGCGCAGGCCCGGGCGCTCGCCGGAGGATCCGATGGCGCCGGCGATTATTGGACGAAGTAGTGGTCCTGAGCGAGGTCCTCGATCAGCCCCGCATGGGTCGGAGTCCAGTCCAGCAGCCGGCGGGTCAGTTCGCTCGAGGTGGGATTGTCCAGCGACACGAAGGCGCCGAGGAAGGTGAAGTGCTCAGCCGCGTCGTCACCAGCGATGCTGGCGGTCGGCAGGGCGAGCTTGGCGCCGATCGCCTCGGCGATCTCCCGGAACGGAACCCCGTCGTCGGCGACCGCGTGCAGCCTCGTTCCCGCCGGAGCGTCCTCCAGCGCCAGCCGGTACGCGCGCGCGGCGTCGAGGGTGTGTACGGCGGGCCAGCGGTTGGCGCCGTCACCGACGTAGCCGGAGACGCCCGTGGCCCGGGCGATCCCGATCAGCGTCGGGCCGAACCCGTGGTGGTCGAGGTCGCTGTGCACCAGCGGCGGCAGTCGCACGACCGAGGAGCGTACGCCGCGCTGCGCCATCGCGACGACGGCGTTCTCGGCATCGACCCGCGGTCCGGCCTCGATCACGTCGTGCTCGTTGCCGGGGCGGCCGGTGATGCCCGCGAACGTCAGCATCAACGTGCCTGACGTGCTCACGAACGGCTTGTCGGAGCCCTCCAATGCGACGCCGATCGTCTCGATCGCGGCCAGGTCGGAGGCGATCGCTGCGTTGAGGTCGCCCGAGCGCATCGCCTCGTGTCTGAAGGCGAGATGGATCACGCCGTCTGCCGCGGCGGCGGCGTCCCGCAGCCCACCGAGGTCGTCGAGGTCGCCGCGGTGGACCTCCGCGCCGATCGCCGCCAACGTGGCGGCCGAGCCGTCTGAGCGGGCGAGGCCGACGACCTGGTGACCCGCGCCGAGCAGATCTGGAACGACGGCGGAGCCGATGTGACCGGACGCGCCGGTGACGAGAACACGCATGAGAACCTCCGGGAGACGAGATCCTCGGCAGGGTGTGCACGAGGAATCTCGGTGTATGGCACTGGGTGTCATCACCCTAGCAGAGATGGCACCGGGTGACATGGGTGCCGCGGCGTCGAATGCCGCGGCGCGGCCGGGCGGGCTCAGTCGTTGAAGACGCGCCCGAGCACTTCGCCGTACAGCGCCACGGACTCGAGGTCGTACACGTCGGGGATCGACGTCGTCATGCCCTCGAGCCCGGCATCCTTGAGCGAGGTCGCATGTTCGCCGACCGTGTCGGGATCGGCCGCGAGCGTCATCTCGGCTCGCTGGGGCGGCATCGCGCCCTCGTCGACCAGCCGGCGCATCTTCGCCTCGGCGGCTTCCTTGGTGTCGGCGATCACGTAGCCACCCATACCGGTCTTGGTGATCTCGCCCGGGTCGCGGCCGAGGCGCTCGCAGTGGGCCTCGAGCACGCCGATCAGGTGCCGAGCGCGGTCGCCGTCGGCGGCGAACAGGTTGCAGCCGTCGGCATATTGGGCGACCATCCGCAGCGTCTTTCGCTCCCCGCTGCCGCCGATCAGGATCGGGATGTCACCACGGATCGGCTTCGGGTTGTTGTACGCCTCACGGACGTGGAAGTACTCGCCCTCGAAGCTCGCCTGCTCCTGGGTGAACATCGCCCGGAGGATCTGCAGCGACTCCTCGAGGTATTCGAAGCGGCGCCCGAGCGACGGGAAGTCGAAGCCGTAGGCCTCGTGCTCGGCCTCGAACCAGGCGGCGCCGATCCCGAGCCAGGCCCGGCCGCCCGAGATCACGTCGAGCGTCGTGGTGATCTTGGCCAGCAGCGCCGGGTTGCGGTAGGTGACGCCGCCGACGAGCGTGCCGAGCGTCAGCTTCGAGGTGCGCGCGGCGATCGCGGCGAGCATCGTGTTGCCGTCGAACATCCAGTTCTGCGGCGGGCCGACCGGGCCGATCTGGTGGAGGTGATCCATCAGCGAGACGGAGCTGAAGCCGCTCCGCTCGGCGGTTTCGGCGATTTCGACGAGCTTCTCGAACACCGCGTCGGGGCCGACGCCGGGGTAGTTGAAGTTCGGGAGGTGGAGATCAAGTGTGATGGGGACGCGCATCGCAGCGACTCTAGATGGTTGATTCCACGCCGCGGGCCGTGTGTGTGGGCAGTTTCGGGGAGAGACGAGCAGCTGGTCCGCAGTCGGCGCTGCTCATGAACATCGCCGACCCAGCGGCCCCGGCGGACGCCGGCCTCCACCAGCACTCGCCACCCTCGATCGCCGCGGCCGGATCAGGATTGGTCGTTTTTCGTCCTCCCATCGGCAAAAGCGACCAATCGTGGCCGGCAACCAGTTTGACGGCGTCGATCTTCGACGATTCCGCCGTCGACCAGGACCGCAGCGGGTGCGGACACCGCCTGGCGGCCTCGCCGGACCGCCGATTTCACTCGCCGATGTGTAGTGGTCCGCTGCTGACGCCGGAGAGGATCTCCTGCTCCGGGGCCGTGCCAGCTGCATCCCGGTCCGCCGCGTCGAGGCGCACCGTCAGCCGGCCGCGCGCAGCGGCCGTGTCGGTCAGTCTGGGAGTCGACCTCGCTGCTGCGCTCCAAGGTCAGCCAGCGGCACCGCACCCATCAGTGCTCGAGCGCGGCGGCCTGCGCCGCGCGCTGCTGCGGCATCGGCAATCGCCGCGGGCGAGCCCTCGCAGCGCCTCGAGCTCACGCGCGGTGAGCGCCGGGCCCGGCGACTCTGCCCGCATCCGGATCTGCGCAGTGAGGCCGTCCGCCACCCGCCGGATCACGGTGTCGCCGTGTCACACCTTCAGCACCGCGTCGATCCGCTCCGAACGCGGCTCGTCCTTGACCATGTACCCGGCGGCCCCGCGCTGAATGCGACCGCGCCGTCCGCCGAGGCGGACACGAGCAGCACGCATGTGGTGACGCCTCGCGCAAGAACGGGTGATCGTCCACCACGACGACCGACACTCTCCGCTCGGCCATGCGATCCCTCAGAGAACCTGGCAGCTGGCGCTGGCGTGTCGCCCGCGCGGGAATGCGTTGACGAGCGCGTGGGCGATCAGCTTCGTCCGGTGCTCGTAACCGACCGTGGTGTAATGCACGCCGTCCGGGATGAACCACTTGTGCTTGGCCAGCGCCGCCCAGTTCATGACGCGCATCGACGGGTAGCGGTGGCACGCTGCCAGCAGATCCTGATCCCAGCGGTGCATCCCGGACTCTTCGTAGTACTCGGGCGAGCCGGCGATCGTCAGCACGTTGACCCACATCACGGGCTGGTCGCCGATGATCGACATCATCTCATGGATGCGCGCCTTCAGGCCGACGTTGGAGCCGGCGTTGACGTCGGCGGAGTCGTTGGTTCCGAGCGCGAGGATCCAGCACCCGTGGTAGCCGTGTGAGGCGTAGCCCTGGGCAACGGTCGCGCCGTTCGGGATCCCCTCGAACGTCTCCACGATCGAACGCGCGCCGGATACCTCCATGTGCACGTGCTTGACCCCGACCCGCTTGAGCTGCGCCGGCGCTCGGAGCCTGCGCTCGGGCACGTACTCCGGGTTGGCCTCCCCGTCGGAGGTGGAGTCCCCGATGTACACCACCGAGCTGCACGAGGTATGGGTTGGCGGCGGCAGCGGCTTGGACGCGGTCGTGCTGCTCGACGAGCCCTTCCTACCCGCGCCGCCCGGGCGGCCACCGTGTGAGGAGCCGCTTGAGCCGCAGCCTGCCACGACCGCCAGCGCGACCATCGCCGGCGCCGCGCCGGCGACAGCTCGACGCAGCGCGTGGAACTTCCCGGGCAGGCCCGGCGAGCCGCTGCGACCCGGTCGGACCTGGCGCACGGCGACCGATCATATGGTCTGCGACATCACGTGCGCCTCAGAGCTTGCGCAGCCGCGCCGAGACCGACTCCGCCAGCCGCTCGGCCGCGACTCCGTGCGCGTCGCAGATCCGCCCCAGGTGCAGCAGCGAGTCGGACTCAGCCGCGACGTCCCCGTCGCCGAGTCGCAGCAATAGCTCGACGCGTGGCGCCAACTCCTTGGTCGTCAGCCCGACCGACACGTTGACGAGATCGTCCGAGGTCACCGCCGCGACGATCGCGCAGCGACGGACCCCGAGCTGATCCAGCATCTCCCGGTCGTCGCCCCGGCCGATCGCGACCGCGATCCCCGCCCGTCTGGCGAGCCGGACGCACGGCGCGTCGGGATCGGCCTCGACGACGACGACCGCCCGGCGATGGTCGATCAATGCCTGCGCCAGCCGGAAGCCGACCTGGCCGAGCCCAACCAGCAGCACGTGCCCGCGCGCCGGACACGCGCGCCGGCCCACCAACGTCGTCAGCCGCGGCCGGCTGAGCCGACGCACGAGCGCCGCCGTGAACACCGCCAGCAACCCGATCGTCGCCAGCGTGTCGGCGGTCGAGATCAACTTGAACCAGACGGGCGCCGTGTCGGCATGCGGCGAGTCGGCGATGGTCGCCAGGATCCGCGCGCTGAAGAACACCGCGTCGACCCCGTTCTGGTGCAGGCCGATGATCCCAATCACAATCTGAGCGATCAGCGCCGCGATCAGGCCGGAGCCGGTGATCACCAGCAGCCGCAGCGCATCGTCGACCCACCGCACCCCGTGCGTCCAGCGCGGGCGCGGCGCATCCATCAGCGACTCGCACTGCCCGGCGATCGCGGTGGCGACCAGGTCCGCGGTCGAGACGATCCTCGCCTTGGGTACCGCTTCGCGGATCTGGTGGGCCACCGTGCGGTCGAAGATCGTCGCCCACAACGGCAGATCGGGCCGCAGGTGCGCGCTCAGCAGCGTCAGCCGCAAGGCGAGCACGTCGTCGCGGGTGACGACCGCGGTCGCGGTCCACCGCCGCTCAAGCAGCAGATCGCGCGCCTCGGCGTCGCTCGTCGGCGCGTGCGTCCCCGCCTTGATGCCGACTCCCTCCAGCCGCAACGTCAGCGCGTCGGCCAGCGCACCGCCGTCACCGAGGATCAACAGCATCAGGTCACGCTACCGCCCCCTCCGGCCGCGGGCACGGCGGACCGAGGATTTCTACCGCTGCAGCCGACCCTCGAGCAGGCCCCTGATCTGCTCAGGCGGGACCGCCCGGCTGAAGTGGAAGCCCTGCCCCAGCTCACAACCGAGCGCGAGCAGCACATCCAGCTGTGGCTGGGTCTCGATCCCCTCGGCGACGGCCAGGAGGCCGAACGTCTGCGCGAGCTCCAGGATCGTCGCCACGACCGCGCTGGCCCCATCGCTGTGACCCAGCCGCTCGACGAACTGGCGATCGATCTTCAGCTGGTCGAGCGGGAGGCGATCGAGGAACGCCAGACAGGAGTACCCGGTCCCGAAGTCGTCGAGCGCGATCCTCACCCCGAGCCCCCGCAGAGCGCTCGGCACGTCGGTGTCGATCGACTCGGGCATCATCGCTGCTTCGGTCACCTCCAACACCAGGCGACCCGGTGCAAGGCCCGAGGCGCGCAGTGCCTGGCTGACCTCGTCGGGGAGTGTGTCGACCAGCTGGGAGGGAGAAACGTTGACGTGCACCGACACCTCCGGGTGCGTCTCCTGCCAGCGCCGTGCGTCCGCGCAGGCCCGGCGCAGGATCCACACCCCCAGCGGCGAGATCATCCCGGTCCGTTCGGCGATCGGCACGAACTCCGACGGGCCCAGCCGCCCCTCGGTCGGGTGATCCCATCGCAACAGCGCCTCCAGGCCGGCGATCCGGCCGCTGTGAAGCTCGACGACCGGCTGGTATTCGAGCACGAACTGCTCCTCGGCGAGCGCTTCGTGCATCTGCGCGGCGAGCAGCAGGTCACGGCTGGAGCGGTCAAGCAGCGTGGGGTCGAACACGGCGATCCGATCGGTGCCCTGCGCCTTGGCACGATGCATCGCCGCGTCGGCCTCTCGCAGCATCCGGTCGGCTTGCGGCTCGGTCGACAGCGAGATCCCGGCGCTCGCCGTCACCAATACCAGCTTGCCGCCGACGGTGAACGGCGTCTGCAGCGAACTCAGCAGCCGGCGAGCGACCTCCTCGGCGTCCTCGACGCGATAGATCCCCTGGCAGAACACGACGAACTCGTCGCCCCCGAATCGGCTCACGGTCTCCGACTCGCCCACGGCCTCGTTGAACCGATGCGCGACCGACCGCAGCAGCTCGTCACCGGCGAGGTGCCCGAGCGCGTCGTTGACGAGCTTGAACTGGTCGAGGTCCAGGAACAGGACCGCCACGTGACCGCGCTCTGATTCGGCGTGGGCCGCTGCCTCGTTCACCAGCTGGGCGAAGCGCGTCCGATTGGCCAGGCCGGTCAGCGAGTCGTGCAGCGCCTGGTGGCGGATCCGCTCCTCCTCGGCGTGCTGTTCGGTGATGTCCTGCGCGACCGCGGTCAGGTACCGCGGCCGGCCGTCAGCCCCCGCGCGCACGCCGGCGGCGGCGCGGACGCGCGCGGCGCGACCGTCACGGCGGGTCACCACGTGCTCGCCCTCGGTCATCCGCAACGTCCCGTCCGCGAGCTGCCTGCTGAGCATGCCGATGCTGACCAGCGGCGCATTCTCCGCCTGCTCGGGTCCGGCGAGCAGTCGCCAGTCGCGGCCCACCATCTCGCCCGGCGCGTAGCCGTAGATCGCCGAGAACGCGTCGTTGACCTCGATGATCGTTCCGAGCTTCATGTCCATGCGGCAGACGCCGACCCCCGCGAACTCGGCGAACTCGGCGAACCGTGCCTCACCGGAGGCCGCGTCGGCTTGGGCTCGCTTGAGCGCGTCGATGTCGCTCACCGTGAACACGGAGGCGCCTGAGCCGGCCGATCCGTCGGCGAGCGCGCCGCGCTCGATCAAGGTCCAAAGACGGCTCCCGTCCGGTCGCTTGATCAGACGCTCGTCGGGTCGCGAGTCGATCTCGCCGGGTTCGGCGTTCGTGGTCGCCGCGAATTCGAGCGCGATGTCGGACCCCAGACCGAGCGCGTCGAGCGTCAGGCCGACCGGGTCCCGACGGCCGAGGATCTCGGCCAGCCGCGGGTTGACATAGGTGATCGTGCCGACGGCGTCGGCCGTTCCGAAGCCGACGTGTGCGATCTCGACGACTCGGCCGAGGACGCGCGCGGATTCGGCTGGGGACACTGCGATCACACATCCACGCCCGTTCGCGCAGTGACGTACGGCGCGCTCGCTCGGGCACGCGCGCGCGTGAGCACTACTACCCGGGTCCCTGCCATCGATTTTTCCCCTCAGCAACGTCACTTCGCGGTCGAGCACGTTGAGCGCCCGTGGCCGCCGACTCGATTCTAGGTGGCTTCGGTTGTTCGTGCCACGGTTTTGCTGTGAGAGCACTCGGGGGTGCGACGATCAGTGCAGGATCGAGCCCAGGCTCGTGGCCAGCTGCGCCAGATCGGTCGCCGCCAGGAAGCGACCGTTGCCGCTCCGCGCGAGCGCGGTTCCGGCCCGCACCGCGTCGGGATCGGGGCTGGTTCCAAGCACGTGCAGCACGTCGAACGCGCCCGCCGGTCCCGACGGATCGCCGCCGCGCGTGTGCAGGCAGTCAGACATGAGGATCGCCCCGCGGCCACCGGGCGCGACCTGCTCCAGTTGCGCTGCCGCGGCTCGCAGCGCCCCCGCCAGGTCGGTGACGCCGTGCCCGCGCAGCGACAGCAGATCGTCGACGACCCGGTCAGACGGCACCTCGGAGCGCAGGTCACGCAGCAACAGCGCCTCCGCCGCGAACGCGATCACGCCCGTGCGCAGGCGGTCGCCGGACGCCTGGACGACCGCGGCCGCAGCGACCGCCGCCAGCGCGACGGCCCGGCCCGTCATCGAGCCCGAGCGATCCACCAGCAGGCAGATCGCCCGCGGCGTCGCACTCCAGGACCGGGCGACGATCCGCTCGGGCCGATCCGGCCGCAGGCCTTCGGACAGCTCGAGCGTGCGATCGAGGTCAAGGTCGCCCGCGAGCGAGCCGCGGTGCGCGACCAAGCGGCGGGTTCCCCGTCGGCGCGGAGGGCCCACGCGGCCCAGCGGCGGCAGCAGCCGCCCGGCGAGTCGCCGGGCATCGGCGCGCAGAGCCGGGTCGGTCGCGACCGCCATGTCGGCAAGCAGCGCGACCGTCCGCTCGGGGTTGCGGCGCAGCTGCGAGTCAAGCGCCGCCGGATCGATCACTCCGACCTGCGGCGAGACGGCGGCGAACGCCTGGTGCTGGGCGCGCAACTGGTCACGGCTGAATGTCCGTCGGGCAGCGTCGTCGACGCGCTTGCGAGTGTCCTGCGGGGTCGGCGGCGTGCGCCGTCGGCGGGCTGCGGGCGCAGGCTTCGGGCCACGTGCGCCGGGCTCAGGCTGCGGCTCGGCTCGATCTGGCTGCCCGATCGTCGTCTGAGATCGTCAGCGCGGCGTCGAGCAGCTCGGTGATCACCTCCTCGACCGAGCGGGTCTGGTCCTCGTGGACCCGGATCCGCCCGGACATCGCCGCGACCGCGGCGTCGAGCAGCAGCTCACGCTCGAGCGCCGCCGTGCCCCGCACGGTCGCCAGACCGTCCGCCAGCTTGACCATGTCGATCGCGCCCCGGACCGACGACCCCATCCGCACGGCCGCGTGCGCACGGCTGCCGCGCGCGATCTCGACGGCGATCGCGACGACCTCGCCGGTCACGCCGGTCTGGGTGCTCACGACCTGCCGCTCCTGCTCGGCGTCCAGGTAGCCGATCGTGATCCGGCACATCCGGTCGGCGATCGCCTGGCTGACCCGCGCGGTCCCGATCGCGTCGAACGGGTTCATCGCGGCGACCAGCACGAACCCGTCCACCGCGTATACGCGACCGACCCGCGGGATCGCGATCTCGCGCTCGGCCATCGCGGTGATCAGGACGTTAAGCGTCTCCTCGGGGATGCGATTGAGCTCCTCCAGGTAGAGCAGTTCGCCGGCGCGCATCGCGGTGGCCAGCGGTCCGTCGGTCCACGCCTGCGGCGTATAGCCGCCGTCGAGCACGAGCGCGGGGTCGTGATGACCGATCAGCCGTGCCGGGGTCAGCTCGGCGTTGCCCTCGACGAACTGAACGCCGCGCCCGCTGGCGGCCGCGATCGCTCGCAGCAGCGTCGATTTGCCGGTGCCGGGAGGGCCGTCGAGCACGGTGTGGCAGCCCGCCCGCAGAGCGACGCCGAGGATCTGCGCCTCGCGGCGCAGACCCACGACGGTCGTCGGCGAGATGCTCATACGCGTCGCGTGTGCTGCCGAGGCTCAGGAGTCGTGGATGACCACTCCGCGGACGTTCTTGCCGGCCTCGAGGTCGGCGTAGCCGTCGTTGATCTGCTCCAGGCTGTATTGCTTGGTGACCAGCTCGTCGAGCTTGAGCTTGCCGGCGCGGTAGAGCTCGAGCATCCGCTTGATGTCATACGCCGGGTTGCAGTCGCCGAACAGCGACCCGAGTACGTGCTTGCGGTTCAGGGTCAGGTCGGTGCCCGACAGCTGCACGGTCAGCGCCTCGGGATGGGCCAGGCCGGTCAGCACGATGTTGCCGTTCTTGCGAACCGCCGCGACGGCGGCCTGAACGACCTCGGGCGAGACCACATCGACGGTCACGATCGCGACGTCGGCGCCGCCGGCCGGATTCTGACTGGCCAGCTCCTGCGCTTCCTCCGGCGTCGCGGCCGTGTGGGTGGCGCCCATCTCCTGCGCGAACTCGCGCTTGAACGGCTGCGGATCGACGGCGATCACCCGGGTCGCTCCCGCGTGCGAGGCGCCCTGCACGGCGTTGGCGCCGATCCCGCCGACGCCGTAGATCACGACCGTGTCGCCGATCTGGACGTTGCCGGTGTTGACCGCCGAGCCCCAGCCGGTCGGGACGCCGCAGCCGACCAGCACCGCGACCTCGAGCGGCAGGTCGTCGTCGACCTTCACGACCGATGCTTCGGAGATCGTCGCGTACTGGGAGAAGGTCCCGAGCATGCACATCGCGCCGGCGTCGACGCCGTCCACCGAGAACGGGTAGCTGCCGTCGGGGAGATAGCCGGCGAGGATCGTCGCGCCGAGGTCGCACAGGCTCTGGCGCCCGGTGGAGCACCAGCGGCAGTGGCCGCAGGACGGGATGAACGCGCAGACGACGTGATCGCCCTTGGCCACCTTGCTCACGCCCGGGCCGACGGCCTCGATGATGCCCGCGCCCTCATGGCCGCCGATGTAGGGGAGCTGCACCGGCAGGTCGCCGGTCATCAGATGCATGTCGGAGTGGCACAGCCCCGCGGCCGTGTAGCGGATCAGGACCTGTTGCTCCTTCGGGTCTGCAACGTCGACCTCAAGGATCTCCCATGGCTTGTTGACTTCGGTCAGTACGGCTGCCTTGCTCTTCACGTGATGCTCCCTCGCCTCGGTGGTGTGTGCCGGACCGTCTCAGATCGAGAGGCCGCCGTCTACGGGGATGATCGCACCGGTCATCGCGTCCGCGTCGGGTCCCGCCAGCCAGACCAGCAGCGCGGCCACCTCGTCGGGCTCGATCAGCCGCTGCAGCGGCTGCTGATCCGCGAACGCCTCGGCGTCTTTGAGGCCGTACAGGCGGGCACTCTCGTCCAGGATCGGGGTTCTGGTCGATCCGGGCGCGATCGCGTTGGCGGTCACGCCGGTGCCGCGCAGCTCTGAGCCGAGCGCCGGGATCAGTCCGGCCACCCCCGCCTTGGCCGCGCAGTAGGCCGCCAGCATCGGCAGACCCCGGAGCGCCGCCGTCGAGCTGACCGCCAGGAACCGGCCACGGCGGGGCTGCGGTCGCTGCAGCAGGGCCGGGATCGCGACCCGCGCGGCGGTCAGCACCGCGCCCAGGCAGACGTCGAGCACCGCCTGCTCTTGGGCTGGGTCCAACTCCCACTGCGGCAAGCCACCGGCGATCACCCCGGCCGCGGCAACGAACGCGTCGAGCCCGCCGTGCCGGGCGGTCGTATCGTCGATGACCGCCTGCATCGCGCCGTGGTCGGTGGCGTCGGCGATGACCGCGGTGGCGGTTCCGGCGCGGGCGACAGTCGCCTCCAGCTGCTCGCGTGTGCCGAGCTCGTAGGGGAGGCGCGGGTCGTCGCTCGCGCGATCGACGGCGACGACCGTCCAGCCGCTCGCCGCCAGCCGCAGCGTGGTTGCCGCGCCGATTCCGCGGGCTGCGCCGGTCACGATCGCCACGCGGGGCTCGTTCATCGTGAGCGCAAGCGTAGGGTCTGCGCTCGATTTCTCACGACAGGTGTGAGAAATCGAGCACAGGCGAGGGGCCGGACACGCCGGACCGACCCCTCAGGTCCTCAACCGTCGCTACAGGGCGACGATGACCGACTTGGTCTGCGTGTAGGCCTCCAGGACCTCTTCGCCCATCTCACGACCCCAACCGCTCTGCTTGTAGCCGCCGAACGGCAACGCGGCGTCATACAGGTGGTAGGAGTTGACGTAGATCGTCCCGGCCTTGACCCGCGCGGCGAGCTTGTGGGCCTTGGAGATGTCTCGCGTCCACACGCCCGCGGCGAGGCCGTAGACCGTGTCGTTGGCCTTCGCGGCGAGATCGTCGACGTCGGCGAACGGCAGCGCCGCCACGACCGGTCCGAAGATCTCCTCCTGGATCACGCGATGATCGGCGGTCGCGTCGACCAGCACCGTCGGGCGCACGAAGTACCCCGGGCCGTCGATCGCCGAGCCGCCGGTGCGCGTCTGGGCGCCCTCGTCGGACCCGATCTTCAGGTAGTTGGTCACGCGATCGAACTGCTCGGTGGAGACCAGCGGCCCCATCTCGGTGTCGGGCTGCAGGCCGTGGCCGACCTTGATCGCCTCGGCGGCCTTGGTGACGCCGTCGACCACCTCGTCGAACAGGTCCTGATGGATGAACAGCCGGCTGCCGGCCGTGCACACCTCGCCCTGGTTGAAGAAGATCCCCTGGGCCGCGCCGGCGATCGCCGCTTCGACGTCAGCGTCGTCGAGCACGATGTTCGGGCTCTTGCCGCCGAGCTCGAGGGTGACCTTCTTGAGGTTCGTGCGACCTGCGGCCTGGGCGATCAGCTTGCCGACCTCGGTCGAGCCGGTGAACGCGACCTTGTCGACGTCGTCGTGCTCGGCCAGGCGCGCGCCGGCGTCACCGAACCCGGTGATGATGTTCAGCACGCCGTCGGGAATGCCCGCCTCGAGGGCCAGCTCGCCGAGCCGGATCGCCGTCAGCGGCGTCTGCTCCGCGGGCTTCAGGATGACGGTGTTGCCGCAGGTC
>Ga0302325_10015621_pt1 | contig 16137 bp, 14 predicted proteins | sample Palsa_T0_2_FD_201948 | JGI IMG/M metagenome (GOLD analysis project Ga0302325, IMG submission 201948) | Peat permafrost microbial communities from Stordalen Mire near Abisko, Sweden - Palsa_T0_2 | ecosystem: Environmental > Terrestrial > Soil > Palsa > Peat permafrost | place: Sweden: Abisko... | reverse complement strand
TTCTGGTTCACCGTGCGCTCGACGCGGGTACGCCGCTGGCGCAGCTCACGCTCGAAACGGGTCCGCGACTTGCGGACCTGGCGCTCGAAGCGATTGCGGGCGGTCGCGCCGCGGCGCTCGTAACGCTTGAGCTCGCGCTCGAGGTTCGCGCGGGTCGAGTACTTCGTCGCGAGGCCCTTGACCGTCGAGACGAGGTTGTCGCGCACGAGCAGGCTCGCGCCGACGGGGACCAGGACAGCACGCTCGGCGAGCTCCTGGGCCTGCTCGACGGCCGTCTTCGGCTGAGTCGAGGTAGTGGTCGCCGACGCCGCGGTCTTCCGCGTCGCCGTGCTCTTTCGTGTGCCGGCGGGCTTACGCGCGCCTGTGCCTGTGTTGCTAGTCGTAGCCATGCTTCGCTTGGTCTCCCTTAGAAGGATATTACTTCTAACTGTCCCTCTCCGGCGTCGTAAGCACCGAACACATGTTTGTAAACCGACGTCTGAGCTTCGTTACATTGATTTCGAAAAAGTGAGCACTCCCCGTACCGTCTACGCCCGCAGCGGTGATGCGGCAATCGCCTACCAGGTGGTCGGCGAGGGCCCGCTCGACCTCGTGCTCGTCAACGGTCCGTCGTCCCACGTCGAGGTCGTCTGGGAGGAGCCCTCGACTGCCCGGGCGCTGCGCCGCCTGGCCTCGTTCTCGCGCCTGGTGCTGTTCGATCGCCGTGGCACGGGCCTGTCGGACCCCGTCACGCGACCGCCGACGCTCGAGCAGCAGATGGACGATCTGCGCTCAGTTCTGGAGCACGCGGGGATCGAGCGCGCGGCGCTGTACGGCGCGAGCGATCTAGGTTTGTGCGCGCTGTACGCCGCCTCCTACCCCGAGCAGGTGACCGCCCTTGCGCTCTCGGGTGTCGCCGCGACGGGGAGCAGGACGATCACGCCCGAGGTTCAGGAGCTGCTGTTCGATGCGCTCGAGAACAGCTGGGGAGACGGCACCCTGATGCAGCTGTGGGCGCCGAGCCAGGCCGGCAACCGCGCGTTTGAGGACTGGTGGGCGCGGATGCAGCGGTCATCGGTGAGTCCCGGGATGGCGCGCCAGATCCTCGAGATGATCGCCCAGACCGACCTCCGGGCGGTGCTGCCGACGATCAGCGTCCCGACGCTGGTGATGCACACGACCGACAACGCCTACATCCCGATCGAGCTCGGCCGGGAGGTCGCGGCGCTGATCCCGGGCGCACGGTTCGTCGAGTATCCGGGGCCGGACACGTACGGCTGGCTGATCCCGGAGTGGCTCGAGGAGCTCGAGGAGTTCCTCACCGGCCGCCGCACCGAGGATTCGCCCGACCGCGTGCTCGCCACGGTGCTGTTCACCGACATCGTCGGCTCGACCGAGACCGCATCGCGGCTCGGCGACGGCCGCTGGCGCGAGCTGCTCGCCGAGCACAATGACATCGTCCGCTCAGCGCTCGAGCGCTGGCGGGGGACCGAGGTCAAGACGATCGGCGACGGCTTCCTGGCGACCTTCGACGGCCCGGCGCGCGCCGTCCGCTGCGCAGCGGAGATCGTCGTCAACGTCACGCCGCTCGGACTCAGCGTCCGCACCGGGCTGCACACCGGCGAGTGCGAGCTCGTCGGCGCCGATGTCGCGGGGATGGCGGTCCACATTGGCGCGCGCGTAATGGCCAAGGCGCAGCCTGGGGAGGTGCTCGCGTCGAGCACGGTCAAGGATCTCGTGGTCGGGTCCGAGCTCCAGTTCGAGGATCGCGGCTCGCACGCGCTCAAGGGCATCGCGGACGAGTGGCGCCTGTATGCGCTCGCGCGCTAGGCGCCGGCGAGCGGGTGAGCCTGCTGTGCGCGCGTCCGCTCGAGCCAGGCCGACGGCCGGTCGAGCTCCGCGAGTGTCGGCAGCGCCTCGGGCGAGGAGAACACCTGGTGCAGCGCCGCGACGCCCCCCTCTTTGACAACCGCATCGCAGAACCGTTTGCCCTGCTCATACTGGCGCAGCTTCATCTCGAGTCCGAGCAGCTTCGCGATCAGGCGCGAGAGTCCCGATTGAGACTTGCGCCGCCGGTCGATCGAGGCGCGCAGCTTCGGCAGCGACGGCAGCAGGTCTGGCGCGACCGCGTCCATCACGTGCTCGGCGTGGCCCTCGATCACGGCCATCACCGCCTGCACCCGGTCGATCGTCTCGCGCTCGGCCGGGCTGGCGACGATCGAGATCAGGTCCCCGGAGCGGACCGCGTTGCCAACCCGATGCAGCTGCTCTCGTGAGGGCAGCCGCAGCTTGCGCTCGCGGTCGAGACGCACCTCGGCGTTCTTCAACAGCTCGCGGACGAGTCCCGCGACGTGACCGTGGAGCCACGGCACGCCGGCGAACTGGACCGCGTGCGTGACCTCGTGCAGCGTCACCCAGGTCATGAACTCCTGCTCGTTGGCACTGAAGGCCTGCACCGCCGCACCGAGGTTCGGGAGCACGAACAGCAGCCGCGGCGGTCGCTCGTCCTGCGGGTCGTCGAGCAGCACCAGCTCGTACTGGCCGAGCACGTGCTGGCCGAGGTAGCCGACGACCACTCCGACCTCGGCGCTGAGCGCGAACCCGAGTCCGATCTGCATCGCCGGCTTCAGCGGCCCGAGCCCGCCGCCCGCGCGCTGGAGCACGGGATCGAGCAGCATCCGCATCGAGCTGAGGTTGCTCTGCACCCACTCACGCCGCCCGACTCCCTCGGGCGCGGGCAGCGGGCGCGCCGGCTCAAGACCGGTGTAGGCGACCACGCGCCGCTCTGACTCGGCTGCGAGCGCGGCGAGGTCGACGTCGGGCGGCTTCGCGTCGCCCGTTCCGGCGATATAGCGCGCGATCCGCTCGGCGATGATCCAGTCGATCATCTGACGATCTCCTCGAGCGCGTGGAGGGTGGCGGCGGTGCGGGCGGCGACAACCGGGGCGGACGGCGTAGCGTCGAGCGGCGCGCCGAGCGCCTCGTCGCAGCCGGGGAAGCTGACGACGCCGCCGGCCTCGCGAACGATCAGCTGCCCGGCGGCGGCGTCGACGCCACGGCAGCGGCGCAGCGACAACATCCCGTCGAAGCGGGCGCCGGCGACCTGGCACAGCGACGAGGCGATCGTCCCGAGCGCGCGCAGCCGGTAGGCGCTCGTCACGAGCGGCTCGATCGCGGCCGCCACCCAGCGGGGGTCCGCGGACTCGATCCCGAGCACCTCGAGCCGGCCGTCATGGGCGCGACGCTCGCCGAGCTCGCGGTCGAGCAGCTCGCCGTTGAGCCACGCACCTTCGCCCTGCCTGGCCCACCACTCCTCGCGCGGGCCGAAGTCGTAGACGTAGCCGAACACGACATCGGCCATCGTCTCGCCGGCGGCGACCGCGATCGACAGCGCGTGGTGGGGAAGGCCGCGCTTGGCGTTGAGCGAGCCGTCGATCGGGTCGATGATCACCCTGATCGCGCGGTCGCCGAAGTCGACCTCGCCCTTCTCCTCCGAGAGCGCACTGAAGCTGTAGCCCGAGGTGTGCAGCGCGTCGAGCTCGGAGAGCACCACGGTCTCCGCCGAGGAGTCGATCACCAGCGTCCGGTCACCCCCTTCGCCGCGCGTCCCCGTCTCGATCGCGCGTTCGGTGATCGTCGGCGCATCGGCGAGTACCTGCTCGAGACCACGCACCGCCCGGCGGCAAAGGCCGAGCCAATCGGCGTCGAGGGCGGAGCGGGTCGAGGTCATGTCTGTTCCTATCCTGTCAAACGTGGTCTTTCCTCTAGATGGACTGGCCGAAGCGCAGCGCGGCGCGGTCACCCACAGCGGCTCGCCGCTGGTCGTGCTCGGCGGTGCGGGCACAGGCAAGACGAGCGTGATCGAGGCGCGGTTCATGTGGCTCGTCGAACAGGGCTGCGAGCCGGAGCGGATCGCCGTGCTGTGCCCGGGCGCGTCGGGATCGATCGAGCTCCGCAGCCGGCTCGAACAGGCGCTCAGGCGTGGCTACGAGGAGCTGATCGTGGCGACGCCGGTCGAGCTCGCGGCCTTGCTGCTAGGCGGTGCCGACGCGATCGGCGCCGGGGATCGGCTGGCGATGCTGATCGACCGGATCGACGAGCTGTCGGTGCGCCACCACGACTTCGGGGGTAACGCGACCGCGCTGATCGGCGGCTTCGTACGTCGGATCGACCGCTGCAAGGCGGAGCTGATCGACGCCGAGCAGTACGCGAGCTGGGCGGCTGGGCTGGAGGCGGGACCCGAGGGCGGCGGCGACGCATCGCTGGAGCGCGAGTTCGCCGAGGTTTACCGGGCTCACGAGCGTCTGCTCGCCGCAGCGGGCGGACGGGACGCCGGCGATCTGATTCGCGACGCGCTCCGGCTCGTGCGCGAGCAGCCCGGCACCGCGCGCCGGTTCGAGCACCTGTTGCTCGACGACGGCCATGACCTCGACCTCGCGGCGGCCAGCCTCGCGCTCGCGGTGGCCGGAGATCGGTTCACCGTCGCCGGCGATCCCGAGCGGGCCGTGCGGCGCTTCCGTGGTGCGGGGATGGCGAGGATGGAGAGTTATCTGAGCGTGCGGGATGCGCGGGTCGTTTCGCTCGAGCGCAGTTTCCGCTGCCCACCCGCGGTTCTGCGCGCGAGCGCGGCGGTGCTGGGGGACCCGGAGGCCGCCGCCGGGGCCGGCGCCTCGACCGCCGACGGCGACGTCGCGTTCTGGTGTTGCGCGAACGATCGGGCGCAGGCGCAGGCGGTGGCGGCTGAGATCGAGCGGCTGATCGTCCGCGATGGCGTCGCGCCGGGCCAGGTCGCCGTGCTTGTCCCGAGCACCGCGCGCGAAGGTCAGGCGGTCGGGGTCGCGCTCGAGGAGCGGGCGGTTGCACATCGGCTCGTCGGCGATGCCGCGTTCTTCCAGCGCGCGGAGATCAGGGACGTGCTCGCGTGGCTGCGGCTGCTGGCGGACCCGTCGGACGCCGGCGCGGTCGTACGCGCGCTCGCGCGGCCGCCGATAGAGCTGCGCTCGGTCGATATCGCGCGCTGCACCCAGATCGCGCGCCGGCGCAAGCTCGACATGGTCGCCGCGCTGGCGGCCGCGACGGAGTCCCCGCAGGTGCCGCCCGAGGCGCGCGAGCGGATCCGCGTGTTCCTCAAGCTGTACCGCTCGGGCCTCGCCGCGATCGACACGACGCGGCCCGACCTCTACGTCCACCGCCTGATCGAGCGCCTGGCCCTTCGACGGCAGCAGTTGTTCGCGGCGCAAGCGGACGTCGTCGACCGGCTCCGCGCACTGGCACGGTTCGGCGAGCTGGCCGCGGCGTATGTGCGCCGCTCGCCGCAGGCGACCGCGCGCGAGTTCGCGCGGTCGATCGCCGCGGTCGCCGACTCGGGCGTCCGCGATGAGGAGGCGCCCGAGCTCTCAGGCGCCACGGCCGTCCAGGTGCTGACCCTGACCGCGGCCAGCGGGCTCGAGGCCGAGCACGTCTACGTCGTCGGGCTGCACGCCGGGCTGGCGCTGCCGGCGCCCGAGCCGCTCCCAGACGGCTTGCTACACGAGCCGCTTCCGCCCGACACCGAGGACCATCGCCGCGCCGCGTTGCGACAAGCGCTCAGTCTGGCGCTCACGCGTTCGCGCAGGCGGGTGGTGCTTGCATATCCCGGCGCCAGCGACCGCGGTAGCGCGCTCGCCCCAATGCGCGCGGTCGACGACGCGCGGGTCACGCTCGGAGCCGAGTGGGAGGACAAGGAAGAGGAGCTGTTCGGCCCGGCCGAGACGCTGCACTCGACCTACCGGCTGCTGCGCGACGAGCTACTCGAGGGCACGACGCGAGCAGCCGGTCGCCTCGGGGAGCTGCGGTTCGACACCGACCTCGACGTCGCGCACGCGGTCGTGCGCTACCTCGAGCTGCTGAAGCTCGCGGCGTTGATCGCGCGGCCCGAGGGCCAGGCGATCGCAGAGAGCCTGCGCGACGTGAATGCACGGATCCTGCAGGCGGTGACCGCCGAGCAGCGCGAGATCTTCACCTCGTCGTCGCTCGACGAATACCTGCTCGACGCCGAGCGCGACGCGCGGCGACGCTCCCAGGCGATCGCTGCTCGCGATGAACCCTCGCTGGAGACGTTCCTGCCGACGCGCGGCGAGGGCGTGGTCCTGTCGGCCTCGGACATCGACACTTACCGCACGTGCCCGCTCAAGTACAAGTTCGCGCGCGTATTCAGGATCCCGCAAGAGCCGACCGTGCACCAGCGCTTCGGGATCGTCGTCCACCAGGTGCTCGAGCGCTTCCATGCGCGCGAGGCCGGCGGGCGCACGCTGGCAGAGCTGCTCGGCCTGCTCGACTACTCCTGGCGCCGCTCTGGCTTCGCCGACCGTGAGGAGGAGCGCCAGCTGTACGGCAAGGCGACCGCTGCATTGCAGCGCTATCACGCCCGGTTCGAGACCGAGGACACGCAGCCGATGTGGTTCGAGCGGCCGTTTACGTTCAGGCTCGGCCCACACCTGCTGCGTGGCCGCGTCGATCGTGTCGATCTGCTGCCGGGCGGTGAATACGAGCTGATCGATTACAAGACCGGGCGACCGAAATCGGCAGCGCAGCTCGCGGACGACGTGCAGCTGTCGCTGTACGCGGTCGGCGCGCGGGAGGCCTGGCGCCTCGACGCTTCGCGCCAGGCGTACTACTACGTCCTCGACGACGAGAAGGTCTCGGTGCCACTCGACGACGGTGACCGCTCCGAGTGGATCCGCGAGGTCGCGACCGAGGTCGCCGAGGGCATCCTGTCGCAGGGGTTCGAGCCGACGCCGTCATTCGCGGCCTGCTCGATGTGCGACTACCGGCTGATGTGCCCGGCGGCGGAGCGCTAGACGCTCCGGTCTACGCCCCGGACGGACCCTCTCCCTCGCCACCTCGCTGGCGCAGGAACCGCTGCAGGTCGCGCGCGATCGATTCGCCTGACGGCAACGATCCGGGTTCCTCGCCGAGCTCGCTCTCGGCCGCCAGCTCGAGCCGCTCGACGAACGCCTGCACGTCGGGATCGCTCTGAACCGCGACGTTGACCTGACGCTCGTAGTCGCCGGCGGCGATCTCGAGCTCCGAGGCGTCGACCGCCACCCCGACGAGCCCCTCGAGCTTGCGTACGAGTGCGAGCGCCGCCTTCGGGTTAGGCGCCGCGGCGATGTAGTGAGGGACCGCCGCCCACAGGCTTGCGGAGGGGAGGCCCGCCTGCTGGCACGCCGCGTGCAGCACGCCGACGATCCCAGTCGGACCCTCGTACGAGGATTGCGTAAGGCCGAGACGGGCGACGAGCGCCGGGTCGCTGGTCAGCCCCGTGACCGACACCGGCCGCGTGTGCGGGACGTCCGCCAACAGCGCCCCAAGCGAGACCACGAGCTGGGCGCCGATCGCCTCGGCCAGTTCGACGACGAGCTTGCCGAACGTGCGCCAGCGGAACGAGGGCTCCGAGCCCGTGAGCAGGATCAGGTCGCGCGGGGCGCGCGGGATCCGCGCCTCGTACAGCTCGACCTCGGGCCACACGATCTCGCGCGCGTGGCCATCGACCAGCTTGATCCGCGGCCGCGTCGCCTGGAAGTCATAGAACTCCTCCGGGTCGATCGTCGCGAACCGCTGCGCACCGAGCGCTCGGCCGACGAACGTGATCGCCGAAGACGCGGCGTCGGCAGCGTCATTCCAGCCTTTGAATGCGCACACCAACGCCGGTGCACGCAAACCATCGGGTCGATATTCCCACCGCAAAGGCTGCATCCGATCCACCGTACATCATGGGCATGTGAGCCCGGACACCACGATTACGGCACTGCGCCCAGGTGCGGACGTGAGCGCCGTATTCGCGTGTACCCGCAAAGACCGTCTGATCACGCGGACCGGTTCGCCCTATCTCGCGCTCGAGCTCCGAGATCGCACCGGCGCGATCGCGGCGCGCGTGTTCCGCGATGCCGACACGCTGGCCGGCGGCTTCGAGCGCGGGGATCTGGTCCGTGTCACCGGCAAGGTCGAGAGGTTCCGCGACGAGCTGGTGCTCGAGCTCGCGTCGATCGGGCGTGCGACATCGGGGCCGTCCGACGGCTCGAGCGGATCTGCCGCTGAGCTCGACCCAGCTCGCTTCCTGCCAGCGGCCTACCGCGATCTCGACGAGCTCGACGGATTCCTCGAGCACCTTTCCCGAGAGGTCTACGACCGCGCCTTTCGCGCGATGCTCGAATCGCTGCTGGCTGACGGCGAGCTGCGTGCGGCCTGGCGCCGAGCGCCTTGCACGCGCGGCGGGCACCACGCCTACCTCGGCGGCCTGCTCGAACACACGGTCGCGGTCGCGACGCTCGCCCATGAGCTATGCCAGCTGCATCCACGACTGAACTCCGATCTGCTGCTCACGGCGGCGCTCGTCCACGACCTGGGCCGCACGGAGGAGTTCACATACGGGGGTGAGTTCGGACTCACCGAGGAGGGGAGGCTGCTCGGACACCTGGCGATTGGGCAGCGAATCCTGACCGCGCGCTCCGGAGCGCTCGACGACGATCGCCGGCTCGCGCTGCTGCACTGCGTGCTCTCCCACCACGGCCCCTCAACCGCCCCGGGGGGCCGGTTCGGTTCACCCGAGGCGCTCGCGCTCTATCGCGTCAACGCGCTCGACGCGAGCGTCAAGGACGTGCTCGAGCACGGGCAGCGGAAGGTTACGTCGGGATCGTGAACCGCTTACGCGCGCGGTCGACGGCGTTCCCCGCGTCGCATCCCGCGGCGTGGTCATTGACGAGCCCCATCGCCTGCATGAACGCATAGGCGGTCGTCGGGCCGACGAACCGCCAGCCACGCTTCTTGAGGTCCTTGGCCATCGCCTGCGACTCGGGCGTCAATGCCCGGATCGGTTCCTGGCCGTTCGGCCGCTCACGAGCGGGCGGCTCAAATCGCCACACGTACGCGGCGAGCGACCCGTCGGTCTCGAGCAGCTCGAGCATCCGCTGCGCATTGTTGATCACGGCCTCGATCTTGCCGCGGTGGCGAACGATCGAGGCGTCCGCCAGCAGTCGAGCGATGTCCGACTCGCCGAAGGACGCGATCCGCTGACAGTCGAAGCCCGCGAACGCGCGCCTGAAAGCCTCCCGCTTGCGCAGGATCGTCAGCCACGACAAGCCCGACTGGAACCCCTCGAGACTCAGCTTCTCGAATAGCCGCACGTCGTCGGAGACCGGGAAGCCCCACTCGGTGTCGTGGTAGGCGCGGTACTCGGGCGTTGAGCTGCCCCACCGGCAGCGCTGCACGCCGTCGTCACCGAGCACGATCCTCTCCTCCATGTCCGGCATAGCATCACAGACGGCGCGGCACGGGCCTGGTGGCCCATCCGGTCTTCAAAACCGGCAGGGCCGGGCAACCCCCGGCTTGGAAGGTTCGATTCCTTCGCCGCGTCGTGGCTGCAAATGAGCGCTTTTAGGCGGAGCTGCCCGGTCGCGTAGTTTGGCGCAGATCTCGAAATATGTCCCGAATATGTCCCGAGGATGAGCTATTTTGTCCGACATGGATGCCCCTCGTCGACCTCAGGCGCTCCCGCCGAGCGGTCACGTTTTTCGGATCGAGCGCAAGCGTGGCCCGGTCTGGTACGCGAAGTACCGGCTTCCCGATGGCCGTCAGGTGCAGAAGAAGATCGGACCCGCATGGACAGGTCGCGGTCGCCCCGCGGCCGGCTACGTGACCAAGCGCCTCGCCGAGGGCTGGCTCGATGACGTGCTCGCGCGGGCACGGCGCGCCGAGCTCCCCGGGATGGTCGCGACCGGCGCGACGGTGGCCGACGCGGCGGCTGAGTGGCTGCGGTACGTCGAGCACGATCGCGCCTGTAAGCCGTCGACGCTGACCGACTATCGCCACACGGCCGACCGGATTACGCGGGACCTGGGCTCGCACCGCCTCGAGGACGTCACCGTCGAGATGCTCGAGCGGTGGAGGGGAACGCTCGCGGTGTCGAACCGCACAGTCGCCAAGTACCTCGTGATCCTCCATGGGATCTTCAGGCGCGCGATGAAGGTGTGGGGGCTACCGCGCAACCCGGCCGCGGAGGTTGAGCGCCCTTGCTTCCGTGTGTCCGACGATCTCGACGCGTTCTCGCCCGAGGAGGTCTGGGCGCTGGTCCGTGCGGCCGCGTCCGAGCAGGACGCGGCGATGTTCCTGACGGCCGCCTTCACCGGTCTGCGCATGGGCGAGCTGCTCGCACTCCAGTGGCGCGACGTCGACTACACCGGCGACGCGATCCGCGTGCGCCGCAGCTACAACGTCCACGGAGGGGTCGGGTCACCCAAGAGCGGCAAGGTTCGCTCGGTCCCGATGGTCCGCGACGTCGCACAAGCACTCGCAGCCCTTTCGGATCGTGAGTTCTTCGTCGGCGATCAGGACCTCGTCTTCCCCGGTGACACGGGCCGGTTCCAGGACGCCACCTCACTACGCGTCCGCTACCGGGCCGCGCTGAAGCGAGCCGGGCTGCGCCCCCTCCGTTTCCACGACCTGCGCCATACCTTTGGAACCCTCGCCGTTCGCCGCGCCGAGGTGCCGGCCGTGCAGGCCTGGATGGGCCACTCGGACATCCAGACGACGATGCGCTACGTGCATCACCGCGATCGCGGCGGTGAGGCATGCCTACTCGCCCAGGCGTTCGCCATCGAGGACCTCGAGCGCGAGCCGGCCCCGGCGGAGACCTCGTAGGTCAAGAAGTCCCTGCAAATCGGCAGGACGTCCCTCAGTGTCCCTTCAAGACGTCCCCGAAACGTCCCAAGATGCCCTTTCGGGGTGGACGGGCCCCGTGTCGAGCCCCGGCCGCCCGTTGGTTACCTGGGATTTGGGGTGCGGGACGTCTTGCGGGACGTTTTCAGCACTCGAAGTGCGCATCTTCGGGGACGCCTCGCACCAGTGGTTGTGGCGTCGACGATCGGGGGGATCACGTCCGGTGATGCCGGGAGCGGCTGGCGGCGGCTGCGGTCGGGGGCTCGTGTCAGAGCGGTTCGGTGTGGAATTCGTGTTCGCGCGCGAGGTGCCGTGTACCGCGCACGGATGTGCGGTCATCGCCGGCCGTGTTCGCGCGCGTGTAAATCGGTTGTTTCGCCGGCGAGCGCGGTGAGTACCGTCTGCGGCCGCCGCGCGCGATGTTCCAGGCGAGCATGGACGCTCGCCCTCCTGTCCGCGCGCGACTCGGGCGCCGGGAGCCCGGTCGTGGGGTTCAGAGGCGGCCGTTCGGTGGTGGATGGGGACTGAGCCGCGGTGCCGAATGGCGCGGCATGAAGTGTGTGCTCAGCAGCCCGGTCTTAGGTCGTTCGTCCACGCACCTGGTTGCGATTCAAGCTCACTTCCGGCGGCGACGATGCAGACAGTTCAGCAGGATCACGGGACTCCTCATCGGCGCTGACCGCCGGGGGCGTCAGGTTGTCCGTCGCGAGCGAGTGACGGGTAAGTCGCGCCAACCCTTGGCGCGCTACCAACCGTGTCGACTGGCACGCAAGTGCCGGCGCAGAACGTGGAATCCATGACGTCGGTGGCCTTTGTCACCGGCTCGCACGCATCGACGGATGAGCGTGCTCGCTTGAGATGCGGGCGAGCCATGGCGGTGCCTATGAAGCTACGAAAGGTCTATATGCCTGATCACAATCTCAAGTCGACTCTTCCATTGAGCATCGCGGTGCTCGGTCTGGCGGTCGTCCCGGCGGCACAGGCCGCGGGCACGAGCGTCAATGTGCATGCGCACTCTGGCGACCGTTCTACGCTCAAGGTCTCAAATGCGCGTGAACACGATTGGAAGCGTCAGCACGTCCGCGAGGAGGTTCTGCGTCCCGCCACTCGCCCCGGCGCGATGTCGTATTTCCCGCAGTCATCCGGTAACTGGAATTTCGCAAAAGCCACCGGTAGCCTGAGCTACTCCGGCGCCATACGGATCCGACGATGGCAAGCACTCGGTCACGCTGACCAAGCTGCACTTCACCCGCACGGCCAAAGACAAGAGCTCGGTGACGGCTCGGATCGGCAACCGCACCGTGAAGCTGTTTGCGCTCACCGGGCGCACCCATCTCAAGAGGCAGGGCACACGCGAGACGCTCTCGGGCTTCACGGCCCATCTCACCAAACAGGCCGCACAGCGGATCGACACCAGGCTGAAGCATCGCGTCCTGGGCAACAATGAGAGCCTCGGCTCGTTCGCCATCAGCATCAGCAACAGCGCGGCGACAAAATCCCCGGCCGCCAAACCGAGCGGGGAAGTTGGGCTCGACCTCAGCTCCGATTTCGCGAAGGCCCTGGTGGCCGACAGATTCGGTGCACTGCCGATCGCTCCGGCCACGCTGGCCAGCTTGGATGGTTCCAGCCATCGCCCTGCCGGCCGTCCTGGGATCGGGAGGCGGCTCGAGCTTCGACGCGGGCACGCTGACCGGCTCGATACCGCTCGGCGGCGGGCTTCAGCTTGGAAGCGGCCCGGCTGCGGTCACCCTAACCAAGCCCGAGCTAAGCCTTGGGACCGCTACCGAGGGCTCGAGCCTGAGCTTCGCTGTCGATGGTGGACCGCAGGTCAAGCTGTTCGACATCGATACCTCCGCGCTGGAGCAGAGCACCACGGCCAACGGCAACCTGAGCCTGACCGGCCTCATCGCCACGGTCTCAAGCCAAGGCGCAGCGACGCTCAACGCGCTCGCCGGCAAGGACATCGTCACGCCCGCAGAAACAGCAGGCGGCCTGACCGTCATCGCTCCGGCCTAACACGAACGCGCACACGCAGCGCGCACCAGCCCGCCACGGCAGAAAAGGGGCGGCTCCTCAGAGCCGCCCCTTCGTGCTTGTCATGCACTGAGAGCGAAGACCGACAATCCCGCCAACGCATCCACCTACTCAAGTCAGAGACGAGCAACCGGTCCTGAACTGCGCCTCATACCGCGATCGAGTCGAGTTCAGCACCGCGGCACCCGAGCGGACATTTGGCCGTCCGGCTGTGGATCCGTACGGGACGCGTTTCCGCAAATAGCCGCCTGATCCGGCAGCCTGTTGAGGCTCGCATGAGAGTGTTGCTTTCTCGTGCCTGAGGCCTTCACGGAATCTAGATACTCAGCGGCGCGTTCTGCACAAGTTCTGCACGCTTCGAAGCTACCGTGAGGTGTGAGCAGATCCCATGGTGACTGCTCCGCCGGCTCCGACTCAGGTCGCCGGTAGTAGAGCAATAAGGAGAAGTGTGAACTGTCCCGGAATCTCTCCGATATCGAGATGCGTGACAGTGATCCGGGTGTGGGGGGATCACGGTCGCTCGTCCTGAGGATGCGCGTTGCCGCAAGCCGTGATCGACTCACCCGTGAACTGGCCGAGGGTGCCAAGCCGGGCTCCTCGCCCGAGCGTGGACTTCGCGCCGCGCAGCTGACCGGCGACCGCGAGCGTAAGCAGCTTGCGCGCACTCTGCGCCGCACCATCAGCGAGGCGCACCAGCCTCAGCTGACCCGGTCGCGGGTGGTCATCATCAACCGCGCCCAGGTCCTTGACGCCGAAGACGCGATCAACGCGATGGTGGCAAGGATGGGTTACCCAGAGCCCGTGCGCGCCGAGGGAATGGCGATTGCCGAGCGGATCCTCACCAACGCGGACATGAGCCCGCTGTACAACTCCGCCGAGGCACCTCTCGCCCGCTGCGATCCACCGCCGCCAATTCGATGTGACCTCCGGTCAGCCGGTCAACCCCACCGGCCACAAAACGGCTCAGATCGGCTCGATAGCCCGCCCGCAATCCATCCGGGAGCAGCAGCTCGCCCATGTCAGCACCAACTGCCTGCTCGCGGGTCCAACCGAACATCGCCTCAGCCACACGGTTCCAGCCGACGATCCGCCCATCAGCCTCGATCACAACAAACGCCTCAACAGCCGCGTTTGAACCCTCTATGAACACGTCCGAGTCGGGTGTCTGACGTCCTCTTGAGCGCAGCTTTCGACGCGCGTTAGCGCCGGCGGCTGATGGGCAGTTCGGCGTCGGCACGTCTGATCAGTTCCGCCGCGCTGTCCTCTGCCTCGAGCTCGGCGAATCCGACCTTGATCTCGCACGGCTCAGAGTCGGCCGCGAGCGCGTTCTGGATGATATTGAAGCGGTGCTCGGCATCCTTGATCGTAGCCCCGGACATCACGCACACAAATTCATCGCCGCCGATCCGAACGATCAAGTCATAGGAGCGAAGATGACGGCGGATCCCGTCTACGGCACGCTGCAGCAACGCGTCGCCGGCGCCATGACCGCGCGCGTCATTGACGGCCTTCAGGCCGACAACATCGATGTAGGCAACCACAAGCGGAGCCATCGTTCTGCGGGCGCGAGCGATCTCGTTATCGACGTGCTCCATCCCGGTCGCGCGCGACTGCGTCCCGGTCAACCCATCGGTCTGCGAGATGGCTAGCTGACGTAGCAGAGCGTCGCGGTCTGCCCGGGCCTGCAACGCGCTAGACGTGGCCTGCTCACGGTCACGAGCCGCCTGCGCACGATCTGCCGCTGCCCGAGCTCGACTGTCAGCCGCCTCGGCGCGGTCAGCCGCAGCACTCCTACGGTCCTCCGCGGCCCGCCGCACGATCTCCTCGCAGTCACCTCCCGAACCAGCACGGGTCGCGAGCTCGCGATCACGCAGCTCGGCGGCCTGATCACGGGCCAACGCCGTCAGATCACGAGCGCGCGCGATCTGGTCGCGAGAATCGGCCGACTCGACACGACTCTGAGCGCTGTACTGGCGTTGCCGGGCGCTGCGATCGCGAACCTCGCGCGAAGAAGTATGTACTTCAGGGTCGCCGCCGTGCACGAGATCGCGATCGCTGGCAGCCTGATCGCTATCGGCAGCTGCCTGCTCTCTACCAGCTGCGGTCTGGTCACTGTCAGACTCCACCTGATCACCGACAGCCAGCAGCTGATCGCGATGAGACAGCTTCTGATCCTCCTCCAGCACGTCGGAAACCGAGGTGCCGGCTAGTACTGGTGGTGTCATGATCGATCCCTTTGCTCTAAGCACGCAGGTTCTCTGTCGGCAGGCAGCCGGTGGACATGAGCGATGTGACCTGAAGTCATCGGATGAGCCAGAACGGGCCACTGGCGAGCTCACCGGCAACCGCCGCGCCGCAACCAGCACGATCACGGCGCACAGATGCCCCGTGCCGGGCGCCCAGCACCGGACCAGCCAATAGAGCGCATCCTGCCAAGCCTGGTAGCTTGACCACGTTGCCCTGAAGCACCCACACCCCGCGGGCTGCCGCTACCATCACACCGGAATCTGGCGGGAGCGAGGGATACGCGGGAGGGACCTGGATGGGTTCGGCCTGGCCGCGGGGGCGGACAATGAGCTCGTGGCCGTTTGGTCCACCGACTCCGCCAAGGAGCTTGCGTTGATCACCGCCACGAGCGCCGACGCTACCCATTGGTCGGCCCCCACCCAGCTCTGCCGAATACACGGCGGTACATACGGGGCCTAACCTCGCCGTTGCCGCCAACGGCCGGATCGCGCTGGCGCCGCTGACCGGAAACGGCACGCCTATCGGCCGGATGGGGCTCAGGGGCTCAGGGAGACCGTGATGCGGTATCCGACGTTGGTGATCGTTTCGATTGCTGGCGGTTCTCTGAGCTTGCGTCGCAGTCGGCTGATCGTGACGTGGACAGTGTTGGTAAAGGGGTCGACGTTCTCGTCCCACACCTGGGCGAACAGGTCTTCGGCGCTGAGGACTGCGTGTTGGGCGCGCATCAGGGCTTCGAGCACAGCGAATTCTTTGGCTGAGAGCTCGAGCCGCCGGCCGTCGCGGGTGACGGTGTGGCGCAGCGGATCGAGTTCGATTCCGGCCGCCCGGAAGATCCTGGCTTGCGCGGTCGGTCGACGGCGCGCAAGAGCGCGGATGCGGAGCATGAGCTCCGGGAAGTGGAATGGCTTTGAGAGGTAATCATCGGCACCGAGGCTGAGTCCGCTGACTCGTTGCGCTGGGGCGCCGGATGCGGTCAGCATGAGCACCATCGCCGGGTTCTCGCGTTCGGTGATCATGCGGACGCCGGAACGGCTGGGTGAGCTGTCTGACTTGGTCGGGGTCAAGAACCGGGCCGCCGTTCTCGACGGCGAGCTGCGCGCGCCCGTGTTCGACAGCGATTCTGACGCGAACCCAGCCGCCCGGCTGGTTGTGGCCGACGGCGTTGTCGATGACGTTCTCGAC